>Ga0172380_10000115_pt1 | contig 170102 bp, 155 predicted proteins | sample Leawe162metaG_FD_119747 | JGI IMG/M metagenome (GOLD analysis project Ga0172380, IMG submission 119747) | Leachate microbial communities from a municipal landfill in Southern Ontario, Canada - Leachate well 162 metaG | ecosystem: Engineered > Solid waste > Landfill > Unclassified | place...
GTCAGGGCTGCGTATTCTACGCATTCCCGTTAGTGCGTCAAGTAGTTTTTTCAACTTTCTCAACACTCATCGTTTAGCTCGCTAACCGATGAACTGCTTGGCTTTCTTTGCTTAACTTGCGTTTCGCGGTCTGCCGTGTCAGTGGATGCGCATTATAGGGAGATTGAGAAAGTCCGCAAGGGCTTTTTATCGATCATTGAATCGCACGTCGATATTTTAAACGTTATGTCCATTTTTTAGCTTATAAGCTCTATTTATCGGAGATAAGTAAGGTTTTTTATCTAATAATTGATAATTCACGCTCAATATTTCAGCAATGGTCTAGTGTAAAAGTAAATAATTCATTACCATATACTTGCTGTTAACAGTTATTTATCAATTTCCCATTCATCAGAGAGCATTCTTATGCAAAAGTCATTTCTTATTGTCTTGATTGTCGCCATTATTGGCGCAGTAGCACTATCTCAGTTCGCAACGCCATTATCAGCTATTGCTTTTGTCGCTGGCGCTATCATTGCAAGTCTTGTTTTTAAATTTGTTCCAGAGACTTCATCATCTCATGCTTCAGAAGAACAATATGTTGGCCCTACTATGACCTTATATGTAGGTAACCTGCCTTATCGTGTTCATGAGGGTGAAGTAAAAGTATTATTTGGCGAATTTGGTCCAGTAAACTCTGTGCGTTTAGTCAGAGATCGTAAGACGGGTCGTCGTAAAGGTTTTGGTTTTGTGGAGATGTCAGAATCAGGCGCTCAGAAAGCCATGGTTAAACTGAATGACTATAGTTTCCAAGAAAGAACCTTAAAAGTAAGAGAAGCAAAAACACAAGATTCGGAAGCTGCCGACCGTACAGGGACAGACGAGTAGCATTACCGCTTAAACTGTTTTGCTTTATTTTGTAATTTAGTTGGTTGTGGTGATTCGTTCGATAGTTGAAAAGCCACAATCAATTAATGTTGTTGTTAACCCTTCGCTGATTCCCACCTTAGTATAGAAAGCTTGCATAACTGACTCCCTTACAGCTTCTCTCTCATCTGTTACTCTGTGCTCTTCCACAATAAGATTCTGTTGCGTTAAAAGAGTAACAACTCGCTTTGCAATAGCAGCGCCAGAATCCATTAGTTTTACGCCAGCACCGAGCACTTGTTGTAATTCAGCTTTGATCATAGGGAAATGAGTGCAACCTAGTACCAGAACATCCAATTGTGCGGCAACGACTGGTGCCAGTAATTGTGCCAATCTATGCATATCCAACATTCCAGTCGCCACTTTTTGTTCTGCCATCATCACTAATTCAGAACACCCAAAGAGTTCGACATGGCAATCATCAGCAAATTGGCTGATGAGTTCATGGGTATAATGACGCTTAACTGTGCCTGGTGTAGCCAAGAGTCCAATACGTTTACTCTTAGACATTAGAGCGGCGGGTTTAATGGCGGGGACAACACCTACGACAGGGACTGTAAGATGTGCACGTAATGCCGGTAACACAACAGTACTTGCAGTATTGCAGGCAACGACCACTATCATTGCATTGGTACGAGCCACTAGATCGCATACTAATTCGACACAGCCAGAAATTAATACCTGCTCTTCCAGCTCACCATAGGGCAACCTAGCGTTGTCGAAAAGATAGCAATAGTCGCTATGGGGCAAACTCTTGCGGATTTCAGCCAGTACAGATAGACCACCAATCCCAGAATCAAACACTAATATAGGTCGCGACAAGCGAATCTCCAGTTTCGGATATATAAATAAACTATACAGATTGGACGCATTAACGATTCGATGGCTGCTTTACCGACGGAATCCAGCCAAATACCATAGAACCACATTCAAGTGCGCGGATTTTCCCATAGCTTTGCGAAAACCGCAAAAGCAAGGTACTGGACATTCGTGTCACCTAGTATAATATTTGCGCCCCAATTTACAGCAACGGTGAATCAAACAATGAACTTAGCAGCAATGGACCCTCAGACTTATGATGCGCAGTTAGAACACAAGCGTATCAAGCTAGAACAAGCCTTTGCCCAATTTGAAACACCGAGTGTTGAAGTTTTTGCCTCAGAGCCAGCTAACTACCGTATGCGCGCCGAATTCCGCATGTGGCATGATGGTGACGACTTATACTATTACATGTTCGATAAAGTATTGAATGAGAAAGTACGTTGCGATCAATACTTACCAGCTAGCGTACTCATCAATCAAATGATGTCGGCCTTAATCGCCGAGCTGAAACCGAATCCGAGTCTAAGGCACAAATTGTTCCAAGTGGATTTTTTGTCGACTTTAAGCGGCGAGATTTTAGTGTCTTTGCTTTATCACAGGCAGCTTGATGACCTATGGCGCGCCGATGCGACTGCACTGAAAGCCAAGTTAAGTAGCCAGTTTAACGTCAATATCATCGGCCGTGCCCGTAAGCAAAAAATCGATTTAGATAAAGACTTTGTGGTCGAGTCATTACAAGTAAATGATAAAACCTTCTTATATAAGCAAATCGAAAACAGCTTTACTCAACCCAATGCCAAAGTTTCCGTAAAAATGCTGGAGTGGGCTATCGATGCGACTCAAAACAGTAAGGGGGATTTACTCGAGCTCTACTGTGGTAATGGCAACTTCTCTATCGCACTAGCGCAAAACTTTAATCGCGTATTGGCCACCGAACTCGCTAAGCCTTCAGTCGATGCGGCGCAATACAATATCGAAGTGAATGGTATTGATAATCTGCAGATTATTCGTATGTCAGCCGAAGACTTTAGCGATGCCATGGCGAAGAAACGCAGCTTTAGACGTTTAGAAGGTATCGATCTTGACAGCTATGTTTGCAACACCATTTTTGTTGACCCACCACGCGCGGGGATTGATCCTGATACGCTGGCGTTAGTCCAAGGTTATGAGCGGATTTTGTATATATCCTGCAACCCAGAAACCTTAAAAGATAACCTGCAACAACTGAACGAAACCCATAAGGTGACCCGCTTTGCCTTGTTTGATCAGTTCCCTTATACAGATCACATGGAAACGGGTGTACTACTCGAGCGTCGTTAATCACTTCAGATAAACTGAGCTCGACTGCAGAACACTTCAACGTAAATTCGCTAAAAATAATGGAGCCTTAGGCTCCATTATTTTAGTAAATCTGCATCTCACTCAGATTAGCGGTGTTCAACCTTATGCTGCAAAGCCTCGGCGCCTTTGGCGACCATGCGCAATTGCATGACTAATTGATCGGCAAGAATTTTGCGGTCAGCCCGTTTCATATCTAATGCGGAAGCGCCAGCATTAAACACCAGTGTCACTAACGCTTCAGCCTGTGCACGGGCTAGCAAGGGGGTTCGACCCGCTTTGGCTTCGGTATAATGAGCCAATTCAGAAATAAAATGTTCAATTTCGCGGGCAACTGCCGCACGGAATGCTGCCGAGGTTCCAGAGCGTTCATGCAACAAAATACGGAATACGTTTGGATTCGAATCAAGCACTTCCATAAAGGTATCAACGGAAATACGGATCACACTGCCACCCACTTCAGCTCGCTGACGGCCTTTACGCATCATCTGCCTTAGGGTTAACCCGCCCTCGTCCACCATAGTAAGACCGAGTTCGTTCATATCTTTAAAATGGCGATAAAAAGATGTCGGCGCGATATTAGCTTCCCGAGCAACCTCTCGTAAACTCAGACTTGAGAAACTGCGCTCAGCACTTAGCTGATTAAAGGCCGCATCGACTAAAGCTCGACGAGTTTTCTCTTTTTGCTGTGCTCGAATACCCATTCTTAAATCCGCTAACTGAATGTAATAACGCGATAATACCGCTTTTAGGCATTAAACACAGCCCCATCGTCCTTGACCAAACAATATAGCTAAGCTAAATTAGCTTACAGATGTACGCTCAAAAGCGAATTTTGGAAACCTATAATGAAAAAACCCCCTATCATCTGGCTTAATGTCAGTCTGTTTGCCATCACTTTTCTCAGTGCGGTAATTTTAGTTCCATGGCGCGGTATTGTTCATGGCTATGGTGCCAGTGAATGGATCGCTTTTATTGTTTTAGCCTTTGCCAGTGGCCTGTCAATCACCGCAGGTTATCACAGACTCTGGTCACACAAGGCCTATAAAGCCCATCCGGCGGTGCGTTTTATATATGCCCTTGGTGGTGCTTTAGCATTACAAAACAGTGCATTGCACTGGGCATCTGATCACAGAGTTCACCACAAACACGTAGATGATAACGACAAGGACCCGTACTCAGCCAAAATGGGATTCTGGTACAGCCATATCGGTTGGATGCTGCGTGAGTATCAGTCGCAACGCTATCACGATTATCAAAATGTGCGTGATCTGCAAAATGACCACATTGTCATGTGGCAACACAAACATTACCTCGCACTCGTGTTGCTGATGAACATTGGACTGCCTGCACTGCTTGGTTGGCTCAATGGTGACGTGCTGTCTATGTTATTGATGGCGGGGTTACTGCGTTTAGTGGTGGTGCATCACTGCACTTTCTTTATCAACTCTTTAGCCCACGTGTGGGGCAGTCAGCCTTATACCGATAAGAATACCGCCCGCGATAATGGCTTCTTGGCCATGTTGACCTACGGTGAGGGTTATCATAATTTCCATCATATTTTCGAAAATGACTATCGTAATGGCATTCGATGGTGGCACTACGATCCGACCAAATGGTTGATTAAGTCATTATCTTGGTTGGGATTAGCTAAGGATTTGCGTACGAGTCCACAGGAACGTATCGAGAGCGCACGCTTACAGATGCAGTTATTACGTACCAAACGGAAAGTTAATAACCTGCCTAATGCCGATGAAATTATTGAAAAAATCCAAGCAGAGTATGAGTTATTAAAGCTGCACTTAATGGATTACTATCAAGCACAGAAAACCTTGCTTGAGGCCAAGCGTAAGCAACTTGTCGATCAGCAACTATTGCAACAAGTTGAAGAGCTAAAGGCGCGTTTCTTAGTCCAGCAAAAACATTGGCGCAGCCTGACCGCAACTTATAGCTAAACCACAATTCTGCCCGAAAGTCATACGGCCACCTTGCATGGTGGCCGTATCTGATTATGATGATGCCTTAATCACTTAAATAGGCTGTTGAGATCATGTCAGATTCCCCAGTTACACTCCCAGAATCAATCAAGCTAACAGAATATAGTCATGGCGCAGGTTGTGGCTGCAAAATATCCCCTAAAGTGCTCAGCACTATCTTAGCCTCGCAATTACCTGTATTTACCGATCCAAATCTGCTGGTTGGTAATCAGAGCCGCGACGATGCTGCAGTGTACAAACTCAATGATGACATAGGCATCATTAGCACTACCGATTTTTTTATGCCAATTGTTGACGATCCATTCACCTTCGGTCGTATCGCAGCGACCAATGCGATCAGCGATATTTATGCCATGGGCGGCACGCCTATTATGGCGATTGCAATTTTAGGTTGGCCAATCAATAAACTACCCGCAGAAATCGCACAGCAAGTGGTCGATGGCGGCAGACAAGCCTGCATGGAAGCGGGGATCATGCTAGCCGGTGGTCATAGCATAGACGCACCCGAACCTATTTTTGGTCTCGCGGTTACCGGGCAAATTGCCTTAAGTGATTTAAAACAGAATGATACCGCTAAAGCCGGCGATCGTTTATATCTCACTAAACCTATCGGCATTGGTATTTTAACCACAGCGCAAAAACAGAAAAAACTCCGCGATGAAGATAGTCTCATTGCGGTAAATGCCATGTGCCAACTCAATACTATAGGCGCGACCATTGCAAAAATTAGCGGTGTAAATGCCCTGACCGATGTCACAGGTTTTGGACTGGCGGGACACTTACTCGAAATGTGCCAAGGCGCCAACCTCACTGCGAAGCTTAAATTTGATGCAGTGCCATTGTTACCACGCGCCTTAGATTATTTAGCCTTAGGTTGTGTTCCTGGCGGAACTCACCGTAATTACGATAGTTATGGCGAGCATCTCCCCGAGCTCAGCGAGCATCAAAAAGCGATACTGTGCGATCCGCAAACCAGTGGTGGCCTGTTAGTTGCCGTCTCGGCCGCAGCTGAAGCGGAATTAATTGCCCTACTCGATGCGAACCACATAACCCCAATCTGCATTGGGTCACTGGAAACACCGACCACTGCAGCGAATGTGGTGTTGTGCTGATGCCAAGCGCTATTGTAGCCGCAGAGCAATATAGGGAAATTTTCCTCAACCAACATCCGATGATGGATGTGCGAGCGCCCATAGAGTTCACTCGGGGCGCGTTTCCCAACTCGACCAACTTGCCCTTGATGCTGGATAGTGAAAGGGAAAAAGTCGGTACTTGTTATAAGCAATTTGGTCAGCAAGCCGCGATTGCATTAGGTCATTCACTGGTGAATGGTCCCATCAAGCAACAGAGAATCGAGGCTTGGGCTAGCTATGTTAAAGCCAATCCTAATGCTTACCTTTATTGCTTTCGCGGCGGCCTGCGCTCGCAACTCACTCAGCAATGGCTCAAAGAAGCTGGGATCGAAGTCCCCTATATTCAGGGTGGCTATAAGGCCATGCGCCAATATCTGATTGGCGTGATTGAAGCGGCACCCGCTCAGCAACCGTTATTGAGTTTGAGCGGGATGACGGGCTGCGGTAAAACCGATTTTCTACTACAGCGTAAAGAAGCGGTTGATCTTGAAGGGATAGCCAATCACAGAGGCTCTAGTTTTGGAAAGAATATCGACCCACAGCCAACGCAGATTAACTTTGAAAATCAACTCGCCATTGCCTTGCTACAACACCAAACAAGTGGCGCGGCGTGTTTACTGCTCGAAGATGAAAGCTTCCTGATTGGGCGTTCGGCGCTGCCGCAGACATTTTACAATGCCATGCAAGCCGCTAATGTTTTAGTGCTAGAAGAGTCGGACGATGCGAGGCTCGAACGCTTACGCTATGAATATGTGCATAAAATGTATAGCGGCTTCTGTGAGCGCCTAGGGCCGGAAGCAGGTTTTGCGGCTTTCAGTGAATATCTATTACAGAGTTTAGTGAGCATTCGCAAACGTCTAGGCGGAAAACAACATCAAGAACTGCAAGATTTGATGCAACAAGCCCTCGATCAACAAATTAACCAGAATGACACTTCGCAGCATTTAGTCTGGATAAACCTGTTATTGCACAAGTATTACGATCCTATGTATCAATACCAATTACAGAAAAAGTCTGAACGTGTACTCTTTAAAGGTTCGCACCAAGCCATGCATGAGTGGCTGGATAGCTATCAAACACGATAAATCGCCACCCTAAAATAACCGCGAACATTAGCTTCGCGGTTATCACTTCACTTTATTTCATACTGCCATAACAGATTTAAGACTTGCCCAGCAGGCTCGCCACTTGGACTCTCAAAGATTCCTTATTCGCAAGCTTACCATCGACGGCATCCGTTAAATCCACCGACACCCTTGACCAAAAACGCTTGGGCATTTTAGCCAAAGCATGTCCGCCCTTGTGGCTAAAGTAAGATCCCCATAATCCGTGTAGTGCCATAGGAATGACTGGCACTGGATCTCTGGCCAAAATCTTATCAATTCCGGGACGAAAATCGCCAAGTTCACCGTCAGGTGTGAGTCGACCCTCAGGGAAAATACATACCAACTCGTCATTGGCGAGCGCTTCATGAATCGCCTCAAAGGCACGATTATAGGTCTCTTCACTTTGCTTAGGCGAACAGATAGGGATCACACCTGCATGGCGGAACAAATACTTCAACAGAGGAATTTCGCTGATGGATTTATCCATCACAAAGCGGATTGGCCGTGTCGACGCTCCCATAATAATCAATGCATCCACATAACTCACATGGTTACAAACTATGATGCCAGCCCCTTCCTTTGGAATTTTCTCTCGGCCTGTGACTGTCACTCGATACATAACATGACTGAGTAAGTAACTGATAAATCGTTGTGTAAATTCTGGTACTTGTGAATAAACATAGAGCGCGACTACAGCATTCATCACGGCGAGTAGCAGAAATAACTGTGGAATAGTCCAACCTGCAACGCCCAGTAACAGCATAGATAACAGTGCCGAAACCACCATAAACAATGAGTTCATAATGTTATTGGCTGCAATCGCCTGAGCACATTCGCCCTTAGCCGAACGCGATTGAATAAAGGCATACAGAGGTACAATAAACAAACCGCCACTAACGCCAATCATAAAGAAATCTAGCATCACGCGATAATGTTGGGACTCGCCAATAAAGGCCTTTAATCCATAGACAAAACCAGCATCCACTGGCACAGGTGGAATAGCCCAAAGCAAATCGACACCAAAGATAGTTAATCCCAATACCCCAAATGGCAGCAAACCGAGTTCCACATGGCCGTAGGAGAAACGTTCACAAACGAAGGAGCCAACAGCAATCCCGATGGAAAACATGCCTAATAATAATGACACCACAGTCGCACCAGAATGCAAATGCAGCTTAGCAAAGTTAGGAAACTGAGTCAGATAGGTCGCACCTAAAAACCAAAACCAACTGATCGCGAGGATAGCCATCCAGATTGAAGGCGTTTGACGGGCTTTTTTGATGCTACGCCAAGTGCCCGATAACGGCCTGAAACGTATTTTTTCAATGACGCCCTCTGGGGGTAATGCAGGAATCGCTCGGCTCGATAAATATCCTGCAAAGGCTAATACAGCAACAGTAATCGCCGACCAAAGCGTACCGTTTTCATCAGAAACCAAGATCCCCGCACTCAAAGTGCCCACCAGAATAGAGAGAAAAGTGCCCATTTCAACCCAAGCGTTGCCTGTGACTAACTCGTCCTCTTTCAACGCTTGGGGTAACAAGGAATATTTAACAGGACCGAAGTATGCAGACTGACTACCCGTTAAAAATAACAGTAATAACATCATCATGTAGCTCTCACTCAGAATCGCAATCGCGGCGCTAAACATGATGATGACTTCGAGTAATTTCAATCGGCGAATAAGTTTAGCCTTATCCATATTATCGGCGACTACACCCGCATGGGCCGAAAAGAGGAAAAATGGTAAAATGAACACCCCAGCCGCCAAGTTCACAAACATATCGACGCTTATGGGTAGGTCTTTCACTTGGCTAAAGGTCACTAATAGCAGCAACACATTTTTATAGATGTTGTCATTCAATGCGCCTAAGCACTGAGTCGCAAAATAGGGTAAAAAACGTTTTGTTAGCAGCATGATAGTTCCTTCTGGTAACCCATTCCTTGTAAATACGCTTGTACGTGACTCTCGAGTAAATCCTGCAGTGATAATGACTCAGCGAAGAGCTTATTATCGAGTGACAGAGAGGTCAGCCCATGAATCCCCCCCCATAATACCCGGCTCATACTGAGATGCTGTGTCTGCGTAACTTCGGGAAATAGTTGCGCCAATTCACACTCAATCAGAGTAAATAACCCCGCTATCAATTGCCCTTGCGATTCAGGCAAGGGTTCAGAATCGAGTAATTGCAGCTCAAAAACCAGCTTGAAAGCTTGGCGCTGCTCATGGGCGAATTGACTATACTCCCACGCCATTGCAATAATTTTACCTAAACTGTCGGCCGCACGAACACACGTCAATCGGTCGTGCAAAGTCCTAAGCGTTGACTCAGAAACCGCCAGTAATAAATAGTTGTAGCTACCGAAAATATTGATCAAGGTACTAGGGACATAACCAATTTGGCTGGCCACTTTGCGTAAGCTGAGCCCTATGGCACCTTGATCTATCAGTAACTCAGTTGCCGCTTGTATTGCCATCGCGCGAATTTCATCATGGCTGTGTTCTTTTCGTCTGGCCATAGGTCTCATCCCCTGTTGAATAGCAAGAGACTAACAGCAGTTAAAATAAAAAACAACGTTCAAAATAAGTTTATTTTACGTACAGAAGAGGGTAAATAATGAAGGATATTATTGAAGATGATGGATAAAGATAGGCACTCGAATTAGATTCCCTCAGCAAGCCGAACTGGATCCGTGGGATGACATCACCTAAAAGAGCATAAAAAACGGCGCGCTCAGTCAGCACACCGTCCATTATTTTGATTTAAAAATCATTCTTAATTCAAAGGTGATTTTTATTTGAGGATAATCTTTGGTTCAAAGATAAGCGCGCGATTTAAGGCCTGCGATAAGTCATCACAACCCTATCTGCGCCATCGCCAAAATAATCGGCCTCAAAAGTTGAATCAATGAAACCTAAATGCTGATATAAGCCATGGGCAGGGTTACTCGGATCAACGGTTAAACACACCCGCTCAACTGACACGGGCAACTCGGCTAAACATTGTTGCATCAAACGTTTGCCGAATCCCTTCCCGCGAGCATTTTCACTCACTGCGACAGATAATATCCACATGCAGTTAGGATCGCTACTCTGGGCACTGAGCAAATAGCCTTGTAGCTGATTATCTGCATCCACGGCCACTAAAAATTGCTCTGGCCAACAATCAAATCCCTGACGGAAGAAAAAATCGGGATAGCTGTGCTCGCCAAAAATAGCCTGTTCGAGCTGATAAACCGCGAATAACTCTGACTTTAATACCGGACGTATAGACTGCATTCGAAAATCATTCACCTATTAAAATCTTATCCCACTCTAAGTTGGGTGCGCCCACGACGATGAAGTTAGGGTTCTCTAAGCTCTCGCGCTCATTGTAGGTTAACGGTTGAAGCTCAGTATCCATCAACTGTCCACCCGCTTCCTCGACGATAATTTGCGCGGCTCCCGTGTCCCACTCACCCGTTGGTCCGACTCGTACATAACAATCAGCACGACCTTCGGCAACAAGACAACTCTTTAACGCTGCGCCCCCCATAACGACTAACTCACAGTGTTTAGGATGGTTGAATAGGGTCAACACAGATTGGGGGTCCTGACGGCGACTTACGGCCAATCTTAGCGATACCTTTTCACGGTGCTCAATTTGGCGACTGCTAATACGCACTTCTTGTTTATCCGTGCGTTTGTACGCCCCTAAACCAGCAATAGCGTAATAACACACTTGCGTCATCGGCACATAAACCACGCCCATCACGGGACGATTGTGTTCCACCAGCGCGATAATGACTGAAAAATCACCGCTGCCAGCGATAAACTCCCCCGTACCATCGAGCGGATCCACCAACCAATAGCGCTTCCAAGATTCACGCACATTCAACGGAATGTCAGCGGCCTCTTCAGATAACACAGGAATATCAGGCGTTAAGGCGGTCAATCGGTCACAAATGATCTTGTTCGCCGCTAAATCTGCGGAAGTGACAGGGGTATTGTCAGACTTCATTTCTCGCTCAAAATTACCTTTGAGATAAATGTCACGGATAGTTATCCCTGCATCGGTCGCAATCGCAATAACTTCGTCGATCAACTCTTCTGGCTTCATAACAACTCCAATCGCCTGCTGAGCGAATGTTTTGCAAGCGTGCAAACTCTGAACGCTTAAAAGGAAAAAGATTATTTATGTAAATATTTTTGCGCCAAAAACAACGCGCTCACACTACGGGATTCAGAAAAATCGACATCATCGAGCAAGGCTTCCCAATCGGCGAGCGCCCAAGGCACCACATCAATTGGCTCAGGCTCATCACCTTCAAGGCGACTCTCATACAGATCTTCTGCAAGAAAAATTTGCATCTTACTAGAGAAATAACCCGGAGCTAGGCTGAGTTCTTTCAGTAAGGTGAGCTTATTCGCTCCAAAGCCAATTTCTTCCTGTAATTCACGGTTAGCAGCTTCTATTGCTGTCTCACCGGGATCGATCAAACCTTTTGGGAAACCGAGTTCGTAATTATCAGTTCCTGCAGCATATTCGCGTGCCAGTAGCATTTTCCCTTGATGAATAGGCACTATCATCACAGCGCCACGACTACCGCCTTTCATGCGCTCATATTGACGCTCTACACCATTGGAGAACTTAAGATGCACTTGCTCAATTTGAAATAATCGGCTTCTCGCGACAACTTCGGTATGCAATATTTCCGGCTTATTCTGCCGTTGCGACATAACTGCCTCTGGATAAAAAAGCGATAAATTAAATAAGGTAAGTGACAATCTTACTATCCTGTCTTTAATCTACAACCTGAATTTATTACATGCTCCTAATGGTAAGCCACAAATCCTTTGCGATATGCATCACAAACCCAGCCCAGCCTTAAGTGAACACCTTCAAAATATTCTCAAATATGATGTTTTTATTGGATAGTAAAAAGGGGCGAATGCCCCTTTTGATATGCTAACGTTTAAAATTGATATCGTAGATTGAGCTGGTAACTGAGGAAATCATTAGGCTCGATATCCACATATTGATACCCCAAACCTACAGACCATGAATCACTAAATTGATAGCTAAAACGCACGCCCGCATACCAATCTGTACCATCAAGCTCTGTAGTTAAACGGCTATTGCCCATAGTGCTACTGATATCCGCTTGCCACCTAAACAATCCGATGGGTACTTCAAACCGCCAAGCTTCATGTTGGAGTAAAGTGAAACGTAATCCCAGCATGACACCATCGGCCAGTACTGGCGTTACGGCTTTGACCTGCTCATGATATTGCTCAGGGGTGAGACTTGCGCCCTCAATCCGCGCACTTCCATTACCAAAGTCGGCATAGCCTAATTCGATGGCAACAAAGGGAGTCCATTGATAACCGATACTCACACCCAAAGCAGTATCTTTATCATCAACCGATGTTACAAAGCCTGTCCCCGCTTGTGGCTGTAGATCTCGCCTGCTGCTATCAACCTGAGCTTGACCTACAAATCCCTCGACGTACCAGTTATCAGCCGCATTTGCTTGATTAACGGAGCCTACGAGCAACACAGCGCCCAAGACTAATTTATGTAATTCCTTACGGCGAATTAAACCCATTGTAAGAATCAAACCTAATGCCCATAAGGACATACTGCCTCCACCCGACTTGTTATCTATCACCACATTTTGGTATGCCTTAACTGTGATTAACGCTTGCCCAGTTGCTTCGCCGCCCAATCCATCACTAATCTGATAACTCACAGTATCTACTCCATCAAATCCAGTTTTAGGGATATAACGTAGCTTATTAGATTCAACAGAAACCGTTCCTTGCTGCGCGGTTGCGCTGACTAAGGTTAAAACGTTGCCATCGGGATCGCTGTCATTACTCAACACATCGAGTAACAAGCTCGTTCTGTCATCTATGGCAGCACTATCGTTCACTGTCGTAGGTGCCGTATTGCCATTAACAATCACAGTCAACTCACTACTCGCAGTACCACCTTTACCATCGGTAATGCTATACACCAGCACATCTGTACCGATGAAATCGGTTGCTGGCGTGTAACTTAACTGCTGATTAGCCAAGATAACTACGGTTCCGAACTCGCTGGTGACTTGTGTTACCGTCAAGGCATCACCATCGCTATCCGTATCATTGGCGAGCACATCGACATCGAGACTCTGATTCCAAGGTAAAGATGCCGTATCTGGGTTCGCCACAGGTAAATGGTTACCATTGAGTATCACTGACACGCCACTTGGGTCGACAATGGTTCGGTTAGCGACGCCATCGTCATCGTTTGGCCCACCATCTTCTATGGTTAACTGCACACACCAATGGCCTTCAGTTAATCCAGAAGTCCAACGACTGTCTCCTGGTGGAGGACAGAAACCACGCTCACCTTCACTACTGGCGACACTATTGCGCGCATCAATCACAAAATCCTTCCAACCATTTTGGGCTTGATACTTACGATATACCGCATTGGCAGGAACTGGCGAACGTTGTGGTATCACCAGACTGTAACTCTGCCCTTGTTGCGGTAGTCCTGTAGCAATGAAGTCAAAAATCCCCCCCACATTGGCCGCGATACTGTCTTCAGGAACCAGATTAGGTAATAGTTGAATACCACTTTGCTCTTGCATCAGTGCAATATTACCTAAGCGTAAGCACACGCCCGCTTGCCCCTCTGCCAAGAAGTACACAGGCTGCAACTCACCTTCAGGCATCACGTTACAATCATTGATTGCATCCAAGTAATCTGGAATGCCATCGCGGTCTGTATCGGTAAATCCCTCTTGGTTATCAGGGATCAAATCACCGTCGGTATCAGTCCCCGTCAGAGGTGGCAAAGATGGGCGCACAACAATATAAACTTTCTCCGTGGTAGACAGCGCGGGTAAGCCGCTATCCGTCACAGTCAGGCTCACAGGATAAATGCCCGGTAAGACCTCTGTCGGCAAGAAGAACATCCCCGCATCATCGGACTGCAAGTTCAGCGCGCCACTCGACCATACAGATGTCAAAGTATCGTTCATGTTGGCATCGCTAATCTGCGCATGAATATGAACCTCGCCACCATTTTGTGCCACGATCAACTGACGTTCACCCGCTTGAGTCACCTCAAGAGTCACACTCGGGGCAATGTTAGCCTCAGTGATCGACACTTGTGTTTGCTTCTTACTGCCTAAATTCAAACTTGGATCTAGGCTGATCAACACATCTTCTTCAGCCTCAACTTCCCCATCCTCTATTGTTCTAAAGTGAATATGGGCCAATGTACCTGAAGTAATCTCCACTACCGCATCGACTAAGTCATGATCATTGCTGTCCGCGGAACCTGCAACCGTATAAGGAACTGATATTGGATACTCAGGCGCATCACCGTTTAAGTGAATACTAACAACAACCTCATTACCCTCACCCACGACTTGATCTTTACTCAAGGAAATTAATGGATGCACTTTTACTTTCTGAGCCTTAGTCGCTTTGTTGCCATCACGATCTACGGCTTGCCAGTAAGCAAGATAACTACCAGGGGCAAAGAATAAACGCTTATCGACCAAAGAAACGGGCAGTGGATGACCATTACGATCGACGGCCTTCGCAAACCCTAGATCCACCCGAGTGAACAAGCCTGTTGCATTAACCTCAACATCACTAGGTACAGTAATAACAGGTAAATTGTCAGCCTCCCCACCTTCTACCAGTAAGTTGACTTTTGCACTTGCGCGCCCTTTCTGACCATCACTAATGGTATAACGAAGTGCGACCGGACCAACATAAGCTGCAGGGGCAGTAAATATGAGTCCATCATCAGTAATCTGCACACTACCTATGTCTGCTGCCGCGCCATCGATAGTCAAAGTATCACCGTCCACATCAACATCATTCTCTAGCGCAGGTAGTGTGTATTTATCATCCGCTGTGCTGGCTAGAGTGTAATTATCATCTACAGCTTGTGGGTCATCATTCACTGGGGTGACATTCATGGTGATAGTCGCAGGCTCAGAACTCAGTTCAGCATCCTTAGCAATAAAGCTTATCTGATCTGCACCGTTGAAATCTTTCTCCGGTGTGTATAACCACACAGTTCCATGCTGCTCCAAAGTGCCCGATTCAGGTTGGCTCACCACTTCATAGGTAAGAGGATCACTATCTGCATCCTCCCCAGTAAGCGTGATCATCACAGAGCTATCTTCCTCTAAGGTCACACTTGCACTCGTCGCAACAGGCGCATCGTTAACGTTAGTCACTGTAATGCTAAAGCTTTGCTCAGCCGTTAAGCCATCCGTGTCCGTCACTCGTAAGGTGACCGCATGACTGCCCACATCAGCATTGCCAGGCGTGCCACTGAGTAACCCTGTCGCCGCGTTGAAGCTCAACCAGCTTGGTATCGTCACCGCACTAAATGTCAGTACGTCGTCCACATCGACATCTGTAGCGGCAAAGGTATAGCTATAAACAGCATCTTGCACTGCGGCCATAGTTGCTGTTGAAGTGATGGTAGGAGCGTCGTTGCTATTAGTGACTGTAATACTAAACGATTGATCTGCTGTTAATCCATCCGTGTCCGTCACTCGCAGTAACACAGCATGACTGCCCACATCCGCATTGCTCGGCGTACCACTGAGTAAACCTGTCACCGAGTTGAAACTCAACCAGCTCGGTTTGGTCACTACACTGAGGGTTAACACAGCACCCACATCTAAGTCGGTAGCTATCACTGTGTAACTGTAAGCTATATCTTGAGTTGCTGTAGTGATGGCTGGAGAGCTAATCACAGGTGCATCGTTGACGTTGGTCACAATAACCATGAAGGATTGGTCAGCCGTTAAGCCATCTGTGTCTCTAACCCTCAGTGTCACTGGGTGAGAACCCACATCAGCATTTGTAGGCGTGCCGCTTAATACACCAGTTGCGGCGTTGAAGCTTAGCCAGCTAGGCTTAGTTATCGCGCTTAACGTAAGTACATCGCCCACATCAGTATCCGCAGCCGCAAAGATGTAGCTATACGCTGCATCTTGGGTCGCTGCAGTCATAGCCATAGAACTAATCGTCGGTGCATCGTTGACGTTCGTCACAGTTAAATTAAACGCTGGTAGACTCGCGGATAAAGTGCCATCAGAAACGCTGATAACAATTCCGTTAGTCACACCAACATCTTGATTTAATGGAATACCAGACAACATGCCTGTCGCGGTATTAAATGTTGCCCACGTAGGTTTATTACTAATACTAAAGCTAAGTGTATCTCCCACAGAGTCAGACGCTGTCGGCGTAAACTGGTACGAAGCATCCTGATTCACGATTAATATCGGCGAACCACTAATAGTCGGTGCACCATTTGGCGTCACAGAGTTACTCGCACTTGAAGCATTACCACTTCCCACAGTATTCGCCGCAGTAACACTAAATGTATAGGCCGTACCATTTGAAAGCCCTGTAACTGTAATTGGAGATCCTGCTCCCGAACCCGTAAAACCACCGGGGCTAGATGTCACTGTATAAGCTGTAATTGATGAACCGCCATTAAATATCGGTGCAGTGAAGCTAACAACCGCTTGGCTATCCCCAGCGATTGCAGCTCCTATGGTTGGCGCTCCAGCCACGACAGCATTTACCGCAAAGGTTCTGCTCACCTGTGTAGCAGGTAAATAGCTACTATTACCTGCTTGATCTGCATTAATAGTACAGCTACCTGCCGTCACAAAGGTCAGTGCACCACCGGAGGTAATAGTACAAACGCCCGTAGTGAATGAAGTAAAGACAGGTGTTAAGCCTGAATCAGCTGTAGCCGTTAATGTTGGCGTAGTACCAAAGTTTTGCGCTCCAGGATTAGCAAAAGTAATGGTTTGGATTGCTGCCGGAGTAATCGAGTTGGATGCGCCCGATGCAGGGCCAGTACCCGCCACATTATCGGCAGTTACGGTAAAGGTGTACGCTTGGCCATTGGTTAAACCGGTCACCACAATCGGAGATGAACCACCGTGTACTGGAACGACATCTGCCGGGTTTACCGTCACGATATAACCGGTAATCGCCGAGCCACCAATATTCACTGGGGCAACAAAGGCAACACTTGCCTGGGTATCACCGGCGATTGCAGTCCCTATGGTTGGTGCACCGGGAACTACGGGGCTAACGCTGAAAGACTGGCTCACCTGCGGTGCAGCCAGGAAAGACAAATCGCCCGCTTGATCCGCATTGACCGTACAGGTTCCTGTCGTTATAAAGGTCAACACACCGCCACTGGTAATAGTACAAACACTGGTGGTAGATGAGGTGAAAGTGACAACATAACCACCACCTGCCGATGAGCTTGCGGTCAGCGTTGGCGAAGTACCAAAGTTCCGTGTTCCTGGATTAGCAAAGGTAATCGTCTGTGGTGATGCCGGAATGATCGAGTTGGAAGCTGCCGATGCTGCACCCGTCCCCGCCGAGTTGGTCGCGGTCACTGTAAAGGTATAGGCCACTCCGTTAGTCAACCCCGTTACAGTAATCGGCGAACTTGATCCTGTACCAGTTGCACCGCCGGAGTTAGCGGTGACTGTGTAGCCTCCGGCAAGGATCGGTGCGCCGCCAGTGCTTACCGGTGCCGAAAAGGTCACAGTGGCCTGAGTATCACCAGCAGTTGCAGAACCAATCGTTGGGGCACCGGGAACTATCGCATTCACAGTAAAAGTTTCGGTTGCAGTAGTGGCTGCATTGGTAGCCGAGTCACCCGCCTGATCTGCATCAATGGTACAGCTACCCGCTGTTACGAAGGTCAGTGCACCGCCGCTGGTGATAGTACAAACACCAGTGGTGGACGAGCTGAAAGTGACAGTTAAATTATCAGTTCCTGTGGCAGAGTCTGCTGTCGCTGTAAGGGTTGGCGTAGTGCCAAAGTTTTGTGCCCCGGGGTTCGGAAAGGTAATGGTTTGATTACCTTTAGGGGTTGCCTCGTTGGAGGCAACGGAAGCAACGCTGTCACCGACCCCATTGGTTGCTTTCACTGTAAAGGTATAGGCAGTACCGTTAGTTAAGCCAGTCACCACAATCGGCGATGTTGTAAAGCCATTGCCACCGGCAGTGATATTTCCCGGGTTAGAGGTCACGGTATAACCTGTGATTGCCGAACCACCATTATTCACAGGGGCCATAAAGGCTACAGAAACCTGCCCGTCTCCCGCTGTTGCCGTACCAATCGTTGGCGCATCAGCTACTGTTGGAATTGCAACTGTATGGGATGAGCCACTGGTAAACGCTGCCGGACCAATATTACCTGCCCCATCGGCAATATTGGTTGATGCATTGAGGTTTACTTTGATAGTACCGTTGCCAACAATACCACTCACAGTAACCGTGAAACTGGAACCAGACCCGGAGACACTGGCAATAGTGCCATTGGCTGTTCCGGTAATTCCTAACGCAAAGTCGTCGGTTGAAACGCCGGTCACCGATTCATTAAAGGTCACAGTGAAATTCACACTGGTAGCGGCCGCCGTTGGACTCCCGCTTACCACAATGCTGGATACCGAAGGTGCAACACCATCAATAACCAAGGCTTTATTGTTACCTAATGAATTGGCTGCACCCGGTGAAGCCAGGGTCAAGGTCGCGTCATTACCCGCAGCGTCCCTGATAGTTCCCCCGCCCAATGCCAGCGAACTGGTAGCTACATAATCAAGGTCACCGGAAATATCCCCAGCCTGAACGGTATAGTTAAATGTCAGCGTAGAGGTGCCACTACCGCTCGCATAGTTGATTGTCCGGTCGGTTGCACCCGTCTCCAATGTTAGTTGTGGAGTGCCGGTCACGGTTACGGCTTCACTGAAGTTGACCTGCACATCAATCGAATTCCCCGTGTTATAGGTTCCATTAGCTGTACTGGAATTTACTGATGTCACTGTGGGCACCACGCCATCAATAACCAGCGCTTTATTATTACCCAGTGAATTTGCAGCACCGGGGCTAGCAAGTGTGAGGATGGCATTGTTGCCTGCTGCATCGCGAATAGTACTGCCATTCAAAGCCAGGGCAGTGGTCGTGGTGTAATCCAAATCAGCAGTGACATCACCCGCCTGTACGGTATAGGTAAACGTCAGGGTGCTGCTGTTGGTGCCGCCGGTATAGTTGATCATTCTGTCGGTAGTACCTGTTTCCAGGGTTAATTGCGGAGTGCCGCTGGCCACAATCACGTTTTCACTGAAATTCACCTGGATGCTGATTGGATCACCCACTTTATAGGTGCCATCTGAAGTACTGGAGGTGACGGAAGTTACCGTGGGCGGTGTAGTATCAGGCATGCGTGGGCTGGTAATTTCTATGTCATCTACGGCAATCTGCAAACCAGTATTGACCGTAATTCGAACACCGTATATGCCGTCAAAATCTGTATTACCGGATACACTGAAAGTTCCATAGTTGTTAAACGGAACACTATTTAAGGTAACTGCAGCCCCCGCCGGAGAAAACGAGCTATCAAGCGCCTGGAGAGTAAAGTTATAGCTTGTCGCAGTAATACTATCTCCACTAGCTACCTTAATTGTCGTGAGATCAAATATTCCTTGATTGGCACGTAATTCGAGCCACTCTGGCGTATAACCGTTAACCGCCCCTATGCGCACAAAAGGAGCGCTGGTAGCACCTGTCATCCCTGTCGTCTGGTTGCGCATGGTAAAGTTCTGTGAACTGGGGTCAGAGTTGTTCTTCGCGTAGATGTCAAAGCCACTACTTAAATGGTTAGTTACGGAGATCAGACCACCAGGAGTCTGACCAGTGGTTGCACCTGCAATAATTCCGTTGCTTATGATTGCATCCCAACCGATAGTGCCGTCAACACCGTTATTTACCAGCGTCGCGAAAGCAGCTCGCGGCGTTAGTAACATCATCACGATGGCAAGCCAAAATAATTTATGCCATTTATTGTGGGAGGTGTTGGCAAATGGTTTGGTCTTATCGAGGTTGGTACGCAACATGGTATTTCCTTGAAAATTCATTAACGATATTTACATTACAAAAATTTCCGAATCGCATTAAGCAGCTCACTTATCGATCCAGGAACTTACCTTCCGCACTCTTTAACCGTTTGCTTTAACAAATTGCACAAGCGCCTGTGCAAACACTCTAAAGAACATTTACACAGATGCTTTTAACTCATACTTTTACTTAATTACGCGATGGGAATATCCCCTCAACCGCAATAATGAAGCTAACACCCAAATAAGGCTGAGCGATTGAAAAGGGAAGACCGTTACCTGTTGCGCCCACAGTAACCGTACCTGCTGGCGTTACAGTACCACCGCCATGAACTCCACCCAAGCTACCTGTAGCACCACTTGCCGGCGCAGTGCTGGTAAATAGCCCATGGAAATCAACAGTATCACCAAGGTTGGTGGCGGCGGTTACGGCAGTTAGATAAGTGGTTGAACCATTGGTGGGATTAGCTAATGCGTTTGCGGATGATGTGCCCACATCAATCGTCGGGGCACCAACCTGGCTGGCACTTCCCTGGAAAACTGCCGAGTGGTTGTGAGTCGGCAACTGGTTGATGGTGAGCGTAGTAGAGGGAGTACCTGCAACTTCTCCCAGAACAACCGCAGGAAGACCAGGCCCTTGCCCTTGCCCTGTCGGCACACGGCCACGTAGATCCGGTAACCCAAAAGTCGCTTGACCATCACCACCATAGGTAGTGCCCAGAATTGCAAAAAGCGCAGAATTTTGCGAAATGGACAGTAATTGCCCATTGCAAAAGGCCCAACCACGGGGAGCGAAATTACCAGCGAACATAGAAATTTGACCGATAAATGGATCTGACATTGTTTTTCTCCTTAAAATCACGATTTTGTCTGTTTAACGTTTTTCAACAATTTAAATACTCACGACATTTAATCGACAGCGAGTTCCTTTAGCTGATTTCAACATCACACGATAAAAGGACTATCTAGATAACATAAACCAAAAATAAAACAAGTTAATTACAATTAAACATACATTAAAAATTGATAAACACAATTGGGTAAAAAAAAATCAATATAGATACTTTCACTTCACTCCACCCCATAGCATCAACTCGTGAGTGTCAGAACAACTCTGGAGCTCAAACCCATACTGTAGATAAAGCTTTTTAGCTTGAGTATTTTCGCTCTCCACAGATAAACCAACAAGCAAATGGCGTTTCAGCGCTTCTTGCTTAATGGCCTCTAAAATGACCGAGCCAAAACCTTGTCCTCTCATGCCAGGTATAATAATTAAATCAACAATATGGATTTTATACTCACTGATATCGAGCATCACTTTCCCTACGGCTTGCTGGTGATAAAACAAGATATAAGTGTTGGCATTTGGATATTGTTCCCGATAAGAGGCCTCCTGCAGTCGATATTGTTGCTCCAGCATGGTTTCAACGACTTCACAGGACAAACCAAGTTCATAAAAGAACGTTTTTGTGGAATAAAAAAGCTGCGCCATAAATAAGCTATCGTTTGTATTAGCGGCTTTAACACTCAAGCCTATTGGTAGATTTAACTCACCTAGCATCATGCCTTTTTATCCCAATATAAACGCTGTAAAAGTTGGTTATAGATCATTAATAATTGCTGCCACGATGGGCTTTGAAATTCACGGAGTGGGACGAGCTCATTTGACACAACAGGTGTAAATAGTTGCCCCTGCTGTTTCGCATCAAAACACCAATGGTTTTGCCAGCGCTCAATCTCACCTTCAGATAATGGCCATCCTAAGATGGTAGAGAATGTTGTGGGTTTAAAATCTTTTAATTGATGATAATCAAGTAGAATAGCTCGAGATGATTGGTATAAAGCGGCAGATAATTGCGCAAAATGCTGTAAGACGGTGGTACGAAATTCATCTAAGCTAGGCTCAGTATCCGTATTTTTCATCTGTTGAGTATGCAGTTCAGTTGGAAGTAAACTTTTCCCTCCAGCCATATGTCTCCCAGCAACTCGTTGATGAGAAAACATAATATGCTTAGGATTGCGTATCAAGCATAACACTCGGCTCTTAGGGTAAAGTTCGAGTAACATGGGCCAGCAGGCCAGATCCCATGCATTCCACTTGATCACTAACTCACGCTCTCCCAGCCTCAATCGCCCCTGTAGTCTTAAGCATAAATCGACGAGCTGAGGTTTTAGTTCCAAAGGCCAATGGTCATCATGCATAACATCGCTGCATAGCATAGGTTCAGAGAGCACTCGGCAAGTTTCTAGCAGAGCAAAGCTGCTCGACACTAGTGTCGAACCACAACGGGACCAATGAAAAATCATCAAACTTGGATTTACGATAGGCAAACTTTCGCGTTGGGATAATAGGGGTTCGAGCAAAGTTTTAGGTTGGATAAAACTGGCGAGCAAACAACGACGAGCATCACTGATATCATCCTCTAAGAAGGGTTTAGATAACCTATGAAATGCCGGAACCCAACTCACCGTTTTATGTTGTGAGTGATAACGACAAGGGAACCAGGCTTGACTGAAGCGATCTAAATCTGGAATAAAGCTATCTTGCTGCAAAGCAATAAATGCGAGCATGTGTTCCAAACTAAGCTCTGGCCAAGCAAGAAAATCCGTCATCAGCGCAATAAAATGCTCAACATCATTCGCTTGATGCAGTAAAAACAATGAATCTGGTTGATGCAACAATTGCCAATAGCGTTGCTGTTGTTCTTTAAAATCAATCATTAGGAAGCCATAGGGTAAAAGTTAATGTATTGCACCATACGCGGTAACGTCCCACGATTAGGACTGGCGCCGTGGGGCAAGGCATGGTGCCAAATGATTAAATCGCCCGCTTTAGCCGCTATAGGTTTTACTTGCCAGCGATGCCAATCCTGTTGCTGAAGCTCAATATCAGGCTTGTTCTGTTCGAGAAGCCACTCCTCTATCTTGAGATGAAATCCGGGGACACAACAGAATGCGCCTTGTTCCTCGCCAGTGTCGGTTAAATAAATTAACCCTTGCGTCGCAAACTTAACGGGGAGCTGTAGCGGCATATCCCAGTGCATATCAGGACCGGGGAAATGCCAAGTTGGCGTTTCAGGTGGATTAAAGCTGACTCTATCGGTTGTCATGACTAAATCAGTTCGCTGCCACAACTGTTCAAACACTTGACGGATTTTGGGGACTTGTCGATTCGCGTCCAGTTGCGGATGGCGAAACAGTTGCAGCATAATTTTCTGCATAAAATCATGAGGTTGATACCAAGTGGTGGGATCTTGTTCATTGGCTCCTAACTGCTGCCAAATAAAATCTCGTGTTGCGGCGCATTGCTCTGCCGTGAGTACTTGCGGGATCACTAAGTAGCCTTCATTTTGCCAAAAATTAAGTTGTGACTCGCTAAGTACTGCCGCCGGATTTGAGTCTTCAACCTCTGTAGAATTTAAGTCTTCGACTTCTGGTACTGTGACCGATGGCATTAATCCATGGGAAATAGCGCCTAATTGCTGATTAATCCCAGCAATATCCGCGGCTGTCAGCTTGGCGATTTGCTGAATGTAAGCAACAAAAGCTGACTGATGATCGTTTTGATATAAAGCTCTTAGACCCGGCTCGAGCCCTATTCCACAAAGATCCAGCAAGGTTTTATCTAAGTGCCATTCATTAGCCGGTTCAGTGAATGGCACTCCCCGTTTGCGTAGCTGTATCTTTTGCCAAAGCCGCTGCAAATGATAAATGCCTAAGCAGCTCAGATCGTCACTCGACACAAGCACAGGTTTTTGCTCTATAACATCAAACACAAAATCGGGATGAGTACCCTGCTCATATCGAAAAGCAAGGCATGAGAGCGGCTTAAGCCAATGTTCACGTCGATATCGAGGTAACGTGAGTTGAGATTGGTTTTCGCTCAGCGTGGAATTACCATAGACTTGAATGGAAGTCGTGAACTTAAGCGTTACCGCACTCGGGCTGAAATCGGGGAGCAGTAAAGTACCAGCCAAGAAGCTACGGTCTCCACTGGCAAGTAAGCGCGCTGTTTGTAGGTTGAGCGCGAATAACGGTCCTAAATAATGCGTCTCCACAAAATCCTGCACAGTACGACACTCAAGCCAAGCGTCTAACTCAATATTTTGCGGGATGAGCACACCATCATCGGCAAGATACGCCTGTAAATGGGTAAAAATTTGCACTTGCGGCTCCTGTTGCAACAAGTGCTTCATGGTTTCGGAAAGAATCACATCAAACTTTACGACTGTATTTGGCTGCCAAAGCGTGGCATCCGCACAGACACGCTCCACCACACGATCAGCCAAATCAAAGCGTTCAATAAGCTTAGTGACTTTATCTAACGAGGCTTGATGAATGTCGAGCAAGGTCACTTGAATTTGACTCGCAGAAAATAACGGCAGCAGAGGTAATAATAACCAAGCAAAAGGTCCAGTCCCCGCATATAGGATGTTCACAATCTGCCCGGGATGAGCCTTTAGACGATCTTGTATTGCTTGATAAATCCCTTGTATAAAGACTCGGCCCCGCTCGGGATCTTCGGCACACTGCGCCGCGGTAGTGAGTGACACCGCCTTACCAAAAGGCGTATGGCTCGCCTCAGTATCCAAAAAAGACTCGGGGTGTAACTCCACTGCCGCTATTTGGCATAACTGCTTCAACATGGGATCGATGAGCCGTTTAGACTCCCCTGCTGAGGTTGACAGTAGTAGCGCATTAGCAAAATGCGTTAATACAGCTACATCCAAACTATGCCCTAATTCAAGCTCTGATTTTTGCAGCATCGATTAACTCCCTTAACCAAGTATTGACCTCGCAATCAATCACTAAATTGATCCGCGCATCCTGCCCTTTATTTTCAACCCAATGGACTTGGTCGGCATTGATATACCAAAGCTCTCCGGCCTGCATGGGTACACGTTTATCGTCCACGTAAAAGTTGAGTTGCTCATTCGTTTGCAGTGGCAAATGCAGTCTTGCTTCGCCTTGTTCTAGGCAGAGTCCTTGATCTCTATGGGGTTTGATTTCTGCCCCCGCATGTAAGCGCATCAAACGCACGGATTTCACTGGGCAGGCTAAAGATTGCAGAAAATGGCATAACGCAGGGCTCGATTCGAGTTGAGGCAAATCTTGCCAGTGCTGACCGGTAGAAATTGAGAAGGCTTGCAAGATAGGATGAGCACCGCGATACTCTGCTGCACAGCGTAAGACGAGAACATCCCAACCACCCATATAATCACGCTGATTTACATGGGGTAACCAGTCTTGTTGCAGCAAAGCATTCAACTCTTGCTGTAAACTAAGGGGGTTTGAAACTTGAGCTAATAGGGCAAAAGAACAGATATCCATATCCAACCGCTTAATTTTCAGACTAAAAATAATTAATCATCCAAGACTAGCACAAAGATTTGAGCATACAAGTGACTCGAATCATCGTCATCACTGAGTATTACGCAGTGCAACAATCAATGCTAAGCGTGATTCAGTTTTGCAAAAATAGGAAATACCCATGTTTAACTGGAAGACTATCGATACGGTTCTGCTCGATATGGATGGCACCCTATTGGATTTGCACTTCGACAATCATTTTTGGCTGAATTTAGTACCGCAGGAATTGAGTCGACAACAAGGTGTGAGCCACAACGAAGCGCAGCAATTAGTTGTGAATGCCTATGAGAAAGTCGTAGGCACACTCGATTGGTACTGTCTCGATTATTGGCAGGAGCAACTGCAGCTCGACATTATGGGCTTGCACCGCACTTTAGTGGATCGTATTCAACTGCGCCAAGACAGCATGCCATTTTTAACGGCCTTGGCCTCTGCGGGTAAACGGCGCATCTTAGTGACCAATGCGCATCCCAAGAGTCTTGCCTTAAAGCTTGAACATACCGAGCTGGCCGCAGGGCTCGATGCCATGATCTCCAGCCACGAGACAGGTTACCCTAAGGAACACCCACAATTCTGGCTCACCTTGTTTGAAAAGTTTCAACTTGAGCCAAGTCGCTGTCTCTTTATCGACGACAGCGAAGCCATACTCAAGGCCGCTAAACTTGCTGGCGTGGGCCATCAATTGGGGATTGCTAACCCAGACAGTAAAAAACCAATCAAAGTCTTTCACGATTTCCCCGCGATTACCGACTATCACTCACTACTGACTGATCTAACGCGATAAAAAAGACTATAAAAAAGGCACCTAAGGTGCCTTCGTTTCTATTCATCGCATTGTTTTATGATCGGACATTTAATGCAACTCTCGCATTACGGCCTTCACATCTGAGCACTCACATTAAGTTTAAGTGCTCATCTAAAACAGCGCTATAACCCAGGGATCCGCCCCTGATATACCACAGGGAAATAGCCATCCGCACCACGCTTACCTAAAATATTCAGCGACTCACGCATATCTTCTGGTTGCTCTGCCGTTTCTTTAATCTTAGCCTCAACCTTCACCATATTACCTTCATCTAACTGTAAGGTACCAACAATACCAAGCTGGTTCTTGGCTTCATCTGTGGCTAATTGCGCTTTGCCATCAACGCAACTAAGGCCGAGTTCGATATTGCCTAGTGGATAGTTGCCAAACTGGTTTTTAACATTGGTTTGATTCAAAAACAGCTTACCAGACAGCTGCTCGCACCAAGGCTTACCTTGCTCTAACGTCTCGACTAATAGGCTAACTTCACCGGATATTTCGGTTTTAAAAGGCAGTTTTGCATTGCCGAGTAAAAAGCTATCTGGCGCTTCGAAACGTAAACCCTGCGCACTTAAGCCTCCCATAGACCAAGAAATTAATCCCTTAGCACTGACAGGTGTTGCGCGGCTGCCCACTTGAAAATCCACTTTCACTTTACCTAAAAATAGCGCCCAAGGACTCAGATCCCAACGCACTTGCTCTACCTGGCGCTGCGGCATACTTAAGGTTTCTATGCTGCCAGACCAAATACTGCCACTCACACCCGAAACACTGATATTCGCGGGCAATAGGGCTAATGCTATCGCAATCTTAGCGGGGAATAGAACGACTAAAAATATTAAATAAATCAGTACGCCTATGATGACTTTTTTTATCAAACTCACAGCTACACCTTAATTTATTGCGCTAATTGGATACGTCTCACTTTGACATAGCCAGGTACATCGGCCTCAGCCAAATCAACACTTTCGAGTGAAAGTCCTTTCTTCTGTACTAACTCACTCAAATAACCTAACAAGGCATCAAAAGGAACATCGTCCATCCACACTTGGATCTTATCGCCTTGGGGCTGCATGCGAGTAATCACTAACCCATAATTGCCCGCAGTTTGATTAACCACTGAGCTTAAACTGCCCGACGTAGTCGGCTTAGCACCGTTCTGCTTAAGACTCGCTATTTTATTCGCCGTTTGTTTTACATAGTTCAACGTCTGTTGCTGTGCATTGAGGTTACGTAATGCATCGGCTTCAGCATTGGCAATCGGCGTCCAAACACCCCAATAAAAAATACCTATAACTAAGAATACCGAGCAAAAGCCCACTAATTGCTGCTCGCGCGATGCGAGCCCTTGCCACCAAGTCCGCAAATTATCCATCTTATTTGCTCCTCAAGGTTAAGGTACTGGTGACTTGCTCTTCACCGCTATTCATAGTGCCGCCATCGAGTTGAAAACGACGACCGACAATCTCTTTAAACTTCTCGATCTGCGCGTAATTTTTCGCACTCACTTGCATGCGGATCTCGTTACGCGCGCTTTCGAATCTTAAGCTATTAGGTTTAAGTTCAGGCACTTGCTTAAAGGCATCCTGTAAACCATCGAGCATGGCAAAAAACTCCGCACCACTACCCTGTCCCTGCAATGCACGTAACTGACTTTCCATCTGCGAACGTAGGTTAACAATGCGCGAATTTCCCGGGATCACTTGCTGATAAATGGATTCACTCTGGGCTTTAAGATCGGCAACCTGACCATTGACTTGATGTATAGTCAGCCCTTTATTCACTAAGGCCAGCACACAAGCGATGGCGATAACGATGGCAGCGCTCTTCCACATCATCAACTGTTTGCTGTATTCACGCTTCGGCGTGTAAACGCCGCTCAGTAAATTCACTGGCGCATGCAAAATACCACGGGCTAACACTAACATAGGTAGCTCAAGTGACTGCGGCTTAAGCTCAACACCTTCGAGTTGCATATCGGTATAACTGGCGACAGACACTTCGCCCTGTGCAGGCCTAAGTTGCTCCAGCGCAATCGGTAACCAAGGCAAAGGTAAACTCTGGCCTGTGGCGAATCCGGTACGCAGTAATAGTTCATTACCAAAATTCATTGCCGCCCATTGGCACTCTTGCAATGGTAAGGCTAAGCAGTCGGGTACGATGCGCTTCACCTTTAAACCCGCTTCGGTCAAACAACTCAGCCAAGTCTGCATTTGCTCATGGGCCACGGCGACCACGCTTAAGGCATCACCGTCACGTGGACCAACAGTAAAATGCATGGCATCGACATCATCGGCTAAGGCTTCTTCGAGCATAAAAGGCAAGGCTTTCAAGGCTTGGCGTTGGCCTTTTTCGGGCAAATGCACACTAGTGAGTGTCATTGCCGCGGCGGGCACTAACACATCGACGGGACGATTGCCCGCACGCTCGGTTAAGGTCGACAAACCTTGGGCATTGGCGAGCTCACCAGAGGCGATAATTTCCTGTTCTTGCTCCGACCAAACGAGCCAAGAGCACGCTTGCTCTGCTGTTCTGCCTAAGCGAATAAATAGCCGTTCACTCACAGTTTTTCTCCACCAGTCCCAGTCAAGAAAGCGTGACTGAGCTCGTTGCTATTATTTTTGTCCACCAGATTCTGCCGGGTGAGCACTTCCATTATTTTTGGCCACCAACATCAAACCCTGCCGGGTGAGCACTGCCATTATTTTTGTCCACCAACATCAAACACTGACGGGTGAGCACTGCCATTATTTTTGGCCACCAAACTGACGGGTGAGCACTTCCATTTTATTGCCGCCGCTCTTTTTGAGCACACTTTCCATTCTAAATACGGCGTTATCAACCTTCGCCCCCGAGGCCAATAAAAAATATTGGCTATCGATGACAAAGCTCGACTTCATGGCACCTTCCCACTTGATCGATCCCATGGATGAGCTTTCATAAAAATCATCTATCTTGGCAAAGCCATCACCGGGGCGTTGGTTGATGATACTTTCTGCTTCGCCTACCGAAATCTGATTTTCGAGCATGCCAGCTAACAGTGCCGCTTGCTCGACTTCCAAGGTATTCACATTCAGTAATTGCCTGTCATTGCCTGGGATAACGCATACATAGGGCAAGAGTTTCAAATAGATATCTTGGGTGTATCCCATCACTGCCCGTAATTCACTGCGATGATTCATCAGCGTATTGGCCGCACGGTAAGGCACATTTCGCGCTTCGTATTCCGCATCTTCGGCACCATAAGGGCTAGCAGTGGTGTCTTCGTCGATATAATCTTTTAAGGTCTGGGTCAGACGGTCCGCACTAAAGTCGTCCATCCCTAAACTCACCAACAAGGCCTTATATTGCTTCGCCGCCAGCGGCAGCTTAGGTTGACTGTTTTCCACCTCTTTCGTGGTCACAGACAAGGCATTTAAGTTAAAACAGGCGCGCATATCAGTGATCTTGCCAGCAATTTCACCGTATTCCGCCGGAAACACAACATCGGCCATGGCCCAATATTGTTGCCTGTGGACCCGACCTTCCGAGTCGTCTAAATCTTGTTTTAAAATCTTCTTCGCCAGTTCTTCGGCAGAAATAGCATACCAATAGGCTTGATCGTACTGGGCCAAGTTCAACGTTCGACGCATGGATAACTGATTACGGCCAGTGATATTTGTCGCGATGATCACCACCATGGCAACTATCAAGAGCACAACTATCAGTGCGACACCGCGCTGTTTAGACCGATATTGGGTTCTCATTCGCGACCCTCGTCTTCAGGGTCACCATCACCTGGATCACCAGAACCGTCACCAGGATCGTTCCCCGAGCCATCATCGACTCCATCTCCATCTTTGTCTTTATCTTTGTTCGTATCGTCAGGATTTTCGTCTTTATTATCGTCATCCTTAGACTTTTCTGGTGCAACAGCACCCAGCGGCAACAAGAACTTACGTTGGATCTTGCCTAAACCTTCAATCTCAATCTCCATGGCGATCGCTTTAGGCAACTTAGTCGCCTCGACTTTACGCTCCCACTTGTCTTCCATGAAGAAGGAATATTCCACCGACAGCACTTTGTCGATAATCACTGTCTTAATCGGCTCGGCGCCAAATTCAGGCTCAGGATAAGGAAAATACCAACGTTCCAGCCGCCCTTCATGCACCACATACGCCACCGACTGTAAGCTGCCTCGCGGTAATAAACCGTCGGGATTTAACCAGCCTAAGCGGTAAAACACTAAGGCTTCTGATTCCGAATCTAAGATATCATTGCCCGTTTGGAAGACGGTCGAACCTCGACCACCTTCGAGTAATCTTGGCGTGCGCGCCACCATTTGCGCGAGATCACGCTCAATCGCACCAAAGCCTTGTTGTAGAGCTTTAAGCCGAGTTGAAAAAGCGCGCGTCACTTCATCGTTAGTCAGCACTGTGCTGAGTACCGCATTAGAAGCCAAACCTATCATGGCGAAAATCGCGATGGCGATCAGCATTTCCAACAGGGTGAATCCCCGCTGCGCACTAGTTAGTTTTAAGGACATAACTGCTCACTTGTGCGGCAATACGCTGATATCGTTCGTCTTCACTCACACTAATGCGGATCATACGAAAATTATCGTCCGTCGTTTTCACCACTTCTTTACGCCAATACCAATCCTTTCCTGCGAGCTCAACTTGACCTTCTTTTTTACCGATTTCAGGAAACTGTGGATCAAGTCTGGCATCGACCATCTGATTATCAGCCACCCACTGTGCCAAAGTGCGCGATTCCAGAATCGGCATGTTTGCCATCTGCTCGCCCAAACTTTTAGTGATAGACACGGCCGCAATCGAAAATACGGCAAGGGCCACAATCACTTCGAGTAGGGTCATGCCCTTAACGCGTTTCATCGGGGCGCCCTATGGTTAATCTGCCCAGCGCATCACCGACCACTAACGTTTCGGCCTGCTGGCCTTTGTTAGTTTTAGCGATAAACGTCAGCTCAAAAGCGCTCATTTCACCGCTCGGGAATAGCATGACCTGTGGCTCAGGGTGTTTCTTCTTATCATCGGCAGAGGGTTCAATCAGCGGTTCTTCAAACCAAGAATCGTCTTTCTCATCCTCTTGTACCAAAGGTAAACCATCGAGCACTAAGTTCAGCTCAACCCCTTGCTCCATTTGCTTTTCAGATAAGAGTCTGTCTTTATCCAAAGGCTCCCACTTACCTTCTTTATAAAAAACAAACTGATAACTAGTTTTCTCAATCACAATACCAATAAACTGGCCACTTAAAACAGTTTCATCAAGCACCATTTCAGTGGCCGCAATAAACTGCCGCGCCGTTCTATCTAAGGCCTGTTGCGGCCCAGAATTGCCGATAGACATAGTCACGGCCGCAGCCGTGAGCCCCATCAACAAAATCACTAGCATCACCTCCATTAAGGTGAAACCAGCGTGACGCAGCTTTAGCATCTTATTGGAAATTCTGTAAATTCCAGTTACCGATGTCATCTTCGGTACCTGGTTGACCATCGGGGCCTGCACTGAAAATATCTAACTTGCCGTTTTCGCCAGGGCTTAACAACAGGTAGTTATTGCGCCATGGATCTTCTGGCAAACGTTTTACATAACCATCTTCACGGTAGTTACGTGGCTCAGGCGAAATCGTAGGCTTTTGCACTAATGCTTCTAAGCCTTGTTCGGTCGATGGATAGACACCGTTATCTAACTTATACATATCTAAGGCATTTTCGAGTGCAACTATGTCAGACACGGCTTTTTGTTGGTCAGCCTTATCTTTGTTACCCATCAAGTTAGGCACAACCATAGAGGCTAAAATCCCTAAAATCACGATAACAACCATCACTTCGAGTAAGGTAAAACCTTGATGTTTCTTGTTCATTTGCATCGACTACTTCTCCTAAAAAATCCTATGCCAATCGACTTGGTCATAATCCATAAATTCAAAAATTAACCGCTAATCAAGTTATTCAAGGCTAAAATTGGCTGCAAAATTGCCATCACGATAAAGAGCACAACACACGCCATACTGACCACCAGCATAGGCTCGAATACACCCAATGCTATGTTGACGTTACCTTCGAATTCCCTGTCTTGGTTATCGGCGGCCCGCTCTAACATCTGCTCAAGTTGACCACTCTTCTCGCCCGACGCAATCATGTATAACATCATAGCCGGAAACAACTTAGTATTAGTCAACGCTGCACCTAAGCTAGTTCCTTCCCGCACGCGTGCGGTCGCATCGTCAACTGCGGCGCGCACTCGCATATTCTGCAACACTTCACTGGCGATACGCATACCATCGAGCAAAGGCACTGAACTGGCGGATAAGATACTTAACGTCCGCGCAAAACGCGCCGTATTTAATCCCTTACTCACGCGGCCAACAACCGGCATGCTCAATAAAAAATTATCGTACTTCATCCGAAACGCAGGTGACTTTAACATGCGCCGAAAGAGTGCGAACAGCAGCACTAAGGCGATGACCACAAACACACCATAGTTTTGAACAAAGTCAGAGGCCGAGATCAAAAATCGGGTCGAGGCGGGAAGCTCCGCGCCCATGTGCTCAAACTGTCCGACCACTTTAGGCACAACCGCAGCTAGCAGGATTGAAATCACCCCTATCGCCACTGTGGTCAAAACCGCGGGATAAATCATGGCTTGGGTCAGCTTAGATTTAAGCTGTTGGCGTCGCTCTGTGTAATCTGCTAACCGATTAAGCACCACTTCTAAGTGACCGGACTTTTCACCCGAGGCCACCATGGCACGGTATAAATCATCGAAAATATGCGGAAATTCAGCCAAGGAATCGGCCAGACTATAACCTTCCACCACCCGAGAACGTACCGCCATGATCATGCTCGCGAGACGATCTTTCTCGCACTGCTGACCAACGGCTTTAAGGGATTCTTCAATCGGTAAACCCGCGGCCACTAAGGTCGCAATTTGGCGGGTGATCAAAGCTAATTCAGCAACTGAAATGCCACGTTTGAAAAACGAAAAACTGCTGCTCTTAGCTTTGGCTTCTTTTTCAGTAACAGGCAGTATTTCCAAGGGCATCATGCGCTGATCGCGCAGTTGGCTGCGGGCATGTCTGGCGGTATCCGCCTCAATCACGCCCTTAAGCTGCTTTCCCTTGGCATCCAGTGCCTTATATTCAAATGCTGGCATAAATTACTCCTCGCGAGTCACACGTAGCACTTCTTCGAGAGTGGTGATGCCCGCGAGCACTTTGCTCATGCCATCGTGACGAATGCTCGGTACAAACTGACGAATATACTTTTCGATGGCTAACTCTCCGCGGCCGCCATGGATCAATTCACGCACATTATCGTCAACCAGTAATAGCTCATGAATACCGGTTCGACCACGGTAGCCATTGTTACCACAGGATTTACAGCCATTAGCACGGAAAATACGTCTGTCGTCATCGGCAGCTATGCCCAGCAACTCACGCTCACGCGCATCGGGCACATGCTCGATTTTACATTTAGGACAAAGGGTTCGGATCAAACGTTGAGCCAACACGCCGAGTAAACTTGAAGACACGAGGAAAGGCTCTACGCCCATGTCTTGCAAACGTGTAATCGCGCCAGACGCTGTGTTGGTATGCAGGGTTGAAATCACCATGTGACCAGTGAGTGACGCTTGCACCGCAATTTGCGCGGTTTCGAGGTCACGGATCTCGCCTATCATCACGACATCGGGGTCTTGACGCAAAATAGCGCGCAGACCACGAGCAAAGGTCATGTCGGCCTTAGTGTTAACTTGGGTCTGACCAATACCGTCTAACTCGTATTCGATAGGGTCTTCTACTGTGAGTATGTTGGTGTCTTTAGAGTTGATCTCCGTCAAACCCGCATACAGAGTGGTACTTTTACCCGAGCCCGTTGGGCCAGTCACCAAAATGATCCCGTGAGGACGACGAATAAGATCTTCAAACTTAACGCGAATACTGTCGGTCATCCCCAATTGTTCTAAATCGAGGTTGCCAGTATTTTTATCCAGCAGACGCAGTACAACACGTTCACCGTGGCTCGATGGCATGGTCGATACCCGCACATCTACCGCACGACCTGCGATTCGCAGCGAAATACGGCCATCCTGTGGCACACGTTTTTCGGCGATATCGAGGCGAGCCATAACCTTAATCCGCGACACTAACAGCGACGACAGTTTACGGTTTGGCTTGAGCACTTCCTTAAGTACACCATCGATACGGAACCGCACTACAAGCTGTTTCTCGTAGGTTTCGATATGGATATCCGACGCTTCTTCTTTAATCGCTTCAGATAACAAGGCATTAATCAGTTTGATGATAGGCGCATCATCATCACCTTCGAGCAAGTCTTCGGTCTGCGGCAGCTCTTCGGCAAGGGTGAATAAATCCATCTCGTTGCCTATGTCTTCCATCAACTGCTGCGCTTCAGACGAGTTCGCCTGATATGCTTGAGTGAGTTTGGCCTCAAACTTTGCCACTTCGAGCTTAACCAAAGGCAAATCAACACCCGAATAACGCCGCGCTTCGAGCATAGCCGTTAAGGGTGTTTTACTCGTATAGAACAAGCTTAACTCGCCCGTTTCACCCAGCGCGAGCACCACATCGTGGCGGTGTGCGAAGGCAAAAGGTAAACGCTCTTTACTGCTCGAACGAAAGACCTCATCACCTTCAGCTTCAAGGCCTAGCTCATTAGAGACTTGGCTGAGGTCATCGACTTGGGATAGTTGAATTTCACTCATTGGTTTTATCTTTGTTTTTGTTTTCATCGAGCGTTTTGAGCGTTGGATCCGTTTTACGCATCTGAGTATCTAAGCCTTTACCTTCTTTATAACGCTCTAAAATCTCGTTAACTTCAGGAGGTAAATACTCAGACTGATTCCATTCTTCCAACACTGGCACTTGAGTATTTGGCATTAAGTTCACGCCACGCTCTTGCTGCTCAAGCTGTAATGCTCTGAAATAATTATATTTACGCCCAGCAATCCCTTCCATCGTGATGCCATCACGTATGATCGTTGGCTTGATGAAGATCATGAGGTTTTTCTTCGTTTTTTTGCTCGAAGAAGATTTAAACAAATGTCCTAGAATGGGAATATCACCCAAGAAAGGTACTTTTTGTATACTTTCTTGTACTTCTTCGTTGATCAAACCACCGAGTACCACAATTTGACCAGAATCCGCCATAACGGTAGTGGTTAACCGACGAGTCGCGAAGGAAATATCCACGCCTGTATTACCGTTAACCCCAGAAACTTCCTGTTCAATCGTCAGCTTAACAGAGCTGCCTTCGTTGATCTGTGGCACCACTTTCAGTTTAACCCCAACCTCTTTACGCTCAACGGTTTGGAATGGGTTACTGTTGCTCGAGCTGGCGGTAGAACCTGTCAGAATAGGCACTTCGTCACCCACAATAAACGAGGCCTCTTGGTTATCTAAGGTCGTAATAGAAGGCGTTGCCAGTACGTTTGAGTTAGTGTCACTCGACACTGCTTGAATTAAGGCACCAAAGTCGCCCATGGCCACGCCCCAAGCCATACCGTTCACTTTACCTAAGGCTTGGGCGAGTAGCGTCACATCTCCCTTAGTACTCGGGTTTTGACCTATCACCTGACCAGTGCTCGGGTTAGTGATGAATGTCCCTTCTTGATCTTGCGCCTGCCATACACCTGCACCAATTTCACCTATGGTTGGGCCTAAGTTATTAAACTGAGTACCACCACCCGCTTTCGCGGCCCATTGGACCCCAAAGCCGACGCTATCGCCTTCGGCGACTTCCACGATAATGGCTTCTACGAGTACCTGAGCACGGCGGATGTCGAGTTGATTAATCACGCTCTCGATAGTGCGCATCTGATCGGGTTCAGCACTGATCACTAAGGCGTTGGTTTCAGTATGCGCCATGATATTGATTTCATTACGGCGTTTACCACCTGCAGCCTGAGCGCTCGGATCTTTCTCGCCTTCCAACTTTTGGGCAAAACCGGTCAGCACTTCAACTAAATCTTCTGCTTTGGCATAACGTAGATAACGAACTTTTGTGTTACCTGTGCTGGCTTGTTCGGCATCGAGACGACGGATAAGCTCGACCACACGTTGGCGGCTCTTCTCATCACCGCTCACGACCACGGCATTGATACGTTCGTCAGCAACCACTTTTGGCGCTTGGCCTGGCAATTGGGATTGGTTAGCGGTAGCACGATAAAGGGTATCGATAATTCGTACCATTTCACCCGCAGAAGCAAATTCTAACGGCACGACTTGCACCGAGGTATCACCTTGCTTATCTACTCGACGGATAATTTCGACTAACTTGTTCACTACAGCAGCACGGCCAGACAACATCAAGACATTGGAAGGGTCGTAGTTCACTACGTTGCCGCCACCCGCATTATCATTAAGTTGGCGCAATAACGGCGCTAATTGCTTGGCCTCAGTGTTATACAAGGCCACGATACGCGTCACCATTTCATCACCAAGGCCGGGGTCGTTATCGTTAGCGACTCGAATTGCAGCGGTTTTGGCATCTTTGTCTTTAATGACTTTAATAACGTTATTTTCCATCTCAACGATGGCATAACCGTAAACTTGTAAAACGTTGAGGAAAAACTGGTAATACTGTTCATCGTTCAACAGATCATAACTGCGAACGTTGATTTTGCCGCGAATTGTCGGGTCAACTATGATGGTCTTATTCAGGTTTTTACCAACGATATTGATAAATTCTTGAATATCCGTGCCTTTAAAGTTGGCCGCATACTGTTCAGACCAAGCGAATTGGGAGGAGAACATGGCTGCACCCGCAACAACCCCAGCAATCAGCTTGCGTCGAATCCTTTTGTTATTCATTCTTTTTCTTTCCTCTAACGCGTGTTATTGCGGCAAACTAAACATGATTTCAACCAATTGTCCTTCCCGCTCAACCATAATAGAAACTTCGGTTAACTCGGGTAATTGGCTCATCATTTCTAACGCTTGACTCATTACGGTCAAGTCGTATCCATTAATTGATTTGGCTAAATCGTTAGCTTTAAAACCCGCCTGCTTAAACAAATTGGCGTCTTTCCCTGGATTCAAGCGATATCCCGCCACAGCGTCACCCTGTCTGACAGGTGAAATGGCAATATAATCGGTGATCTTACTAGGGTCGGCTAACAATTCGGTGCGGGATTCGGCGAGTTCTTGGGAGATTTCGGCATTTTTACGTTGATCAACACGGCTCACTGCCGAGCCAGTCTTATTAGTCTTAGCTTGTTGTAACTGCTGATTGGCTGGGCTTTGGCTAGTATAAACTAAGCCATCGAGCATTAATGTCTCGTAACGGCCAGCGTTAGTGATGATAATACGGTCGGCATAGACTTCTTTCAGTGATGCCGAAGTGCCCTTGATTTTATCGCCTAAGCTGTAGGTCTCTTGGCTGCCGTTTGACTCAATGATTGCTAAGCCTTTCTGATCCGCTGTCGATGCAACAACGCCAGTGAGCTGAATAGAGAGTGTGGTCTTAGGCGCGTCGGTCACAGTCTCAACAACCTCAGTTTTTGGCTTTTCAGATTTAGCATCTGCCTTACCAAAGAGACCAAGCTGCTGTAAACCCGCAAGATCAACCTGCCCAGCACCTTTACCCGTCAGGTTAACGGGCGTTGGCGACCAAGCACTGGGTGATGAGCTAGTAGGCACTAATTTCCATGTAATTTGCGCGGCTAACAACATGATCACAATAAAACCCAACCAGAAGACTATCCGGCTTAAGGGCTTATGGGGCATGCCAATGGCTTTTGCGATAACTTTATCTAATAAATCCATATTTTATGTGGACCCTCGATACAGGTCTCTGTTCTGATTATAATAATTAGGCGATTACCGTCTCATGCTAACCTAGGCAGCATTTGGCAACAAGCCCATAACAGCATTCAAATTGGCGAAAATAGGCCAATTATGCTAACTTTGCCCGCCATAAAAGGGTGTGAAGCACGCCACCCTTTAACATAATAGAAATGCTCTTCACGCATTTTCTTGCTCGGCATGTGAACTCATCGATCTTTTAGCTGGAGACACTATGACTCAAGGTCAAAGCGATAAAACAGACATTCGACTCGATAAGTGGCTTTGGGCTGCACGTTTCTATAAAACCCGTGCCATCGCCAAAGAAATGATTAACGGCGGCAAAGTACATTACAACGGCCAGCGTGCCAAATCTAGTAGGAATGCCGAGATAGGCGCCGTCCTTAAGATACGCCAAGGATATGACGATAAAGAGATCGTCATAAAAAAATTATCGCAATTACGCCAAAGTGGTGCGATTGCACAAGAATTGTACGAAGAAACCGCGACAAGTCTGGCTAAACGGGCCATTAATGCTGAGCAACGACGCCTCCACATGCTCAATAACCCGATACCCGATCAGAAACCAGATAAAAAGCAACGACGCCAGCTCATGCGCTTTAAAGACCTTTAACAGTGAGATACACGATGAACCAAGATACTTTACACCGCTACTTGTTCGATAATGCCGATGTGCGCGGTGAACTGGTGCAGTTACAAGACAGCTATCAACAAGTGATCAGCGCCCAAGAATACCCAGCCGTACTGCAAGTGCTACTGGGTGAATTAATGACAGCCACCTCACTATTAACCGCTACATTGAAATTTAGCGGTGATATCAGCGTACAGTTACAAGGCAACGGCCCTGTTTCTTTAGCGGTGATCAACGGTAACAATTTACAAGAGTTACGCGGTGTGGCTCGCTGGAATGCTGAACTCGCCGATGATGCTAGCCTCACAGAACTCTTCGGCCAAGGCTATATGGTCATCACCTTAACACCCGACGAAGGTGAACGCTACCAAGGTGTCGTTGCACTAGACAAGCCAACGCTTGCTGCCTGTGTTGAAGAATACTTCAATCAATCTGAGCAGTTACCTACTGGAATTTGGTTATTTGCCGACGGCAAACAAGCGGCGGGCATGTTCCTACAAATTCTGCCAAGCCAGCAAGATCACAACGCCGACTTCGAACACTTGAGCCAACTGACGTCGACCATCAAGGCCGAAGAGCTATTTACTCTTGATGCAGAAAGCGTGTTACATCGCCTCTATCATCAGGAAGAAGTACGCTTATTTGATCCTATCGATGTGAGCTTTAAATGCACTTGTTCCTATGAACGCAGTGCCGGCGCGATCAAAACCTTAGATCAAGCAGAAATCGAAGCCATACTGGCCGAAGATGGCAAGATAGAAATGGGTTGCGAATATTGCCACGCTAAATACACCTTTGATGCCATAGACGTAGCAACCTTATTTGCTAACGGTCAGACATCAACAACCCAGCAGTAAAACTACTACAGCTAAAAAATGGGCGCCCTATTTGGCGCCCATTTTTTATTCATACCTATAATCCCCTCACACATTGCACTCGGCTTAGGCTACAATCGCCCTCACTTTGTCACCTAGCACGACTCAGGCGATAAATAAAATTAAATCGGCAGACGATCGATATTAAAATAACCTTACAAATCAAATGGAGACCTCACTATGGCGGATGGATTAAACCGCGTTCACTTTAACCCCTCAACAGCACAACTTGTCGAATTTGCCCTGCTACGCGGCGAGGGGGAATTGACAGCCAATGGCGCATTAGTTGCTAAAACAGGCGCTCGCAGCGGTCGCTCACCTGGCGATCGTTTCATTGTAAGAGAACCCAGTTCAGAAGCTGATATCGAATGGGGCCCAGTCAATCAGGCTTTCGATCCAGGTGCTTTTGAAGGTTTATGGGCACGGGTTGAAGCTTACCTAGCCGATAAAGAACTGTTTGTATCTGATCTCGAAGTCGGTGCCGACACTGAACATTACCAACCAGTACGAGTCACCACGCAATACGCTTGGCACCAACTGTTCGCCCGCAATCTATTTATCATTCCTGAAGAATTTAATCGTAAAGACAAACCAGTGTGGCAGATCATCAATGCCCCTGACTTTATTTGCGTACCAGAACGTGATGGCACTAACTCAGATGCAACCGTGATTTTAAACTTCGCCGAACGTAAAGTGCTGCTTGCTGGCCTGAAATACGCTGGCGAAATGAAAAAGTCTATGTTCTCAGTGCAGAACTTCCTACTGCCAGCCCAAGGCGTGCTACCTATGCACTGTTCGGCTAACGTAGGTAAAAATGGCGACACTACGCTATTTTTCGGTTTATCTGGCACAGGTAAAACCACACTCTCTGCCGATCCAAAACGCTTCCTGATTGGTGACGATGAACACGGCTGGGCACCCGGCGGCGTATTCAACATCGAAGGCGGTTGCTACGCCAAATGTATCGATTTAAGCCAGAAGAATGAGCCCGTGATTTGGGATGCGATTCGTTTCGGCACTGTGCTTGAAAACGTCGTGATGGACGAACACCGCGTACCTAACTACAAAGACAGTAGCCTAACGGAAAATACCCGCGCAGCCTATCCGCTGGAGCACATCGCCCAACGTAAAGAAGACAACTGCGGCGCTGAGCCACATGCGGTTGTATTCTTAACCTGCGACGTATCTGGCGTATTACCACCGGTTTCTATCCTGACCAAAGAACAAGCGGCATACCACTTCTTATCTGGCTATACCGCCAAAGTGGGTTCGACTGAAATCGGCTCAACCTCAGCGATTCAATCCACCTTCTCAACGTGCTTCGGCGCACCTTTCTTCCCACGCCCTGCTGGCGTGTACGCAGAACTGTTGATGAAGCGCATTGAGTCCTTCGGCAGCCAAGTGTACTTAGTCAACACTGGTTGGACTGGTGGCCCACACGGTGTAGGTAAACGTTTTGACATCCCAACCACCCGTGCCATCGTCGATGCGATTGTCAGCGGTGAATTGAAAGATGTTGAAACCGTCCACTTAGACACCTTGAACCTCGCCGTTCCTGTGGCAGTAAGTGGTGTAGACAGCAATTTACTCAATCCAATCAACACTTGGGGCGATAAAGCGCTATATGCCGAATACGCCCAGAAGTTGGCCGAAGCTTTCACTAAAAACTTCGCTAAGTATCAAGTGTCAGACGCTATCCGCAATGCAGGCCCAAAAGCATAAGCGCGTAGTGGATCCATTCGGATAATGTAATCAAACACATTGTTGAGTAAAAAAGCGCGGGTTCTGTCATGAACCCGCGCTTTTTATTTGCGGCTAAATTGATTTAGTGATGATTAAATCCACCCACACTAAAGCCACTACGATAGATTTTTATGTGTTTTATTTCTTATCGATTAGTTAAACCAAGCTTAAATTAATGCTGCGTTTTTATAATCACCGATAACAATCATCATTTTTTAGGAAGCGGCACCCAAATGGAAAATCATAAACCTGTCACTGGATTCCAGCGATTTCTCAATGGCGTCGAAGTCGTCGGCAATAAACTGCCTGATCCGGCGGTATTATTTGCGATGTTTCTGGGCTTAGTCTGGTTGATCTCTTGGGGATTATCGGGTGTCAGTTTTGATGAAATCGACCCTCGTACTGGTAACCCGATTCAAGTCGTCAATATGCTTGATGGTGGTGCGTTAACCGCTTTTACCTCGGCGATAGTCACGACCTTTGTCACTTTCCCGCCGCTAGGTGTGGTGCTTGTGGCCATGCTGGGCCTAGGCGTTGCTGAACATACTGGCTTTATTAATGCAGGGCTGCGCTCCATTTTATCTATTACCCCCAAGATGTTACTCACTCCGGTATTGATAGCCGTGGGTATTCTAAGCCATGTCGCGGTTGATGCGGGTTATGTACTCGTTATCCCACTCGGCGCGGTGATCTTCTATGCCGCGGGTCGTCATCCCTTAGCCGGTATTGCCGCCGCTTTCGCTGGCGTATCCGGCGGTTTTTCTGCAACCGTTGGCGTGCCATCCAGCCTTGATCCTATGTTAGCGGGCTTAACTCAGGCAGCGGCAAGATTATCGGCCGATCCCGCGGCCGCCACATTAACGATTAACCCACTGAATAACATCTTTTTTACTTCGGCTTCTGCCATTTTAATTATCTTAGTTGGCTGGTTCTTAACGGATAAAGTTATCGAGCCGCGCCTAAAAAACACTGCGGTGAATGGCGATCCCAGCACGCTCCCAACCCTAGATGAACTGCAACCCCATGAGCGCCGCGGACTCAAATTCGCCATGGCCGCCATGTTGTTGTGTGCATTAGGATTAGTATTAACCGCCTATGGTGAACATTCTGCTTGGCGTGCTACTGACGGCGCCTTAACCAGTGCTTCAGCCCCCTTAATGCGCTCCATTGTGGCGATTATTTTTGTGTTCTTCCTCGTGCCCGGCATAGTGTATGGCTATGCCGCTGGCACGGCAAACAACCACAGAGCCATTATTCAAGGCATGAGCAAATCCATGAGCGGCATGGGTTATTACATCGTGATGGCCTTCTTCTGCGCCCAGTTTATTTATGCTTTTGGTCAATCTAATTTAGGCGCGTTAATGGCCATTAAAGGCGCGTTGGCGTTAAAGGAATTAGCCCTTCCTATGGGTGTGACTTTGGTGGGAATTGTGTTTCTCACGGCGTTCGTCAATCTATTAGTGGGTTCCGCTTCAGCCAAATGGGCATTGATTGGTGCCATTATGGTGCCCATGTTAATGGAGCTGGGTGTATCACCGGATTTGACTCAAGCCGCTTACCGAGTGGGCGACTCATCCACTAATATCATCACCCCACTGATGCCTTACTTTCCGTTAATTGTGGTGTTTTGCCAAAAATACGTTAAGGAATCAGGCATCGGCACCTTAGTGGCACTGATGTTACCGTTTTCAATCAGTTTTCTTTTACTTTGGAGCGGTTTCTTACTGGCATATTGGGCCTTAGGCTTGCCTCTAGGGATTGGCAGCTCGCTCTCCTTCCCGGCACTATCTTAGTGTGAATATCGCTTGGCTGAGATTTTCGGCTGAGCGATCACAGATAAACAAAAATGGCGCCCACTTAGTTAACTGTGAGCGCCATTTTTATATCTATTGAATCAAGCTATTGTGTTTACTTAGTATCCGATCTCAGCACTAACTCTACTCGACGATTCTGTTGTTGCCCCGCCTCATCATTATTGCTGGCAATGGGCGCATGCTCGCCAATACCCACAGCTTCAAGCTGTTGAGTTTTAATACCATGACTTGCGGTAAGCAACTTGACGACTGCAACAGCACGACGTTGTGACAAACCTTGGTTATAAGCTTGGTTGCCTTTGTCATCAGTGTGGCCAACCACATAAAATGCGCGGCTTGGGTTAGCGCTTAAATAACTCGCCAGCACTTCCACAACGGGCAGAGCTTCTGGTAATAACTTGTCGCTATCGTACTCAAATAACAGCCCTTCTAGGGTGACATGTCCTTTAGCTTCAATTTGATCAGTCAAAGCCGCAAGGTTGATACCGACACGGTCATCCTTAAGTTGAGTTTCTTCCAATACCCGTAACTCTGTCCATAAGCCGCCAATAAAGCCAATGGTATAAGTACTTACATGCACATTGCCCTCGGGGCGAGTTAAGGTATACCAGCCATAAAACTGGCTCTCTTCATTACCAATATTGACTAAAGAATCAATTGCCTCGACAAATTTTCTTTCAGGGCCACAGGCCTCTCCCTTACACTCAAATTGCGCCTCGAAGCCGAGTTTAGTCAGCGCTGCTTTATAGTTGCTAAACACCTCATAACTTGAGTATTCCTTTGGCAACTGATAACCATTCTGAGTCAGCTTACCTGCACGCTCCACCACCACAGGTTTGTTGGCAGCATCCATAGCAGATACGAAAGCTGTGCTAGCAAAACCCTGACGTTTAAATTCATGAATCACAGCGCCCTTTAAGCGACTTAGCAACGGATGATCTTCAGCACCTTCAGTGTCCTTTTGTACATTGTCATTAAACTCAATCTGCTTAGGTGCTTGTTGTAAAAATGCCGCATTAGCAGTGACTAAACCTAAAGGTTCAGGCACAACTTCTAAGGTCGTGATATGGATAGTTGCATAAGAATTAGTCGTGCTTGCAGTTTGTACCGCAGTATAAAACTCTTTCTGCTCATGCTTAACTCGAGCGAATAAATAACCATTATCGACACCAATCACGCCATCCAACAAGGCAATATTCTCTCGCAATATCCGAGTATTACCGCACGTTTCAAGACGACACTCGAATAATACTTCACCGCCAAGCTTTTTCAATTGAGCCCGATAATTATCGAGTATATGGTTAGGACTATATTCAGGTGCTAATTCGTATGTTTGCTGCTGTAACTGGCCAAATATCGGCTTAAAGCTAAAGTCCGCTCTACTCTCGCCAACGCTGATAATAAAAGGATACTCAACATAGTGGCGAGTCAGCTCTTCTTTTAACTTTGCCGTAGGAAACAGTGTAAATAATTCCTCATCGGCCGCCTGTAACGGCAACGACGTAAAAGTACCCATTGATAACGCCAATAAACCCACTAAGCAACCTGAACTGAAAACACGCATTAATATTTACCCTCCATAGAAATACTGGTGAGCAAGTTAACACTAAATGCAGTATCAAATAACAAATCAGAAACAAGTTAATACTTTAGCGTGATTGTGATGATGAACTCTACACGCAAAAATAACTGACGAAAAAAACAGGCTAACAACATATTAGATGTCAATCGCTTAGCCTGTCTGTTAGCCGAGATTCACTTTCATCACCAGGACGTTTATTTTGCGACTAACCCACTCCGCCCGAACTCTATCCATAATCGTCCTTTTATTTATGCCGCTATGTGTGCAAGCAGTAAATCAAAAATTAGACGATGAATTAACCCAACGCTGCTTAGGTACTTTCGATTTTATTAAGACCCAAGACCTAGCGGCTTTTATCGCTCTTATGCCATACGCACCAACTCAAAAAGAACAGGAATATGCTGGCGAGATTTTGCAACGCTCCCACAAGCGCTGGTATGTTGACCGAACCATGGATGAAATTACTCCCAAAGGAGTGAGCTATAGCACAGCAGACGAATTTAAACGGCAAAAAGGCGCTATCCAAGAAGCAAGAGTTAAACTGCTGATCACCAGCCCCAATAATCAAGCCTCGGTCAGTTGCAAATTTGTCGAAACACCAAAAGGTTGGTTCCTCTCCAAATTGCCGTAAGTGACCTAAAACAGACAACGACATAAAGGCAAGGTAGTGATGCAGTATTCGCAATTATCTAAAAAAGCTCAAAGATTTATCAATCCTGATGGATTACCTGAACAGCTTCGCCTTGCAACTAAGAGCCATTATGTTCGTCGAGGGTTAGCATTATTGGGACTATTGCCACTTTCGGCATCTCTTATCATGACGATCACCCTCGACGGCGGTGAGCAGACTTTTTACCAGTTTATGGTGGCATTGTTGCTACCTGTAGTGCTCATTCTCTGGGCGCTCAAGCAGCATTTAGTGCTCGATAATCCAAGTCAGCAACGCTTTGTACAATCACAATTTTTGGGGTATCACTTCGAAAAAGCCTACCTAGCACCACTGAAATCTACTGAGTTACTATTGCGCCACGATAGTTACAACAGAAACCAATATGAGCTTAAGTTGCATAATCTTGTGTACTCCATCGGCAGTTTAACCGATACCACTCAAGCTATGATGTTCTTTGTACAGACATTTAATCTTCCTGCCAAAGAGCAAATCACCCAATTTCCCAATATCCGTGAGCTAGACATACTCTCATCGAATGAACCACTTATCGCGTCACTCTCGCTAAATGATCAGAATAAACCGCTAGTGCAAGAGGTCGACACCATCAACACGGTCGATGGATATAGCGCACAAGCGATTGACGCTAAAGAGAATGACAATCCTACTCATCGTCCGCCTTCGGCAGATATCGAACCACTTTGGCACCCCAAATTAATACTTAAACTGTTTTATCCGCTGCCATTTATTATGGTGTTTGGCTTTGCGATGAAGTTTATTGGAAGCCTATAGCGATGCACTTTAAACAACTCTCACCGACCATAGCAATCATGGCTAAAACTCGAGCACAAAGCATTGGGCGCTGGATTTTTGCAAGCCTAGTCGCTTCAATCACCTTATTTAACGCACTAGGTTTTGAACATTGGTCCTATGGCGAAGTGATTATCTGGTCATTCATTGCACTTCTTAGTTGGCATCTGCTATTTGCTCGAAGGCGTATTCAGATTGATCTCGAACGACAACTGATCACCACTAAAGTCAGTTCGCTCTATCTGCTAACTCAACAAGTCATCCCCATCAACCACATCGCAGCATTTCAAATACGGCAACGTCTCGGCCAGCCCCATGGGTATGATTTGTTGATAGTGATGGATACTCAAATTGAACCATTGAAATTTCAATATGGTGACTTGCACCAAATACAGGCGATAGGTAAGCAATTATCAACATTTTGCAATGTTCCCCTGCTTAGCTAACTGGAACCTACTATGTATGTTTTAAAATAATCTGAAAATTGAAGCTAAACGGATATTGATACTTATGGAAAAGATAAGAATTATTGCACTGTGTAGTTTACTTGCCTGCAGTATTTTTCCTGCTAGCGCCGCACAGGATAGAGATCAGGCTTTGGCGACTTTTGACAGCCAAACAGTACCACTCATAGAGCAAGCCATTGCATTAGGGGAAACAGCGCCTGAGGACAAAATTGACGATGCGTTAGATCGTCATCAAGGCGATGCACTTGCCGTTATAAGGGAAGGCATTCCTCAACGTCTGGCGATTAAGGCAAAGCAACAGCTTACGTTAGCGAATGAGTACCTTAGGTATTTTAAAGAATTACAGCAGCAAGTTCCGCATGCGAGTCAATGCCATCAACCAGAACTTGTGGCAGATTTCAGAACACAAATCAAAGAGCTCAACGCCTATGTGGATAGGCTCAACACTTACCCTAAACTCCAAAACCTAGGCGACGCTTTTCCAACCTTAATGGACATGAATATTAATCAGGCACGGGTAAACACCTTAACGAGTCTGTTTCATCGATTTCGGCTCTGTGTTTTAGGCGATGATACACCAGCTATTGTCGATGGACTCACAGGCGAGAAAGGGGATGCAATAGCCAACGCCTTGATCAATGCATTTGCTGCTAAACAGGGCTTGCCCCACCCAACTGCATCACAAAATATGGCAGATGAAATGGCTAAAGATGATGCGCCAATACTCGATGATATGGGAGATGAACAAGCCCTCGAAGAGGATATTGGGCCAGACAATAGCGAGTCTGATGAGCCTGAAACGGAGCTCGCTACTGAAATTTCACAACCGATATCCGCCGTTAAATTCAGTAATATGCCACTTAATGACTGCATCCAAAAACAAACTAAACTCTTCACTATTCAGCAGAGCCAAGAACTCAGTCTGCTTAACTGCCAATTTAACCCCACAGACATAGTGACGTTGCAAGATCTCAGCGCCTTTAACAATCTCGACACCCTAAGCTTAAAAGGTGGCACGCTCAGCACACTCGGTAATCTGAACAGTAATAATCTTAAAACCTTAATGCTGACCGATATGAAGGTCACTGACTTTTCGGGTAAAAACATAAAACTCGATAGCCTGTTCCTCAGCCGCATTAGCTCAAATAATTGGCCAAGCTTAATCGAACTTAACGTCCAGACCATCAGCATTGACAAAACAGTGAATTGCGCTGAACTCAAAACATTATTGGCATCAAAAAAGCTTATTCCTATCCATCCTGGACTGAGTCCAACAGAAATGGCAGAACGTATGCAACAAGCAGAAACCAATGGCATACCGCTGTTAATGCTGGAATGTGCGATCTAACCAGCTCAAGTCTCTCATTAAAATCTTCAAGCTAAGTATGCACCTTTCATACTTTTGCATACTTGTTTGATTTTTAAACAGAAAGGAAAATACACAAGCAATTAACACTAGCACAACAGTCGCCTGAGTTAATTACAGGATTGGATGTTAAGTCGTAGCGAAAGGGATTTCTCTAAAAAATGGTAAACGTCTCATCAAAAGCGTTCTCAATTACTATCCGCTATTGCCTACCCCGTCATCGTACCCAATGTAAAGCTAATCACATTTGAACAATAGAAAAACGCTCCAAGATATTGATTCATATTAAAATAAAATAGACACAGCTTAAATAATGGCGATGGAAGTTGCCGAGTATATTCACGTAAGGATACAAGATGTTTAAACCTAAACTGCTCTCTTTGCTTATCGCCACCAGTTTGCTGACGGCATGTTCTGGCTCGGACGATAAAGATGATACAACACCGATCCCAGAGCCGACGCCACCCACAGAATACGCACATAAAGTCACAGGTCAGGTCACTTATATCGGCGCTATCGCGGGGGCCAACGTGTGCGTCGATCTTAACCAGGATTTAAGCTGCTCTGAGGGCGAACCTAGCACAACGACGGATACCGATGGTAAATATCAAATAGATTGGAAAAGCGAGACCGAAAAACCTAACTATTACCTGTTGGCCAATTGGATTGATAACGCGGCGTCATCTGCACGCTCAGCATTGGCGATGAGCTCCGCCGCAGCTAACACCAACGCCACCACTGGCGGCATGAATATCGTTGCCCTGCCCGATCATGCGGGTCATATCAATGCGCTGACTAATATTGAATTTTCACGCTATCGCAAGATGATTGAGGCCGACTTAACGCCACAGCAAGTGATTGAGTTCCGAGCAAAACTAAAAACCTTATACGCCAGTGGATTTAAACAAGTTGAAGCCGATTTATTTAGTCTTTCGCCCGAAATCACCCTGCAACCGACATTTATCGACACGCTGCTGTTACACGATTATCTGCTAAATCTCACCAATGAGCGCACAGTGGAAATTTTGGCAGCCATCGAAGTGTTAATCGCCGCATTTGAAGCCTTCGAGAATTTAATCCTAGGGTATGGATTTGGCACTGATGCTTATCTGCAAACCAATCCTGTTGCCGTCACTAATAAGGTGGAAAGCACCTTAGTGTCCTTCGGTTATATGGAAGCGCCGGTTGATGACAAAGCCATGAACAGTGTTGACTGGGATAATGTGTATAGCAGTATGCACAATCAAGCAGGCGAATTACACGTACTCAGTATACAAACCGTACGCAACAGTCATTTTATCACCTTGGATTATGGTGTTGATAAGCAAAGCCTTACTGGCGTAATCTCAGGTAAAGTCGCTATGCTCATCGAAAAAACATCTCAAGAGGATACTGAAACCGAATGTTGGAATGAGCCGATGCAAAAATGGATTAATTCCACACGTAACGATCAAGGTTATGCCAGTAAAGAGCCGATCATCGAGGGCAACCTATTAAAAACCGTCTACGCTGGCACTGATGTCGAAATCCAAATGAATTTTCAGAAGTACCAAAACAGTGCCGCTGACTGGCAAGATTTGCTAGTGAACCTCCCTGCGGATCTTAAACTGGCGCCACTCGCTTGGCCTGCACAGATATATCGTATGGATCTTAAGCAAGTTGCCGATGTGATTTGCCGCAATGAAGCTCCCATCAAACATGAAACTGATGTTGCAACAGCAAGTCAGATGTACTCTAAGCTGCTAGTGCAACTCTTCTGGTCGTACGCTTACCCTGACGGGTATATTCAAGATACGCCCAATAAGTTCACTCTTCTCGATAGTTTCGGCCAACCCGAAGCGCAATATGAATGGGGCATTAGTACCAGTCCAAGTAATGAGCAGCTGTTGACCATAACTCAAATAGTTGAAGACCCTATTGAGCGCGAAATGGTTAGTGCACACTACTACCTAGTCAGCCCTTACTTGCTGACCGAAGTTGAGCTAAACAAGGCTTTTGATACATCAGTAAATAAACAGTTTTATCGCTTCACCTACGACAGCAGTTTCAGCAATACGCTGTACAACCACTTTAAGTCCTTAGCAAAGTAAACCTTAATCCATCCGCGCCCCTGAAGTGACATTTCGGGGCGTTTATCTGGGCTCATCTTAAGTGGCTAAGCGCCAAGGTAACGTAGGGGCGACTCGTCACCCATAGCGCCATCAAGCAAATTAGCACCGATTAAAGGCTTATAAACGCATCTCGCTCATAGTAAAAGATAATAGCTTCAAGTAGTTCCTGTTCACTGGGCTGAGCTTTTTGCTGCTTAATATTATCGATTACATCCTCGATTTGATCCATATTGAGCAGATAGCAATAACCATTGTTTATCAGACTATCTTCAAACTCATCGATTTCTTCATTAGACCAATCCCTCATATCATCGACAATTGGCAGTAGCCGCGTGGTCAGTTGGAGAATTTCATTTTCCGCAGTATCTTGATAAACGAGCCAATATTGTAAGCCTCGCTGAGTAATACACTTATTAATCCAGTTTTTTAACGGCTCTGATTCGCCAAGGAATGATCCTATATCCACCAATGTCTCCTTCATATTAACGTCAGAGTGACATGTTAACTTGCTTAAAAAATATAAGTCTATGGCTTTGAGTTAATCTGCTTCTTCCAATCACTTGCAGTCAGTTCATCCATAAATAATGGAAAAAACGGGTTGTATACCACAGAAAAAACTACGCAAAGGTTAAAATTGATACTTTCAACAGTCGTTATATCTACCCAACGCGACTCTGCAACCTAACGCAAAATCACAATTCATCAATCCAGAAGTTAAAAACCCACAATAAAATAAGCTTTATTCATTTTTAAGTGCATAAATTTAAGCATTCCTCATTTAACGTTAACGTGATTTAGACTTTGGTTATTTTGAAACCAAGGTTAGTGATGTTTCACAATCCCCTGCTATGCAATTGTGGTACTTTACTCGGTCAAAAATGTCGGGCATTTGCCTTTAACATAGAGTGAACCTTTAGCCTAGATTAAGCCTTAATCACTAAGCCTTGAGTCGTCTAGGTTCAAATCGTCTGTGCATGACACAAAATGCTGCGGCAACTGGGGAGTTTCGCAAGAATGAAGAGCAAGAGTTTATTAGGTAACATTGGTGTGCAAGTGGTTATTGCCATGATTATCGGCGCACTGGTGGGTTTTATCATGGGCGAGAGTGCAAGTGTGTTTGCACCACTCGGAACCATTTTCATCCATTTAATCAAAATGCTAGTGATACCACTGGTATTGGTTTCTATCATCAGCGGCGCGGCGAGCTTAGGCGATAGCCCATCGGCGGGTAAGATTGGCATTGGCACTTTCGGCTTTTTTATTGTCACGTCGGGCTTTGCCGTTGTGCTTGCACTCTTGATGGGTAATCTGTTCCAACCGGGTGCAGGCGTTGATTTTACCGCCCACAGCAGCACAGACTTGATGGAAGTAACCAAGGAACATGGCGCATTACCCGGGGTAATGGATACCTTTATCGGCATGATCCCAACCAATGTGTTCGAGTCGCTGAACGGCGGTAACATATTACAAATCTTAGTCTTTAGTATCTTCTTCGGCATCGCACTGACTAAAGTTAAAGGCGATGGCGCTAAACCTATTTTGGCCGCACTTAACACAGTCGTCGATGCCTTTGTGTGGATGATCAACTGCGTGATGATCATTGCCCCTATCGGTGTATTTGGTTTGATGGCCGATTCTGTCGGCACCTTCGGTTTTGATGCACTAAAAGTCGTGTTTAAGTTATTCGCCGTGTTTGTTGCTGCGATTCTGATCTACGGCTTTATCTTCTTCCCATTAGTGGTACAACTCTTCTCAAGAGTGTCGGCGCGCCAGTTTATTTCGGCAATGAAGAAGCCGCAGGTGATGGCATTATCGACCGCCTCTTCAATGGCGACTCTGCCAGTGAATATGGAAACCTGCGAGGAAGATCTTAAAGTATCTAAGGCAACCACGGCTTTTGTACTGCCGTTAGGCGCCACCATTAATATGAGCGGCAACGCGATTTATTATGGTTTAGTGGCCATGTTCTTCGCCCAAATGTATAACGTTGATCTATCGATGACAGCCTATGCGGCCATCATTTTCACCTCAACCTTAGGTGCAATTGGTCAAGCTGGTGTGCCAGGCCCATCCTTCTTAGTAGTGGCAGTGCTGTTAGCTGCAGGAATTCCTATCGATGGTTTACCTTTGCTGTTTGCGTTAGACAGGGTTTTTGACATGATCCGTACCGCACTCAATATCACTGGCGATGCTGCTTGTGCCTTGATCATGGATAAATACACAGAAGTTGACGTTAAAGCGGATAGTGAGCGCAGCTTAAGCTAACTCAAACACTTTGAATATAGGCTTGAATAGGCAACGCTTATTCAAGCCTTTTTTATCTGCAGCACGGTATAATGGCCTGCCTCTACACGCATCAGTTAAGCCTATTTAATCTGAGTGTTAATGTGATCTCTCCCGCGCCATCCACTAAGCTCAATTTGCTAGATTTCGCAATTTACATTTCTTTATGGCGCTATGGCCGCAAGTGACACGGTTTTTCTGCGATACTGCCACTAGATTAACATCGCTAAGTTAGCTCAAAGGAATTTTGCCCTATGTCTGTATTTGCCCCAGCCACACCCTTTGCCGACTTTATCTATCGCCATTTCCGCTCAATTCACGCCCTAAAGCTCGGGCTAGCCTTACTCGTTGCTGTCACTATTAATGCCATTTGGGCGCCACCGCATTTTATTTGGAGCATGGTCACGATAGTGATCATTATGATGAGCTTACCTCAAGTAGGCGGCGCGATTGAAAAGTCGCTACAAAGGGCGATAGGCACTTGTTTAGGCTCAGCTTATGGGGTGATGTTAGTTGCCACAGTGGACAGTTATTGGCTAATCATGAGCCTGCTGATCTTAGCCGTTAGCTTGATTTGTTTTATCTCGGCCGGACGTTATAGCTATGCCTATTTAGTGGCCGGATTTACCATCATAATCGTGGTCGGCGATGCCAACCATGACACCTCTGAGGCACTATGGCGCACGGCCAACATCCTCTCCGGCTGTGTGATTGCTATTTTGGTCTCACTGTTCATTTTCCCGATTAAAGCTAAACAAGATTGGCGCTCCCAACTCACCCATGCCATCGACAATATGGCCGAAGTATTAGCCGAGCATCTTAAGGCGCCCGCCAATCATGAGCTCGATTTTCGCGCTAGACTAGAGGCTGCGATGAAGGCCGTACTCACTCAAAAGAAACTGTTTTTCTCCTTGGAATGGGAAAGTCAAACCCTCAAAAAACACAAAGTGCTACTGTCACAGTTAGCCAATAAACAAGTGCGCTTAATCACCTTACTCGAACTCTTACCCTTAACCCGCTGGCAGGAAGAAGACAAAGACGCCTATCTGCAGATTAATGCGGTTGCCTCTGAGCTTGCCTTCTATTTGCAACAACTTGCAGAATTTGTAGCGGGTAAAGCTCAACAATTACCGACACTACCAGAATGCTTAGATCAAGAATTACAACACAGACTCCAGCTTGCCCTAGTCGCAGCCACTCAAGCATCAATCGCTGATCCAGTGACAGCCGTAAACGACCAAGTGCCGCAGGGATTTGCACTCACAGGTTATAGCTGGCTGATTTATCAGCTCGCGATTGCCGTCGAAGCACTTTATAAAGACATTGCTATTATCGACATTGCCTATCACAAGCGGCCAGCTTCTCAGATAACGCCCAACAAAACGGCTTAGTCGATTTTCCCATTCCGCTTAGTGCTTAAATCCATGTCAGAAATGCCGGATAACCCTTAGCCGCCCTTGCGTTAACGGGGCGTTTAATGAAAAGATACCGTCCTAATAAAAATTCGATAGATGGACTCTTTTCATGCGCTTGTTTTCTTTCTCCGTTATCGCCATTGCCTGTCTCTCTACGGGCAATCTGTACCCTGGGAATGCTTTTGCCAATGATGCGAAAACCACAGCCCAAACAACTCCGGCAGCCACTATGGCGCAAGCCTCTACCACAGAAACATTGGCAGTTGGCTCCCCAGTAATCACAACGTCACAGGATGCAAGTCCAGCAGCGAATAGCCAAGCAACTGAAACTGCGACTAATGTACTGGCCGATACCACAGTTACGTCGCCAGAAGCACAACCAGCGCCCATTCCTGAACGAGCCAACACCTTTGTCAACGATGCGATTTTACCGCCCAGCATCACTTGGCATGGCGCCAGCGAATCGCTCATGTTAAGTGTTGATAGCGAGTGGGCGACTCCCTTTGAGCAAAGTGGCGGTATTGAAAGTCCAAGCTACGATGCCACTATCGCTTGGCTCGACAAACTCGCGGGCGAGACAGATAAATTACAAAAGGTGAGCTTAGGTAAGAGCCCACAAGGGCGCGATATTTGGATGTATATCGCCAGCAGTGAAGGCATTAATGAATCGGCACGCCTCAAACAAAACACTAAGCCAACAGTGCTAGTGCAGGCGGGGATTCATGCGGGAGAAATCGACGGTAAGGATGCCGGCATGATGCTGCTACGTGACATTATCCAAGGCGATAAAAGTGCCCTGCTCGATAAAGCTAACCTCTTGTTTGTGCCTATTTTTAGTGTTGATGCCCATGAGCGCAGCGGCGAATTTAATCGTGTAAATCAACGTGGCCCTGTGAATATGGGCTGGCGCACTACGGCTAATAATCTCAACCTTAACCGCGATTATGCTAAGGCCGACAGCTTAGAAATGCAGCACATGCTGCGCGCAATCAACGTATGGCAACCGGATCTGTATATCGATGTGCATGTTACCGACGGCATCGACTATCAATACGATGTTACCTTTGGTTATAACCTCGCCCAAGGCTTAAGCCCAGCCAGTTACCGCTGGCTCGAAAACAGCTACAGACCTGCGGTTGAAGCCGCATTAACGGAACAAGGCCATATTCCCGGCGCACTGATTTTTGCCGTGGATAACGCCGATATTAACAAAGGCATGTCGCTGTGGAATCCAAGCCCGCGCTTCTCTAACGGTTATGGCGATGCTCGCCATTTGCCCACCATTCTGGTTGAAAACCACAGCCTAAAGCCCTTTAAGCAAAGGGTGCTCGGCACTTATGTGATGTTAGCGCAAACCCTCAAAACCGTGGGTGAACAGGCGACAAAACTTAAGAGTGCGATTCAAGAAGATAAATACCGTGCCTCACCGCTAATCACCCTTACTTGGAAATTAGCGCCATTAGAAAAAGGCTGGGATTTTAAAGGCATTGATTATCAACTTGAAAAGAGCCCCATCAGTGGCGCTGAAGTTGTGCGCTGGACAGGTGAACCAAAACTTTACCCTAACTTGCCGGTGATGGCTGAAACAGTGCCCGACATTAAGGTCACTCGTCCGAGTGCTTACTATATTCCAGCGCAATGGACTCAAGTGATTGATCGTCTTAACGTGCATGGCATTCGCATGACCACGCTCAAAAAGCCAACCGAGTTGAAATTGCAGCAATATACCCTCAGCAATCCCGTGTTTAACACTCAGGATTTTGAGGGCCGCCAAACGGTCAAAGCCGAGTCAGAGTTAACCAAAGTCAGTACAACTCTGCCCGCTGGCACCATTAAAATCAGTACTGATCAACCGCTAGGTGATCTGGCGATTTTACTGCTTGAGCCGCAATCACCAGATTCTTTACTGCAATGGGGTTTCTTCAACCCTATCTTCACTCGCACTGAATACATTGAAGATTATGCGGTAGAGCCACTGGCAGCCAAGATGCTGAAAGAAGATCCTAAGCTACAAGCTGAGTTCGACAAAGCACTGACCAATGCCGAGTTTGCCGCCGATCCTGAGGCACGCCTACGCTGGTTCTATGAACGTAGCCCTTACTACGATAACCAATACCTTAAGTATCCGGTTTACCGTAGTCGTTGATCATCGCGATTACAAAAGGCTGTGATTAAGCGGGTTTACGCGCGCTGATGCTATACACCAAGGGCACCTTCTGCCCTTGGTGTGTTAACACATAACGACCATCGGCTTGCACTTCGAGCCCTTCAAAGCAGTTATAGGGGCTGAAATCAAACTCGTGGAAAAACTCCAACACTAAGCCCGCCTGCAATAACGCATTGATCACTTCAGATAAACTGTGCGACCAGCACATTAAGGTTTGCTGATCATCACCGGTATTTTCGGTATATGTGCCTTCCAGCTCTATGTCTGGCTCACCCCGATTAAAATAGCTATAGCCATCGAACAACTGCTGCGCAGGATGGAACTCGGCCATGTAAAACTGTCCGCCGGGTGTTAAACAGTCGGCAACCGTCTGCGCCCATAGGGTTAAATCCGGCAGCCAAACAATGGCACCATAGGACGTAAACACAATATCGTGAGGCTCAACCTTGCTCGCCACACTGTAAACATCGCTACAGATAAACTCGGCGGACAACTGTGTCCGTTCTGCCAGCTTTTGCGCTTCAACAATCGCGACCTCTGACAAATCGACGCCAGTGACTCTCGATCCCATTCGCGCCCACGACAAGGTGTCTAAGCCGAAATGACATTGCAGATGCAGCAAACTTTTACCTGCAACCTCGAGTTCACCTAGCTCAATTTCCCGCAGCGAAGTCTTACCACTAAGAAAGCCCGCCACATCATAAAAATCAGAAGTTAAATGTACCCGAGTGCGCGCATCCCAAGCCGTTTTGTTTGTTGTTAAATAATCCATCAGCATCCCTTCTTGTCTTTTTTGTATTTTTGATTCCGCGTGACTTACGGAGCTTAAACTAACTTAATAAATGAGCAATTTCACTAATCTATGAGTAAATCACCCATGTAGCGGACATGTCCGCACAGTTAACCTCGGACACTTTCAGCTTAACCAATTGATTATAAATGAAACTTAAAATTGGCATGGGCTGTGCAATGTCTTACACATCGCAAGACGACTCAGCACTCACCCAAAAAATCGAGTGCCAGATAAACAAGGAAGCTAACATGTCACTACGCCCATTTATATTCACCCTCGCTTTTATAGTGTTTTTTACTGCTGGGGTATCGCTCACTGGCTGCATTCTTAATGTGAACGCAGCAGGCATGCCAGACTTAGACCACCAACAACGCGAACTCACACTCGATAGCCAAGACTTACAAGGCCTGATTGCAGAAACTGGCGCAGGCAGTTTGGAAATTATCGGTGTCAAAGGCCTTAGCCAAATTAAACTCGTCGCCGACATCTATAGCAATAAGGACGGCAACGATGACAGCAAAGTCATTCTCACCCTTGAGAAAAAAGCCAATAAAGCCAAGCTCAAGGCCAACTTTGAGCAAACAGATTCTAACAATGACTCGCCCTATATAGACCTAAAACTGCAAGTCCCTGCGAACTTTACACTGGATATAGATGACAGTTCAGGGGCTATTTTGATCAACAAGATGACGTCGGACATGAACGTCAAAGACGGTTCGGGTGAACTCACTATCAACGGTGGTAACAATATCAACATAGAGGATGGCTCAGGTGATATTGAAATCAGCCAAATCAACGGCAGCCTAACCATTGAAGATGGCGCTGGTGCCATCAAGGTGACCGATATTCGCGGCAATATCGCAATTGATGACGGCTCGGGCAACATAGAGGTCGCCAATGTGCAAAGTGCTGTGACCATCACAGATGGCTCAGGCAACATTAATGTCTTTAACACTAAGGGATTAACGATTCTTGCGGCAGGTTCTGGCGATGTGACATTTAACAAAATCGACGGCCCAGTAAGCATGCAATAACGCGCCGTTTTACCACTCTACTCCCAAAGGTTTTACCCACTTCCCGGCGTAGAGGCTGATGTTGCAACGGTTCCCAGCCAAGATGTCAGTCTTCTACCCACCCTTTTAAGCGTATGCCCGACTTATGCATTTATGCCACTAACCCCTTGTAGTGGCATTTTTTTATACCGAAATTAAGCTTGAGTTTGCAGAAATGATGTTGATTTTATTCAGACCGTTACGCTTTAACCTTGTGGATTTGCTAAGATTGTCAGCCTTCCCACTTCAATAGTCGAAAAGTCACACTGTATTGCCAGTAAGGTCGAGAATATGGATCAGTTTTCGGAATACCAAAAAGAAATTGAAGCGCTTTCTCTATCGGATAACCCTAGACAGATAATGGAAGGACTAGGGGATATTTGTTTTGATGGCGAATCTTTTTATCGCAACGGCAATAAAGCCCTAGCCAAACACATTTTCAAGCATATTTACGCCTTAGATGCGCACTCAGACTATTTATCACACGCCAGGACTGTCGCAAAAGCCTTTCTTATAACCTTGGAAGAAATTCCCCCTATCTCCCTAGAAGATGTTATTTTACAGATAAAGCATGAGCATGCCTCATTAGCTACACATCAATTAAATCTGCTGATTGCAAAGCGTATTTTTAGGGAATTTAGTCACCATCAAGATGCTATCCACATCACTATGCAATATCTCACCCAAGCCGAGGCACTTACCCCTCTGAGCAAGAGTGACCTTCGCTTTAAAGCTTTAGTCAGCTCAAATAAGAGTGAGTAAAGGGATAGCGTGACAGAATAAATCATCAGAATTTAGAGCCGCTTCTCAAAAGAAATGCAAAAATATACCGGAAGAGATCAACGTTCTGAATTCGACAACCCAATTTTAATTAAGTGATAATATGGACATTTCATCTTTTAAGAAATATATAAAGTTAGCACCAGAAAATGTTTCAGAATGGCAGAGATGGGAAAATTCATTACCTACCTTCGATTCTATATTACCAATATTGGATTATGTATATAACACTGAGTGGCAGCGAGATGATTGGAAAGCCATAATGGCATTCATTCGGAAAGGTTATGTTGAGCAAAATGAATCATCTGAATTGGTTGACGGGATTAAGCATGTAAATATATTCAACTCCAAAGTTATTAATCTAAAAGTTGATGTCGCAATTTCATTAAACTGCTCCATTGTTCGTTCATTAGAGTCAATTAATTTATGCTCAGACTCAGTTGAATCATTAAGTGTGTCCCATGCAAGCAAACTCTCTGAAATTACCGGAAACACCCAGAATTTAAGCTACTTATCTTTAAATAAATGTCAAAAGTTAGATTTTGGTTCTATCATTTCAACGCTGGACAGCGTAAAAATTTTAGACCTCAGTGGAAACCCACAGTTGTCCAGTATTGACGAGTTGCGTGGAAATAAAAATATTTTTGCGTTGTATCTTGTTGAAACAAATGTAATTAAAACTAAAGAGACAGTAGAAATCTTGGCTTCGATACCAAACTTGAAAAAACTTTGGATTAAAGCAAACAAAAAGGAGTTGGAACTTTTAAGAGAAGCCCTACCAGGGATTGTAAATTAAGCATAGAAAAAGGCCGGACATGTAGTTCGAGAGCGCGAAAAGATCTGTGTAAGTGGCATTCTTAAGCTGTTGAATGGAGTTCAGAATACCAATAGCAGACAAACTTATCGCTCAGCAGAAGAAAAAATCGACTCACCCCAATAATAAATCCGGCAATAAACCGGCCAGTGGCATTTTTTTAACTCTCAATTTCTACTTCTCTAACCCCAATGCAGACCAGTCTTTGGTGACGACTAAAGCTTAACCATTTGATTTATTATGAAAGTTAATCGTTAAGCTATTAAGCACTGCCATTCCAGTGACTCGCCGCCCTGTCGTTTAACAAGAAGTGCACCTATAGGCTCGACGGCGGCATCTGCTGCATACAGAAGTGCAAATACCGCGATCACATGGATGTGAAAGAGCGGCCATGCCGCCAACGGTTACTTCCATGACAGTGCTTAATCTCATTAACCTTTGAGTATACCTGTGGCCAAATTGAACAATGAATGCCTTAATAAACTTCACATATAATGTTGCATTCAAGTATGAGCAACATTGCCACTAGCCCCCAACCTTGAACTAAAAATACCAAGCTTTAGGAATCACTCTTAAATGCTTTATTATCTTAATGACTTTCGACCAAACCTCTCATAATCATGGACAATAGCTTCAAACAGTTTTGAACCTACCACTTTATCCACATTATCAATCACATAATTTTCAATCTTTGCAAGCTGTTCTTCTGGGATTTGCTCGTATAGTTCAGATATTTTATTTGCAGCATCCCTGATATAACCATCAAAACCGTCAGGAAAGACATACTGTCTTGGGGATATTGTTCCGCCGCTAATAGCCACACGGCTAGATCGCATTTGTTTCGATTGCTTTGACTTAATTACACCTATAACAATAAACGAAGGTAACTTCGTATAAATGTACGTGCCTTGTGAGTTACCCACAATATCCATGGCAATAGCACGAAGGAAATACCGATTGATGTTTGTTGGAAGACTATCGAAATTTGTTGACTCAATAACATCAAGAGGAAATATGTGTTGCTCAAATTCGTATAAGTTTGAAGATTTACCAAGTAAGAAGTTGGCTAACCCCTCTTCAGCTTTTGCCAACATTTCTAGGTATTCTTGCGGTTTAGTTTCATGGCTATTTTTGCTGCGAACATAAGTAAGTGTTCGCCAAGACAAAGAGGCTGCAAATTTTGACAACCAATTTCCATACACTGCTACTAAACTCGAGTTTTTCATATAAGGGTGGAATATTTTAACCGAAAAAGTTCTTTCCCATGTTGAAAATAAATCTTCGCAAGCTCCACATAACCAATATTCTTTGGCTATATCTTGCTGTCGTTTACTTACTTGATTTCCATCTCTTAAATAACCCGTAATTGAAGTCTTCTTAAGCCACTTTCCTATAAATTTTGGAATAAAATGACTCAACTCAAGCTTCGCTTCTTGATTACATAATTTGCAAACGCCATGCATATAAAAAAGACCTCCATTAAGATAACCTTTGAATAGTGTGCATGCTCGCTTACCTCATTAGAGCAGAGAAAGCGTGCATCGTTAACTATTTGTATCAAAATAAATTAATCAGATTTCTATCACTTTCCTTACACAACAATCTATCAGACAGAATATCCCATGTGCGAGTTACAAACCTATCATATATTGCAATAGGATCATGCCAACTAAGATAGATAGTTCTGTCTGACATTAGGCTTAAGAGAATGCTCTAGGTAACAGGATACTATGCAGTTAGCCAGATTAAGCACTGACATGGAAGTGACCGTTGACGGCATGGATGCCGTCGTCGAGCCTATAGGGACATATTTACGGCGAGTCACTGGAATGACACAGTGCTTAATCATTCCTCGTCACAGAACAAGTATGATGCAGTGTTAACGCTCTAGTAATCCACGCCCTGACTCAATCAACGCCAGCTTTTGAGCACGGCTTAACTTTTTAACTGCAATTTCACGGCGTAGTGCATCGCCGTGACTGCCAACCTGCTCTTGATACATCAGCGTTAATGGACCTTTACCGCGCAGATACTTAGCGGATTTAATGCCACCCGACTGATGCTCGCTAAAACGTCGCGCTACGTTGGTGGTGACACCTGTGTATAAATGCCCGTTGGCGCAGCGGACTAGATACAAGTACCAGAGGGATGCTGATTTTATGGGTGTAGGCTTCAGAGGTACAGGATTTAATGGTACGGGATTCAGCGCATCTTCTGTCGTAGCGACAGCGCTAGCCACTGGGGCAAGTGTATCTGCCACCAGTGACTCATGTTGCTGTAAAGCGCCTCTGTCAGTATTACCTAGGTTGACGGCTGATCCAGTCACTTGCGAATGACCTACTTCGCCATACCTAATAGACTCAAGAAGAAGGCATATTCTTGGGCTGTGTCTTGGTATTGGCGATAGCGACCACTCTTACCGCCGTGGCCAGCTTCCATATCCACATTGAATAACAACACCTTATCATCCATCTTGTACCACTTATTCTGTACATCGCGCAGTTTAGCGACCCACTTGGCGGGTTCAAAATACTGCACTTGGGAATCATGCAAACCAGTCGTCACTAGCATGTGTGGGTATTCTTGCTCGGTGACATTGTCGTAGGGCGAGTAACTCAGCATGTAATCGAAATAGGCTTTCTCGTTCGGATTGCCCCACTCGTCATACTCATTGGTCGTCAACGGAATCGACTCGTCCAGCATAGTCGTCACCACATCAACAAAAGGTACATGGGCTGCAAGGGCGAAATACTTATCCGGAGCTTGGTTAGCAATCGCGCCCATTAGCAAACCACCCGCGCTGCCACCAGAAGCGACGATCTTGTTTTTGTCGCCATAACCTTGCGCCGTTAATGCCGTTGTTACGTCAATAAAATCATTGAAGGTATTCTGCTTATTCAACAGCTTACCATTGTCATACCAAGGACGGCCGAGCATTTCTGAGCCGCGTACATGGGCAATGGCATACACAAAACCGCGGTCGAGCAAACTAATAACAGATGAAGAAAAATCGGGTTCTACTGTGTAACCGTAAGATCCATAACCGTATTGATACAGAGGGTTAGTACCATCTTTCTTGAATTTATCTTTGCGATACACCAAAGAGACGGGCACTTTCGCACCATCGCGGGCCGTCACAAATATCCGTTCGGCACGATACTGGCTGGCATCGAAGCCGCCTAAGACTTGATCTTGTTTTAATAAATCACGTCTATCGGGATTCACCAGTGAATATTCGTATACGGCTTCTGGCGTCGTTAGGCTGGAGTAAAAAATGCGTAACTTATTGCTGTCTTGCTGGGAATTGATCTCTAAACCCATCACATAAGCAGGCTCATCAAAGCTCAACTCGAAGGGCTTTTGACCATTGAGCGGCATCACTTTAATCCGGCTCAAGCCGTTTTCGCGGATTTGAATAATCAGATAATCCTTGAGCACCAACTCGTCTTCGATTCGGGCATTGGGATTATGCGCAACCACTTCTTGCCACTTAGATTTGTCCGCCGCATCTTTAATGGCGACTTTCATCAAACGGAAGTTAGTCGCCTGCCAGTTGGTGAGAATGTAATAAGTATCACCCAGCTTAGACACACTGTATTCGTGACCTTCTTCCCGCGCTAACACTGGCTTGAATAAACCTAAAGGCTCGCTGGCATCGAGAATAGACACTTCACTCGTCGTGGTGCTTTCTTGGAACAACACAATTTGCGACTCATCTAAGGTTTTGCCCAGTGAAATATAAAATGAATCGTCTTGTTCTTCATACACTAAGACATCGCTCGATTGCTTAGTGCCCAGCTCGTGGCGATACACTTGATAGCCCAGCAAGGTTTTTAGATCTTTGGCGATATAGAACACATGCTTGTTGTCGTTCGCCCACACTACGCGACCTTCGGTATTTTCAAGCACGTCGGTGATCATATCGCCCGAAGCCAAGTCTTTAAAATAGATGTGATATACACGGCGGCTGAGGACGTCTTCACCAAAGGCCAACATGGTTTCATCTGGGCTCACACTCGCGCCGCCTAAACCATAAAACTCATGGCCCTTAGCTCGCTCGTTAACATCGAGCATCACTTGCTCAACACCATCGGCGCCCTTACGGCTGATCAGCGGATATTCGCTGCCCTCTTGGTATCTGTGATAATAGCTGTGCTGATGCCATTGGTACGGCACGCTCGACTCATCGGCGACTAAACGCTCGGTTAACTCCTTATAAAGACCATCTTGCAATGGCTTTAATGGTTTGAAATAAGCAGCGGTATAACGATTCTCAGCGTTGAGATAGGCCAACACTTTAGGATCTTTGCGCTCATCATCACGCAGCCAATAGTAATCATCGGTACGCGTTACGCCATGTAAAGTCATCACATGGGGAATTTTTTCAGCAACCGGGGCGGGTACTTGCCCTTTGGAGGTCGAACAAGCGGATAACAGCATAGCAATACCTAAAGTGAGTAGCAGAGAGCGCATTTATACGTCCTTGTGACGTCCATAACGACCGTCGAAGAATGCGACGGCAAGTCAATTAGCTTATGTGTTCAGTATGATAGTGGTCAGGTGTGCACTAGCGCAAACATTGAACGCGAGAAGTTGCCATTCGCGGTAAATAAGAGCAACATAACCGCGTTTTTGAGCGCAAATGGCTCAAAAGCAAATTCTCAGGGCGGGGTGAAGCTCCCCACCGGCGGTAAATGGGTAACGACTAAGTGATTATTTTGCTGAGCGACACCCAAAGCCCGCGAGCGCCCGAAATCACTTTCGGGGTCAGCAGATCTGGTGCCTTAGATTTTGCCTAGTGCAAAACTGACTATTCCAGAGCCGACGGTAATGGACTGTTTGCTTTAATGGCGACAGTGCTGAGTCCGGATGGAAGAGAATGTAAGACAACATTGTGGTATCTCAGTGCAACGCGCTGATGTATCTCAGTGTTAGCCTCATGTTTTGCAATAACTTCACCCCAAGTGAAGTGATATTGCTACAGCAAAATCGAGCCTTTTGGTTTGATTACGTTGTATTTCTGCACGCCCTGATTCTGGATATTCCAATGTCGTTTATTTAAGGATATTAACCATGAATCAGTCTTTACTTGCTCCTTTTGGTACTGCTATCGAACGCGTTGAAGCGGGTCTTAATGCCCTGCGTCAAGGCCAAGGTGTGTTAGTTGTCGATGACGAAGATAGAGAAAACGAAGGCGATTTAATTTTCGCTGCCGAGACGCTGACTAACGCTCAAATGGCCATGCTCATCCGTGAATGTAGCGGTATTGTTTGCCTGTGTTTACCCGATGCAAAAGTCAAAGCCCTCGAGTTGCCCCCTATGGTGGAAAACAACTCGAGCCAATACGGCACGGCGTTTACTGTGAGTATTGAAGCTAAAGTTGGTGTGACTACAGGGGTTTCTGCCGCCGATCGCGTGACCACCATTAAAGCGGCGATTGCCGATGGCGCTAAGCCAAGTGATCTCGCTCGTCCTGGCCATGTGTATCCACTTCGCGCCCAACCGGGTGGGGTATTGACCCGCCGTGGTCACACTGAAGGCACTATTGATTTAATGCAACTCGCGGGTTTAAAAGCCGCTGGCGTATTGTGTGAAGTCACTAACACCGATGGCACTATGGCGCGTTTACCCGAAATTATTGCCTTCGGTGCGCAGCACAATATACCCGTATTAACGATTGAAGATATTGTCGTTTATCGCAAATCATTGCTGGCCAATGTCGGCTAGATAACATGCCAATCGCCTGAATCTAGGGCATTGATTTAAATAGAAGGACGTTTAGCTGCGGCAAACGTCCTTTTTATTTAAGTAGATTTACCGTTAACAATCGCGTTCCACCTAATGCACTAAAAAACCGATGAAAGGTAAAGTTAAACAAGTCATTCTTTCGAATGATGAAATACTGCTTCACATCACAGACAAAGCAAATGCTTGTTTGATAGGTGCAAAATAGGTTAATAAAAATAGTCTCTTAGCATGATATATAACAATTTGCTTAATTTCGTGACCTAGATTAGATATCCATAAACTAAAGGTCGCGGTGGCTGGCCGCCTATGTTAAATATCCTCACCCTGTGCCTAGTCCTATTTGTAACTCGGATTCAACGTTATTACGTTGAATTTTCTTTTTCTGCCTAGGTGAACGAGTGGAGTGATCTTTAATGCCGTCAGCGCTACACCATCTCAGTTTGAAGCAAAAGCTCATTCTGTTTTCGTTAGTCCCATTATTAATGATGAGCTTTTTCATTCTGACGCGCATGCATGACTTGATAAAGGAATCACACTCAGCCAAGCACAATCATCTTGCGGTACAAACGACGGTACAAATCACTGAGCTACTCTATCAGTTGCAAAACGAATATGGTCTAAGTACAAATCAGCGACCAACCGATGAAGTGCTATTACAGCAACAAGCGACTAGGTCAAAAGCACTCGATGCATTACTGAACAGTAAGCCTTTAGAGCATCTTCTGGAGGCGCTCGACCCTAAAAGTATTGAAGCAAACAAAATGAATGCATTGTTGGATGCGCTCAAACTCACAGGCAACAAACTCGCTAACGTTCACCAAAACCACACAGACGAAACACTGAGTCAGTTTACGGAACTCTATAATCAATTCCACACTCAGCTTTTACAGCTCATCCAGTTATTACAGTTACAAACCAATGAAATCAGTCAGTCCCGTGCCTATACCGATCTATTGAACCTGCTTATGGTGCAGGAGTTGGCCGTAAAAGAACGAAGTGCCATCAATCAATTACTGCTCAGCAAGTCACTCAATATTAATGATTACCGCACCATAATCTCCTTTATGTATGAATATGAGCGAGCCGTGATGCACGCGAGTAATGCATCAATTTCCGATAGAAGGTCCTTACTGCAAAACCTACAAGATTCGCCAGAAAATCAACGCATTCTGCAAATCAGCAAGCAAATTGAACAACAAACTCGCATTAGCGCTCTGGCACAAAATATTAATGCCTACTTAGGTTACGGTGGCTTAATGGGCAGTTTTCAGGACTATTTGCTTAAGGGCGATGAGATTTCACTGCAAAAATTTAATGCAGCACTTGCGACGATTCAGCTTAATTTGGATGAACTCAGTCACGAGACTCGTTCTCTACCCGAATTTAAGGTGGCGCTCAAAACCATTGAGGACAGCATAAATCAATACCAGTTCAGCATGGTCAAGTTGCAGCAACTGAAGCAGCAAGGTTTGCCGATGACGGAGATCAAAGCCATCGCGCAAGTCCCTGCCAGTGAGGACAAATTAAGCCAAGCGATGAGCCAACTATTAATGCCGCCACATCCAATTGATAGCCAGGAGTGGTGGGATCTCACCACTCAGCGTATCAATCAACTACATTTGCTGGCGCAAAATATCACCAAGAACATGGCGCAGCAGAGCGAATATCAACAAAACCACACCTTAATCTTACTCGGCTTATACTTGTTCTCGGCTTTGTTCACCGCGACCATCACACTTTGGCTTGGACAAAAGATCATCCGCAATTTTATGGATAAGATCACTAAGATTGCCAATGACATGCAGCAAATGGCAGCAGATCCACAGCTCAATATTAATATCCAAGTCTCAGGCACAGATGAACTCGCCCGCATGGCCCGTGCCATGAACCGTATGATTAGCGAACGGCAAAAAGCGAACCATGCCCTAAGCCGTGCCGCAGCTGTGTTTGACTATTCTGCCGAAGGCATAGTGGTGACAGATGCCGACAACCATATTGAACTGGTCAACCCCGCGTTTTGCCACATTACGGGCTATTCATTGGAAGAAGTAAAAGGCCGCAGTCCCTCCCTACTCAGCTCTAGCCGTCATCCTAAACACTTTTATACCGCCATGTGGGAGTCACTACAAAAAGAAGGCAAATGGGAGGGTGAAGTTTGGAATAAACGCAAAGATGGCCAAGTATATCCCGAGTATCTAGCGATCACTGTGGTGCGAAATGAGCAAGGTAAAATAATCCAACATATTGGTTTATTTATGGATATCAGTAAGCGTAAGCAATATGAGCAGGATCTTTGGTATCAGGCCAACTTCGATGGGTTAACTGGGCTGCCTAATCGTAAGCTGTTCAATGAACGACTACAGCACGAAATCCATGTGGCGCAGCATGACTCTCGCAAGCTGGCTATCTTGCTGATTGATTTGGATCAATTCAAATATATCAATGATGTACAAGGCCATGCCACTGGAGACTTATTACTTAAAGATGTCGCAAAGCGCTTAGAAGGCATTGCGGGGAAAACCGATTTTATCGCACGTATCGGTGGCGACGAGTTTGTGCTTATCTTGCCACGGCTGACTAACGAACTCGCCATAGAACACATGGCAACCCGAATCATTGAAACCTTAGGTATGCCATTTAACTTAAATGACCGCGAGATCCAGATTTCGGCCAGCTTTGGTATTGGCGTCTATCCCGAAGATGGGTTAGATACTGGCTCACTCACCCGCAATACCGAAACCGCCATGTATCAAGCCAAAGATGCGGGACGGAACAATTTTAAATACTTCACCGCGGGTATGAATCAAGCCATGTTCGCCCGGATGGAGTTAGAACAACGTCTACGCCGTGCCGTGGCACAAAATGAATTTGCCCTGCATTATCAACCTATCGTGGATATGCAAACCGGAAGTGTCTGCAGCGTCGAAGCCCTTATCCGCTGGCAAGATCCCGAGCTTGGGTTGATCCCGCCGGATCAATTTATCCCATTAGCCGAAGAGACTGGATTGATAGAGCCTATGGGCGAATGGGTGCTCAACCAAGCCATGCATGACCTGAGGCAATGGCAGAAAAGTGGCTTAAATATCAATGTCGCGATTAATGTTTCCAGCCGCCAATGTATCAATACACGCGGTATGGGGTTCGACCAAGTGTTGCAAGAGTGCTTCAACCGCCACCACGTTAACCCACGAAATGTGCATATTGAGATCACTGAAAGCATGCTGATGGGCGATGCCAGCCATTGCTTGAGCACGCTCGAGTCTATTCGTCATTTAGGCTCGCAAATCTATATCGATGACTTTGGTACGGGTTATTCTTCCCTGAGTTATCTGAAAAAATTCCCAATTTCAGTGATTAAAATCGACCGCAGCTTTGTGGAAAATGCCCTCGAAAATAACTCGAACGCCAACTTAGTCAAAGCGATTGTCATGATGGGGCAAAGCCTAGAAATGGAGTTAGTTGCTGAAGGCATAGAAACCGAAGCACAGTGGCACTTCCTACGAGATTTAGGTTGTCACTTCGCTCAAGGGTATTTGATCTCCAAACCGCTCCCCTTTAACGAGATCACTCCCTTGCTACGCATCAAGCACACAGCGCTGTTGAATGATGGCTATCAAGATAAATGCGTGAATATCTAAGCTTATAAAAAATAAAACGATAAAGAACAAAAAAGCAGCCTAGGCTGCTTTTTTTGTGGCAAATAAAACGGGTTTAAGCCTGTGGTTGGCCTTGACCGTTCATTATGCTTTCGCCACCCTTAGAGGCTAGCTTAGCTAAATCTTTATCTATAAAGAACAGAGCCTTACCATCTTCGCCCACTAAACGTATCTTATCGACAATCGACTTAAACAGCTTTTCTTCTTCGTGCTGCTCAGCGACATACCATTGTAAGAAGTTAAAGGTTGAGTAATCTTGATTCGAAAATGCGGCATGGGCCAAGGCATTGATCTGACGGGTAATCAGTTGCTCATGCTCATAGGTTAATTCAAACAATGTCAGTAAAGAATCGAACTGTGACTGTGGCGCCGCAATCGCACCTAACAAAGGTAAGCCACCGGTTTCACTCACATACGTGAACAGACGACGCATATGGCCCATTTCTTCATCCGCGTGCTCACGCATAAACTTAGCTGCGCCTTCAAATCCCTGATCTTCACACCACGCACTCATTTGCAGGTATAAATTTGAGGAGAAGAACTCCATATTAATTTGTTCATTCAACTTTTCGATCATAGTTGCAGACAGCATAGTAAATCCTCTTTTGCATTCGAACTGAATCATGGGGGACATTGTCATCAAGGGGGTCGACAAAAGCAACAAAATTTACCTTTGGATTTCTTGCTAAGTTAATGATTCATTGATAAAAATGATTTTCATTTGTTCATCGACTCGCGTTCAACCCTCGAATTAGCGCAGTAAATTGTATGACTTCTAGCGAGGTTATCGCCCAAAGTGGCAGAAAAAACTGACTGGCCTATCACAGAAACTCACATGCAAATCATAGCCATCCCAGATCAGCGTGGCATAATAGCCAGTCATAATCAGGTGGAAATTCATTCAGCGTCATTACGACCCATTGCATATAAGGCAGACCCTAATGTCCGTAACAGCCGATCCTTGTTCGCAACCTAGCTTAATGCATCCAGATCAAGCTATTCCCCTTTTGCTCGAGCAAGTTAGCCCAGTGTCAGACACCGAAGTCGTATTGCTTCCCCATGCCCTTGGCCGCGTCCTAGCAGAAGATTTAGCTTCCTGCATCGACCTGCCGCCCTTTAACAACTCCTCTATGGACGGCTACGCCTTCCGTTTTGTCGACTTAAATACGCAAACCAATCAGACCGCATTGCGCCTTATCGGCAGTTCCTTCGCCGGCCATGGTTTTAAAGGTGAAGCCAAACCTAATACCTGCGTGCGGATCATGACAGGCGCGCCTGTGCCTACAGGTTATGACACAGTGCAAATGCAGGAAGAAGCCGAGGTTGAAGGAGAGATTATTCATATCCGCCACCCTAGGGCGCAAGGCGCCAATGTGCGTTGCCGCGGTGAAGAACTCACCCAAGGCACTAAAGTGCTCAGTGCTGGCATTCAAATTGGTGCCGCCGAACTCGGGGTGTTGGCCACGATTGGTGTTAGCCAAGTGCGAGTTTATCGTCAGCTTAAAGTGGCCTTTTTCTCCACAGGCGATGAACTGCGTCCCGTTGGCAGCGAATTAGCCCTAGGACAAATTTACGATTCAAACCGTTACTCGATCCAAGGCTTACTCAGCCGCGCTAACGTGGAATGGCTCGATTTAGGCGTAATAGCCGATGATCCTGAAGCCATACGTCAGGCATTTCGCCATGCGGCCAGCCAAGCCGACATGGTATTAACCTCGGGTGGCGTGTCGGTCGGTGAAGCGGATTTCACTAAACAAATTCTTGATGAGGAAGGCAAAATTACCTTCTGGAAACTCGCCATCAAACCAGGCAAGCCCTTTGCCATGGGCCGTATCGGCAAAGCGATATTCTGTGGTTTACCGGGGAATCCCGTGTCTTCTATGGTGACGTTTTACAAACTCGTTTGGCCAATACTGAACAAGATGCAGGGGTTAACCCCAGTTGCACCTTTGATGTTAGACGCTACGCTCACCACGCCTGTGCGTAAACAACCGGGCCGCGTCGAATATCAACGGGGCATTTTAAGCCGTAATGCACAAGGTAAACTTGAAGTTGCCATTACTGGTAGCCAAGGTTCTGGCATGTTGACTTCGATGAGCTTAGCAAACTGTTTCGTTTTATTGGAGCAATTCCAAGGTGATACTTCCGCTGGCACCCAAGTGACTGTCGAGCCATTTAACAGCGTGCTTTGCTAGGAAAATCCCAATGAATGTGCCAAAAGATATTCTCAGCGACAGCGAACTCTTAAGATACAGCCGCCAAATATCCATCAAGGCTATGGATATCGACGGTCAAGAACGCTTAAAACAAGCCAAAGTGCTGATGATAGGCGCTGGCGGTTTGGGCTGTGCCGCCAGCCAGTACCTCACGGTTGCGGGTATTGGTGAACTGACACTGGTCGATTTTGATACAGTTGAATTATCCAACCTGCAGCGCCAAGTGCTGCATCAAGATGCTAATGTCGGCCAGCCTAAAGTCGAATCGGCTAAACAGAGCCTCATGCAGCTCAATCCCTTTATTAAGATCAATATTATCAATGCCGTATTAGATGATTATGAGATTGACGCCCTTGTCGCCGATCACAATCTAGTGCTCGACTGCACCGATAATGTCAGTGTGCGCGAGCAACTTAATCTCAGCTGTTTTAAGCATAAAGTGCCCTTAGTGTCTGCCGCGGCAATTCGGATGGAAGGCATGGTCACTGTGTTCGATTATCACAGCGAAACGCCTTGTTATCATTGCTTTAGCGCCCTATTTGGCGAGCAACAACTGAGCTGCGTTGAATCGGGTATCCTAGCCCCTGTCGTCGGCATGATAGGTTGTTTGCAGGCGGTTGAAGCCATCAAAGTGATCACTGGCATGGGTAAAACCTTAGCGGGACGCATTTTGATGATCGATGCGATGACGATGGAGTTTCGCGAGATGAAGTTACCGAAACAAGCCCGCTGCAGTGTTTGTGACACTGAAGAGGCTTAGGTTGTTCTCACTTGAAAAACGGCTTTATTTACACTAGCTTAATTGCCACCGCTTAATTTGCCGTCATATAGCCCAACACTGATGACGCTTAATGGCCCGTTAAAATAAGGAAATCACAAGGAAAACATATGGATTCGGAAAACAGTGTATTTGACCGCATGACCACAGACGACCCAATAGTTGGCGCAGGTATTTACAACCTCGTTATCGGCCTCACGCTGATTTGGGGTTTTGCCGTTAACTATTGGATGGTCACCAATATCGACCCAGAGGCGATTGCCAATGTTAATCCTTGGATTTTCTTTATCGGCTATTTCGCCTCCTGTTTCTTTGGGATTTATCTATTCCAAAAATCGACTAATCCCGTTGTCAGTTTTATTGGCTACAACTTTGTAGTCGTACCTTTCGGCTTAATTATCAATATGGTGGTTAGTCAATACGATCCCGAATTGGTGACCGAAGCCATTCGTATCACAGGGCTAGTGACCATAGCCATGATGTGTTTAGGCACACTCTTCCCCGCCTTTTTCCAAAAAATTTCCGGCGCACTCACGATTGCTTTATTGCTCGTTATCGTCGTCGAACTGATTGAAGTGTTTATCTTTAATACTCACCACGGCATTTTAGATTGGATAGTCGTGCTGATTTTCTGCGGTTATATTGGTTATGACTGGGGACGAGCGAATCAAATTCCTAAAACCATAGATAATGCTATCGATAGCGCCGCTGCTTTGTATATGGATATCATCAACTTGTTCCTACGGATCCTGCGGATTTTAGGGCGAAAATAACTCACCAAGGAGTGTCTATGAAAATCAAATTCCTGCTTGTTACTGCTCCACTTCTGGCGAGTGTGGTATTAGTCGGATGCAGTGATACTGAACAAGCAAAAATAGCCAATCCCGCCTCTGAGTATTGTGTCTCCATTGGTGGCAAATTAACAATTGAGAAAACCGCCGAAGGTGAACATGGGATCTGCACCTTACCCAGCGGTGAAGCAATTGAAGAGTGGGCGTTATTCCGTCGCGAGCATAAGGAAGAAAAGCCGCAGTAACAGTGGCTATTTTTACCTTTAATAAAAACAGGCGCTATTGGCGCCTGTTTTGTTAACAGTACTTAATTGGGTCATACCCAAAAGCCTTAACGGGCTAAGTGTTCACCGCGCCAGATTGTGCGCTTAGCTGCTGACTGGAAGCTCCACGCTAAAACCCGCGTAATTTTATTACCCTGCTGCATCTCAATCGTTTTCACAGTATCGACTTTCAACTGCGCTAAGGCTTGATAACAAGGTTTCAGGTTTTCCTTCTTCGACACTAGACTGGTAAACCATAAGCATTGATCTGCAACCATTTGGCTCTCACGGATCATAGTCGCTAGAAACTGTCGTTCACCACCTTGGCACCAAAGCTCAGCCGCTTGACCGCCGAAATTCAGCTTAGGGGAAGACTTGACCAAGCCACCTCGATTGAGCTGCAGATTATTCACCTTACGCTTTGTACCTTCGCTCGCCTCAGCCATAGAGGCATGAAATGGCGGATTGCACAGGGTTAACTCAAAACGTTCTCCGGCTTGAATGATTCCCTTGAAGACCGCCTTGTCATCTGGCTGTAATCGTAAACTTATCTGCCCTTGCAGCAATGGGTTTTGCTCAATAATACTCTGCACATTACTGAGTGAACCGGCATTAATATCCGAGGCGACAAATTGCCAACCGTATACTTGGCAACCCAATATGGGATAAATACCGTTCGCGCCAGTGCCGATATCTAATACCCTAGTTTTATCCAAAGCAAATACATCATCGCCTTCGGCTAGAAGGTCTGCTAAATAATGTAAATAATCGACTCGACCGGGAATAGGAGGACATAACGCTCCATCAGGAATATCCCAAGACTCAATCCCATAATGATATTTCAGTAGCGCCGCATTAAGGATTTTAACTGCTAACGGATCGGCAAAATCGACCGATAAAGCCCCATAAGGCGTGGGTCGAACAAAGGCTTTTAGCTTAGGGAATGAACTCATCAGCGCCGGAAAATCATAGCCGTTCAAGTGTACATTTCGAGGATGTAAAGCTTTTTTAATCTCAGCACTAGGCCTGTTTTTGACCGACTTGGCTTTGCCTTTCACCTCAGTTCTAGCCTGCTTTGGTGCTTTAGTTTTTGCATGACCAATGTTGGCTGTACTCGTTAGGCGTTTCGCAGTCACTAATTGGACGGGTTTCACGGCAGGTTTTGACATAATAGCTCTTGTAACGCAATGGGCCGACCTGAGTCAGCCCATGGAATGGGGCAGTAAATTAATCGTACAGATAAGAGGTAAACAATAAGTTTACGATCAAGGGTTTGCCAGCTTCTTTGGTGATCAAGTTGTTGACCATTTCAAAGCACTCACGACGAATCTCTTCACGACCCGTGAGCGACTTAATCTTCTCTTCCGATTGATTGCCTAACACTTCAACAATTGCGGCTCGCAATAATGGATTATGGAGCTCAATTGTCACTAGATCATCTGGACTCTTTACCATTAACTCAACGCTAATCTTCACAAAACCCAATTTCTTGCGATTAGAAATATAGTTAGTGACAATTTCGGGTTCGAAACCATAGTAGGCATACTCACCCGTAGGTGGGGTTGCTGCAGCAGGTGCTGCTTCTTTTTCATCGGCCGCATAAACACTGAAAACACTGGTAAACAGGATCAGACAGACTGAGAGTAATTTTTTCATAGCGGCTTACGGCTCCCTAAAACAATAATGGTAATGGAAGAAACTTCCCAATCTATATAGCCAAACAACCTGAAGATGCAGTATCCGTATCTGGAAGTAGCTTGGGTATATATGCTCGCGTCGCGACATGCTAGACTGCCGACGTTTGTTTATATTGTAACGAGTATTTAATGAATGTGACTAGCTTAAGCTTTCCCTATGGTGAATCTATTCAGTGGTTTTCAGCCGATCTAGCCGACAAACTCCCCAAATCGCCCTTGAAAGAATGGTTGCTTGCCACTGGCAGCCTAACGCAAAAACTCAAAACTTGCTGTGCTCAATTTGAAGTAAAGATACTAGGCGAAGGACTGCATGCTCCCTTAGAGGGCGAATATCCCCAGCAAGGTGCTGTATGGATCCGTGAAGTCTTGCTTTGCCTCGACTCGATACCTTGGGTATTTGCCAGAACCTTGATCCCTGAAAAATTAATGGCCGAGCGCAAAATGGATTTCCTTAGTTTGGGTACTCGCCCCTTAGGTGAATTACTGTTTAGCCAAGATAACTTCATCCCCGGTAGAATCGAAGTGGCCAGTTTCGAAACCTGTAGTCGCCTTGGCCACTTAGCTGAAAGTTTAGATCAAAGTGTCGAACATGCACTCTGGGGACGCCGCCGCTATTTCCATCACGGTGAGCATGAAATGATCGTCAGCGAAATCTTTCTGCCAGCGGCCGAGCAAGCTATCCGTCAGTTGTAAACTTTAGATTTCACCCAAAGCTTAGTCAGAATTTAGCCTCAAGACAGATAAAAAATGCCTCTAGATCAGAGGCATTTTTGTTCGGGTTTCAAACAATCAACTTAGTGCACATTTAACTGGCGGCGCCAAGTCAATAAGCTAAGGAAGGTAAGGCTTAACCAACCTAAGCTGCCGCCACCTGAACTCTCACTGGCCGGCGGAGTTACTGGAGGCGTAACAGGTGCAACAACCGTTACCGTCGAACTGCTAATCGCCTTAGTATTTTGCGCATCTGTCACTGTAAGCTTCACAGTATAAGTGCCCGCCTTCGCATAGGTATGGGTTGGCGCCGTGACAGTGCTTGTCGTGCCATCACCAAAATCCCAAGCGTAGGTTAATACTCCCATACCGCCACCAATGTTGCTGGTGAAGCTTACTGCTAATTGGTTGACAGTATTAGTAAAACTGACAGTTAACGGCGCTATAGCATCAGAGTTCGCATTCGCAAGACGAATGACCGCAGTACCATTATTGCTGGCTTGAGATAGTACCTGCATTGTCAACCCCAGCTGCTGCAACACCATACCTGACTGTGGCTGTAGTGGCGCGCTGTAATCTAAGCTGTCATCGAACAGGCTGACAGCATCGCGATGATTGTCCTCCAAATAGAAGGTTTGATTTACTGTACTAAAGGCCGCATCACGAATTTGCACGTCGGTAGAGCGAGTGCCAATCATATTTTGGTCAGCATCAATCACGCCAATCAAGCCATGGCCAGCATGGTCTGAAACGTTATTGTCACTGTAGCTAAAATTTTCTAACCAGAGTAAAACTCCGGGATCAAAGCTTTTTGCTTTCAAACCCGCATCGACACCATTATGGCTACGCAGCTGGATAATATAACGAGACTGAGATTTGGGATCCGGACGAGAATCCTTAATCCGGCTATAGCCGTAAAACGTCATTTTATCCGCGACTTCAGCGTTATCACTATATAACTCAGTGGTATTTTGTTTAACGCTGATGTTATCAATAGCGATCCCTGACTTAGAGGTTAAATCATCGGTGACATAGTTGAACTCAACAGCAACAGATTTTCCAGAATATGCTGATAAATCATATTCTAATGTTACCCAAGCATCACGACCTTCCGCCTGAGCAAGCGCAGACGATTCACCAGTGATGATATGACGAGCGCTATTTATCCCATTGTTCGACTTAGTGTAATTACCCGCAATGGCCGCACCATCCACTTTCACCTGCATGTAGTCAAAGTCAAGTTCAATACTCCAACTGGCCTTCATACTCAGAATCAGTTTATCTGTGGTTACGGCAGGTAATTTAACATTAAAAATCATGCTGTTATTCAGCATATTTCCTTGGCCAGAATAGTACTGATAACTGCCCTGATAAGGTGTTTTAAAAGGAATTAGCGTTGGAGGAAGTGGAATAGAGATCTGATTAACCGCCTGATGATTAACCGCCTCATTCAACGTCACTTCCATGCCTGATTTGGGAATGCTATCTAAGGAAATTTCACGTTCATTTAACCACTTACCTTTGTATCTTTTCTGTAGATAAGATCGAGCATAAGGACTAAAACCACTCGGCTGAGCGCCAGGAATAGCACCAGCCCAACTACCACCAGACATTAAAGACCATAGCCCCACAGGCGAACCGTCTTTCTTATCATTTTCAGAGGTATCGTACTCATCAGGCAGACCTAGATCATGGCCAAACTCGTGGGTACACACGCCCGTTGCCGCATCGATAGGCTGAATGGTATAACCGAATACTTTTTTGTTGGTACCAGTAAGCGCATAACCATTGGTTGCTTGGTCGACATAATATCGATGCGACCATATCGCACTTTCACCTAGTTTTCCGCCACCGACCTCTTCGCCTACGCTAGAGTGGAAAATCATCACATGGTCGATAATGCCATCGGGCTCATCGTAAATACCGTTACTGTTCAAATCATTTTGGTCTTCAATATCATAGCTAGCCAGCTCTGCTTCAGACATATTTGCAACAGCTTGAGATACGGCTTCTTTGACCAATTGTTCGACCTGTGAATCACTACGGGTATCTGGATCATTAGCACCATAGTATTCAGCATTTTGCGAGGCGGTATACCAGCCCTTCACATCCCCAGTAAAGGAGAAGGTTTGCCCAGAAACCGCTTGATAATATTGATACCCCGAATCTAACGTCTGCCCCTGTGGACCTTTGAAGCCCGTAGGCGAAAAGAGTAATTCCTTGTAGTGGGACGCAGGATAACTCGGGTAATACATGTCTGTATCTCCCGCTTTTAAGCCATTGTCATCATGTTTTAGATCAGCAAAATCCACTAATACTGTGAGCACTTTAACGGTTTTCTTTACATCCGCATCGGCCTGTAAACGCTGTGCAGGTGAGCGCATCATTTGCGATGATTTAGCTCTTTGTAGACGCGCATGTTCAGCTTCAACTTCGATGCGTGGCGCTTTAGGTTGTGCCAAAGTGGCGCGATGAATATAAGCTTCTATCGCCTCCTGCTTTACGCTATCACTGGCATCGGCGGCCACTTCGCCACGCTTAATCAACCAATATAAAATTCGATCTTTATTAATCACACCCGCATCTGCAGGTGTATGATTCGGAGCTGCAATACTCGCGCCGCTAATCAATGCCAACATCAGTCCAAACGCTGTTACGCCTTTTGTACTTCGCATTTTTAACATCCTTCTGTAACAGCCAACGCCATTCTATTTATTAAGACTAGTGTCTCTTTGTATTAAGACAAATTACCTTTAATTAGTAACCTACTCAGGGTTTATCTGCCTTCAAGTGATAGAGACAGAGTTTTTGACATTAGCAGCACTGCACCTCAGTAACAACTTGATACACCTGTTCGCAGGTAAGATTTGCACTTTTGTCAGCAAATATTCAGCAAACCTCTGTGCTGACTCAATTCCAAGCCAAATCTCAGCCATAAAAAAACCGCATTAACAACGTTAATACGGTTTCGTTTTGATCAAACTAGATAAAGTTAGCCAGCGGTTTTCAGATAGTTTGAAATACCGTCGAGGAACATTTGCACTGAGATCATGACCAGCACCATACCCATCAAACGTTCGACTGCTGTGAGCCCCTTTTCCCCCAGCACACGGGTGAAAAGTTTATAAAACATTAAGATCACCGCACTCGCCCCCCAAGCTGACACTAACGCTATGGTCCAATCGCCCATACGTGAGCTATCGGTATGCGCCAGTAAAATCAAGGCTGCAAGAATCGATGGGCCAGCCATCAAGGGAATAGCCATAGGCACGATAAAAGGCTCTTCTCCCGCGGCTAATCCAACGACACCACCGGGTTGGGGGAAAATCATCTTAATCGCGATCAAAAACAGAATAATACCGCCTGCAATACTCACAGATTCGGAACGAAGATTTAAGAAACTTAAAATTGCTTCACCCGCATAAAGAAAAGACAGCATGATCACTAAGGCGAAAAGTAATTCGCGGATCAGTACCTTACGACGTTTCTTGGGATCGATATGTCGCAGAATCGATGCGAAAATCGGCAAATTACCCAAAGGGTCCATGATCAGAAACAACATTACCGCAGCAGAGAATATATCCATTTAACGTATCAACACCCAAGCCAACATAAGCCGATATTATATACCCAAACAATCTGAAGATGCAGAATTCAGCGGGAATGTAACGCACTTTAGGCAAGGCGGTTATTTGCGGACCTAGTGGGCTAAGTTAAAAATAACCAACACGGCATAAAGTACGTTACAACCCGCCGGAACGGAGCGCCTAGGGAGCTCCACTTCCGTGTTGCAACAATTCAAAAGGTGGCCGCTCTGAAACTCGTATCTTCAGGTAGCTTGGGTATAGTACCTTTTCTCGAGTTAGATCTGAAAATTTCTCCGCAGAATGGCCAAAGTGAATAAAATTCTCCCCTTCAAAACACAGTATAAAATGTCAGTTGAGTAAATTGCCTGCAAGTCACTGCTCACTTTGCTTTACAGCTGGTATACTATGGCGTTTTTTCAGCAAATTTTCCGTGGAATCCATGCTCTATCTTCTTGCTAGCTGTATCGCACTCTTAATTGGCCCTCTGTTTTATCGCTACTTCTCATCGAGTAGTGGCTTACAAAAGGGGCTCGATGGTTTTATATTCGTCTCATTAGGCGGATTAGTGCTGATCCACATCTTGCCAGAATTACTCGAGCATGGTGGCATGCTTGCGATCGTCTTTGTACTCCTCGGCATCTGGGGGCCTACCGCCAGCGAACGCCTATTTCACCGTTATTCAGAAGTCACCCATAATTTTACGCTTTTCTTGGGTATTGGTGGCTTATTACTGCATACCATCACCGATGGCACCGCTATGGTTTTGGCGCAGCAAGACGATAACTCCATTCTGCTAGCTCTTGGTGTCATACTCCACCAATTACCCGTCGGTTTTGCAGTATGGTGGATACTTAAACCCCATCTTGGAACACGTTGGACACTTATGATCTTTGCAGCCCAGATGCTATTTACAGGCATAGGCTATTTCGCCGGTGAGCAACTACTTCCTTATTTAAATATCGATGACACTGTCTACTTACAAGCCTTTATTACAGGCACAATTCTGCATGTGGTACTACATCAACCCCATGGTCAGCATGAAAGTGATACGCAAGGCAAATATGAATACCAAGCTGGCATAGGTAGTTTGCTCGGCATCGGCTTACTCGTGATGTTGCTATTAATGGATTCAGGCGGCCACGGCCACGAACATGCCCACCATGATCACAGCACAGAGCAATTAATGACTTGGCTATTAAAGCTCGCACCCGTGTTGCTGCTGAGCTATGGTGCGGCTGCGCTGCGCTTTAAATTAGGTTTGACGCCGCAGGATAGCAGTTTAGCCCGTCGCTGGTTCCAACGCTTAGCTGGGCCTGAAGCCTTAGTGATCACAGCTCTACTTCTCGGTCCTTGGTTAGCGTTATTCCAATTGCTTGTAGTGTTTATTCTGAGTGCGTATTTAAGCCATGCTAACGTCACCATTACCGATCCACACACTAAATTACCCAGCAATTCACTGCGTTTCGGCTTTGCTCATTTAGTCGATCGCAGTGCACCTTGGATTTTACTCAGCCTAGTATTAGTGAATTTAATTGGCCACCCTTCAATGCCCTTAAGCAATCCATTGCTACAGGTTGTTGTGCTATTGCTTGTATTTTTACCAATGCGTTTCTGCAACTTAGGCGCCGCCGTACTCGCTCTTGCACTGGCTTATAGTGGCTGGAGTCCTATTGCGATTATGATGCCGCTGATTGCAGCACCTGTGCTCAACATAGCTCAGCTTAAGTTAATGACATGGACGCAAAGGGCGATATTACTGAGTATTATTGCGCTGAGCTTAGCCGCAGCATTACGCTTGCCACTATGGTTCTCCTTATTTACCTTGCCTGAAGTCGTGAACTTAATTGCTCTACTGATCCTCTCCGGGGTGTTTGCCGCCAGCTTACTGCGCTTAGGTCCACGTAAATTTTTACGCCGCTTAATGCTTAGCAAACCGGCAGCTCATGCGCATAGCCATTCCCACGAGAATACACATACTCACGAATCTAGCGCTTCGCACACTGACGAGCAGAAACCTGTTGTGACGCCTAGTGCCGATAAACATGCACATGAACACGCAAAAACGGATAAGCACTCGCACCACTAACGCTGTTCATTTGTGAGCAGACAGGCTAAGTTAATCTACCTTTGGATTAATTTAGCCTGCTATGTGCATACTCTTTGTCGCCATTAATGCCCATCCTAAGTATCCCTTAATCATCTGTGCCAACCGCGATGAGTTTCATCATAGACCAACTGCGCCAGCGCATTTTTGGCCGCCGGAAGAAAACATACTCGCGGGTAAAGATCTGCAGGCCGGTGGCACTTGGTTTGGTATCAATAAACAAGGACAAATCGCTGGCGTAACCAATCTGCGCGTTCCGCAAAAGAACCCTGAAGCCATGCGTAGTCGTGGCGAGCTGATTACTATGACGCTCAACTCAGGGTCGCTCGTGTGCCCTAATTGGCTCGTTGAACATAGCGACAATTATCAGCCGTTCAATCTCATCTTCGGCCAAGGTACTGACTTATATTGTTTTAACAGTATCAATAAAGACACAGTAAAACTTGCCGATGGATTTCATGCCATTAGCAATGGTGCACTCGATGATATTTGGCCGAAAATGGCGAAGGGACAGCAGGCGTTAGAAGCGGCAATCAGCCAGTCCAGCAGTATAGAAGTGCAAGTACTGTTACAACTAATGAAAGACGATTCCCAGCCGCAAGATAATGAGCTGCCTAATACGGGAGTAGGGATCGAGTGGGAACGGCGTTTAGCTGCGATTTATATTCGTCACCCCGACTATGGCACCCGCTCCACCAGCATTCTGCTTGAAGATGCTGAGGGCGGTATGCATTTCACCGAAGTGAGATACGATGGCAAAGGTAGACAGCTTGGACAGCAGGATTTCCATTTAACTCTGCCTGCCGAGCCGCCCACCAAACCAGACTGTTTATTATCGCAAATCTAATTTGAACTGCTGTGCAGCACTGAGTGTAAAGGACACGGTTTAGTCTGAACTGTGGTCCATAGTGATCACCCAACGATCGTCGATTTTTTCAATCAACAGAGTAAACACGCCCGTTGGGGCATCTTTTATCCGCCGTAAATCCCAGCGCCCAACAACCATAGCGGCGTAATTACTGAGCATTTTTATTTCTTTGATAGTGAACTTCAGTTCACCAAGCGCTTCTTTATTTGGATAATTTTTCTTATAGGCAGCGAGAGTTTCTTCCCAGCCAAAACGAAACTTACCATTAGAGACAAAACGCAGTTGATCACTCTTCCAATAGCCTTGCATATAAGCATCGAGATCGCCGCGATTCCAGGCGTCTTCTTGGCCTTTGAGCATCTGCGTAATTTCATCCGTCGGCACCGCATTAACATGACAAGTCAGCAAGAGTAACAGCGCCGCAAAAACACGCTGCCAGATAACCTTGTTTAATAGTCCATTTTTCAACATAGTATCGTTCCCCCACAATCAATCAGGTTAAACTGTATTATACCCAAGCTACCTCAAGATACGAGTTTCAGAGCGTCTAGGGTACACCAATTCAAGGCGCTTCAATGAAAGAATGTCGACCACCTTTTGAATTGATGCAACACGGAAGTGGGGTGCCCTAGGCGCTCCGTCCCGGCGGGTTTTAACGCATTTTATGCCGTGTTGGCTATTTTTAACTTAGTCCACTAGGTCCGCAAATAGCCGCCTTGCCTAAAATGCGTTCAATTACCGCTGAATTCTGCATCTTGAGGTTGTTTGGGTATATCGCGAATTCAGTACAGACTATCTTGTTTAAGCCAGTTTAAAATCTAAAAAAGCTGATGATATTATTAATTTTTCGACTCTGGGCACCGAACTATGTTTACACCACTTTGCCGTTGGCTACTTAACACTTCAGGCTGGCAGATAGAAGGCCAACTGCCCGACTGTGCTAAATACATCATCATAGTTGCACCGCACACTAGTAACTGGGACTTCATTGTCGGCATTTTAGCCCGTGGCGCCCTAGGTATCCGCATTCACTTTCTCGGCAAACACCAACTCTTTATCCCGCCTTGGGGCTGGTTTTTCCGCGCCATTGGCGGCAGTCCGGTGGATCGGCGCAAGAACAACAACTTAGTCGATGCCGCCGTGCAGCTGTTTGAGTCAAAATCCGATTACAAGTTAGCGCTAGCGCCACAAGGCACCCGCGGCCCAGTGACGCGCTGGAAGTGCGGCTTTTATCATATCGCCAGCAAGGCCCAAGTACCCATTACACCCGTTGGCTTAGATTTTAGCCGCCGCACTGTCGTTATCCGCACACCACTGCAACCCAGTGACGATATCGTGACCGACATGCAAGAGATTTTGAGCTTCTATCGCACCATTAAAGGCCGTCATCCCAAGGTGATCCCTGATTTTATAGCGAGTGCCAAATATTAACATTTATTCCATTTAGAGCAGCAAATATGCAACCCGAAACCTGGTTACTCTATTTATTTGCCATTGTATTGATTGGGATTTCACCCGGTCCTATCGCTATGTTGTCTATGTCCCATGGGATCCACTTCGGCAAGATGCGCAGCATAGCCACAGGCCTTGGCAGTGTTAGCGCCGCTTTAATCTTAATGATGGCGTCAGCGGCAGGACTGGGGGCGATTATTAGCGCCTCAGAATACGGTTTTACCCTGCTCAAATGGTGCGGCGCGGCCTATTTAGTATTTTTAGGTATTAAGCTGTTATTGACGAAAAACCAAGCTCAAGCCCTTGAAGTTAGCCCGTCAGAGGGCAAAGGTACGCCTGCGCAGCTTTATAAGCAGGCGTTTCTAGTGGGGATCAGTAATCCGAAGGATTTACTGTTTTTTGCCGCGTTATTTCCGCAATTTATCAATCTTGCCGCGCCGCAATTACCGCAACTGACCATTCTTGCCGTCACTTGGGCCGTGGTGGATTTTAGCTTTGTGATGATTTATGCCTGCATGGCCAATGTACTTGCGCCCAGCCTAAAGGCGAGCAACAAGCTGCATTGGTTTGACAGAACCAGCGGCGGTGTATTTATCACCTTAGCCGCGATTCTTGTCTCTCGAAACTAAATCAACAGTCATCAAACTAGTCGACCTTAACCGACTTTAAACTGCGAATATCATTGCCTGTTGGCGCTTGGAACGCCTGCAGACCAAACTCAGGCAATATTGCAAAAACATGGTCGAAGATATCCGCTTGTATCGCTTCATAAAATGCCCAGCGAGTGTCGTTAGTGAAGATATAAATCTCGATCGGTAGACCCTCTGTGGTCGGCGCTAATTGGCGAACCATTAAGGTCATATCCTTGTGGACTTTATCGTGACGCTGTAGGTATTCCTGCAGATAAGCGCGGAAAGTGCCGACGTTAGTCAAATGGCGGCCGTTCACTTTCATATCGAGATCCGACACTCTGGCATTCGACTCACGAATTTCGTTTATTTTTGCGGGGAAATATTCTTTTAAGCAATTGATCTTACTGAGACGTTCGCGCTCTTCCTCGGTCAAAAACTTTATGCTGTTGATATCGATATTGATCGCGCGTTTGATCCTGCGACCGCCCGACTCAGACATACCCCGCCAGTTGCGAAACGCATCCGACACTAAGGCATAAGCAGGGATCATAGTGATGGTTTTGTCCCAGTTGCGCACTTTCACTGTGGTCAGCGAGACTTCTTCTACCGCACCGTCGGCACCGTATTTATCCATCTGGATCCAGTCGCCTTTACTCACCATACGGTTAGCCGCTAACTGAATGCCCGCCACAAAACCTAAGATAGTGTCGCGGAACACTAACATCACAAAACCCGTTGCCACACCTAAGCCGCTGAGGAAGTACACAGGTGATTGATCGGCCAAGATTGAGATAGAAACGATAATCCCAACAAAGAATAAAAATAGCTTAGTTAACTGTACGAAACTCTTAACAGGCAAGCGCCGACTCACCAGATTCACATCTGAAATTTCATCAACCGCATCCATACCTGCATACATAGCGCGGATAATCAGCACCACTAACCAAATACTCAGTAATCGGTCAACAAGCCCGCTTAGCAGTGGATGCTCAGTCAGCGCGATTGGCACCAATAGATTAAGTACGATAGCGGGCACAAGCATGGCCAGCTTTTCAAGCACCTTATAACGCATGAATACATCGTCCCACGTCGCCTTAGAGCGCAGGATCACCATATTCACCGCACGAATCACCACGCGTCGGACAATAAAATAAGCGATACTCGCTAACAGTAAGCAAGCAATGACCATAACTGTGGTCGATATTCCATCAGAGGGTTGGCTATCAATCCCAAAGCCCGCTAACCATGCCGAAATTTCGAGCCTTATTTCCTGATCCACAATTTCACTCCAACGTAGGTGCTAGCGCAACAAACCCATACAAAGGTAACTGCCGAGTTGACCTCGGTTAAATGTCACCCTAGAAAACACTCAAATCAAAACACAAAACATTTACAAATACTTATTTTAAAAGAGATTTTAGCATTTTGAATTGACCCCGCACACAGGAAAATGAACAATATTTCCCCTATCCCTAAGGAAACCATCCCATGTGTCGTCATTCATATACGCTAGCCTGTCTTAGCATTGGACTCCTGAGCCTATGCCAACCGCTTCAAGCGGCCGAATATAGCACTTCTAAGCAATTAGTTAGGCCAGATAAATCAGACGAAACTGCCAATGCACCTTATATCGCCCTTATGCTCGATTATATTCCCGCCACAGATAATCTCTATGGCATTACAATCGCCCCCTATCATTTCGATAACAATTACCAACAATGGGGTTATTACCTAGGCTATGCCCGCAGTCGTGAAACCGATATTATCGTGCCAGAACCCGCGCAGTCCTATCGCCAAGAAAGCCTCTTCCGCTTAGGCTTAAGCTACAGCTTAACGGCAGATTTAAGCTTTTATGCCGGCGGCAGTGGCTATATCAGCACAGTGTCTTACACGAATAACATTTCACCCAAAATTGTCGATGGCAAACCCACATGGGAAGAAGATAAAACAACCCGTTGGGGCGCAGAAGCTGGGCTAAGATATCGAATCACTGAGCACTTCATACTGAGTGCCGGTTATAACTCCAGCACAGAATCCACTATTTTAAGCATAGGTTACGCGGGCTAAGCTCCTAGCGATTGGGCTTGAGCTATTTATTGCGTTAGCTCGGCTCGCGCCTTAGCAAGATCAGCCTCGACTTCGGCGACTTTATTGCGTTTCTTGTTGATTTTATCCATAGAACGACCTTCTTCTATGGCTTTGGCCAATTCGTTTTGGCGCTCGGTGAGTTTTTCCTCTAAGGCCTCAACTTTAGCGACTCGCTCGGCGTATAAGCTATCATCGTCGCAATGGGTTGAAACTTCGTCATAGGCCTTTTCAAGTCCCGCGACTTTATGCTTATTACCTGCCGCTTTTGCTTGGGCAAGTTCGGCACTAATAGCATCTAATTTCGCCGCGCAGCCCACTTTCGGTGCTTCAGCAGCCAAAGTGACAGTGCTAAATGCCAATCCAATCACTAAGCCATAAATTCCATGTTTCATCTGCATCTTAATCTCCTGTTACTTTATTCATTGAGCATACCGCTCATGTACACCTATCTAATAGTGCCACAGTCAGCTAGCTCAATCTGTACTAGCGTTAAAATCTCGCCTTTAATCCACTTTATTCATCAAAACACGACTTAGACAGTGACTAACATGCGGTAAATTGTTTATGTTAGGGCAGAATATTGACTCAGACGGATATCGGAGCCAGAAAATTAATGCACACTTCATTACGCCTTAGCGCACTTAGCTCATTGTTATTGCTAACATCATCGGTTATGGCGGCCGACGTAGCCAATATCACCCTAGAAAATGGCGCCCAAGTCAGGCTCAAAGACGACTTTACCTGGGAATACGTGATCACTGAAACCAAAGCCGCGCCCAATGCCTTAGCCGCTACAGCCGTAGCAAGTGCATCGAGCAATATTGCCAGTGTCCCAAGTGCCGCAGTTACCACTCAAACTGTTGCTGCGCCAGTCACCACATTGACCGCCACTGCGATTACCCAACCTGAGCTATTAGGCTCAACGGCAAAAGATGGGATCAAAGTCAGCTTTGCTGAAGGTCAATGGAAAGGCGACAAACTCGGACTCAGCTTCGATCTCGCCAGCACCAGCAATGAACACGTTACCTTAGTTGAAGTTGAAGCTAGCTTCTTCGCCGATAATGGTACTTTGCTCAAAACCGAAAAACTCGAAGTGTGGGAAGCCATTTTCCGCATGCCTGAGACCTATCTACGCAAAGGCGAACAGCGTAAAAGCAGCGTCATTTGGGTCGAAGGCATAGATAAATCCCAATGGCAGAAGCAGCTCATTAATCTCAAAATAACCGAAATTAACTCACGCTAACTGGCAAAGAAGTAAGGGATTGCGAACCCGTTTTCAATCCCTTATCAACACTTTTATCAAATGTTATTGCTTTGTAGAGCCTGTGTTCGAGTAGAATGACAACACTTACTCTCCCCTTATTTTGAGCCCACAAGCAAGATGCATAATCTGATATCCAATCCAGCATTGTACCTTGTTGCTACGCTCTGTAGTGTCAGCCCCTTGTGTTATGCCGACACAGTTTTTTTGCTCAATGGCGATAAAATTAGCGGTGAAATTAAAGAGTTTAACGATCAAAATCTCATCATCAACACCAGTTATACCCCTAAAATTACCATTCAACGCAGTGCCATTCTCAGCCTCGAAGTCACAGATACTAGACCTTGGAGTGTCAGTCGTTCCATACAGGACATAAGAATTCAAGCCTCTAATGAACATGGCATGGTATTAATTAATAACCAGCACACTCCCGTGAGTGAGTTGAGATTCTCGCAGCACTATGCAAACTCAGATTGGAATTTTAACGGTAGTGTAGAAACCACACTTGATGTCACCAAAAACAAGAAAAATAGTCAGAAGCTACATATCAAAGGCGATATCACAGCGGAAACCTTGCAATGGCGACATAATCTCAAGACCGAAGTGCGCTACGAAACCGAAGATGACGTGACTAAGCGCAACACCCTCGAAGGACATTATTCATTAGACTATCTACTCAATGAGCATTGGCTGTTACGTCAGGAAGATTTTTATGAAGAAGATAAACTCGGCATCGATAGCCATAGCTATTATGCAGCGCTCGGTCCTGGTTATCGCTTTTGGGGTGCTGGACGCGATAAATTAGACTTCGTCGTAACCTACAACCATTTTTGGCTTGAACAACAGTCCTTTAAACTAGAACTAAATGCTTGGGCGGCCTCACTTAACTATAAACAATATTGGTTTGGTGGCATTTTAGAGTCCTATGCCGATCTGCAAATTGCCTTCCCAGATATGCCTTCGATTGATTACATCTCAAACTCGACAGTAGGACTTAAATATCTGCTAACTCAGCGGATTTATTTGTCATTTAAATATGACTTCAATGACACTAAAACAGTGATAGGCAATACGAGAGATACCAGCTACACCTTAGGATTAGGGGTTAATTTCTAATCCTCACTCCCGATACGCTAACCTGTGTGCCATAGGATGCTCATCATTCAATTGCAGTAAATCCCATAAGTTACCGTAGAGATCTTTAAACACAGCGACTATGCCATAGTCTTGTTCTTGCGGCTCGCGCGCAAACTCCACGCCATCGGCGACCATACGGCGATAATCACGCCAAAAGTCATCGGTATTTAAAAATAAAAACACCCGACCACCCGCCTGATTACCGATAAAATCGAACTGCTCAGGTTTAGACGCCCGCGCTAACAAGATAGACGCGCCCTTAGAACCCGGTGGGGCAACAACGACCCAGCGCTTATCTTGCTCGGCTTGATAAGTGTCTTCAACTAATTCGAATTTTAATTTATTCACATAAAAATCAATCGCCTCGTCGTAATCTCTTACGACTAAGGCGATATGCACGAGAGCTTGTTTCATGGCGACCTTAAATCAATCCTATTTAGTCACCAGTTTACAGGTCATTTCTGGTGCTTCGTAGCCCCAAACTACTTTAGCTTCGCCTTGATGTTCCCATAGGCTTTCATTGCGGCCTTGATACTTAGCGCCGCTGCCGCTGGGTTGCACAAACATTAATGAAGTACTATCACCATGTTCAGCAATCAGGGTGGCAGGTTCGGTTTTAAAATAAGTCACCACTACTTCGTTAGCTGGATTGCCGTCACAGGCATAAAACACTGGGCCGGTCATGTCGACTAAACGATATTGTGCCTGCAGTTCGGCAATGCGGGTTTGATAGCTAGATTCAATACACGCGTGCTTATCGTCGCTCTTCCAGCATTCATTACGGCCTTTCACCCAACCACGTTGCATCGCCTTTAAAGTAGGAGGTTGTTCATTCTTCGCTTTTTCAAGCGCTTGGCTATAAACCTTAGCTAACTGATTATCAAGTTGGTTCAGCCCCGCATCCTTACAGACCATGTCTTCAATACTGCCAGCATTCACTTTCGTGCAGTCAAAAGAAGGTGCGTTAGCCGCCATTACTCCCGCACTTAACGCGCTAACCATCACGCCTGCGGCACAATACCATTTGAAACCCAATCGATTACTTATCATCTTATTTGTTAACTTAGCCATCTCAATTCCTTTGTATTTCTGTGGTTTGTTTCAACGCTTGCCATAACTAACCCTATATAGGCTTAACCGAGCCTGACTCAAAGCACTATGCCTTGAAGAACCATGCCTTAAAGTGCACTCATAGTGATGTGATTTACTTTTATCTCGGTTCTAACAAGACTTAACCCTCAGCCGATATGCTGCGAAAACACCTAATTCTAGTGCGCTGCGAGGAAAATGCCCAGAGACTAAGAGCCACTTACCAATCTGTGTCCGCCTGCATAATCGGACTCTCTAGCGCCAAAAAACCACAAAATCCTGATGAAATCGACCTACTCCAATTTGCGCATAGCTGATTAAACTGAATGTCAAAACGGTTAATTTTTTGCTTTGCACACGATAGTGGTTGAATTTTCGAGTAAAATTGACTACTTTCACGCCGTTTGTCTCTTCACAAGGAAAAGGATCAACATGGAACAAGTTATTACCGCAGGGAACGAGAATCCCATTCAAATGACAGATATTGTCTATTCGAAGGAAAAATCGCTGTTCACTCTGTTAGCTATTATTTCTGGGATCGTCTGGGCGGCATTGATCATAGGCACTTTTGGCATGGCGCTGCTCTATGTGTTGATGTTTTTCATTATTTATCTCTTTAGCCACTCCGCCTTTATCAGCTACTTAAAAGGCACGGCTGTCGAAATCAATGCAGAGCAATTTCCTGAATTACATAAACAATATTTAGCGTGTTGCGAACGTTTAGAAATGCGCGAGCCACCACGCGCTTACTTATTGGCAGCTGATGGCATGTTAAACGCACTGGCGACACGCTTCCTCGGTCGCAACTATATAGTGCTATTTTCATCGATTGTGGATGCGCTTGAGTCAGATAAAGATGCGCTCAACTTCTATATCGGCCACGAGTTAGGCCATATTCGCCGCAATCATATAGGTAAAGCGCCCTTCTTAGTCTTCGCCACTTGGTTACCTTTAGTAGGTGCGGCTTATTCTCGCGCCTGTGAATATACCTGCGATCTCCACGGATTACGTTGCTGCAACAGCTTACGTTCAGCCACAAATGCCGTTGCTGTGTTAGCCGCTGGTGTCGAGCAATGGAAACGTATGAATGTGGATCAATATATCCGCCAAGCCAGTGAGTCGAGTGGTTTTTGGATGTCGCTGCACGAGCTTAATGGCAGCTATCCTTGGTTGACCAAGCGCATGGCAAGAGTCCAAGCCAAAGCACAAGGAGTGGAATATGCACCGCCATCACGCAGTGCATGGGCCTATGTACTCAGCTTCTTTATGCCACGTTTAGGCACAGCAGGCGGTGGATTGATAATCTTCGCTGCGATTATTGGTATTGCTGCAGCAGTCGCGTTGCCAGCGTATAAGGACTATCAAGAGAAAATGGGTGCCACCACGAGTTATGAGGCACCAACCACGACCGAAGCCACACCAGCGGCATTGAATGTACCCGATGCGGCACTGGCCATTGCCAGTATCGACCAGCAACATCAAGCACTGGCACCGATCACTGACATCTTAGTCGGTTACTATCAAACCAACAAAGCTTGGCCAACCGAATTGGATGTGCTTGGACTCACGGACGAGCAGATTGCGACATTTAATCTGTACACAGATGGCATAGTCGGTTTTATAGGAAGCGAAGCACTCGGGGATTATCAAGGCTATGAAGTCTATCTATCGCCTCAAGTTGATGAGCAAAATAATATCACTTGGGTTTGCAGCAGCAACGGTATTCCGGATGAATATCTGCCAGTAGATTGCCAAGGCTAATCCTGAATTTGCCCAATTAGCTGAAAGAAACTTTTACTGAGGAAGCTAATTGTATTTCCTGAGGAAATAGTAAAAAGCACAAACATAAGTTTGTGCTTTTTTGTTTTCATAATCGCGAAGGTTAGTGATTAACGCTGGATCAGATAACGAATAGTCGGACCATTCTGCTCAATTTCCAGCACTTTATAACCATGATTTTTAGCGTCAAGGGGAATGTTGTTAATAGACTGCGGGCAGTCACTAATCACCTCGAGAATTTCACCGGGCTTTAACTTTGGCATAGCCTCAAGGGTAGCCACTGCGGGATAAGGGCAAGGTTCACCCACCATATCGAGTTGATAATCTGGAATATATTGAGCCATTACGCCGCCTCCGCTAGCAATTGTTCATCACGCTTCGCCTTACGAGCAAAGAAACGTTTCTCCCACAGCAACATAGCGCCAAAGGAGAGCCCCAGCAGCACATAGGTCAGCAATAATCCGCCTTTATCGCCAAAGCTGGTCAGTAAATTAACTTTGTCCCAGTTCGTTGCTAATGGCTGAGCGATATCATCCCAGTAATACGCCAGTAAGGTTGAACCCAACACGTTACCTAAGCCCACCCACCAGAAATGTACTTGGCCTTCGACTGCACGATACATCCAACCCGTTTCACAACCACCAGCCAGTACAATACCAAAACCAAACAGTAAGCCGCCGATCACCGCATTAGGGCCAGCCCACATGATCTTAGGTGGCACACCCAGTTGCACATAGCTGTAAATGCCTATCGCACTGACCGCCATGCCTAAGATAATCGCCTTCGCCATGTGAGTACGACCAGTGATCCACATATCGCGAAACGCTGAGGTAAAGCAGATTTGGGCCCGTTCGATTAATAAACCAAAACCAACACCACAGAGCATAGCAATGCCGAGTTTTGGCGCATTGAACATAGTCAATAACCCCCAACCGACGATGCCTACAAACACCAGCATACCGATACGGAAACGACGTCTAGCTTGGTTTTCGTCCTGCTTGATTGAAGTCGCTTTATTTACCTTTTTCAGTTTTATCGGAATACGGAACATCGGCAGTAAGGTAAATCTTGCACCAAAGTAAGAGCCTGCTGCGGTCGCCAAAGCAAAGAACCAAGCATGTAAAGAGAACTGCGGAATACCCGTGAAGAAGGCGGCAAGGTTACAACCCATAGCTAAACGGGCACCAAAGCCAGCAATAATGCCGCCGATCAGTGCCTGAGCAATACGGATACGGCTCTGTGGCATACGCAGTTTGACGTTATTGGCCCAAAGCGCAGCAGCAATACAGCCACCAAACATACCGATAATCATCATGCCGTCGATACGATCTAGAGGAGAGCCCTGCAGACCTATCACTTTGAAATAACCCCAAGTTTCTGGTTCTGCACCTAAAAACTGCAGTAAATGACCACCCCAACGAGTGAATTCCCCAGTAACGGCCCAGAAGGTTCCGGTCAAACCAAAATAGTAAGTAGAAAGGATACCTGCAGCGATAACCGCTGGCATAGGCGCCCAAAAACGGACTAAATATTCTTGTTTAAATTGTTGCCATGTCATGTCATTACCCTAATGAACGAGACTATAAAAAATAAGCGCAATGCGCTTATAACCTGTGTGCCAGAGTGATTTAAGTCGTTCGACAACTTCAATCACAAGTGGCCTCACGCTTAAATGGCTTTAGCTAAACTGACACACTGCTGCCCCAACAGGCGATAACCGTGGGTGTAAAGCGTTGCCCTGCCATTACGGCAAAAACCGATAAGCGTGATATTGCTTTTCTCTGCTAATTCCAACGCCAGTGAAGTCACGGCGGACATAGCAAACAGAATTTGGATATTGGCACTAGCGGCCTTTTGCACCATCTCAAAACTCGCGCGACTGGTGAGCAATACGGCCACTGGACGTTCCACATTTTGAGCGGAAAAGGCGCCAATTAGCTTGTCTAGTGCGATATGCCTGCCTATATCCTCATAGGCGGCGATGATCTGTCCTTGGTGGTTAAGCCCCATGGCCGCATGAGTGGCGCCCGTCAGCTTAAAATGTTGTTGATTATCTTGAATTTGCCCAAGTGCAACCTGTAAGTGTTCGATATCGAATCTGGCATCTGAGTCCACCCGCATCACAGGCTTGACGGCCTCTTCGAGCTGGGCGACGCCGCACAATCCACAACCTGTGCGCCCCGCCATATTGCGCCTTTGTTGCTTGAGTTCCATAAAGCATCGTTGGTTGATTTCCACTTGGATCAACACGCCTTCACTGGTGAACTCGAGCTCCACCCCTTTGATATCATTGATATGGGAAACGATACGTTCAGATAACGTAAAACCAATAGCGAAGGCTTCTAAATCTTGAGGACTCGCCAACATCACGGTATGCGCTATGCCGTTATAGACCAGTGCGACCCGCACTTCATTAGCTAAGTAGTCTGTCAGCTCAGATGCGTGCCCATGTTCTAACAAGATCACGTTTCTTTCTGTCACCACTTCATGTGAATGATATTCCATAGCGCCCCTTTAAAACTATAAAACCAAATAAAAACAATTAGTTTGATGACAATTTAAGACTTGTATCACAAACCCATAAACTAAATAAGAATCGCCTTGAATCATCTTTACGCATTTTCTACTATCCCTAGGTCTTCTATTGGAAGAACGTCGTCTCCGGTGAGGCGTCCGGATTTCAAATCCGGGTAGGGCTGCCAGCAGTCCTGGGTAGGTTCGACTCCTATGTTCTTCCGCCAATTCTCATGGGAAAAAAACAACTCCGCATCCCGAACTTCTCGGCTATTACTGCGATACTTCCTACGGGTAAAACCACTTCTGTCAAAGAACTCAAGCAGTTGAATACTCACCTTACGCCCAAGCCCAACCATGTCTTTAAATTCTGCCGTTTCGAGCTTGCCGTGTTCTGCAATATGAGTACGTACTAAGCTGGCGTAGTAACAGATTTGCTCGCTGAGCAAATATCTGTCCTTCACCACAGCAGTAATAAATCCCTGCTGCACCAGCTGGAAACACAGCAGCCTTAATTTGGCAGGTTCAAGCTCAAGGTATTCGCCCATTTCGGTGACCCACACGGGGGCGGTTTGCTCGGCAAGCCAAGGCGCAAGTGCCTGCCAACAATGCTGCGCCTCAGCATCTAGCACTATTTTGTGCTCGGCCAATTGCAACAGGGCGCCACGCAGCACCATGCGACCTTCTTGGCAAAGCGTGTCGAGCACTTTATTGGCTAATTCGGGCGGCAAAGCGCTATGGCTCATGCGTTGCAGGCGATTACGCCCAAGCCCAAGTTGGTCGGGATGCTGTTGATGGAACTCGCTAAGTAAAGTAATAAACTGTTGTTTTTCTTGCTCAAGTAAACTTGTCGCTATAGCAAATGCCCCAAAACGAACTAAACCCGCTTGGGCTAACAGCATTGCCAGCCCTTCGTCGGTTAATTGCCAACGCCACGCGATTTCATCAAGCTCTAGCGCCTGAGTTTGGCCGAGTAAAGCCACCACATGGGCAGGATTATCCAAGCGTGCTAATTGCAGTAATCTCGCGACTCGTTCAGGTGTACGTTTCTTACGATTAGGGACTTTCAGCGCCAACACTCGCCCCGCACCTAAAGTCTGTTTACCTCCAATGTGTCGCAGGACAATTCGATCGTTCTGACATAGGAGTAGTGGCTTTTCGAGTACTAACTCCGCCAGACAGAAGCCTTCTTCATCAGCTTCATTTAACAGGGAAACTCGACCTAAAGTATGATCAGCGCCATGATGACAGTGGACATTTTGCCAATGCACTAATGGCTCACAGCCTAAAAAATCGAAGGCTCGAATGTGCACTACAGGGCGGCTACAGAGCTCCGCTTGAGGCAAACTGCTCAGCCAATCGCCACGCTCTGGCTCCCTATGGTTATCGACACCCGTTAAATTGAGTGCTACGCGTGTACCCGTGACAGCCCTTTGGGCTTCTTGTCCCTGACAATGTATGCCTCGCACTCTGAGTTTGGCCTTTTGCCCTGAGCTAAAAAGACTATCCCCCACGCATACGCTGCCGCTGATCACTGTGCCAGTCACGACACAACCCGCACCTTTCACACTAAAAGCGCGATCGAGCGTCATCCTAAAGCTGCTGGCATCCTCCGCCCGCTTTGACTCTTGCTCGCCTAAATCAAGAATATGCGCCTTCAGCGCCGCCACGCCATGAGATGCTAAGTCGGCGGTGCCATTCGCCGACACTTCAAAAACACCACTGGCTTCAATGCCATACTCGGCGAGCAAAGTGAGTCCATCGGCGACAAGCTGTGCCGCCGTGCCACTATCAACTAAATCCCGCTTAGTTAGCACTAAGGTCAAACTGTGCAAAGGTAAGAGCGCAAGAATTTGCAGATGCTCACGGGTTTGCGGCATTACGCCATCGTCACAGGCCATCACCAACAGGGCGTGTCGAGCATGACTCACGCCCACCAGCATATTGTTGATAAATTTTTCGTGGCCGGGCACATCGATAAAGGCAAGGCGCGAACCATCTCGAAGTGGCATAAACGCATAGCCAAGATCGATCGTCATACCACGGCGTTTTTCCTCCGGCAGACGATCGGTATTCATCCCAGTCAAAGCGCGAATAAGCGTACTCTTGCCATGATCGACATGACCCGCAGTCACAATGATCACAACTGCACACCTAACGTACTCAACTCGGCGAGGAGTTCAGCTTCACTATCAAGACCGCGCAGATCTAACCTGAGTTGGTCCTGACTCATGCGACCTATGATAGGCCGTGCCGCCTGCTTAAATTGTTGTTCTAACAAACTTAAACTACCGCCATTGAGTGCGGTAAAACACAACGCCACTGAGGGTAAAAAAGTATCTGGCTGTGAGCCACTGCCGACTTGTGTTTGGCACTCGACTAACTCAATGCGATAACAAGGTTCAAAATGTGGAACCAAAGCTTGCTGTAAGCGACGACCAATCTGCCATAACGTCTCTTGGCTACGGGCAAATTTCGCCATAATAGGCAGCTCAATGTCTAAGGTTTCAGGGTTAAGATAGTGGATCAATGTCGCTTCTAACGCCGCCAAAATCAGCTTATCGCAACGCAGGGCGCGCTTTAGTGGATGACTCTGTAACTGCTTAATCAGCGACTGTTTGCCAACGATCAAACCAGACTGAGGGCCACCCAATAGTTTATCGCCGGAAAAACTCACTAAATCGACCCCATCGGCTAGCATGGCTTGGGGCGTAGGTTCTTGTTTTAGGCCAAAGCGGCGCAGATCCGTCAGTGATCCACTACCAAGATCCGAAATGAGTGATATGCCACGCTCACGGCATAACTGACCCAGCCTTGCCTCCTCCACTGCGGCAGTAAAACCACTAATATGATAATTACTGGTGTGGACCTTCATTATCGCAGCGGTATTTTCAGTAATGGCCTGCTCATAATCCTTAAGGTGAGTCCGATTGGTGCTGCCGACCTCGACTAAGGTGCAGCCCGCTTGGCGCATAATGTCAGGGATGCGAAATGCGCCGCCAATTTCCACCAACTCACCACGGGAGACTATGACTTCTTTCCCCGCAGCCACCGCTGACAGCATCAACAACACAGCTGCGGCATTGTTATTCACGACACAACAAGCCTCGGCACCCGTTAAGCGCTGGATTAAAGCACTGATCGCATTATCCCTGTGACCACGTTCACCTGCCGCAAGCTCAAACTCCAGCGGTGTGGGGTAGCGCATAACAGAAGTCACGGCTCGAATTGCCGCTTCTGACTGCTGCGCTCGGCCAAGGTTGGTATGCAATATGGTGCCAGTGAGATTCCACACGGGTTTTAAGCTGTGGCTGTAATCGTTAGACAGTTGATCAACCAAACATCTGTGCAATTGCGCAAGCTCGCCACACCATGTCGGCAAACGGTGCTCACGGCCAATTAAGCTGCGCGCCGCCTTTAACTGGGTATCCAGTGCGGACTTTACTGCCGCTTTGCCGTAGGACTGCTGCAATACCACAAAACTAGGCTCTGCAAGTAGGCTATCCATTGAAGGCAAAGCTCGGTACAGAACTTGTAGTGTTTCAGGTGCTTGGGTCATCATCTGTGTCATTTTGTTTATATTATTGCCATTGGTTTATAAAAAGCAGGAAGGGATCAGCAACCCGACTCCCTCCCGCATTTGTTTAAGCTATGTGGCTTACGTGGTTTCGTGGGCCAGTAGCAGTGGGTTCAGTGTTGTTGCACCAAAGCCCTTAGCATTTAGCTCACTGTCTAACATCAAGGTTGCGAGATCGTCTGCCGCCACATCCATAGACGGCGAGTTTTCGACGAACATCATCTTGGTATAGCCATGACATTCATCGCAGCTTTCGATCCGCACTTGAGCCTTGGCATCATCTAGCGACCAAATCGTCATCTCTTTGTCCTGACCGCAACTGGTGCAATGGGCGCGAATGTAATGCCATTCGCTCTCGCACAGACTGCAATGCAGGTAGCGCAAACCAGCTCGAGGCTGATCGACAATCACACTCGCCACCGGATGACATCCACACACGGGACACATACTCTGCTGCGCCACCTTGCACGGATCCATCCGCTTGATGACCATAGGTGCCCAATGCGACCAATAAACGCCCATCGCCGCCCAGATGAATAAGCTAAAACGGGCAGGCACTTCACTGACATGCCCTTGGCGTAGTGAACGCCCCCAAGAACTCAGTTGCTCGGGCGATTGCTGCATCAGCAAACGCACTACCCGAGCTATGGATTCATCCACCTGCGGCAACAAATCACTTAACAGTTGCTGTAGCAGTCCTTGCCAATAGCTATCTGCCTCTGAGCCCAACAGGGAAAGCGGAGTCGCCTCATCTTTCCCCCAAGCGAGAAGCTTACCGAAGTCAGCCTCCTGCGCTAACCTGGCCTGTATAGAGACCAAACGGCGACATAGCTCAAAGTAATCAGCCAGCGGCGAGTCCTTGGCCAATGACAGCAAACGCTGCGCCCTTCTGTGATACACAGCTTGGGGATCTGCCGCTTTTAACGGTTTAAGTTCCAGCGGCGATTCGCTGCCTTGGGCCAGAGGTATCTCGGCTGTATGACTCATTAATGTTTCTCCACGTCCGAATGTTCATCCAACATCACAGGGTGATGTTTGCGGCACCAAGCCTTAGAGACTTTGCCGTAAAGCATGCCTGTAACCGACCCTTCCACCCATGTCGCCATCCAGAAATGCACCATCACAAAAATCAACATGATGAGCGCACAAATGGCGTGCAACAGAATGGCCCAACCCACCACAGTGGCTGAGAAATAGGGCGCAAAGTAAGGCTGCCACATGATGATTCCCGTCACCGTTAAAGTGATAGATGTCAGCACGAAGGCGCGAAACAATACCTTTTGCCCAGGGTTGTAATGGCCGATAGGCGGGATTTTCTCCTCGTTCTCGAACATCACATCCTTAATGGCGAGCATCCAAGCGAGGTCGTGCTTTTCCCATTTGTTGTGTTTGTAGTAACGCACCAACATCAACATCAGCGGTAAGCACATCATCAAGCCCGCAATGGGATGAATAAACTTCGCCAATTGCGGTGTGCCCGCTATCGCCCCAAGCCATTGAAACGATGGATAGAAGAAGGAAAAGCCAGTGAGAAATGTCACTAGGCCAACCGCCACAATGAACCAATGACAGATGCGATCGAACAGCTTGTGACGCACTATCATTTCTTGCTTATCATGCTTGCTCATTTGTCGGCCCCCTCTTCCTGCTTAGCCTCTTCCTCTGGCGGTTGATAACACGGTTGGTCTTCTTCGACTATGTTGCGACCGACGGTGATCTTATGCAGACAAGCGACGGCGGCAGTGGCAAGAATGCCCATAGTGCCTAAAGGTTTGACCCAGTCCTGCCACAGAGTGAGTGACAGAGGGATCTGCGGGTTATCAGGCATGTTGTAGCTTTCTGGCTGATTGATATCGTGTAATATCATCATCATACCCGTGCCACCTACGCCCTCAGGGTTATAAAGTCCTGCCTTAGCAAAGCCCTTTTCCTTCAGTTCTTCGACCCGTTTTTGCGAGTAGAACAACATGTCCTCACGGGTGCCAAAACGCAGCGCCCCTGTGGTACAGGACTTAACGCAGGAAGGTTCCAATCCCACAGCCAAACGGTCAGAGCACATAGTGCACTTGTAGGCCTTGTTATCCTTAGGATCGATTTTGGGCACATCAAAGGGACAAGCACTGGCGCAATAACCGCAGCCGATACATTTGTCCGAATCGAAGTCCACCACACCATTGGCGTGCTGGATAATCGCGCCCGAGGTCGAACAGGCCGTTAAGCAGGCAGGGTCAGCACAGTGCATACAGGCCGAGTGGGTAAATTGCCAACGCAGCTTGTTGCTTTCCATAACCTCATGGAATTCCATCAGGGTCCAACATTGGCCTGATAGCGACATAGGGTTTTGGTAACTGCCTTGGAAGGTGCCCACCTCTTCCCGTAAATCATTCCACTCAGAACACGCCACTTGGCAGGCTTTACAGCCATTACACTTAGTGGCGTCGAACAGCTTAGCGACCTTTTCTGACGAATTACGCCCCTTTGCCGCAGGCGTCACCGCTGAAGTACCGGAGCGGCGGATAATGTCTTGTGATGCCATAATCAGATCCCCTCCGCTTTAGTGATGTTAACCAAAAATGCTTTGAACTCAGGCACCTGTGTATTTGCATCCCCCACTTCCGTGGTGAGTACGTTACAGGAGTAACTCTTACGAGTGAGTGCATTATGGCTGCCGTGACGGGGTAACCCGACGGTATGGACTAACTGGCCATTTACCTTTAACGGCTGTAGCCGTTTAGTCACTAAAGCTTTGGTTTCAATGCTGCCGCGTTTAGAGCTGACAGTGACCCAATCCCCATTGGCGATACCTTTTTCTGCCGCTAACATTTCATCGATTTCGACGAAGGTTTCAGGCATAGAAATCGCAGCTAAACGAGCATGCGTAGACCAGAAGTTAAAGTGTTCAGTTACACAGTAAGTAGTTGCCACATAAGGGAAGTCCTTATGGGAACCTAAGGTTTCCTTCACACCCGGTAACATACGTACCGCAGGGTTACTGGTGACCTTGTGTAACGGGTTCAACCCAATAGGCGACTCCATCGGCTCGTAGTGCTCAGGGAACGGACCTTCGGCCAATAGTTTAAGGGCGAAGAAACGACCCACACCTTCGGGTTGCATGATGAAGGGGCCAGCGGATTCCTGTGGTGTTAACTTCATATTGAAGTCGCCCACATCGATACCGTGCCACTTACCGTCAACCCACTCGACGATAGTGCGTTTTGGATCCCAAGGTTTGCCGTTGATATCGCAAGAAGCGCGGTTATACAGCACACGACGGTTTGCTGGCCAAGCAAATGCCCAACCCGGAGTAACACCTTTACCGGAAGGATCATGGTTGTCACGGCGAGCCATCAAGTTGCCTTCTTCGGTCCAAGAACCCGCATAAATCCAACAGGCGCTGGCGGTACTACCATCAGCTTTCAGTTCAGCAAAACTACTGAGCTGACGTTGAGTCACGAGATCCTTACCGTTAAGCTCGCGAGCGATTTCTTCAGCGTGCGGTGAGTGAGGATTGTGGTAATTCCAGCTCATCGCGTGCACTGGCTCAGGCAGCTTACCGCCCTCTTGTTTGTACAGTTCACGCATTGCCATTAAGACGCCAGAGAGAATCTCAGCATCTGGCTTGGCTTCACCCGGCGGGTTAGCTCCCTTCCAATGCCACTGCATCCAACGGCCAGAGTTGACGATGGAACCTTCTTCCTCGGCAAAACACGTCGTAGGTAAACGGAACACTTCCGTCATGATTTCAGCGGGATTGACTTCATTGAAGCCATCGGCATTTTGCCAGAAGGTTGCAGTTTCCGTTGCCAAGGCATCCAACACCACCATGTATTTAAGATTACTCAAGGCTTTGAGTACCTTATTACGGTTTGGCATAGAGTTAATGGCGTTAACACCTTGGATAATGTAGCCATTCACTTCGCCGTGGAAAGCCATATCTAAGTGTTTAGTAAAGTCGTACTGCTTGTCCCATTTCGGCAACCAGTCATAACCAAAGTCATTTTCAACCGTAGCGTTATCGCCCCAAAAGCTCTTCATTTGCGAAACAAAGAATTTAGGGTAATTTTGCCAATAGTTGGTTTGACCCGGACGCAGAGCGACAGGGGTATAGTTGTGGAGATAGGTTTTAAGATTAATGTCTTTTTCGTTCGGTAACTTGAGGTAACCGGGCAAGCTTTGACACAATAAACCCATATCGGTCGCGCCTTGCACGTTCGAGTGTCCACGCAGAGCGTTAACACCACCGCCCAACACCCCAATGTTACCCAGCAGCAACTGCACCATGGCCATAGAGCGAATGTTCTGCGCCCCTTTACTGTGGTGAGTCCAACCTAAGGCATACATAAAGGTCGCGGCTCTATCGTGGGTATGAGTGCTACCAATTTGTTGGCAAACGATCTCATAGTCCGCAATCGGCGTACCGGTAATATTGCTTACTGTTTCAAAGTCATAGCGTTCTACATGTTGCTTCATTAAGTTCCACACACAGCGTGGATGTTCGAAGCTAGGATCGATTTTCGCGTAACCCTGTTCGTCTAACTCGTAGTACCAAGACTCTTTATTGTAGCTATCTGTTTCTTCATCGAAACCGCTGAACAGACCTTCACTAAAAGAGAAGTCTTCGCGCACTATGTAACTGGCATTGGTATAAGCCTTCACATAGTCGTAGTTCACTTGTTTAGTTTCAATAAGATAGCGGATCACCCCGAGCAGGAAGGCGATATCTGTGCCCGAGCGGATCGGCGCATAGTAATCGGCCACAGCGGCGCTACGGGTGAAGCGAGGATCGACCACCAAAAGTTTAGCGTTGTTATGTTGCATAGCTTCTGTAACCCAGCCGAATCCGACAGGGTGAGCCTCTGCAGCATTACCGCCCATAATAATGATCAAATTAGAGTTTTTAATATCGATCCAGTGGTTGGTCATGGCACCACGTCCAAATGTCGGAGCAAGACTTGCTACCGTTGGAGAGTGTCAGTTACGCGCAATAGTATCGATTGCAACTAGGCCCAGTGCCCGTGCAAATTTCTGGGTGATATAGCCGCCTTCATTCGGCATCGCCGACGAGGTCATCATCCCAGTGCTAAGCCAACGGTTAACCGTCATCCCAGCAGAATTCTTTTCAATCAAGTTAGCATCACGGTCATTCTTCATCAGACGGGCGATGCGTTGGTAAGCTTCAGTCCAGCTGATACGAGTCCATTCATTACTGCCTGGCGCACGGTACTCAGGATATTTAAGACGATTAGGGCTGTTCACATAATCCACTAGACCAGCACCCTTAGGACACAAGGCCCCGCGGTTGACTGGATGGTCTGCATCCCCTTCGATATGGAAAATACTTTGTTCGGCGTTTTTGCCGTTACTTCCTTTGCTGTACATCAGCAATCCGCAACCCACTGAGCAATAGCAGCAGTTATTGCGGGTTTCTTTCGCGCTAATGAGTTTGAATTCTCGAACGGCCGCATAGGCCTTTTCGGACATCAATCCCAACGCTGAAATTGCTGAGGTGGCAGCTCCGGCAGCACACAGTCTAAAAAACTGGCGTCTGTTCATTGCGTCCTCTCACACTCTTGTCGTTATGAGTCTAGTGGTTGCTGTGGTAAAAATGGCAACCGATTGAGTGAGTCCTACTAAAGACCACACTTAATTTAAGATTATCCCCAAAGAAGAAATAGATAACAAATAATGACATGAGATCAAGATCCCAAATAAACAACCACAGAACTTAACTCCAAAAAACATTTCAAATAAAGCACCAAAAACCAACAAATGATAATAAAAGCACAATTTAAGGAATTAAAAACCAATAAACCACAAAAGACAATTTGTCCAACATGACAACCCCATATTGTCCCACACCATAGGGTTATGGTTATTAAAAATTATTATATGCATTCAAATATGCATAATGATGGCGGATAAAAACACAAAGGTAACGGTTTATAGAGGGATAGACAGCCACAAAAACTGACAATGTAAAGATTAGGGCAAAAAGTGCAGAGTCTGCGGTGTTAAACACACCAAAATGGCAAAGACAAAGATCGAGGAAAAGCAGATAAAAACCAAAGAAAAAGGCACAAGCAATCTGCCTGCACCTTAAATTTTGCCTTTTAACGCTTATTTTTAGCACATTGAGGCGCAAAATCTGGGCGCGATAACAAAAGCGCCTCAGTGCAGCCTATTCCCGCGGAGTAAACACCTGTTCAGCCATTAAACTAAAACAAACGCCTAAAAGCTGGCTAGCGTTCCTGCTGGCAGATAAGTGTTAAAGCTCGCTGTATACAACAAATCTGTCGCGGCTTCGATATCTGGCGCGAAGTATCTGTCTTTATCGTAATAAGCGACGACTTCACGTAATTCGGCTTTAGCCTTAGCCACTGCAGCACTTGGGGCTAAAGGCGCGCGGAAATCTAAACCCTGCGCCGCCGCTAACAATTCAATTGCCAGTACACCACGGGTATTTTCGCTCATATCGCGCAAGCGGCGGGCCGCAAAGGTCGCCATAGAAACATGGTCTTCTTGGTTTGCCGATGTTGGCAAGCTGTCAACTGATGCCGGATGAGCGTAGGTTTTGTTCTCAGACGCCAATGCCGCCGCCGTCACTTGGGCGATCATAAAGCCCGAGTTCACCCCGCCATTTTTCACAAGGAAAGGGGGCAATTTCGACAGGCTAGAATCGATTAGCAGTGCAATACGACGCTCGGCAATGGAGCCCAGTTCGGCAATCGCAATCGCCAAATTATCCGCCGCCATAGCCACGGGTTCGGCGTGGAAGTTACCGCCCGAAATGATATCGCCGGTGTCTTGGAACACCAGTGGATTATCAGTTACGCCATTGGCCTCAGTGCCTAACACCTCGGCCGCGTGACGAATTTGGGTCAAACAAGCCCCCAGCACCTGTGGCTGACAGCGCAGTGAGTAAGGATCTTGCACCTTTTCACAGTTAGCATGACTTAAGCTTATCTCAGACTCTTCACCCAGTAGATGACGGAAGACCATGGCCGAATCGATTTGACCTTTCTGACCACGCGCCGCATGGATGCGAGGATCAAACGGGCTACGGCTGCCCATAGCAGCTTCGACGCTCATGGCACCGATCACTGAACTTGCTGCGAACAAGTCTTCGGCGTGGAACAACCCTTCCAGCGCCAGCGCAGTCGACGCTTGAGTGCCGTTCAACAGGGCCAGCCCTTCTTTGGCCGCTAAATCGATTGGCTTGAGACCAGCGATTTCTAAACCTTCGGCGGCAGAAATTAACTCGCCTCGATAGCTCATTTCGCCTTCACCCAGCATAGGCAAACACATGTGCGCCAGTGGCGCTAAGTCACCCGAGGCGCCAACAGAGCCTTTTTCTGGCACGCAGGGATACACTTCGGCGTTCACTAAACTGATTAAGAAGTTAATCACTTCTAAACGAATGCCCGAGAAGCCACGGCTTAATGAATTGATTTTTAACACCATCATCAAACGTACTGTGGCGTCTTGCATGTATTGGCCCGTACCTGCGGCGTGCGACAACACGATTGAGCGTTGCAGCAATTGCAGATCTTCGGGCGCTATCTTGGTATTGGCCAACAAGCCAAAACCCGTGTTGATGCCGTAAACGGTACGGCCTTCATCCAGCACTTTTTGCACGATTTGCGCACTGGTGTTGATGTCGGTAATGGCCTCTGGCGCGAGTTCGAGTGTCAGCTTATGGCGGCTGATTTCGCGTAATTGCGCTAGGCTCAAGCTACCCGGCGTTAACACTAAGTGATTCACAGATTTCATATTTTTAGCTCCAAGCTTTTAGTTATTATTGTTATTTTAAGAAGTTAGCATCGGCTACTCTTGCATAGGTAAGTCGAGGCCTTGCTCTTTGGCGCAGTTTTTCGCAATCTCGTAGCCCGCATCGGCATGGCGCATCACGCCTGTCGCTGGGTCATTCCACAGCACACGGCCAACACGTTTGGCCGCCGCATCTGTGCCGTCACACACAATCACCACACCCGAATGTTGGCTAAAGCCCATGCCGACACCACCACCGTGGTGCAAAGACACCCAAGTTGCGCCGCTAGCGGTGTTGAGTAATGCATTCAATAATGGCCAATCGGATACCGCATCTGAGCCGTCCAGCATAGATTCGGTTTCGCGGTTCGGGCTGGCAACAGAGCCAGAATCTAAGTGATCGCGGCCAATCACCACGGGCGCCGACAACTCGCCATTTTTGACCATTTCATTAAAGGCTAACGCTAAACGGGCGCGATCTTTTAAGCCGACCCAGCAGATACGCGCAGGCAAACCTTGGAAGGCGATGCGCTCGCGTGCCATGTCTAACCAATTGTGCAGGTGTGGATTATCCGGAATAAGCTCTTTCACTTTAGCGTCGGTTTTATAGATATCTTCTGGATCGCCAGACAGTGCTACCCAGCGGAACGGGCCAATGCCTTCACAGAACAGCGGACGAATGTATGCAGGCACAAAGCCTGGGAAATCAAAGGCGTTTTCAACGCCCACTTCAAACGCCATTTGGCGAATGTTGTTGCCGTAATCGAGCGTTGCTGCGCCGGCAGTTTGCAAATCGAGCATGGCTTGTACTTGCACCGCCATCGAGGCTTTTGCCGCCTTAACCACAGCAGCTTCGTCGGTTTTACGCATAGCTGCGGCCTCTGCCATAGTCCAACCCTGCGGCAGATAACCGTTTAATGGATCGTGGGCCGAGGTTTGGTCGGTTACGACATCAGGAGTAACGCCGCGCTTAACCAGTTCGGCAAACACATCGGCGGCATTTGCCAGTAAGCCAACGGATACTGGCTTGCCAGCTTGGTTTGCCGCTTCAATCATCGCCAATGCTTCATCGAGCGAAGTGGCTTTCTTGTCGACATAGCGGGTGCGCAAACGGAAATCGATGCGGGTCTCGTCGACTTCACAGGCTAACACCGAGAAGCCCGCCATAGTGCCCGCCAGCGTTTGCGCGCCGCCCATGCCACCTAGCCCGCCAGTGAGGATCCATTTGCCTTTGGAGATACCCTCAAAGTGCTGTTTCGCTACAGAAACGAAAGTCTCGTAGGTGCCTTGAACTATGCCTTGAGTACCAATGTAGATCCACGAACCTGCGGTCATCTGGCCGTACATGGCCAAACCTAGCTTATCTAACTCGTTGAAATGTTCCCAGTTAGCCCAATGTGGCACTAGGTTTGAGTTAGCAATCAGCACGCGCGGTGCATCAGCATGGGTGCGAAATACGCCCACAGGTTTGCCCGATTGCACTAATAAGGTTTCGTCGTCTTCGAGGCGTTGTAAGACTTCGATGATTTTGTCATAACAATCCCAGTCGCGGGCGGCGCGGCCAATACCGCCGTAGACGACTAAGTCTTCTGGGCGCTCGGCGACATCGGGATGTAAGTTGTTCATTAACATGCGCATTGGCGCTTCTGTGAGCCAACTCTTACAGCTTAATTGCGTGCCATGCGGTGCAATAATACGGCGGCTTGGGTCGTGTCGCTTGTCCATTGAATTTTCCTCTTTCAACCTGTGGTGCTAACTCGTATTCGCTAAGTCGCTAATACGGGTTAGCACTATTGTTTTTATTGTGTTTTTATCTTTTAACTTATAAGCGTACAGCTATCAAAGTTACTGATTTACACCTGTTAATCACGCCACTGGCGTTACTTGCTAAAGGTTAAGTGGCCGCCGAGTTTAAAGCGGCTACCTGGGTGAACTAATTTTGCGAAACTCACGACGCCTTGGCGTGACCAAGTGCGGCGTAAAATCTGTAAACAGGGCTCAGTGGCGGGGATTTCGAGCCTTTGCTGTAATGCTTCACTGGCGATAATCGCTTCAATCGTGTGATGCGCCTCGGTCAGCGGTGCCACTTGGGACAAATATTCGTGGGGTGTCTGCTGGGTAAAATCCTGCAATAAATAATCGGGTACCAGCTCAGGATTCACATAACGCTCTTCAACTTGCAACGGTAAGCCCTGCTCGCAATGCACTAAGATCGAATGGAAGACTGTCGCACCGTGCTCAAGCCCAAGGGAAATTGCGATACTCGTACTCGCCACGACTTGTTCTAACACCCATTGCTGCACGCTATAGCCGTGGCCGCGGTCTTTTATCTCATCGGCAATATTGCGGATCGCCAACATAGACGACTGGGATTTACACCCTGCGACGAAGGTGCCTAGCCCTTGAGAACGCTCAAGCACACCGCTATCCGTCAGTTCGGTTAACGCACGTCGCGCCGTCATTCGGCTGCAGGTAAACAAATCGGCAAGCTGATTCTCAGAAGGCACGCGAGCATGTTCTTCCCACTCACCCGACTCGATAGAGGAGATAATGTATTGCTTAATTTCTGCAAACTTAGGAGTAGCCAAAACATTTCCTCAATATAAAGCGCTAGAATCTAGGTACTATTCACTCTTTCAAACGTTCAAAATTGCGGCTACAATCCTAGCTTGTATATACAAGTAAATACAAGCTAGCTCACATAAATTTAATAAACCGTTAATCACTTGGTTAACATCTGCCAGCACAGCGAGGGGAATACATGTCTTGGGATCAGGTTTGGATAGACGTTAACTTAGCCACAATGGACCCTTCCGTATCAGCACCTTATGGTGCGATCACCAACGCGGCCATCGCAGTAAAAGATGGTAAAATTGCTTGGCTTGGCCCCCGCAGCGAACTGCCCGCCTTCGATGTTTTGTCAATTCCCGTTTACAGGGGCAAAGGCGGTTGGATCACCCCAGGATTAATTGACGCCCACACCCACTTAATCTTTGCCGGTAATCGCGCCAATGAATTTGAGTTACGCCTACAGGGCGCCAGTTACGAAGAAATTGCTCGTGCAGGTGGCGGCATTATTTCGACCGTTAAGGCCTGCCGCGAAGCTGATGAAGCAGAATTATTTGAACTCGGCCGCCAGCGCTTAAACGCGCTCGCCAAAGAAGGAGTTACTACGGTTGAGATCAAATCGGGTTACGGCTTAGATACTGAAACTGAATTGAAAATCCTGCGTGTCGCCCGCGAGCTCGGCAAACATCACCACGTAGATGTGAAGACCACATTCCTTGGCGCCCATGCAATTCCGCCTGAGTATAAAGACAATAGCGACGGCTATGTCGACTTAATTATCAATAAGATGCTACCCGCAGTGATCGCCGAAAATCTTGCCGATGCAGTGGATGTGTTCTGCGAGAATATCGCCTTTAACCTTGAGCAAACTGAACGGGTGCTCAGCGCAGCCAAAGCGGCGGGCTTAGAGATTAAGCTCCATGCCGAGCAGTTAACCAATATGGGTGGCAGTGCACTGGCCGCACGTCTTGGTGCTAAGTCTGTAGATCATATCGAATATTTAGATGAGGCAGGCGTTAAAGCCTTAAGTGAAAGCGGCACCTGCGCCGTACTGCTGCCAGGCGCGTTTTACTTTTTGCGGGAAACCCAAAAACCACCTATCGATTTATTGCGCCAATACGGCGTACCTATGGTACTCGCCAGCGATTTCAACCCAGGTTCATCCCCCATTTGCTCAACCCTGTTGATGCTGAATATGGGCTGCACCTTGTTCCGTTTAACGCCAGAAGAAGCCCTAACAGGACTCACCTTAAATGCCGCCAAAGCACTTGGGATTGAAGATAATGTCGGCAGTTTAGTCGTTGGCAAACAGGCCGATTTTTGTCTGTGGGATATCGCCACGCCTGCGCAGTTGGCCTATTCCTACGGCGTCAATCCCTGCAAAGATGTGGTGAAGAATGGCAAGCTAGTTCACCAGTAACCTAAGTGCATCAATAATAGGTGCATCAGCAGCAAAAACGGCATAAGCGAAAGGTTAGATAAGGTCGCTAAATCAAACTTGGCGACCTTATCTTGATTTAAACACTGGCCCCATTTTCTAACTGTTCATCTTCTTGTTTTACCAGCTTATGCTCACCTTCGTTACAACCTATTTTCCAATAGCTCGAGGTATAAAAATGACTCTTAGGCAATGCATGCGCTTGCTTAAAGTGTCTTCTTAACGCGCGCATGCTATTAAATTCACAGGCAATCCATACGGCGGGCTCGCCAGCAAGCCAAGGTAATTGGGCAATTCGCTCGATCAAAGGGCGACCTTCGGGATCGGCCTCAGGATTGATCACCCAATGCAGCTCCACGTGTTCAGGATGTACGAGAGGCTGAATGTCAGCCTCGCTTAGCACTTCAATCACAGCGTAACCCACGGCATTGTTTGGTAATTTTGCCAGATTCACGCTAATGGCGGGTAAAGCTGTCATATCACCTGCGAGTAAAAACCAATCCGCCTCAAAATTGATCAGTTTTTTAAGCCCGGGTCCACCAATTTGAATGAGTTCGCCCACCTGCGCCGTTTTCGCCCAACTCGATGCGGGGCCGTCGGTATCGTGCAGCACAAAATCCACATCGATTTCATCATCGCGTTGCTGACGGATAGTGTAAGTTCGCATTAATGGACGCTCACCCGCTTGTGGGAATAACAACTTGATATAGGCACTCTCTTGATCGACAGGAAATCCAGCCAATCCCGCACCGCCTAAGGTGATGCGTAACATATGCGGAGTGATATAAGTCGCGCGGATCACTTCTAGCTCACGTGGTGCAGGTTTATTCATTATGATTTTCTCCTATGGCGTGTTCTCCCGTTAAGCGCAACTCAATGGCTCCGTTTCCAGCCGTATCTTTTGGCTTACTAGATGGTCTTTTTTGAGTAAGGCAATCAGTTTCACTTTTGGCGGCAGCGGCATCATCCACACTTTTACTGATCCTATTGGCAAGTTTAATAAAAGTATCAACTTCGTCTGAACTGAGCGCCTGCGTCATGCGCGCCACGGTTTTACGTTCTGAGGCATTGATCTGAGTCATGATCTTTTCCCCCTCAGCCGTGGGTCGCAGTAACTGGCTGCGGCCATCCTTAGGGTTATCGATTTTAGTGATCAACCCGCTCTGCTGTAGCTCATTAAGAACACGGGTAATTTGTGCTTTATCCCGCTGCATACGCAGGGCGATAGACTGGGCTGTCGATTCAGGATTGCGACACACGCCCTTCAAGGCTCGGATATGAGTGACAGGTAAATCAATCTCTTGTGCAGCAATATCACTACGCAATTGCTTTTTGTAGGCATGCACTAATCTGTGCAAAGTTTCACTGAGTGACAATGACGACATAGAAGGCTCTCGATATAGCTGACTGTATCAACAATATCGAGATTAGTTGATTGTGTCAACTAAGTAACCCTGTACTGAGTGTGCGGCAATGTGCAAATAATCAGAAAATGATTAAGCACTGGCTTTCCAGTGACGCGCCATAAACTCATCCTTGAGGGCTCGACCGTGACATCCCTGTCACGAACGGTCCCTTACATGCCAGTGCTTAATCTCATCAACTCCCGCGCATATAAACGATCTAATTTAGCCATTAGCCTTATGCAATTTACGTTACAGGAAACTGCGCCACCATCACAAACTCGTTATGTTGATAATGTGCCGTCATGAAGTGAGCTTGAATCAGTTCTTAAGAGATTTGATTCATTTTAGGGTAAAAAAATGCCCTCCAATACCCGATAACAGGGCTTAAGGGCATGTTTTAGCGGAGTGATGAATCAGTCTGGGGTAGAGTGATTCACTGGCTCATTTTTGGAGCCAAATACATCGTATGCTGTTATTGCCGCAGCACCGACAGCTACTACTACCGCGAATATTGAAGCTATAAGCGTGTGTTTATAGCGTTGATGTTCAGCTTTTAGATTGGCTACGGCTGACGCCAAAACAGGAAACTGTATACAATGACGTTGTTTATCTACTTCAAACTCAAACAACTTAACCTCAACACCTTTGGATTGTTGATATTTGTATACATTAGCTAAGTGATAATACAATCGACCAAATACTAATTCTGGGTCGGCATGCAACTTCCCTGCAATGAACTTGCAGTCTATAGGCACATATACTTTCCCAGCTCTAATTGTTTTATCTGAATCATACAATGCGAACTCTGATTTATAGTGGTTATAAATACATTCAAGCAACTCTAAATCAGTTGGATTTTTATACACTTACAACTCTCCTCAAAAAACATAACGCCTTGCTCACAGGCGAGTAAGTTGGTGCTGTTTTTGCTGCCTTTTCTTTTAGCAAAAACCACGACAACTGTATCGAGTCCGCGTGCAGCAACTTGTTATACGCTTTTAAGTATTCAAAAAAAATTCCATTTTTTGGCTTAGTTCTTTAATTGCAGGACCAAACCAATTTGCAGCTTCCGTGGCATCTTTAGCTAACAAATCCATTACTTCGATATTATCTACCAAATCATCACGGTTCTTTTTTACTGCATTTATTTTAAATGATTTTTCATGCATCTCATCTAATAATGAATATATTGATGGTTCCGTTGAAAAAAGAAACTTTGCAGCTTCCTTTTTTTCAATGAACTCTCTTACAAGCTCCTTTGATGCACCAGAGCCTGTTAGTTCTTGGTAAAACGTCAAAGAAACTGAATAGACTTCAAATCTTTTATTGTATAAATCCAGCTTTAATTTATTTCTATTTGTTTCCAATTGCTGGTATGCAATATAAGCCAGAAATCCTGCCATTAATGTCGATATCACAAAGTCTTTGATTAAAATTAGTTCATCCATAGTGTCCCCCTTAAAGTTAGCGACAAAGTTCAATTAGCGTATAACGTCTTAGTATTTATGCGCTGCGCTGTTTACCTCATTAGACCAGTAAAAACGCGTATTGTTAACTAATTGTATTATAAATAAATTATCATATTTCTATCCAATAGACCATCTGGAAAAATGCGCAAACAAATGAGCTTAAAAACACTCAAAAGCATCTACATTTAAATACAACTGTACCCATACATTGTTAGTCGATCTCTGGTAAGGCCAAACATAGGCAAATAGATAAGAATTTGTATGGCAGCAGGAGTGGGAATTTTCGGTTGAGCTAACGAGCCGAAACACGGAATGGGGCACCCGAAGCCAGCGCAAAATGGCTGTGTTTTCGCGTGTGAACCAGACTAGGCAAGTCTGATTCACGGATTTTAACGAGGCTAGATGTATACGCAGGTCTTAACTAGATTAAGCACTCGCATGGATGTGACCGTCCGTGGCATGGATGCCACGTTCGAGCATACACGGATGTACTTGCTGCGAGTCACAGTAATGCGAGTGTTTAATCTCCGAGTCCGAGTTTAAGCCCCTACGATTTTGATTTTAATAAGCCACAAACTAACACTCTAAATCCCCTATCGACTCCCGACTTTTTCCTTGTAATATAATGCTTTCACTCATGTTGAAACCCAAGGATGACAATGTATACCCCTAAGAATATGGCGATGACAGATCTGCAGGCCATTACAGGTTTTATCACACAAAACAGCTTTGGTTTACTGGTTTCGTGTTCACTGAATGCAACTCATATTCCCTTTGTACTCGATGCAACAGCGGGAGAGAAAGGCGTGTTGTACGGCCATGTTTCGCGAGCGAACCCACATTGGCAAGAGCTTGAAAAACAGCGGGTATTAGTGGTTTTCAGTGGTGCACACGCTTACATTTCCCCAACTTGGTATGACGCTAAACCTGCAGTGCCTACATGGAATTATGCGGCGGTGCATTGTTATGGTGTCGCAAGCCTGCTGAGTGATGCCGAAACCCAAGATATGTTGGACACATTAGTGGCGAAGTACGAGCCCAAGCTATTACAAGATAAACAAATTATGCCAGATGAGTATCAGCAAAAGCTGCACCAAGCCATAGTCGGCTTTAAGATTGTGATTGATGAGATTCAAGCAAAGGAAAAGCTCGGTCAGCATAGATCTATGAGCGATCAACAGGGCGTGTTCAGCGGCTTAAGTGCCAGCCCCCATGCCGATGCGACACAATTAGCCCACTATATGAATCAACGAGATATTGGCAAAGGCAATGGCTGAGCCCATGCAGCTAAACCAATACTTTGATTAGTCACTTATACGTCTTCTGTAAAATCATTGAGAAGTAGACTTTAACGGCTTGCCCATATCTAAAACATTGCACGAATGACTAACCGTCAACCTGAAACGCTGCTAAATTACAGTCCTCAACTCGCACGATTAAGGAAGCGGCATGCTCAATCCTGAACACAGTTACTGGTATGACACGCTTAAAGCCATTCGTCGCTGCGGTAGAAAACTCATTGAATTTGAACTGTTATTCACCTTAGTGTCGGCGGGTATTATCGTCCCGTCTTTTGGCTGGCTACTGCGCCATCTGATTGCCAAAACGGGCAATGTCACCATTACCAATTACGACTTAATCGCCTTTGCCATGTCTCCCTATGGCTTACTGTTTATGGTCATTACTCTATTCAGCAGCTTTACCGTGTTTTTTACCCAACGTGCTGGAGTCACGATTCTCGCAGCATCTGGCTTATACGATATTCCCATTGGCCCAGTGCGGGCGCTGATTTTCGCGACTGCGCGCTTACCCGTATTTATTCGCCTTGGTAGCATTTATGCGGCTTGCTTGTTGCTGCTCAGCGTACCTTTTATCGGGCTAGGATATCTGATTTTCAGCGTGTTTCTACAGGGACACGATATTAATTACTACTTGTATTTCAAGCCTATAGACTGGTATCTCGCCTTAACGAGTATGGCCTTCTTAGCGATAATCTATGTCCTTGTTGCCTTATATCTGTGGGCCAAAGCGGCCTTTTCACTGACGATTATTGTGAGTGAAACGACCGATGCTTTGACGGCACTCAAACGCAGCTGGCAATTAAGCGCAGGCAATGAACGCCCGATTATGTGGCACGCTGCGGGTTGGTGGTTGAGGATAGGTGCTTTGGTGTATCCCTTAATACTGCTGATCTCCTGGGGAACCGATACTTTACTTGATAGGGTTACGCTGACACTTTCGGCAGAATTAGCCATATTGGCCCTGGTTTCTGCACTGATTTTTATGCTCAGTGCGGCATGGTCCTTACTCGGAATGTTTGGCGAAGCCTTTATCATATTGCTGTTATACCGCCAGCTGGGAGAAAAACCCGCAGGGTTAGAACGCCTTGGGCGACAAACGGTAAAAAGAACGTCTGAACTGTCGCTTTATACAATAAGCGGGGTGTTAATCGGCACTTTTTTAATCATGTTGGGATTAGGGGTATATGCCCTCAATAGTGAACCACAAAGGGATGACATCCTGATTACTGCCCACCGTGCTGGCGCTGCTAGGGCACCAGAAAATACCCTTGCTGCTTTGCGTTTAGCGATTGCAGAAAAGGCGGATTATGCCGAAATCGATGTGCAAACGGCATCCGATGGCACCTTAATGGTATTGCACGATGCTGATTTGATGCGCATAGCGGGCGATCCCAGGCGAGTTGCCAACCTCAGTGCGAGCGAAATGCAACAGCTTGATGCGGGGAGCTGGCACAGTGCTGCCTTTGCAGGGGAATCCGTACCAACACTACTAGAGATGCTTAATGAGGCACGCAACAAAATCGGTTTGAACATTGAGCTTAAATATAATCAAGCCGATCCCAGCTTAGCGCAGGCCGTTGTCGCCTTATTGCAACAAGAGAAAATGACACAACAAGTGGTGATTACATCACTCGAAGCAAGAGCCATTGAAGAAGTGCAACGACTCGACCCTTCCATTCACACTGGCCTTATCGTCACTCAATCCATTGGCGATCCCATTAAGGCGAATACACAATTCTTAGCGGTCAATCAATCGATTACTAACGAAAAATTTATCGCCAGAGCACACAAAGGAGGTAAGCAAGTGCATGTATGGACAGTAAATAATCCACGGCAAATGCTGCGCATGTTGGCGCTGGGAGCCGATGTGCTCATTACCGACTATCCGCAGGAAGCCGTGGAAATCCGAGAACAGTGGCTCGCGTTATCCCCTGTTGAACAAACGGCACTGCGCCTACGCTATGTTCTGTAAATTCTGCTTATTTACTCAACCTCGCCTCGAAACGCTTAGCTCTGCGTTGAAGCAACCAAAAGAGGCTTAACACCCCAAATGAAGCGGCTAAAGTGGTCAGCGTGAGTGCAAAACCTTTGAATGAAAACAGGTTTAAAGTAAAACCATCTAACACCAGTACCGCCAAGCCAAGGGGCATTTGGATAAGCACAGCGGTAAACCAATCGAAGGGAAGTTTAGGAAAGATCCTGTGGTAAGCATAAAGCACTAAACCTGCAAGCAATATCAGCAAACTCGCATCGTGAGCCGCCAACAAAAGATACTCCACACTGTTATGCGAGATGTGAGGCACCGCACTCAACATGTCCAACATATAACCTGCGCTGGCGACCAATGAGAAGCTGATAAAACTCAATAAGGCTAATAGGATACCAAAGCCAAGTGCGGGTAAATATTTCATGTAAGGTCTCTCTATTCGCAGGTGAAATAGCTGTCTCGTCTCCCGAAAACCACAGCATGCAAGGTATAAAGGAGTAAAGAGACTTTAACTACAATAGCAGCCTAAATTTCCCTTAGCTATTAAGACCATAGTCTTATGTCTACCACAAACTTGTGCGCAATAAACGAGATGAAATCCAGTATCAAGTTAGTGTTTTCTCGGATAATCAGTGGATAAGCTTTTAAAATTACTAGATTAATCAAATTTCAATCTTATCGCTTAGTGATATCACCCACAATTTGCCCATGTGTTTGGGTGAAATAGACTAGCCAATTTCACCAATAACGCTTAGGATCGGAGTTGCATTTTTTAGCCAACATATTGTGGAGTATCAAAACATTATGGGTATCAGAGCCATAGTCGTAGACACAGCAGGCACCACGACAGACCTAAACTTTATCCAAGATGTACTATTCCCCTATTCTGTCAAAGCCTTGCCAGACTTTTTAGAACAGAACCAACACAATGTATTGGTTGAAAACTGTATTTGTGACACTAAAGATATCGCCCTAGAGCCTGAGGCTGACTTAGCGCGTGTAACTGAGATCCTGCAACAGTGGGTCAACGAAGACCGTAAAGCCACGCCACTTAAAACCTTACAAGGGTTAATTTGGAAACAAGGCTATGCCCATGGCGAATTTAAGGGCCATATCTTCCCGGACTTTATTGAAGCGGTGAAACGTTTTAGCGCACAAAATCTGCGTATTTACAGTTTTTCATCCGGCTCTGTCGACGCGCAAAAACTGTTGTTCGGCCACAGTGACGGCGGCGATTTAACTGAAATGTTTAACGGCCATTTCGACACCCGCACGGGCAACAAATTAGATAAGCAGGCTTACTGCAATATCCTCAACACCATCAGCTTAAGCCCCAAACAAGTGCTATTTGTGTCTGATGTCATTGAAGAATTAAAGGCTGCCGACGCTGCGGGTATGATGACCTGCCAAATGGTTCGCGACAGCAAGCAACGCACTGGCGAGTTCCGCAAAATCAGCAGCTTCGATGAGCTGCTGATTGAATAATGCAATTATTGAATAACGTGATGGTTGAATAACACGATAGTCGACTCAGTCAGCTCAAGCTGATTTAGCCTATAAAACGAAAGCGACCTTGTGGTCGCTTTTTTATTAATTGACTCAATTGCCCTTCACCGCTAGCGGAAACGCGGCCGAGATACATTTTTCCACCTCAAAACGATAACCATAATCCGCATTCTTATCGGGTGTGATCAACAAAATCTCGTAATCATTTAATTCAATCACATTCGACTCGGCAGGCTTTTTACAACGCGAGCGGCCATTCGCTTCAAGTGAAAATGCGAACGTAGCTAGCCATTGCCGCACTAAGTACTGATATTGAGTTCGCACTGAGGCGTAGGCCTTTTTGCGATCTTCCTCTTCCAGCTCGCTGTCATCATTACTATTCTCAGCCTTGCTCGATTTATCGCTTTCAGAGTCAAGAGCAGTCTGAGTTAGCTCTACAATCGGTACCGTCAGCACATCGGTCGCATCCGGCAACCGTCCCGATTTAGGCTCGCGAGGCGCATGCTTAGCGGCTTCTTGGGGAGAGGTAATAAAGCTGCCAAATGAGGTTTCAATGCGAGTCTCTAAATCAATTAACAGGCTCAAGTGATACAAAACCACAGTCGCTAGCACGATACGGATCAAAAAAGTCGTTTTACGGAATGAAGTATGCGAGGTAAGCCGTAACGACTTGACACCCAAAGGTTTAAGCAAAAAAATCAATATTAAATAGATAGGAATAATCAACTGCAATGCCAGCAGCACGATCGCGCTTACCATCAAAAACCAAGCGGGCATATAGAGTAGAATCGCTAAGTTATGGGTGTAATTGAGATCGCTTGCTGAGACCCCAACCACTTCGTTGACTATCGCGCCAGACCAGCCCAAAGCAAAGTTGGCAATCATCGCATAAAACAGCAACAACACAGCTTTGCCCGCCAAACTGTGCCAAACCCGCTCGAACACAGGCCAAAACTCGATGGCCATAGCGATTACGGCAATCACAGCGACCAACCCCATTAACTCGCTACTAAAAGCCAATATCAAAGCAATAAGATACAGCTTTTGCGCAAAGGATAACTTAGCAACCCCTAGGATAAGACAGCGCCAGAACTTGCCCAAACCTAAACGGATGTCACTCAGTGATGGTAAACTGAGCTTTCGCAAGTATTGGCGAGCCGCCCCAATGTAACCGATTAAATTCATTATTATTTTACATTCCATTGAAATAGTAAGACGGGCAACATTTGCCACTGTAATGTGCAAAGCACAGTGATGGCAACTGTGCCACTCAATCTCGGTACATTGGTCACTTTGGCTATCTCTAGCCAAAGTCGAACGCTCTGCTTAGAGTCGAATGAAAGCTCTGCAACACCCCATCGCCAGTTTAAATCCAACTAAAATGAACTTGAGAGGAAATCAAAGCGGCCTTATCGTCACTTTTACAAATCAATAAACCTGACTCAGGACTAACTAAACGACGCTTAACTCCCGCTCAGAAAATACGGTTTTAGCGACAAACATGCCATTAAGTGCAGCAGGAAAGCCAGCATAAACCGACATTTGCAATATCACCTCAACAATTTCCTGCGGCGTACAACCCACATTCAATGCGCCATTAATATGTACGTTTAACTGTGGCTGGCAATGCCCTAGCGCCGTGAGTGCGGCAACTGTCACTAGCTCCCGCGTCTTAAGGTCGAGCCCTTCACGCTGATAAATATCCCCAAAAGGATATTCAATAATGTAATTGCCTAAGTCAGGGCAAATATCGGCAAGACTGCGGATGACTTTCTCCCCCGCCTCACCGTCGATTTCAGTCAGTTTAGCGAGGCCCTGCACATATCTTTGATTACTCATTTTTAGCTCCTGTTGGATTAAATCACAGCAAGCAGCCTAAACCTTAGAGTTAACTCTAAGTCAATGGTTCATTGATGGATGACACAGGCAATGCGGATCAGTAAAACTAACCCTCTGTTTAACTCGCCGACTAGAGGCGCAAGCAAATAGAAAAGTAAATAATATTAGCTTTTTAGCATTTAACCACAAATGTTAGCGACTGAGCTTAGCCACTAAAAATGAGTTTGGTAATAGTGAATTTTTTGCTTAAGGGCAGCCAAATGCTCCTGCTCTTGGCGAATACGCTCAGCCAATTGTGTTGCATGTTGCTCGAGCAACTGCTGTCGCTGGCCAGCGGTTGCATCGCCTTGAACACGCAACTCGGCATAGGTCAATATCTGCTTTAACGGCATGCCCGTTTCTTTTAAGCGATTGATAAACCCAATCCATTCCGATTCTTTCGCCGCATAATCACGATGCCCGCTGCCATTTCGAACGACAGGCTGCAGTAGGCCAATTTTCTCGTAATATCTGAGCGTATGCGCCGACAGTCCTGTGAGTACAGCAAACTGACCTATATTCATAATCTAACGATCCGCAGGATGGTTAACGCCATCATTCGTGGGCACATTTTCGAGATCGAATGGGTTAACCCCTTCGAGGCAACCAATGTTGTAACCATACTCATGGGGATTGGAACGTCGCTGGTGATGGGTGTAAATACCGCAGATAGAGCAGAAGTAGTGTTTGGCAGTTTTGGTATTGAATTCATAGAGTTTCAGCGCATCCTCACCCTTGAGGATCTTAATCCCCGCCAGCGGCACAGAGCCAACCATTGCGCCCTTACGGCGACAGATAGAGCAATCGCAACGGCGTGGATTTTCGATGCCATTAGGCAATGACAACTCCAATACCACGGCACCGCAATGGCAGGACGCTCTGTGTTTTGGCTGAATAAGAGTATTGCCCACTTGTTTAATCACGCCCCACTCCTTGTTTCGCTAGATTCTATAAACCTAAATTCCCCAGCCGCTGCACCAACGCCCGCCATTGTTGCAATTGCGGCTCCTTAGCACTCATCACTGGCCCCAACATATTGGACTTAGCACGCTTAAAACCACTAAAAACTAAGGTGGCGGTATCAAGCTGTTTCAGCGCGGGAGCGCCTTGAAACCACTTGTAATACCAAGGCGGCGTGTCCATAGTCATGATAATTCGCGAAGTTTTATGGCGCAGCAACTTAGCGGGTATCAATTTACCTTTCTCATATTGAAATGCAAATCCAGATAAAAATGTCCTATCGATTAAGCCTTTAAACTTAGCAGGAATACCGCCCCACCAAATCGGTGTGACAATCACCACATGCTCCGCCCACTGGATATTCGCTTGAAACGTCTGCAAATCGGCTTCGAGTAGCTGAGGTTGACGATAACCATAGCTCAGATTCGGGTCAAAATTCAGCTCAACTAGTTTGACGATTCTCACTGAGTGTTTATCTGCCGCCGCTTGGGCATAGGTTTCAGCCAGATGCTCACAAAAACTCTGCGCCTTAGGATTACCACAGATCACTAAAATCTTTTTTGCCACGATGAAACTCCATAACAGTCAATGTGACAAATAGCATAAACTCTGCCCCTAAGGGGAGAGTCAAGACCTAAGGTAACAGCTGCGACTCACAGGAGGTGAGCCCATCAATACAGGCATCTAACTGAGTGACTTTATGTTCTAACTCACTTATCTGGCGTAAAAAATCCGCTTTTATACCCAACAAAAAAGCCTGCACTGTGGCTAACTGAGCATGCTTATCGCCTTGTTCGAGTAAATCTTTTAGTTGGACAAGCTTAATGCCGAGGGCTTTGGCCTCTTTGATCAGCAACAACAGCCTAATATCCGCCGCACTATAAATACGATAACGCCCCTGACGTGCGGGAGTGTCGATTAGCCCCCACTCCTCATACAAGCGAATCGCTTTTATCGACAGCCCAGTTTGCTTTGCCGCTTGTCCAATATACATAGCTCAACCTAACCCTTTAAAGACATTACTCATATCGGCATTGCTTGCCATTATCAGCCACAGTATCAGCTTAGGCCAAGACTTGTCGCAGCAATCTTATGCTGCTAGTCTGGCCGCTTAAACGAGCGTTTTAACTTGGGATTTTTATCATGGGATTTAAACAACAGTTGCAAGAAGGTGTACAAGAACAGGCAATGGAAAAGTTTCTCGCACAGCACCCCATAGTCACAGAAATCCCCGTTGCATGGGGTGAAATGGATGCCCTACAACACGTAAATAATGTGGTGTATTTCCGCTATTTTGAAACGGCACGTATCGACTTTTTCAATCGCCTCTTCCCGCTAGATACCCTGTATAAATCCGGCATTGGCCCCGTAATCAGCGAAAATCAGGCTCGCTATAAACGCCCAGTGACTTTCCCCGATACTTTATTGGTAAGTGTCAGCATTAGCGATATTCACAGCGATAGATTTACCATGCATTATCAGGCTTTTAGTAAACAGCAGCAGGCAGTAACGACGTTAGGTACTTCAGTCGCGGTGATGTTTAACTTTAAAACGGGCAAAAAAGCTGAGTTACCGGCAGACCTACTGGCGATTCTCAAACAGCACGAAGTCGCTTAAGCTATTCAAATCGACAACGAATTGCCATCACACTTTAGGCCATACCTTGAGGGAAGCATGTATGTCAGATAACGAAAATATCGAGATAGCCATTGAACATCAACAGGATAGACAGCGTTTTATTATCCCTGTCGACGGCTATGAAGCCGTGTTGGAATACCGATTATCAGGCAAGGATATCGATTTTAGCCGCACCTTTGTCCCCAACGAACTGCGCGGTAAAGGCCTTGCCGAACGCTTAGTGCGCCACGGCTTAAAGTGGGCCAAAAGCCAAGACTTTACTATCCAAGCCAGCTGCTGGTATGTACAGAAGTTTTTAAAATAGGCAGATTTAAGAACAAGTTCGCTAAATCCAATAAACAGGGTAATGGCGCTTGGGATCGGTGGAAAGGTTATTGACCACCAGCGCGACCAGTAAGAGTAATACTGAGCCGAGGAACACTGGCATTAACGCGTAAAGAAAGCCAAGTTGATGCACGTTTTCACCGCCAATCACGGCAATCAATGCCGTTGCGCCGCCCGGAGGATGAAGAGTGCGAGTCAGGTACATGAATGCGATAGACAGGGATACCGCTAAGGCGCTCGCCAGCACCACATAATCGCCACACACTTGGTACACTGCGACCCCAATTAAGGCCGATAACACACTGCCACCAATCAAGTTACGCGGCTGAGAAAACTCCGCCAGCGGTGCACCGTAGACTAGCACAGCCGACGCACCAAACGAGCCAATGACAAACATAGTGTCGACGAGGTTTTCACTCATATAATTTGCGAGACTCGCGACCAAGTAAATGCCACAGAAAGCCCCAATCCATGACCACACAATCTTTTTAAGTGGCTGTCTTGGTGGACAAATGTCTTTCGATCGCATGCGGGTAAAATAGAATCTCATGGTTAATCCGAACCGATAAAAATTAAGCGATACAGACAAGTGATCTGCATCACAGTTAGCGGGTCGACAAATTAACCCTTCAGCAGCGCAATTGCAATTACGCTGACCGAAAGAGTAAGCAGACTAAGCGCTTTCACCACTCAGATTAGCGAGCATTTCGCGGATATCTTCAGGAATCGGGCGGCTTTTTTCACTGCTGTAATCGTAATGTACGAGTGTGGTTTTTACTTCGGCGGTCTTGTTGCCCGCTTGCCAACAGGTTTGGGTCAGCTCGAAGCTGCTATTACCGATACGGCTGACATAGGTTTTTACTGTGACACTCTTGCCATAGTAAGTCGGCGCGATAAATGCCACGGTAAACCCCGCCACGATAAGATTCCACTGATGTAAATCCAACTCAGGATTAAAAATTTCAAAGATTGGCGTGCGCGCCGCTTCGCACCATACGGGGATCACAGTGTTGTTGATATGACCTAGGCCGTCGGTTTCAGTAAATCTTGGATTGATTTCGAGACTGTATTCTGTGGCTGACATGCAAACTTCCTTTTTATTATTTTATAACTGGAAGAGCGTGGTGATTATCGCAATGAAACCAAACCACCAAACTCATCCATTATCCTAAGCCAAACAGGTTCTAGCCACTAGCCCAAACCTAGCATTTTAAAACTGACAACTCGCCGTTTCTGGGGTTTGCTTGCCGTTAGCATCGTACTTTTTAAGGCATCCAGCCTTACCCATATCATACATTTTCTCGTATTCTAACTTGCCATTTTTATAAGACTTATACACCCCATGAGTTTTTGGGTTCTCTAAGTGGTAAATCTTACGGCCCTTAGTGATATGTGAGTAATCGGCAAAACCCGGCTCTTCGGAATAGATGACACCGTTAATGTAGCGCTTGTGTACCACATGCTGTTCATCGATACGCAGCATTTCATTCGCTATCTTGCCATTCATGTCGTAACACACTTTATCCACGGCATAATTGCTATCGAGGTCTTCAATACAACTCACGGCACCATTATCAAAGTACTCGCGCTGTATACCGCAGCGCGCAATGGCGTTATCCCAGAAATAAGGTTCACCGTTCCAGGTTTCGCCTTCTTGCTGGCAGTAGTTCCACAGGCTTCTTAATTGCCCATTGGGATAGAAACTGTAATGGGGGCCAGAGACACGGTTATTCACTTGGTGACCATATCGGGAGAGTGAGTAACCACCATCAGTGGAATAACTGATACTTGGGCCGTATTCCTTACCCGCTTTGTACGTTTTTAAATTTAATAAACGGCCATTTGAATCAAACTGATATTCTTTATCTACAGCACCATTGGTGTAATAAGCCAATTTATACAAGGAGCCGCTGCTATGATATTCGCGCTGCTCACCGTGTTTTATCGATGAAATTGCTTCATTTTTGCCATTAATCACCCCTTCACAATCATCTGAGTAGGGATTCTCACGCATAATACATTCATCGTGCGAAGGCTTAAGCGTCACCGCTTCATTGAATTTATAACTCGTTAGTTCAGTCAGCTCACCGTTCTGGGGATTAAAGCGCATTTGCTGACCATCCAACTCTCCTTGGCGGTAGTTAGCGATATCCACCACGACATTCGGACTTGAATACCAAATACTCTGACCATTAAGGCGACCCTGCTCATAATGACGGGTATTAAACATCAGATTATTTTTGTCGAATGATTTAGACTCTCCTTGACGTAAGCCATTGACATAGCTCACTTCGGTACGAGTCCCATCTTCGGCTTTAAATACCCAAAGGCCAGTGCGTTTTCCTGCAAGATAGGCGCCTTCACCTACTTGATCACGGAAATGTCCGCTCGTCACTTTATCGACCCAAGCGCCTTGCTTCACACCCTTTTGATATTGGCCTTTGCTGCCATCAGCCTCAAGCCACTCGCCATCTTTTACGCCATTAAGATAAATACCTTTTGCCACTAATCGCTTATCGCCTTCTGCACTGGAGTCATAATCGGGCTCATAGACTTCGTAGGGGCCGTCGAGCACATCCTGATTGTAATGGGCAAAACCAAAGTTATCGGCCTCATCGAACATCGACTGTGCAATCCATTTACCTTGCTTTTTACCGTCAAGATATTCGCCTTCCCAATAAATGGCTTGGTTCTCTGTCTCCATCCACTTACCGACTTTTTTGCCCTGTTTGTAGTTACCAGAGTAAACCACGCTACCATTGCGACCATCGTAGGCTGCATACGGGCCATCAAGCACGCCTTGGGCATAATGACTTTCACTGGCAAGCCCTGCCCAAGTACTCGCCATGCTCATACTCATAAAATCGTAGGATGGGCCAGTTTTAGGGATCACGGCACCACCACTTTTAAGCCAATCAAAGTCATCGGCCTCAAAGGCCACGCTCACCAATACAAAACTGCCGTCTTCTTCGCTATAACCACTGCGATCAAAGGTGGTCACTAAGCTATATTGGCGCTCAATCCCTTGGGCATCTTTATCTTTGCGAGTGAGTGGATAACGTAATTTATATTCGACGGCGGTCTTCACATCGACGGGTGAACCTTCGGAATTACGATAACCCACTAAGGTCGGCTTGAGCTTAGTAGAACCATCGACAATCGCTTTAATGGCGGGATCTTCAATCGCGTCAACATCATAGGTCATACGATATTGTTGCGGCGGAATTTGGCTTAACACTTTACGAACGCTACCCACGGTAAACGAGGTTAAGGTTGGTGCGACTTCATCGAGCACAACCTGTAGACGGGGAAGTTTTGTGAGATCATCCCCTTCAAAACCATAGCCCCGTAAATGCTGACCATCGGCATCTTTAAGCATGACAACCACTTCTTTGGTGCCACCTTTATCAAAATCGAGGTAAAAAACCGCAACCACTTCAGCAGAACCATAATCATCAAGACGTACGCCGGGCGCATCGCCATAGAGCATTTCGCCCCACACTTTATGATCTTTTTGATAGAAATTGAGCCATTGCCCGTTAGGCAAGTCCACTGGGCCATGGACGATTTTGTCGTAATCCTCAGCGTCAGCTGCAGGAATGACAGTTAAAGAAGATAACAACACCGCACTCGCTGCAGTGAATAAACTACGAATCGAAAGTTCCATTTAACTACACCTTTTATACCGACGCCTCGCGCCTCATGCGCACCAGTAAACGGGGCGAATTTTAAGCGAAGAAAAGCACTTCAGGAAGTAGTAGATAAAAAAAAGGCCGCTTCTGCGGCCTTTAGCAACAACAAGTTAACAATTAGTTGTTGTACATAGCATTTATTTCATGGGCATATTTATGGTAAATCATCTTGCGGCGCAGCTTGAGCGTTGGGGTGATTAAACCCGCTTCCATCGAAAACGCTTCAGGCAACAGAGTGAACTTTTTAATCTGTTCAAAACCGGCCAACTCATGCTGTAACTGCTTTAAGCGTTGCTCAAAATGCTCAACCACATGACTATGGCGCAGCAATTCTAAAGGTGACTCATACTTCAGCCCTTTGTCCTTCGCCCACGCTTCCAGTGACTCAAACGCTGGCACAATCAAAGCGGTCACATAGTTACGCGCATCGGCAATAATCGCCACTTGCTCGATAAAAGGACAACAGCCTACGGCGCCTTCAACCCTTTGCGGCGCGATATATTTACCGTTGGAGGTCTTCATCAATTCTTTAATACGATCGGTAATAAATAAATTGCCGTTCGCATCGAAACGCCCTGCATCGCCGGTTTTTAACCAACCATCCTCAAACGCAGCGGCGGTATCTTCAGGACGATTGTAATAGCCGCGCATCACAGTAGCGCCGCGGACTAAAATCTCATCGTCCTTACCTAGCTTAATTTCGGTTTCCAGCAAAGGTTGTCCATTGGAACCCGGCACTCGATTACCTAAGGTATTGCAGGTCACAGTCGCGTTAGTTTCTGTCATACCATACCCACAAAGTACTGGAATATTAATCGCATGGAAGAAACTACCGACATTCACATCTAAGGCTGCGCCACCGCAAGGCATAAACTTCAAACGGCCACCAAGCACAGCCTGCAGCTTGCTATACACCAGCTTGTGCGCCAAACGCCATTGCAGCGACAACCACAATCCCCCCTTAGCACGACCTTGGCCAACTTCGAACTGACGTTGGCCAACGCGCATCGCCCAAGCAAACAACTTCTTACGACCGTCGGCTGATTTGGCGACTTTATCTTGTACGGCGCTATACACTTTTTCGAGGAAACGCGGCACCACACACAAGGTATGTGGACGCACGGCGCTAATCGCCTCTTTCACTCTTTGGGTATTTTGCAGATAGACGTTATGGCCGCCACGGCACAAGACGTAGAAACTCCAACTGCGCTCAAATACATGGCTCAATGGCAAAAATGCCAAAGACACATCGCCAGAATGGAAGGCCAGTTTTTGATCGTGCTGGCGTATGGTAGACGCCATATTACGGTAATCCAGCATCACGCCCTTAGGATCGCCCGTCGTGCCGGAGGTATAAATTAAGGTCAGTAAATCATCGAGATTTGCAGCTTGTAAACGCTGATTAAGCTCGGCTTCTTGCTCAATGTTTAACTGAGTGTCACCCGCCAGTAGGGTATCTAGATGCCAATGCTGATTGGCCTTATCGGCAGCGAGTGTCACGCTGGCATCGAATACAATCACATGCTCTAGGCTTGGGCATAAGGCTTGCAACTCACACGCCATGGCGTATTGCTTAGCGTCGTCGACAAAAATCACTTTAGCGGTGGCGTCGTTAACGATAAAGCTCGCCTGTTCGACGGTACTGGTGGGATAAATTGGCACTACAACGGCGCGAGTTTTGAGAGTGCCGACATCGGCACAAGTCCACTGCGGGCAGTTTTGCGCCAGAATAACGCAACGGTCTTGCACTTGTACGCCAAGTTCGATCAACACTTGTGCAATTTTACTGCTGATTTGGTCGAAGGCTTGCCAACTCACCTGATACCAAGGAGCGGCCATTTCAAAACCTTCCAGCGCTACTGCGTCTTTTAAAGACTCGCTCTGCTGCTGTAGTAGTCGAATAACATGATATTGATCGAGAGACATAAGAGACTCACCTTTTTAGCTTACAAGTGTACCGCTTTTGCAGCATTCTACCTGAAGGCCAAATAAAAACTAAGAGTTTTTGCTCTAATGTTGTGCAAATGTCGCCCAAATCACGCTGTAAATAGCCTTTAGCAGCGTACCACTCTTAGTAGCACTTACTTGCCAGAGCGAACAAAATTTAATCTCGAAACGTCAACATGCCCTCATAACATCGCCCTTCCAGAGGGTTTTCTTGCCCCAAATCAGTACCGCTTGCCCCAGCAGTATTAAGAGTAGATCCCATAGCAACCAATTAGTTAAATTGCCGCCATCACGTAAAGAGGTAAGGCTGATGGACACCCACAGGGAATGCCCCGCGACGACCATCATAGTAAGCGTGATATGCAAAACTCGGCGACACATACAGCCAAAACCTAACGTCAAAGCGCAGGCCCAGTAAGTGCTGAGCACGAGATGACCCACTAACTGCATATTCAGATCACCATTGAGCCAGCCCAACAGCAGACTACACGTCAGCATAATGCCGACGACCACATTCAGGAGTCTTTGCTGTCCAAGGCAAAATGCCGCTATGAGTCCTTTTCGACCATCAAACCCTGGCATCAACAATAAGGTTTCTGTCGAGCGCGAGCGTTGCACTCGGCTCCAATGCACCAACGAACAACTAATCACGCTGAACTGCGCCAAAAACAATAATACAGGGGCGTTCCAATGAAATTGATGCGACAACAGCCCAAGCACTAAGGCTAATATAGGCAGTAATAACAATAGAATGGTGAGCATAGGGCCAATAAAGAAATTGGTCGGATGCAAATAACGCTCGAAGCGACTCAAGATACGCATGGATTGCAGATTCGGCAGCCAAAACCAGCCCATTTCGAGACCATTGAGATATACCGTCCTCGCCTCAGCACGCCAAGGTAAAACACCGCATGCACGCGCAATCAGCATACCTAAAATCAGCAGGGCAATCGCACTTAGCCAAAGAGGAATGTGCTCTGCAATCAATGGGATAAATGGCATTAAGACAAAAAGTAAAAACGAAGCATAAAACCACTGAGTGCTGAGTAAACAAAGCCAAATAAAAGTTAAACTCATCACCAAAGCCAGCACTAAGCTCGCTAGGCTAGCCGTCAAACCTAAAGCCAAACAGAACAAGACTCCTATGCCAAAAACGCTGACTAAAACAGTGACACTTTGAATGTAGATATGGCGACGATAATGGGGAATTAACTGTGCACATTCATTCGCCATCAGACGTATGAGTTGCCATGCAACCGCCGCCGAGCTTGAGATAATCCCCATAGAAAACAACAGTTCAGCACTGTCATTTTTACCATAAACCGCGGCGATACAAGCTAAGATCACCCCCAGTATAGCCGTACCTAAAAAGCTCACACTGCCGATATCAAAACACCAAAAGCGCAGCATGCCCTTGAAAGGATTCATTCGTTGACTCGTTATTTTGCCCTTCGCGACTTGTATCTGCTTATGGTGCGCCGCACTCATCTGTGTAGCTCCATAAACAGTTGCTCCAAGTTTAAAGCTTCATTCTTTAACACGCCTGATATTGACGCGCTGTGCTCACCTAGATCCACCAGCACCGAATCGCCAACACGGTTCAGCACAGTAATTGACTCGGGCAACACAGTTTCGGGAGCGAGTGTTAACAAACGCACTTCTTCACGCAGGGCATCAATTTCCTTAAACAGCACTAACTCACCCTGTTTTATCAGTGCGACATGGCTGGCAACTCGCTCTAGATCTGAGGTGATATGGGATGAAAACAGCACGGCAGAGCCAGATTCGAGGGCGAGATCGAACAAATCAACCATAAACTTGCGCCGGACTATAGGGTCGAGGCTGGCAACGGGCTCATCGAGGATTAACAACTCAGGGCGATAGGCCATCGCCATAATTAACGCTAATGATTGCCTTTGCCCAACCGATAAACGCTGCACCTGTTGGGTCACATCTAACTCGAAACGTACCAACCAATCTTGCTCTAATTGCATGTCCCAATTGGGATAAAAGCTGCGGTGTAAATCAAGGGCGCGTTCAATGGTAAAACCTTCATAACCAAAAGGTTGCTGCGGTACATAACCTAAACGCTCCTTTGCCTTTGAGGTTAAGTTTGCGGGCGTTTCGCCTAAAGTAACAATACTGCCAGAATCCGGTGTGAGCACACCTAAGGCGCAGCGCATTAGGGTTGATTTACCCGCCCCATTTTGCCCCAATAACCCCACCACCATACCCGCCGACAAAGTTAACGATAAATCCTTAAGCGCCCACTTTTCACCTGCGCCTTTACCGCGAAAGACTTTATTCACTCGGTTAAATTCAAGTATTGACGTGCGCTTTTGGTCCATCGAATTTCATCCTTTTTATTCTATTTATCGGTACATTACTTTCTAATCTTGCCAGCGCTCATTTAGCAGTTGCAGCAACTCGGGCAAGCTGACACCTAACTGCTTTGCCTGCGACAGCAGGGCATCAAGCTGGGGTTCAAGCAGGCTAATACCCGATGTCATAGTCTCAGTTCGCAACGCAACTTTTGTCGCTTGGCCACGGCGGCGTTCGAGCCAACCTTGGTCAACCAACTGTTGAATAGCGCGGGAAACTGTCATGGGATTTACCGCTAAATGCTCGGCAATCTGTCGCACTGAGGGTAATACGTCTTCCACTTGCAGTTGACCGCCCACAATTAAACGCACGACTTGTTCGTGTAATTGTTTGTAAATGGGTTCACCACTGCTGGGGTTGACATTTAAAAGTTCTAACATTAGCCTTTACACACTGTATTAATACATTGATACACCGATACACTGGTATTTAAATTAACATACTCGTCCTGAAATGCAAAAAGGAAAGCGCGCATGATAGATAGCATGACACACAGGAAGTTAAGCAACACAGTTCAACGCCTTGTGCCAACTCAGCCACGCCATGGTGCCACATGGCGCACGCGTACTTTGAGAATGAGCGCCCTCATACTGGCAATGGCAAGTACGGCGACGTGGGCGAGTGATGTTAAAAGCCAAGAGACACAAACGACGGCAGATATCGCGAATAAGACCGACACTTGTTATGTAGAAGGCGTTTCCGATCGCCTAAACTGCGGTTTTGTGACTGTGCCAGAAAACCCTAACAAACCCGATGGCAAACAGATCCAAGTACATTACGTTGTTTTGCCTGCGGTGAAAAATGCCAACCATGAAGAAGCCTTGCTAGCGATTGCCGGCGGCCCAGGACAATCGGCCATAGAGAACGCGGCAGGTTTCGATGCCATGCTGAGCAAAGTCCGCCAACAGCGGGATATTTTACTGATCGATCAAAGGGGCACTGGCCGTTCGAATGTACTGGCCTGCGATGAAGGTGCTCAATCTCCACTGTCCTTCGATGACGATAATGTCGATACCTTAGCCGAAACGCAAAAATGCTTAGCCAAAATTGATGCCGACGTGACCCAATATGGCAGCCTCAATGCGATTAAAGACTTCGAAGCCGTGCGAGCGCACTTAGGCTATAAAAAACTGCATATTTACGGCATCTCCTACGGCACTCGCATGGCACAACTTTACATGCGTTTATATCCAGAGCACTTAGCCACAGTGACCTTAGACGGCATAGTGCCCATGCAGCAAAGCGTATTAGAAATTGGCTCTGCGATTGATCGTGGCTTCGACTTATTGTTTAAGGATTGCCAAGCAACTGTCGCCTGTAACAGTCAATTTCCCCAGTTAAAGGCAGACTTTGAGCGAGTCGACGCTAAGCTCGCCACAGGCCCTGTGATGGAAAACGTTTACGATCCCGTCACGGGCGAAAAAACCATGTTGACCATGACGCGCGGTAAATTCTCTGGCTCGATCCGCATGGCACTGTATCAAGCCAATGTGCGCGCCCTCTTGCCCCATGCGATTCATCAAGCATCGAAAAACAACTTCCAACCCACACTCGGCCTCTATGCCCTCACTATCGACAATGCTGGCATGGCGATGGGCATGCATGCCTCTGTGGTCTGTGGCGAAGATATGCACCGCATTACCCCAATCATGCGCGAGCAGGCCAAAAAATCCTTTATGGGCAGAACCATGCTCGAAGGCTTAGAGGCGACTTGTTCAGTATGGAAAGTCCCTGCGGTCGATGACAGCTTTAGCGAGCCCATTAACAGCAACATTCCGACCTTGTTGTTATCCGGCGAAATCGACCCCGCCACCCCACCAAGCTGGGGCGAGTTAGCCATGGAAAAACTCACCAATGCCAAACACTTTGTCGCTCCTTATGCGACCCACAGTGTGGCCTATCAATCCTGCGCCAATAACCTGATTGCCGATCTCGTCCGCTCGGGCTCAGTCAACGATCTCGACGGCGAATGTTTGAATAAAGATGTGCGCCGTAGCTTTTATTTAAATGCCAGCTCGGTGGAACCGCTTAATGCGACCAGCACAAAAACCACGACAACAGATGATCACGCCAGCACTGGAGCTAAGGAATAAGCCATGATTAAAGTATCCCATCTTTCCAAGCGCATCGGTGACGTGCAGGCGCTGAATGACTTAAGTTTCGTCGCACAAAACGGCCAAATCACAGGACTACTCGGCCCGAACGGGGCAGGTAAAACCACCTGTTTACGTACTATCTTTGGCCTGCTGAAACCCGATAACGGCAAGGCTGAAATCGAAGGCATAGATGTCGCCATCGACCCTATTGGCGCTAAGCAGCAACTCGGGCTATTCCCCGACCCTTTTGGTCTGTATGAACGCTTAACACCAAGGGAATACATTCGCTATTTTGCCGAGCTAAGCGGCTTATCATCCAAGGACGCCAAGGAAGCCACCAGCCAAGTGATTGCGAAATTGCGCCTCGAAGACATTAGCGATCGCCGCTGCAAAGGCTTCTCCCAAGGACAAAGAATGAAAACCGCCCTCGCACAGGCAATCGTCCACAGCCCGAGCAATATTATCCTCGACGAGCCGACACGTGGGCTGGATGTGATGAGCACTCGCCTATTGCGCGACATTCTTATCGACCTTAAAAATCAAGGACATTGCGTGCTGTTCTCCAGCCACGTGATGCAGGAAGTCGCCGCGCTGTGTGACCAAGTGATCGTCATGGCCCAAGGCAGAGTCGTCGCCATTGGCAGCCCAACTGAGCTTTGCATTCAAACTGGCAAAGACTCACTCGAAGAAGCCTTTATTCAACTTATCGGCACGGATGAAGGGATAGCGGCATGATGACTCAAACTAACAAGAATGCAGGCAGCATCAATACTGTACAAGCTCAGATAGATAAGATCATGGATAAGGGAATGACAGCATGAATAAAATAATGGCTATGGTTCGTAAAGAACTCATCGATGCCGCCCGCGATAAGCGCTCTGTGATGGCGGGTCTCTACTACGCCATAGGCACGCCGCTGATCATGTGCGGCCTATTTATGGTGTTAATTGGCCAGCTAACCAGCCCCGATGATTTGAAAATCACTATTAAAAATCCCGATAAAGCACCGGATTTAGTAAGATTTTTATCGAATAAAGGCATCACTCAAGGCGCAGCCGATGGCTCTGACGCCAAAGACCTTAAAGCAATAGAACTGATCATCAGCACCGACTATGCCGCGCAGATGAACCAAGGCAAAAGCGCCGAAATCACTATCGTGGCCGATAACTCTGAAGAGAAATTACAGAACTCGATTCGCAGACTCGAGAAGCAACTGCAGGCCTACAGCGCTGAAATGGGCAGTTTACGTTTAATCGCCCGCGGTATTGACCCCCGCGTGGTGCAACCGCTTAAAGTGAATGTGCAAGACAAAGCCACTACAGACTCTAAAGGTGGGATGATCTTAGGTATCGCCATTTTCACTATGATCTACTCGGTATTTATCTCGGGGATGAACCTAGCGATCGACACCAGTGCCGGTGAGCGCGAACGTAACTCCTTGGCCCTGCTACTGAGCCATCCGCTGACCACTCGCCAATTAGTACTGTCAAAAATTATTGCGGTGAGCCTGTTCGCTCTGCTCGGTTTAGTGCTGATTTTGCTGGTGTCTAAAATCGCCTACGCCTTTGTGCCATGGCAGGAATTAGGCTTTAGCGTCAACATCACCACAGAATTTATGCTGCTGATGTTAGTGGTCGGCATCCCCGTCGCGTTAATGGCCGCTTGTCTGCAACTTTTTGTGTCTTTTATGGCGAAAACCTTTAAGGAAGCTCAGTCCTATCTGACTATGGTGCTGTTTGTGCCCTTAGCCCTGTCGATGGCCGCCAGTTACAACATAGCGCCAGATATGCTGCAGTGGTTGCCCGTCTCGGGTCAGCAACAGGCATTAATGGACTTTATCAAAGGTAAAGACTTACCCATGTTGCAGTTACTGGTTTCGACCTTAGGCACACTCGCCATCGCGGTATTGCTGGCGTTTGGCATGGAAAGGTCGCTCAAGAGTGAAAAAGTAATCTTCGGTTTATAGGTCGCTTCGATTGATAAACTTGGGGACGATAAACTTAAACCGACAAACTTGAGGAGCGATAACTAAGTCGCTCCCAAGTTGAAAACCTCAATAGCTACGGGAGTTTGTTATGGAAAACGAATTTGTCTTAATGGTGATTATGGTCAGCTTCATTATTGGCCTCAGCGCCACTGAAATGTTTAAACACTATCTAAAGGCACACCAACTTGGAGTGGGCACCGCAGACGATAGGCACCTTGAGGACAAAGTGACTCAACTCAGCCTACAAAACCAAACACTAATCGAGCGAGTACAAGTGCTTGAAAAAATAGTGACAGAGCCAGAGTACGAGCTAAAGCAGCAGATTAATCAGTTATGAATCCTAAGCTCCTCAAACAATAAAGCCACTGGATTTTCAGTGGCTTTATTTTTTTACAGGCTCGATAGCAAGATTACTTAGCCTTAGGCCTGAATGGCTTGATAACCGACTCATTGCACTCTAAATACGGGCCTTCCATCAAGTCGATACAGTAAGGAATGGCGGGGAACACGGCATCTAAACATTCGCGAATCGATTTTGGTTTGCCGGGCAAATTCACAATCAATGAATCGCCACGTAACCCTGCGGTTTGACGAGACAAAATGGCGGTAGGCACAAATTTTAATGACTCGGCGCGCATCAACTCACCGAAGCCTGGCATCATGCGATCGCAGACGGCTTCTGTCGCTTCTGGGGTGACATCGCGTTTCGCTGGGCCAGTGCCGCCCGTAGTGACAATCAAACAGCAATCCTGCTCGTCGGCCATCTTGATCAACGTCGCTTCAATCACATCCTGCTCATCGGGGATCACTTGATAAATCGGCTCCCACTCGCTGGTGAGATAGTCGTTGAGCGTGTCGATAATCGCCTTGCCTGAGATATCTTCATAAATTCCCGCGCTGGCGCGATCGCTGACCGTCACAATACCGATTTTTGCTTTGCTCATAGGAAATCCCCAATGATGTTGAAATGAAACATGCCGAAGTGAAAATTGTCGACATCAAGCATGGAAGAAGCCGCGACAGCTTCGACCTTAAGCCGCAGCTAAAATAGCATAAATGCCTAACCAATGGAGCGACTAAAACGTGATGAGGTTCGCGCTATATGCGTAGCATTTGTATGTATAGAGGAGATGCAATGAGCACAAAGGGTAATATTGAAAAACAAACACTTTCAACTTAGCCAATTGCAGCAAGTTATTACCAAAGCGTTGGCCGAGTCAGAGTGCTTAATCTGGCCGTTATCCTATCACTAATTATTTGCTTCAGCTGTTCACTACCGGGGGCATTCTCAATAACCTTCTCCCGAGCTTTTGCCACTTTTTTGCCAAGGTCATTCATCAATACTTTTCCTGCTCGTTCACCCAACCCAATCGCTTCAGCAAAGGCACTAAAATCATGGCCAGTATAGTAACCATAATGCTCATATGATGATGTACTGAATCCTCTTTCCACCTCTGACTCAAGTAACCAAATACTTAACTCACCCGAATTATCGTATTGCTTGTAGGGAGCAACTGAGACCATGTCATAGATGGGGGTGTACCCAGAGGCCCTGTTACTGTCACTAGCACGGCTAAGGGAAATATTTTTCAAATGCAAATCATTGTTGCCAACGATATAGGCCATTAGGACCTGCAGAAAGCCATCTTTGAGCAATTGCACATGGCCACCACTCAATTGATACGCTTCTTTAATCGCTCTTTCATAGGACAATGTATCGCTACTCTTATTCCCCGGCGCAACATTTAGCGCAGATGCCAGATCTTCGATAAATTCACGCTTTCTACCAGTCTCTCTATCCAGATCAAACCGTGCAGTCACATAGGCCAGTTGCCCGCAACTAAAGGGAACTAAGTGATGTTCAGCAACATTGAAACCAACTGCCTTACACAACTGCATAACCATAAATTCGTTCTCCGCCAACTCTGGAAAGTCGTTGGGAGAAGGTTTAACTATGTATGGTCCCATGCCGACGGCGTTGGTCAGTGTTTTGGGTTTGCCTTCAACATAGGTTAGAAACATTTTAGGTTGAACACCAGAGATAGATACGCCACCTAAGGATTCCATGGCCACTTCGTTAAACTCACTGCGAGGAAAATCAATCTGGTAACCTTTAAGGCTTTTCATCGGAACAGAGATCAATTCTATCGCGGGCGAGATATCATCACCACGATACTCAGTCAGCACACTGACGGGACCAATAAGCTCGGCACCATTTCCCAGTAATAAGCCAAACTTGTCATCTTGATCTAATCTCGCGATTCTCGCTTGATGACGCCTCACCCAACCTTCACTCATCAGGTTAGCAAAAAATGGCGGCAAATAGTTTCGGCGGTATGGCTCATGGGTGATTGGCAGCTTATAGCCAATCTGCGGCAGGCCTGAGGCAATATACGAGGCCGCATAGGTGAAGCTGTACTCATACCCCTCTAGCGTGTCGTACTCTAGCAGTTCACCGGCAAATCGGTTGTTACTGTAGACATAACCAATTCGATTAGCTCTCATGACTTAGCCTCATTCGAAGAGCTAATTTGAACACTAACGTCCGGTGCTTTCTTACCAATAAATAAATCTAACCCAATGGTATTGAGTAGTGTCTTTAGGGTGCCAATTTTTACCGACTCAAGCTTACTCATAATTTTGTAGTAAGTAGCTGGCGCAATATCGGCAAATAAGGTTAGCTCCTTCACTTTTAGCTGCCCCATATGTTCGGCCACCATCTCTTGTACTGTCTGTTGCGTTAGCGGCTGAAATCCATCACGCTTTTGTTTAAGAAGCAGTATTTGCAATTCACGATCTAACGCAGCCATCTGCACAGCTAGCTGGTTTCTCATGTTAAGCATCTGATTTATTTGGGTATCACTTTCTACGTTTTTCATATCAGACATAAGTACCACCTCAAAGTGCTACGTTTCACCACAGGTATTACACAGTAACAACTATCACTAACGCAGACTTTTTATGATGAAAAAAAATAATAGTTATACTATAGCAGTATATTTTTAATATTCATCTGCTTTAGCGATATTTTCAGCATAAAAAATAGATTTAGTACATTACATTGAAATATATGTGCAATTTATGCCAAGGAGAAGAGACAAATATCGGCTCAGATCTAAAGCAAAAATGAGCTCACCTGAGCCAGTGTGGGCAAAGAGGGAAACGCGCCTTTTTGCCCGCAGGTAATCGCGCCGCAGCGAGTTGCAAATACCACCGCCGCTTCTAAATGCGCTTTGCTTTCTAGCCTTTGTTTCAAGCCTACATTTCCTAAATCGGATTCAAGATCATGTTCGAGCCCTAAGCCTAAAGCGAACAGGAAGCCTGAGATAAAACTGTCGCCTGCCGCCGTAGTATCGACGGCTGAGATTTTGGGGACGGGTACGCTAAACCTTTGCTGCCCTGTGATGCATTGTACTGTATTGGCACCATCGGTGACCAAAATCACCTCAACCCCTTGGGCGAGGCAAAACTGCAGATAATCTTCAAAACTCTTATCCCGCGCTAACGCTAAGTAGTCCGCTTCTTCGCGGCTCATTTTCAGCACTTGGGTGTAACGAAAACACTGCTCAACCCGCTCGGCCAACAAAGACGTGTCCTGCCACAGGGATAAACGCAGGTTCACATCGAAACTCACTAAAGTCGCGAACGCATTGGCACAACGCGCACCATAAAGGCTAGTGTTAAAGATGGCAATTTCAGTAAAGGTATTAGAGCAAAGATGAAAGATATCAATCCCCTGCCATGGAATATGGTCGAAATGCTGATTGCTGTAGCGCATATCGGCTGTGCCATTACGGTTAAACTCAAAGGTGCGTTCACCCTGTTCATCTAAATTGACCAGCACAGTCGCGGTAGCGGCGCCCGGCACTTCGGCAAGATAATCGGTCGCCACGCCCTGAACCGCTAAGGCTTGCTTTAACATAACGCCATAATGGTCCGCGCTGATGCCACCGGCAAAGTAACTCTTACCGCCGAGTTTCGCGTAACCCACAGCCACATTGGCGGGCGCGCCACCGGCAATCAGCTGATGATGTTTGCCTGTGGCATCGGTTGGCAGCAAGTCTACTAACACCTCACCGAAACTGAGTAATACCGTCATTTCCACTCCAACTTTGTATTCTATATTCTGCATTCTGTATCGGGCAAAAAGCCCACTTTCATGGGCTGTTTTGGGCTTAGCATTATTTTTGTCGCAACATCCGCTTAGAACTCGTATTTAAGCGTCGCACTCGTGGTGCGGCCATTAATAGTACGGGCACGGATGATATTGTTATCAGGGATTGAGCCTTCTTCCGCCTCAGTAATACCTGTGACATCAAACAAGTTATTGACGTTTAAGGACACACTCATGGCTTCGGTCAGATTGTAAGTCGCGAAAGTATTCACTTGGTTGTAGCCATCGAAGCTTAAGTCGTTATTATCTTGAGCATAGGAATCAGTGGTACCGATTAAGTTAACGCCCACAGAACCTTGGTCAAAGTTGTAACGGCCCATCAAGGAGTAGATAAAGTCAGCCTGTCTCCTTGGGATATTACCCACCACTTCTGGCGTCAATGCATCTTTAGCAATCTCAGCATCGGTCCAGGTCAGGTTGCCTCTAAAGTCGAAGTCACCGATAAAATAGGCCGACTCGATTTCGATACCTTTGGCTTTGTACTTACGGTCGAAGAAACGTTGGCTGGTGGCTTCAAAGTTTTGCTCTTCGGTTTCAGAGTAGAACGCCGTCGCGAACACAGACAAATCATCGTAACGGTACTTAACACCTAACTCGTACTGGTCAACGATATCAACCGCATCTTCCTTCGCAACTGAACCATCGGCACGCACTTTACCAAATAACAGACGGTCGGCATTGGCGCGGCCACCGTGGCTCAAGCGACCGAAGGCAGCTAAGTCACTGGCAAATTGATAGTTAGCACCTAATGAGTAAGACGTATAGCTCCAATCGTAATTCACTGGCTGAGGGTTCGCATTATCGATGGAAGACACGCTCTGCTCAGGGATTGAAATCATTCCATCAAGATTCATATCCACTTGCGATTGCACGCTACCTGCGTAGTTACCGCTCGCATCACCACTGTCATAACGCACACTGGCATCGAGCGACAAGTCACCAAAACTCGATGCTAACGCGAGGTAAGGCGCTTTAATGGTGTAGTCGGTATCGTAATTACGTTGGCAACAATTTCCCCAGTAAGGTACGCCATAACCATAGAGTCCATTGTCAGAATACGCAGTGCCATCGGCGGCAACCACATCTAATAGTGCGGCATTATCGCCTTTGACTTCCATCAAATAAGAGTTCCACATCCAGGTCATGCTGATGTTTTGCACCGCATTGTAGTAACCTAAGGTCACGCTGGTATCGTCGAAGGTTTTAGTCAATTTCAGGTCGTTTACGATTGAGCCAAAGTCATTCATCTGCACGTCAAAGGTATTGATACGCATGGCTAAACCGTCCATCTGACTACCAGAATTAGGTCCATTGGCGTAAATCAACTTAGCGCCAGTGCCAGCAATACTGGTCGCGATATCGCTACCGTTTGCCACTTCGGCAGGAAATGGCGCGATAAAGTTACCGCTCACATCGGAGAAACGGAAACGGTTTTCAACCTGCCAATCGTTACCTAAATCGAATGAAGCCTCTAAGCCGACAGAATCGACCACTGGATTCATGCCATCGCGCATATCGCCACGGCGACGTTCGCCATCGGCACCTAAGCTCAAAGTTGACTGGAAATACGCGGATTGAATCGCATCGGATTTCGCATCAAAACCTGGGATTGAACTGCCATCCGAGTACATAGGCATAGGTAAGTAACCAATGCTTTTATCATCTAAATGTTTGAAATACAGACGAACATAACCCTTATCGAATTCTTTGGTTAAGTTAGCTTTGATCTGGCCGCCTTTGTTAGCGTTATAGCCAGCATCGCGTGGGCCTTCGCCCGTACGCACAAAACCACCCACATGGAAACGCAGGCTGTCGTTGATGCTAGTGCCGTATTCAAAGTCGGTACGGAAGGTATCGTAATCCAGCCCTAAGGTGGTAGCCACACTGCCCGAATCCGAAGTACCGGTTTTACTGATCACATTGATAATGCCGCCAGGGGCATTACTGGCCGCAGTCGATGCAGAGCCGCCACAGATAGATTCAATGGTTTGCACTGTTGAATCTAAGCGTAAAAAGATATCTGCGTTACCGAAGGCGATATCGCCAAACTGTAGGATTGGCAAACCATCTTCTTGAATTTGTAGGAACTTAGCACCACCAGACGCCACAGGTAAACCACGCACAGCTATGTTAGCGTTACCTTCACCGCCAGTAGACTCGACCTTCATCCCCGGAATAATACGGAATGCTTCGGCAGATGAACGCGGCGTACTCACTTCAAGCTCAGCCAGTGACACACTGCTGACTGACACACTCGAGTCCATAACACGAGTGCCGCGGGCAACCCCAGTCACGGTAATTCTTTCTAAACCTAACGCGTCTTTCTTGGCTTCTTCCTGTTGTGGTGCGTCGGCTGCCCAAAGGTGAGAACTCACCAACACGGCCAATGTACTTAACAAGAATTTCTGTGATGTGCTTTTTATCATTTTTATGTCCCCACCCATATTTGAGATGCAGCCCTATCTCCCCATGGCTACATCTACCGAATTGTGATTAATCGAAGAACCATCTTAGTGATTGCTCAAGGTCATATTGAACTTAACCCCCAACCAACTTAATCGATTAAGTTAACAAGTTAGCAACTTAATAACAAAAATCAAGTGTGTTTTTTGCACAATTTTGGTTCGCACTCTGGGTGTACCAGATCAACGTATTGATTAATTGAAGAAATGTGACAAAAAAATATTTTCTGTCACAGCCCAAATTAGTGCGTATCGAAAGTTAACAAATGGCGGGCAGGATCTTTAACGAGATTAAATCCGCTCAGAAGGCACAACAAAATGGCAAAACCAGTGGCGAGGTAGAAGCCATATTTAACATGGCCGAAAATATCGCCCACTAACCCCATCAACAAGGGCCCAACGGCGGCGGACACGGCAGTAAAAAACAGAATCACCCCAGCCACAGAGCCATGCTGATCTACGGGGAAACAGCTAATCCCCTTAGAATTAAGCGTGGGATACATCATGGACATAAACAGCCCAGACAAGGGCAACAAGACGACTGCCGCTTCAATGCCGTAGATCATAGACCCAAGATAACAAGCACTTATCGCGAAGCTAAACCAGAACATCACTTGCTGCCATGGGAAGCGATCGAGCACCCAGCCACCTAAAAAGCGCCCACCAGCACGCAGGGTAAAAAAGATCGTCAAGGCATAAGCGGCCAGTGTGGTGTAATCACCTTGATAGCTTTGCAGCAAGGTCGGCATCCACACGTAAATCGCCACTTCGGTGGCAACGTATAAACCTATCGCGAGCGAGAACCCTAATGCATAAGGGTTTTTCATCATCTTAAAGGTGCTGGCAAGGTTAATGGCATCCGTCGAGGAACGTTTGATTTGCGGATAATCCGCCCGATAAGCTAACCAACACAGCACTAAACAGAAGCAACCCGCGCCAAAATACAGATACTTCCAAGAGACGCCGCTGATCAGTAAATAACTAACGATGGCCGGCCCTATCATGGCACCGACACCAAAGTAGCCCTCTACCGTATTCATAGTGCTCGAATGCTGTTTTGAGGAAGTCGAGATATCGCCAATAAGCCCCAGCGCGCTGGTTTTAAAGACGCCAATCGCCGTGCCGACAAAGGCGAGTAGGAACAAGAAATAGTAAAACGATTCCCCCAGCGCGAACATGAAGCAGGCGAGCGCGAATAACAATAACCCCAATAGAATGGTTAACTTACGCCCTATCTTATCCGCCAAGAAGCCTAAAAACAGTCCACTCACCGCGATAAAAATCATCGGCATATAATGGAAGGCACTGGCCTGCGACATGGACAAACCAAACTGGGATATCAACTCAGGAATAATGACGCCCACGGCATCAGAGGTCATAGCGAACATGAAAAACATTAAATATGTGAGTACCCGAATACGGGTATGATTGCGGTTATCGCAACCTTTTGAATCACTTACCATACCATTTCACCTTATCGTTATTATACCTACTCGCTCTCAGCAGCTCAGTGACAGCATACTGAAAGGGTTTCGGCTTTTGTGTACAGCAGTGAGCCAGCCTCCCCCAAAACTTGAGACTAACTCAAAAATCCAACAAACCACTTGAATAATGTTTCATATTGGTTAAATATACAACTTAATCGATTAAGTTTAGTTGTGCAATCAATTAAAGGATTGCCATTAACCTTTACTCTAAAAAGACAACTCAAGCGTGGGCAAAGTATGAAAAACCAAGTGCAACTGATCACCTATGTCGACAGAATTACCAATGCCGGGCTCAAGGAGCTCAAAGCGCTGCTCGATGACGAGTTGCAAGGTCTATTCGGCGGCGTACATCTTTTGCCTTTCTATTTTCCCATTGACGGCAGCGATGCAGGCTTCGATCCGATAGACCATGTGCAAGTCGATTCACGCTTAGGCAATTGGGATGACGTTAAACGCATTGGTGATGATTACGACATCATGGCCGACCTTATCGTTAACCACATGTCCGCCGAGTCGCCCGAATTTAAAGACGTACTCAAGCACGGCAAACAATCGGCTTACTGGGATTTATTTTTAACCAAAGACAAGGTATTTCCTGAAGGGTTAAGCGCGCAAGATCAAGCCGCTATCTATCGTCCACGCCCGGGCAGTTGCTTCAGCACTTACACCTTAGCCGATGGCTCGACCGAAGAGTTTTGGACCACCTTTACCCGCAATCAAATCGATATCGACGTTCATTCCGCCGCGGGTAAAGACTATTTAAACCGAGTACTGGCGCGTTTCGACCACAGTAAAGTGAATCTGATCCGCTTAGATGCTGCGGGCTATGCGATTAAAAAGCCCGGCACTAGCTGCTTTATGATTGAAGAGTCCTTCGAGTTCGTGGATAAATTAGCTAATCAAGCCAATGAGTTAGGTATGACAACGCTGGCCGAAATTCATTCGCACCACATGACTCAAGTCGAAATCGCCAAGCGGGTCGACATGGTGTACGACTTCGCCCTGCCACCGCTCATCTTGCACACGCTGTTTAGCCAAGATTGCCAAGCCTTGACCCATTGGCTGGAAATGGCGCCACGCAACTGCATTACCGTACTCGACACCCACGACGGCATCGGCATTATCGACGTCGGCCCTATGGATGGCTTGCGCGGATTATTGACCGAAAATCAAATCGATAATCTGGTTGAAACCATACATGGCAACAGTAAGGGCGAGAGTCTTCAAGCCACAGGCGCGGCCGCCAGTAACGTCGATTTATATCAAATCAACTGCACCTATTACGATGCGCTCGGCCAGAATGACTTAGATTATTTGATGGCGCGGGCGATTCAGTTTTTCGCACCGGGTATTCCGCAGGTGTATTACGCGGGTCTGCTGGCGATTCCAAATGATATGGAACTGCTCAACAACACCCATGTCGGTCGCGATATTAATCGTCCTTACTTGAACCGTGAAAAAGTGCAACAAGCGTTACAGAAACCTGTAGTTAAGGCGCTGACTCAACTGATTAAACTGCGTAATAGCAGCCCAGCCTTCGATGGCCGATTTACGATGGCATCAGCAGAACGCACGTTAACCTTATCTTGGACAGCGGCCGATTCACAGGCGAGCCTCACCCTCGACTTTGCCAACAAAGATGGCCAAATCGCCCTAATAGATAAGCAAGGTAAAGAGACACAAGTGTCGTTATCAAAACTGCTGGCTCAAGCATAAGCTTGAGTTCCTGTTCGGGCTTGAGCTTGGGTTTAAGTTCAAGCCATAGTTTTGAGATAGCAAAAAGGCGCATTGAATGCGCCTTTTTTAGTTAAAAGATGTAGAGACTAGCAGCTCTTACCGAGGCGTAATTCATAGCCCAAAACTTCCGCATGCACGGCATCACTGACAAACATTTGCGCCGCTTTTCGGCCCTTCTGCTCAGAGTATTGATAGACGGTCGTTAACGGCGGATTTGAACGTGTGCCTTCATCTATGCCATCAAAGCCCACTACTCGCACATCTTCGGGAACACTCAGCCCCATGGCCTGCGCCTCACCGAGCACACTCAAGGCGATTAAGTCACTCATACATAAAAATACATTCGGCCGCGGAGTCGAGTTCAGCGCTTCTTTTGCCGCTATCGCCGCATAGTCGGCATTGCTCTCGGGGATATTCCAAATGCGGTCCGGCCCCAGAACAACGCCCACTTCTTCAATCGCTTGCAAGTAACCCTGTAACCTTTGATGGGCAACAGAGGTATCGATTTCTAACAAATTTAAATCATACACGCGGCAAGTTAAGTGGGTATCGAGCAAACGTAGCCCCAAAATGGCCACATTGTCAGCTGGCGACTGCAATGCCAGTTTTGCCACTTCATAGGCCGCTAACTTATTGTCTATGCTCACAGACGCATTGCGATGGATATCAAAATCGACCGTGACGACCTTTTTCTTTACCTGCTTTAACTGCTCGGCCAACAGGGCATTGCGCGGACGACCATAACAAATAAAACCATCCACAAAATCGGCTACCGCATTTACACTGTCTGAACTGCCCGAAAACAGCAGCAAATTGAGTTTTTCTTGCTCCAAGACAGAGGCTACGCCCTTCATAAATTTACTGGCGACGGGATCGGACACCATGTATTCCACGCTATCCGACAGCACCAAGGCGACAGTATCGAACTTGCCCTTACGTAGGGATTGAGCCGCTTTATTTGGTCCGAAATAACCCAACTTAGTGCAAGCCGCTAAAATTTCATTACGACGTTTTTCCGATAATTGATCGGGGCGATTAAACGCGTTAGACACAGTGGCATTAGAGACACCCAACTCGTTGGCTATGCTCTTTAGGGTCCAGTGTTTTGTTGTTGTCATGCTTATGTCCTGGAATCGAATAAGGCCACAAAAATACGGCTCAGCGCAAATAGTACACGGCTTAAATGGGTCGTGCACCTGCAAATCTAGGCTTACTGCGCAGTTTCGCTATCATGATCTTTTAATGCCGTCGCAGGGGATAAAAAACCGACTATCGCGGCGCACAATGCCACACCCGCAGCGGCCATAAATCCATATTGGAAGGCGTGATGCACCACCTCTGTCGGCAGAGTTTTAATGGTGGCGATGCCAAGCTCTGAACCCTTGAGTGGCAGCAGACTATAAAGCAGCACACTAAATAACGCAGTGCCGATAGCAGCGCCCATAGAACGACACAGCGACACCATGGCCGTGACTTGACTGAGTCGCGCCTTGCCCGACACGCTCTGCACCACGAGCTGCACACTCGGCATCACAGTCCCTAGCCCTATCCCAACCAACACACCTAAGCCGCCGATCACATTGGCATTAGGCGGCACAAAACTAATCAATAACAAGCCGATGAAAGCTAAACCCATACCAAAGGTCGGCAACCACTTAGGCGCGACATCTTTGCTTAACAGTCGGCCTGCTATCGTCGAGCCAGTGACGATACCGAAGGTCATAGGCAAGAGCAGTAAACCAGTTTTAGCGGGATTAGTATGTAAGCCCACCTGCAGATAAATCGGCAGGAAGAAGATCATCGCAAACAAACAGGCCGCAAACAGCGCCGCCGTTAGCAGTGGCATATACACGGCCTTCTTCGCCAGTAAATCTAACGGCAGAAACGGACTCGCCAATCGCCGTTCCCACAATAACAAGCATAAAATGCCAACCACCACAAAGACGGCAAAGCCTAAGCTGGTCGCAGAAAGCCAAGCAAACTCTTGCCCCGCCACAGATAACCAATACAACAGCGCGGTGATAATAGCCGGAAACAAGACCACGCCCACTAAATCAAACTTGCCTTGGCGAACGGGTTTAACGCTGCGCTTATGTAAGCCATTGAGCCGCCATACGGCCAGCATAGCCAGTGGAATATTCGCCCAAAACAGCCAATGCCACGAATAGGCGTGCACCACAATCCCGCCAATCACAGGGCCGCCGACACTCGCGAGGGTAAACATAGCGGCAAAATAGCCTTGGAAACGCGCCCGCTGCCGAATAGGCACTAACTCACCAATTAAGGATTGGGACAAACTCATCAAACCGCCACCGCCCATACCCTGCAAGATACGTCCGGCGATCATGTGGTCCATAGTGCCTGCACTCGCCGAAACGATGGAGCCCAGTGCAAAAACCACTAAGGCGATCATCAGGATTTTCGCGCGACCGAAGTTATCCCCTAACCAGCCATAAATCGGTACAGAAGCGGCCATCGCCAGCATATAGCCGATAGTGATCCACGAGGCTTGGCGCAGACCGCCAAGATCTTCAACTATGGCAGGCGTCGCCGTCGCGAGTAAGGTTTGATCAACCGCGGCCAAAAACATGGGCAAGAATACGGCGGAGAAAATGGCGAGAAAAACAGAAGTAGGTAAAGGGTCACTCTGGGATAACGCAGGCTCTAAGGACATATTGTCTCCGCTAACTTATAAGCTCAAGTGCATAAAGAAGATATGTTAAATCCGCCGTGCATTCCAATACTTAGACGCCCAATAACTGTTATGCAGGCTCGAAATCTTCACCCCTTGGCTAGTGGAAACGTGGAGAAAATTATCGTCTCCCACATAAATGCCGACATGGTGTGTGCTCCAGCCCGTCTTGAAAAAGACCAAGTCGCCCTTGCGCAGTTGATTTCTCGGCACAGGTTTACCTAAGGCTTGTTGCTCTTCAACCGTGCGCGGTAAGGTCATACCCAACATCTTCTGATAGGCGACAGACACAAAGGCCGAGCAATCTATGCCACGCTTAGTACCACCACCAAGGCGATAAGGTACTCCGCGCCACTCAGAATGCAGTTCGGAGATATTGCTATCATTCCAAACTGTGGCGGGTTCAACTTGCTTTACCACAGGCTTAGGTTCTGGCGCGCTAGCACAAGCGCCAAGGCCTAAGGCTAAGATAACTATCAGTAATCGTTTCATAGCTTCAAACTCATTGCAGGCAGATTTCTCAGTAACGTAATTTTGAGTTTTTATCAGGTAAATTCAGGGCGGCTGGGGATCAAAACGCCCCAACACCCGCGCACTCTAGCAGACTAATATAACCTAAAGCTTAAAACTATAACGCCGTCCACAATAAACGCACACCCACCAGCACCATTAAAATCAAGATGATGCGTTTAAATAACCTATCGTCAATTTTATCTTGAATGAACAAACCTAACTTTACCCCTAACCACGCAAGCGGCACCAATAACAGAGAAACGATAATATTCTCTTGATTGATCTGCCCAAGCAAACTGTAAGGAACAAGTTTAACCAGATTCACCACCGCAAAAAACACCACGGCAGTGGCTAAAAACTCTACCTTGGCCAAGCGCAACGGCAACAAATAAGCGTTGAGTGGCGGCCCGCCCGCATGGGCAACAAAGCTCGTAAATCCGGCGGTTAAGCCACACAAGCGCCCAATCAGAGGTGAAGGTGATGCTTGAGTTTTATCCCCAAGGATCAAACCATACAAACCAAAACCGAGGGACACACAGCCTAGAATCGCCCGTAAGTAATCTTCGTTTAATCTATCAAACAACAGATAAGCGATAAAAATCCCCACTATCGCTGCGGGCAGTAATATCCATAAATGACGCGGATTATGTTGCCCCCACCAAGAACGCACACTTAAAAAATCCATATAAATCAGCAGCGGCAACATAAGCGCCGCCGCTGTGGTAGGGCTAATGGCCAGCGCCAATAGCGGGACAGTTAAGCCGCCCACGCCACCCGCAAAACCGGATTTAGAAATCCCCGTAATCAATACTGCGGGTATCGCCACCAACCAAAAAAGAGGGTCCGTTAACATCAACACATCCTGAATAACGCTTTAAGGCTATCAAGTTACCTGTTGTTGGTGTGATAAAAAAGAGGCTGCACTGAGCTAACATCAAAAGTGTAATCACATAGATAAGTCAGCGAGCCTAAACGTGAGTAACAACCTCGCCCATAAAATACGGGATAAACAGTAAAAAATCCGCAGCCATTTGGCTGCGGATTTTTTATGTTAGCTTTTGGCTAAAGAAGAAAAGCTTAGCTTACGCCTATGCAGATTCAGCCGTCATATTCACTAAGCGAGGCGTACTCTTAGTCGCTCTCTTAGCTGACGCTGGAGTTTTGGGCTCTGGCATACGAATGGTTAATGACATCACTAACGCCACCACCAGCAACACTAAAATCACGTTGAAGGTTGCAATAAAGCCACCAAATAACGAGGCGACAATCGAACCGATAATGCTGCCGATACCGAAACCTAAGTAGATAACCCCATAGTTTTTAGTCAGATTATTCAGACCGAAGAAGTCGCTCACCAGTGAGGGATAAACAGTGATAGTACCGCCAAAACTAAAGGCAACGCAGGCAACAGCAACGAAGAACAGGTTAGCATTCAAAGGAATGAACAACAGTAACACCATACCGACTAAGGTGATGATCTGCGCCAGCGAAATAACGCGAATGCGGGGGATTTTGTCCGACAGTATACCCAGCACTAAACGACCACTGAGGTTCGCCATAGCAATCACAGCAACAGCATTGGCGGCGACCAGTACAGGCAAGTCGACCATCTTCTCGCCGATATCTTTAGCCACACCAATCACATACAAACCACTCATACAGGCAGACAGGAACATCAGCGCCAGCATCCAGTATTGCGGCTTACGCATGGCTTCAGCGAGGGTGAAGTCGCGACTTTCGGCTTGCTGACTTGCGGCTGATTGTGCAGGCGCATCTTTCATCAACATACCGCCACACAAGACCAACGCCATGGCGATCAGCCCCCACAGTTGGAAGGTGGTTTCAAGGCCAGTGTTTTCGAGTAACAGCACGTTAATGTATTTAAATCCGAGGCTACCTAGACCATAAGCGCCAATCGCTAACGCCGAAATCAGCCCTTTGCGTTCGGGGAACCACTTCACGCAATTAGACAAGGTCATCAAGTAGCCAGTGCCATCGGCAAAGCCCACTAAAATCCCTGCGCACAGGTAAAGCATCATCAAGTTGCTGGCTTGGGCAGTGAGTAAGAATCCAACGCCGAGTAACAGGCCTGCGCCTAAGGTGACATTACGTACGCCAAAACGTTCCTGTAATTTGCCCGCCATGGAAGATGCCACGGCCAAAGACAAACTCAGCAAACCAAACACAAACGCCACTTGGCTGACGGGTTCGTCGAGCTTAACGGCCAACTGCGCATTGAACAGGCTCCAAGTGTAAACTGAGCCGAGTGCAAACTGGGTGATAATAGTACCAACTAAGGTCAGGTACCGAGAACGGTTCATCTCTTTAGTCATGATGCATCTCGCTTTAGGGGATCAGGAATTGAGTCCACTATAAGAGAGATGCGATTCGCGCCGATCAATTAAGGCATGAAATACAGATCTGCAGGAATGAATGACAATTACAGCCTCATCAGCTGTCGAAAAGCCTTAATATTACTACGGCTAACGGGCACCTCGAACGACAAATCATGCAACCTAATCAGGTAAGTACTATTGAACCAAGGCACGATTTCGCGGATCTTGTTGATATTGACGCAATAGGAACGGTGACAGCGGAAAAAGCCCTCGGCGGGCAAGCGGCTAACAAACTCACTGATGGTCATCTGCATCACATAACGGTCGGTGCGGGTGTACACATAAGTGAGTTTTTCATCGGCCTCGGCATAATAAATTTGCTCGCAGGGCGTAACGATAATCCGCTCACCTTTAACTAAATTCACGGTTCGACTGGTGTTGCTCGCGGCCTCATGTTGCGGCTTTGGTGCTTGTCGTCCCACCTGTTCAATCTTCTGCAATAAGCTGATGATCCGCGGTTCATTGTAGGGCTTGAGAATATAATCGAAAGCTTCGAGCTCAAATGCTTCTACTGCAAATTCTTTATAGGCAGTAACAAACACCACATGGGGAGGATGGGTCGATTTATGCAGATTCTTCGCCAACAAGAGGCCATCAATGGACGGTATTTGGATATCCAAAAACACCACATCGACCTCGTGATCCTGCAAATATTTAAAGGCCTCTAAGCCATCCTCGAAGCTAGCCACTATGTCTATCTCACTGTGGCTCTTCACTAAATACTCTAGCTCCTCACGGGCGAGATATTCATCTTCAACTATGATGGCTTTTAACATACTTGCGCCTCATTTTCCGGTAAGTAAAAACTGACTTCAGTCCCCGGCTCGAGCCGTTTAAGCTGCAAACCTTCGCCGTACAATAACTTCACTCTCTGGTGCACATTCATCAGCCCGATACTGCTGCTTTCTACACGGCCAGCAGCTACACCATCAATCACCTCTTGGCGGATCCCATAGCCAGTATCGCGCACGGCGACGCGAATGCCTGCATCGAGTTTTTTCACTTCTATCGTCACTCTGCCCGGTGCACTACGCGGCTGAATGCCATGCAAAATCGCGTTTTCCACCAGCGGCTGTAACAAGAGGCAAGGTACACAAAAATGCACATCGTCGACATCGAAGATCACTTCAAGCTTGTCGCCAAAACGCGCCTGCTCGATCGCCACATAATCACGGACTTGCTTCACTTCTTCTTGGATATCAATCAGCTCATCGCCTTTAGCCAAGTTATAGCGCAGATAATCGGCCAGATTAGCAATCAACTGTCGCGCCTGCTGTGGCCGAATACGGATCAAAGAAGAAATCGCATTGAGGGCATTAAATAAAAAATGTGGATTAATCTTGCTCTGCAACGCCGTAAACTCCGCCTTGCGGGTCATCTCTTGCAGTTGCTCGATACGCGACACTTCCATCTGGGTCGAAATCAGCTGCGACAAACCCACAGCCATCTCCCGCAACGAGCTAGTGATACGATAGGTATTGCGATAGTAAATCTTCAGCGTGCCACTCACAGTGCCGTTTTCGCGCAGCGGGATTATGATGACCGAATGAAAATCCGATAAATGATATTGGCGTAAGTCATTGTTAATAATGTTTTGATCTTGCTCTATCGCCCTTTGAGTCATTTCGCTAATCGCTTGATGACCATCGACCTCGTAGTAATCTTTGCCAACGCCCATATAGGCTAATACATCGCGAGTATCGGTAATGGCCACGGCATCGGCGTGGATTTCATTACGGATCACACCGCACACTTGCTCTAACGCATGACGATCAATTTTGCGGAAGAAAGGTAAGGTTTTGTTGGCAATATCCAGCGCGAGCTTGGCCTGCTTGGCGGCAATGAGCTCTTTCTCATCGTCGAGGTCTTGCACTAGCTTGATAATCAGTCCGATACACACAGTGCCCGCAATCATGGGATAGGCAATGTGACTCACAATCTCTACACCCACCTGGTGCGGCTCTGTCAGCAGCCAAATCAACAACATGGTCAGTGTTTCACACAACATGCCAGCCACAATGCCATAAATCCATAACTTAGATTTGGGGCATTTGTAGTAAATCCAGGTAGCCATTAGACCGGCAATAATGCTGGCGATTAAACACGGGATAGAAGTATCGCCATCCATATCAATCAGATATCTATGCAGCCCCGACAACACGCCCGCGGGAATGCCGACCCAAGGGCCAAATAAAATCCCGCCGGAAATAATCGCAATAATCCGCACGTTAACCAGCGCGCCTTCAACCTCAATACCGGTATAAGTACTGAACACCGCAAATAAGCAAAATATCGCCGCCACAGAGACCAGCTCTGCGGGGGTGTGATTACGCTTTTGGAATAAACGCTGGAACGGTCGAGTGCGGGTTAAAAAGAACAAGGTCATCAGCATCAAGGCCGCCCGTTCAAATACCGCCAGTAACATCATTTGATTTTCGAGCACGCTTTCCCCTTGATCTATCACGCTGAATCACAGCCCAACGTTATATTTACCAATGATATATTTATGAGTGTTAAGCCTGTACGCTGAATGGATTAGGGTGAAGACAGGCTTTGCCGCCAACACAAGCTCCCATAAAAGATAGACTCGATTTTGCAGATCCAACGTAAGACATGGATGATAAAAATCACCGAGCCCCAAACTTGTCAAACACTCGTATTTAGGCTCGAGTAAAACATCAAACGCTAATGCCCACATAAATACAGGCTTGCTAAAGTAAAGGACAGATAAAAGTCCCATTCACGCGGGCTCAGTCACACATTCGTACTTGAATTAGGCTATCAAAGTGTATCGAAGGACAATTTGAAGATCCTAAAACACGTTAAGTTAACCACTAAAAAGTGCAATTGCCCTCTATCAGGTCACTGCCACAATTTGCAAAATCGACTGGAATACCCGAAGCTAAAACCTTCGGCTCGAATGCAATATGAGATCACCCCCATGCGAGATTCTAGGTTCACACTTAGCTGCGCTGAACCGAGCCAAACTGAACTGAGCATGCCCTAGTAATGGAATAAGGAGCGAACATGAGTGAACTACAAGCACAGTTTTATGGTGGCCCTAAGGAATGTCCTATTGAAAATGGCCGCATTCAAGCTCAACGGATAGCCCCTAAAATCAGTGATGTCGGCGGCATACCTGTCGCACGGGCTATTCCACAAAAAGAGCGCCGCCTTATCGGCCCTTGGTGCTTTCTCGACCATATTGGCCCAATCACCGACGGCCCGCAGTTAAACGTCGGCCAACATCCACACATTGGATTGCAAACCTTTACTTGGATGCTCGAAGGCGAAATCATGCACAGGGACAGCCTCGGCAGTGCCCAAGTGATCCGCCCAAAACAAGTTAACCTGATGACAGCCGGACACGGCATAGCCCACACCGAAGAGTCGATAGCGGGCCATCACACTATGCACGCAGCCCAACTATGGATTGCCTTACCACTAGAGCACAAAGATACCACTCCGAGATTCGATCACTACCCAGAGCTGCCGACTTGGCACGAGTCAGGCGTCGAATTCACCCTACTGATTGGCAGTTGGCATCATAAACAGGCGCCCACATTACACTTCTCACCTATCGTTGCCATAGATCTGTTTGCCGCCCATGACGCTGAACTCACTCTGAATCTCGACCCTAGTTTCGAATATGCCCTCATGCCACTGGAAGGCAGCTTCCAAATCGAGGATGACAGTTTTGATAATAACCACCTCGCCTACCTTGGCATGCTACGCGAAACCATTACCATAAAACTCGAGGCAGGTTGTCGCATACTGCTGATTGGTGGCGCGCCACTGGCTGATCCTGTCAGCATTTGGTGGAACTTTGTCGGCCATAGCAAAGATGAAATAGTTAAAGCACAGGCAGATTGGGAAGCCGAAGATCCCCGCTTCGCCGCCGTTACTGGCTATAGTGGCAAACGCTTAGTGCCCCCACCAATACCTTGGTGATGCTTAGCTCAATGATGGGTGAACAAATGATTTCGGGGTTAGTGGTTGGATAGGCGCTTTGGCAACATACGTAAGGGTCTGCGCCTAGGTTAAGGCTTACAACATGAGTGTATGCGGTAAGCCTTATCATTTACCCAAAGTGTGATGTGAACAAGCTCGATTGGCCTAAGCTAAGTGCAAGCTAAGCCACTCACAAGGTTACAAATTTTACGACATTTTTACGCGCTATCTTAAAATGCCTTTGCTAAAGTACAGGCACTTTTTTTATATGCGTCTTTCTATTCATGACTTCATCCATAGCGGCTCCCATGACACAATACTGGCGTTCGCACCCGACTTTATTTACCTTCATAGTGCTAGTGACGGCCATTTTCAGCAGCGCCTTTATCGATCACTTTTCAAACTCGACTATCGCCGTACTACTGATTTTACAATTGGCCGTAGTGGCCGTAGCCCTACAATGCAACGCCAACTTGGCCTATTTTGCGGCAGTATTTGAGGCGACCAGCTTTAATTTTCTATTTACCACACCACGTTATTCACTCCAGATGTTTAATCTTGAGGACATTCTCAATCTCAGTGTGTTTCTGCTTGTCGCCCTCACCACCAGCAAATTAGCCGAACACTATCGACGTCAGCAAGATGCTCTCGAACAAGCTCAGTTACGCAACAGTATTTTGCTGTCGGTTTCCCACGATTTACGCACCCCACTCGCCACTATCATTGGCACGCTCACCACCTTAAAGGAATACATGCCTAAGCTCAGCCCAGACCAAAAGGATGAGCTGATTGATAGCGCAGCAGCCGAAAGCCATCGCCTGCACCAATATATCGAAAACCTGCTGCAAGCCACTAAGTTACAACACGGCGCACTCAAATTTAGCTTGAGTGAAGACGCCATAATGAATGTATTGCACCAAGCTATTGCCCGTTTTCCAGCCACGCAGCCGCGTATTATCATCAAGAGTGACGCCGATCTACCGTCACTGATGATCTGCAGTTCATTGATTGAGCAAGCTATTTTTAATGTATTGGATAATGCGCTGCGCTATTCGCCTTCTGATAAGCAAGTCATAGTAAAGGCGTATCAGCAGGGCGATGTATTATTGTTAGATATCCAAGATGAGGGTCTTGGCATAGAACCCGCTCAAGCGCAGGCAATTTTTGAACTCTTTTATCGCCAGCATCCCTCAACCGATAGCGGCTCGGGCCTTGGGCTTGCTGTTGCTAAGGGCATAATTACCGCCCATGGTGGCCAGATCAGCGCCGAACCTGTCGCTCATGGCAGCCTTATTCGTATCGCATTGCCGATAAAAAAGGGAGAGGAATAAATGGCTTATAAGGTGCTGGTCGTCGATGACGAAGCGCAAATCCACACTTTTATGCGGATATCGTTAGAAGCGGAAGGATTCGAATATCATGGCGCCGCCTCGATTGCGTCAGCCCTAGCGCAATATCATGCGCAGCAGCCACATGTGTTAGTGCTTGATCTTGGCCTACCCGATGGTGATGGCATCAGCTTGCTGCAAACCCTACGTCAAAGTGACAAAGTGCCGGTGCTTATCTTAACCGCCCGCGATCAAGAGGAAGAAAAAATTCGTCTTTTAGAAGCTGGCGCCAATGACTATCTCAGCAAGCCATTTGGGATCAGGGAGTTAATCGCTCGCATCAAGGTTTTAGTCCGCGATTTAGTCGATGAACCGCCATTAAGTGATTTACTGCAGTTTGGCGCACTTAAGTTGCAAAAAAGTACCCACCAGCTTTGGCTCGATCAGCAAGAAATCGCCTTAACCAAAAAGGAGTTTGCCCTGATGGAGACCTTAATGTCTCACCCTGGTCAGCTCGTTAAACAAACTGAATTACTGCGGGATATTTGGGGTAAAACCCATCAAGAAGACAGTCATTATCTGCGGATCTTAGTCAGTCAGTTACGTAAAAAACTCAATGACAGCAGCGAGCAGCAGCTCATTAAGACAGAAGCGGGCCTAGGTTATCGCTTAACAAACAATAGATAAGCATCTGTTATAAATTAGAAAAGGATATTTTAATGGCACATTTTACCGTTATTGGCTTAGGGCGATTTGGTGTCGCCGCTAGCCTAGAATTGATCCACTTAGGCCACACGGTCACTGGCGTGGATAGTGACCCTAAAATGGTGGAAAAATACGTAGAAGACTTAACCGAAGCGGTTATTTGTGATTGTTCCGACGAAGCCGCACTTCGTGAGCTAGACCTCGCAAACAGTGAAGCCGTACTGGTCGCAATTGGCGAAGATATGCAGTCAAGTTTGCTGTGCACCTTGGCACTGAAAAATCTAGGCGTAGAAGTCATTTGGGTCAAGGCCAGCACTAAAGCCCATCACACTATCGTCTCTAAACTCGGCGTCGCCCGCATCATACATCCAGAGGAAGAAATGGGCATACGTGTCGCCCAGTCACTCAACTATCCTATGGTGAACAATTTCCTGCCGATTGGTGATGGTCTCTATGTGGTCGAAATCCATATCAAGCCTCACCTTGATCAAACCACTGTCAGCCAACTCCTCGGCGCTGCACAGGATGATGTTAAAGATGATACAAAAAGCAATGTGATACGCAATCCTAAAGGCAAAGTCGCCGCCATTATGGTTAAGCGGGATCTGACGGTTTTCAGCAAAATTGATAGTCAATTTATCCTGCAAACGAATGACGCCTTACTGCTCTGCGGTAGCCGTACTGAGCTCAAATACCTAGCGCCAAGGTTGGTGTAACTTGGTTCAATGGCATCCCTCCATCATGGCGATTGAGCATAAACCCAAATCGAGTAAAAAGCTGTTAGGCGCACCGCCCTTTATCCTAAGCGTGAGCTTTGCATTATTGATCATCTTAGGCACTTGCTTACTCAAACTGCCCATAGCAACCGCATCCTCTATTACGTGGCTACAAAGTCTGTTCACGGCCACCTCGGCGGTAACAGTGACAGGGCTTGTCGTTGTCGATACTGGCACTGTTTTTACGCCCTTTGGGCAAATCGTCATAGCGCTGTTAATTCAATGCGGTGGACTTGGGCTGATGACCTTTGCCATTGTCACCTTGATCGCCATTGGCGGCAGAATTGGTTTTTTACACCAAACAGTCGCAAAAGAGGCTTTAATCAAACAGATACATCTACTCTAGTGTCAACGGCAAAATCAGTGTTAGTGTTTTCCTTATTGGTTGAAGCCGTAGGCATGGCCATTCTTTCCGTGTACTGGAGTCAGGAACTCGGCTGGCAAACCAGCTTATTCCACGGTTTTTTCTACACCATCAGCGCTTTTAACAACGCAGGTTTTGCCCTCAGTGCCGACAGCCTAATGCCCTATGTTGCCGATCCTGTCATAAATCTCACCATCACGGGCCTGCTCATCATAGGTGGCCTTGGATTCTCGGTGTGGATAGATCTTCGTAGGAACAAACGTTGGTCAAAACTCAGCGTTTACAGCCGCATGATGATCACAGGCACTATAATTATCAACGCCGTCGCCGTAATTGCGATTTACTTTATTGAGTACAACAACCCCAATACCTTGGCGCCCTTAAGCGAACTCGGGAAATGGTTAGCCTCATGGTTTCAAGCCGTGACACCGCGCACCGCAGGCTTTAATACGCTAGCCATAGACCAACTCGAAGATGGTACAACGCTACTCATGCTGGTATTGATGTTTATTGGCGGCGGCTCACTAAGTACCGCCAGCGGTATTAAGGTGGTCACTTTTATGGTGCTCATCTTGGCTACTTATGGCTACTTACGCCGCGATGAAGCCATTTATGTATTTAAGCGCGAGATCCCCAAAGACACTGTCAGCAAAGCCTTGGCGCTAACCATGATCTCCATTGGCGTTACTTGGCTAGCCATCTTCGCACTGGTATTAAGTGAAAACGCACCGTTAATTGATATCGTCTTTGAGGCCGTATCGGCACTGGGCACAGTCGGTTTGTCCCGAGGTCTGACAGGCAACTTAACGACTCTAGGCCAAGCCATCATCATTTTTATAATGTTCATGGGTCGCCTCGGCCCACTCGTACTCGCCTACTTCCTCGCCAGCCCAAGGACCAAGAAACTGCGCTACGCAGAAACTAAACTGGCGATTGGTTAAATAAATTGAATGGCAGGCACTGCAAGTCAGTGCCGCTATTGGTTCAACTCAGCTTAGCTGTGGGCGATCAATCACTGGCACAAAAGAGCATTAATATAATAGTTAGTTCACCCTGCATTTTGTTTCTTTGAAAACGTGATCGACCAGTTACTCTATATGATAATGATGCAGATTAGGAGAGAACTTTCACCGCAGAGGAGGCTGCGTTGGCATTATACTTATCTACTTGAACACAGCATTTTTGAATGAATTGGCTCAATTTGACACCTCATTTGCCATACAGACACTTTTAATGGATCTCATTAAAGCAACTTTCGGCAATGTTTCTTGAAGGCAAACCTAAAGCGGATTATGTTATTGTTTTATTTTGGGTGTCTGAATTTTTGGGATTCAGCACTTATATGCCCTTTTAGGTAAATGTAAGTGGAATTAACGTTTAAAAAAATTAAATACAGATCGCCGCGTCCTACACAAACGGGAAAACTGATAGCCTACTTATGCGAAGATAATTGGGATGACTACGATTTTAAAACGAGTTTTTATCTGATCGTATCCGATGAATATGGAACGCAGCATAACATTGGTAACCTGAAACTGGGCATTGTAGGCCTAGAACCAGGATGGGCTTCAGAAAAGCTTCCAGATACTTTTGGGGCCTTGACTGAGTCAGCTTTCACATTGGGACAGGATGAAGAATATTACAAAAATATCCGAAGCTTACTAAGTGACGATTTAGGAAATCAACTGCTTGAAAAGCTTAAAGACGTCGCATATTTAAAGAAAAGCTTTGATATTGCGGTAAAGGAAAACGTATTTAAAACATCTTTATTAAGGTCAGTCAGCGTTTCTGTTATTCATGGACAGTACTCAAGAATATTAAACAACGAAGCACCACTCACAGAATTTAATTTTTCATATCAAAAACAACAAACCGAGAAAAGTGCTCAGATAAACTTAAGTTTTAAAGTAACACCAGGCTCTCTTCCATCAAGTAATATTCATGTCTTAATTGGAAGAAATGGCGTTGGTAAGACAACGTTACTCAATAATATTGTAAAAAGTGTTATCGATGAAAAAGCAGAACCAGAAGAAGTTGGGGCTCTGTATGTAAAAGCAAACTTTTGGCAAGAAACTACTCTCCCTAAAGATTACTTCAGTAGTATATCTTCAGTGTCATTTAGTGCGTTTGATCCCTTCATTCCTCCCCAAGATAGGCCTGATAGATCTTTAGGTACCTGTTACTTTTATATAGGACTTAAGAAAAATAGTGACATAAACTCTAATGAGCTCAAAGATATTGAACTACTAAGAGATGACTTCGTTAATAGTTTATTGGTTTGTTTTGGCTTAGATAGCAAAAAGCAGCGCTGGATACGAGCAATAAAAACCCTCGAATCCGATATCAATTTTGCAGATATGGATCTATCGCGTTTAGGGCAACTTGTAAGACTTGGTGAAATACAAAAGTCAGCACTCAATTTAGTTAGCCGTATGAGTTCTGGACATACTATTGTTTTACTGACTTTAACAAAGCTTATCGAAACAATAGAAGAAAAGACTCTAGTACTAATTGACGAGCCCGAAAGTCACCTGCATCCACCTCTTCTATCTGCATTTACAAGAGCTTTATCGGACTTACTAGTTGATAGAAATGCAGTTGCAATTATTGCCACTCACTCCCCCGTTGTTTTACAAGAAGTACCTAGTAACTGCGTGTGGAAATTAGAGCGAACGAGAAATGAAGGTATAGCCTTTAGGCCTGAAAATGAAACTTTTGGTGAGAATGTAGGAGTTTTAACGAGAGAAGTATTTGGTCTAGAAGTAACAAAATCGGGCTTCCATGCATTGTTAATTGAATCTGTCGAAGAAGGCAAAACTTTTGACGAGATTACAGAACTTTACAATGGACAGTTAGGTTATGAAGGACAAGCAATCCTGAGGGCGCTAATTGCTCATAAAGGCGAACTAATATGAGAGTAATCCCAAAACCTCAATTAAGTTTTAGTGATGTTTTAAATACCTGCGTTGGAAGCATTAGTGATCAAACTTTAACTCTAAAACTCAACGCTATTAATACACAAATAGACAATGCTATTCAAGATTTTGATGCTAAAGCTTCTACTTCTGATTTATACCAAATACATACTTTTAATGGTATCGATACAGATTTAGTTACTGGACAAGTAACTAAGGCCGAACTCAAAGGACTTTATACATTTCAAATGGTACCTGCGGCAAAGCCAGCTCGGCAGTATTATGATCACATTATGATGCGAGCACCACTCCGCATTTGTCCTTTTTGCGGTTTCGGGCAAGTCACAACGTTGGATCACTATTTACCTAAAGCTAAATTCCCACTTTTATCCATTCATCCTAATAACTTAGTGCCTAGTTGTGCTGATTGTAACAAAGGAAAAAGCGCTAGAATTGCTATAACTAAAGGCCTGCAATCAATACATCCTTACTTTGATCAAGCTCATTTTATAAATGAACAATGGTTGTTTGCTAGAGTCACAGAGACTAGTCCAGCGACTATTAGGTATTATGCTCAACCTCCTACAGGTTGGAGTGCAGATGACCAAGCTAGAATTACCAACCATTTCGATGATTTTAAATTAGCACAGCGCTTTTGCATTCAAGCAGGCGACGAGTTATCAAATTTGCGTGGTGAACTAGAAATCGACTTTCAAATTAGCGAAAAAACAGGTGTTGAGCTAGCCCTGAGAAAGAAGTTTGCAGGAACCTACCAGCAACATGTAAACAGCTGGAGAACAGCTTTATATCAAGCACTAATGCAAAACAATTGGTATTGTTCTGGTGGTTTTAAATAGCCAAAACGAAGATAATATTTTAATCTTAATAATCAATATCATAGATTTTTTAAGGGGTTTTCACCAAAAGATTTTATTCGTCTTATTTCCATTCTTATAACTACACCGCTTGCCCTGCAGCCACGCCAGATGCCCAGGCCCATTGAAAATTAAACCCACCTAACCAACCACTTACGTCCATAACTTCACCAATAAAGTAGAGTCCTGCGACTTTGCTGGCTTCCATGGTTTTGGATGACAACTCATTACTATCAATACCACCTAAGGTCACTTCGGCGGTGCGGTAGCCTTCAGTACCGTTCATCAATACTGTCCAGTGGTGTATATCATCCACCAGTTTTGCGCGCTCGGCGTGCACTAGCTGATTTAAGGCTTTGTTCAACAAAGCTTCATCGAATAGCACTTCAACCAGCCGTTTAGGTAACCACTGGCTGAGGGTGTTACGCAGGCTTTGCTTAGGGTGCGCGGAGAATTGTTGCTCTAGCAATTGCGCCAAATCCATATTCGGCAAGAGATCGATTTCTATGGTTTCGCCCGCCTTCCAATAGTTAGAAATCTGCAAAATAGCAGGGCCAGATAAGCCGCGGTGGGTAAAGAGTAAGGCTTCGCTGAACGCAGTGCCATCTTTGGCGGTAATGCGGCTCGGAACCGCTATACCCGACAAGGGTTCGAAACGAATTTTATCTTCACTGTGCCATGTAAAAGGCACCAGGCCCGCGTGAGTTGGCAATACTTTTAGGCCAAACTGCTCGGCCAGTTGATAGCCGTAAGGCGTGGCACCGAGTTTAGGCATGGATAAGCCGCCAGTGGCGATAACCAGTGAGTCGCAGCTCAGTTCGCCGTTAGAGGTGTTGAGCTCAAAGCGCCCAGCCTCGGTCTTTTTAACGGCCAGAATATCGGTACGCAGCTTAATCGTCACGCCCGCCCATTCACACTCGGTCAATAGCATAGTGACTATCTCTTTGGCCGAGTCATTGCAAAACAGTTGGCCGTGATCACGTTCGTGGTATTCAATGCCGTGACGCTCGACCAATTCAATAAACTGCTGCGACGGATAACGCGCGAGTGCCGATTTAACAAAGTGAGGATTACCACAGAGGAAGTTAGCGGGCTCGACTTTAAGGTTGGTGAAGTTACAACGCCCGCCGCCGCTGATGAGAATTTTACGCCCAGCTTGCTTGGCATTGTCGAGTACGAGTACATCACGGCCTCGGTAACCTGCGGTCGCTGCACACATTAATCCCGCGGCGCCGGCTCCGATAATAATGACATCATGATGTTTCACGCTCTTACTCCACACAGATAAATTGATTGGTATTGTCTGCCAACGGGCAATTTGATAACTCGCGAACCTTTAGCAAGCAAGTCATACAACAACTAAACGGAGCAAAGATAAGCTCAAACGCTAGACACAAATCCCCTCTTTCACCATCCCTGGCGACCGGGGATAAATACTTCCGTGCATAAAAAAGGGCGCTATTTTAGCACCCTTTCCTTTATTCGGCATTACAGCATCATCACGGCTCGCGTTTATTGCGTAGGCGTTTCTGATTTCTTTTCTCTGCTGAGCAGCTCTTTAGCAGCATCGACCGGCGCTTTACCTTGATACAAAACTTGGTAAATCTGCTCAGTGATCGGCATTTCAACCCCGAGGCGTTTCGCAAGCGTAAACACTTCTTTGGTATTGCGATAACCTTCAACTACTTGGCCAATTTCAGCCTGTGCTGTCATCACATCACAGCCTTTACCTAAGGCTAAACCGAAACGACGGTTACGGGATTGGTTGTCGGTACAGGTCAACACTAAGTCGCCTAATCCCGCCATCCCCATAAAGGTAGCCGCATTGGCACCTAAGGCTTCGCCTAAACGCGTCAATTCGACTAAACCACGGGTAATCAAGGCTGTTCTGGCATTGGCACCAAAGCCGATACCGTCGGACATACCCGCACCAATCGCGATCACGTTCTTTACCGCGCCGCCAAGTTGCAGTCCGGTAAAGTCGTCGTTGGCGTAAACCCGCAAACGTTTAGGGCTATGTAACAGCTCGACGAGATCGTTGGTGAATTTAGGACAAGTGCCCGCAACCGAAATGGCCGTAGGTAAACCCATGGCTAATTCTTTCGCGAAGGTCGGCCCAGATAACACCGCCAGCGGATATTGCTCACCTAACACATCACGGGCCACATCTTGCAGCAAACGTCCGGTTTCAGGCTCGAGCCCTTTCGTTGCCCATACGATGCGCGCATCGCTACGGAGTAACGGTTTAGCTTGCTCAAGCACAGTACCAAACACATGGCTTGGCACCACCACTAACACATTGTTGCTGGCGGCTAAGGCTTTGGCTAAATCGGCTTCGATCTGTAAACAATCAGGAAACGCAATACCAGGCAAAAAAGCTTGGTTGCACTTGTCTTGAGCGAGCGTTTGCATGTGGACAGGATCGTGTCCCCATAACAAGGTCTTATGACCGTTGCTGGCTAAAGAAATGGCAAGGGCGGAGCCATAAGAGCCCGCCCCTAATACCGTGATATCGGCAGAGTTTTTCATGTAATTAAGCGTTAGCTTCTTCGGCAGCTGGTGCAGTCGCAGCAGCTTGACGTTGTTGCACGTATTGGGCAAACAGCGCATCGAAGTTAACAGGTGCTAAGTTCAGTTGTGGGAAAGTACCACGACCAACTAAGCTGCCCACGGTTTCGCGAGCATATGGGAATAGGATGTTAGGGCAGTATGCACCTAATGAATGGGCCAGTTGTGGCTCAGTCAGACCAGTGATAGAGAAGATACCGGCTTGTTGTACTTCACATAGGAAAGCGGTATCGCCACCGTTTTGTGCAGTCACAGTTAAAGACAGGACAACTTCATACACATCATCAGCTAATTTAGCGCTGCGCGTGTCTAAATCTAACTTAACTTCTGGGTTCCATTCTTTTTGGAATACCGCTGGGCTGTTAGGCGTTTCGAAAGACACATCTTTAGTGTAAACACGTTGGATGTTGAATTGTGGGGCTTGTTGTTCGTTGTTTGCTACTTCAGCCATAATTTCCTACCTATCCTATCAATGTTGTATCGGCTTTTCGTTGAAAGCCAATTATTATTTGAAAGCCAATTACTATTTGAACGTAAATTGGCTCGGGGCTTATGTTACTCAAGGCCTATATCAGATCTCAGTATCATCCCAACTTGTACCCATATTCGGGTATCGATCGAACCAGTCTAAAAACTTACATTAAGCCCTTAGCGACCGTAGGATCAGTATGCCAAACAATGATGACTTTATTACTGCACTATCCCGTGGATTGAGTGCAGCTTAAATCATAACTGCCGCCGACAACTTATCTTTTGCTTTTTGAAACAGGCATATTTGCTGCCTGCCATTCACCCATACCACCTTTCAAGTTGTACAGGTTTTCAAAACCTTGCTTACTCAAAAGCTGAGCGGCTTGAGACGAGGTCATGCCAGCATTGCATACCAATATAATGGGACTGGCTTTATACTTTTCAAGGGCTGATATCTGATTATTTTTAATATCGGCGAGCGTAACGTTAAGTGCATCAACAATATGGCCCTTGCGGAACTCGTCATTCGAGCGCACATCAACCACTTTAGCATCCTGTCTGTTCACCATAATCGTTAATTCTTGATGAGAAATACTTTTGATTTTTGACATGCTCGATTTGATGATACTCGCGACAAGCACAACAAATAATCCCACCCAAGCCAGACTGAGCATTGAGTGAGCTTTAAAAAATTCGATATATTCTTGCATGATGATTGCCCGCATAAATGGCGAAAATTCGATAAGGGCACAGAGTATACCGATTGCCTTGGCAGAATGCAGCAGTTTAGTCACAGTTCGAGATCGCACTTTTAGTGCAATTGACTCTGTACTTGTCACAAGCCACTCACAGAATCGGGCGAATTAGTGATTCGATGACCTTAATCGGGGTAAAGCGCTTTTTCATACCCCGCTAACGTAGTAATATTTGACCAATTTCAGATTTCTATCGCTTCTATAAAACTTAAAGGTATCACTATGACGACAGCTAAACGTCCGCTCGCGTTGTTGATCCTCGATGGCTGGGGCTACCGTGAAAACACGCATAATAATGCGATTTTCCACGCCAAGACTCCGGTACTCGACCGTCTCAACGCTAAATATCCCCATAGTTTGATTTCAGGTTCTGGCTTAGATGTTGGCTTACCTGATGGCCAGATGGGAAATTCTGAAGTTGGCCATATTAACTTAGGCTCTGGCCGTGTGGTTTATCAAGAACTCACTCGTATCAGTAAAGCCATTGCAGATCATGAGTTTGAAAAAAATCCTGCACTATGTGATGCGGTAGACTCAGCCATCAAAGCTGGCGGAGCTGTGCACATTATGGGCTTGCTTTCCCCCGGTGGCGTCCACAGCCATGAAGAGCATATCGAAGCTATGTGTCGTATGGCCGTTGCGCGCGGTGCAACTCAGGTTTATCTGCACGCTTTCCTCGACGGACGCGATACGCCACCGCGCAGCGCTAAGGGTAGCTTGAGCCATTTTGATGATCTGTTTACTACATTAGGCCATGGCCGTATCGCATCGATTATTGGTCGTTACTTTGCTATGGACAGGGATAATCGTTGGGATCGCGTGTCGCAAGCCTACGATTTAATCACCCAAGGCAAGTCAAAATTCCAATACGACAATGCCGTTACAGCATTGGAAGCGGCTTACGAACGTAACGAAAACGACGAATTCGTTTCTTCATCGGCGATCACAGATGCCAACGGTCAAGTTGCGACCTTAAAAGACGGCGATGCCCTGATTTTTATGAACTTCCGTGCTGACCGCGCCCGTCAAATCACTCGTAGCTTTATTCACCCAGACTTCGATGGTTTCGAACGTGCTGTTATGCCGAAAATGCACTTTGTCACTTTGACTGAGTATGCTGGCGACATCACAGCACCTATCGCTTATCCATCTGAAAACTTAGTGAATACCTTAGGTGAAGTGCTGCAGAAACAAGGTCGTACTCAGCTGCGTATCTCTGAAACTGAGAAATACGCCCATGTGACTTTCTTCTTTAACGGCGGTAAAGAAGAGCCATTCGAGGGAGAAGATCGCATCCTAATCAACTCGCCTAAAGTGGCAACTTACGATCTACAGCCTGAGATGAGTTCAGCTGAGCTGACTGACAAGTTAGTCGCAGCAATTGAATCAACTAAGTACGACGTGATCATCTGTAACTACCCCAATGGTGACATGGTTGGCCACACAGGTAATTTCGATGCCGCCGTTAAAGCTTGTGAAGCTGTCGACGCTTGTATCGGCCGTGTGGTTGATGCGCTGGCGAAAGTGGGCGGAGAATGTATTATTACCGCCGACCACGGCAATGCCGAGCAAATGACCGACGAAACCACAGGTCAGGCTCACACGGCCCACACCAGTGAACTCGTGCCTTTCGTCTTTGTTGGACGCGATGCGACCATAGATGAAGGTGGTAAACTCAGCGATGTTGCACCTACCATCTTGACCTTGATCGGCGAAGCCATTCCAGCTGAGATGACGGGCAAACCCTTAATCCACATAAAAGAGTAACCGTTACCTAGTGAGCACTCGACTCCTTGTTAAAGCCAGCCTTATTGCTGGCTTTATGATGTTATCTTTCTCGGCACACGCTTCTGATTTGGAGAAGCGTAAGTCCGAGTTAAAATCAATCCAAACGCAAATAAATCAACAACAAAGCGCATTAAAAACCACCAGTAAACAAAGAGAAAAGCTGCTGTCATTGCTGCGTAGCGATGAAGAAGCGATTGCGTCAGCGGCCAAAAAAGTCAACAGCACCAAAAATAGCTTAGCGCAAATCGACACTAAACTTGCCGAGCTAAAACAACGTCAAGATGAGTTAGAAACGCTTAAAGTGACTCAACAACAAACACTGTCGAAACAGCTGTCGAGCGCCTATCTTGCCGGTAATCACGATTACACTAAGATGATGCTTAATCAGCAAAGTCCCGCCACTATCGAGCGTATGTTGGCTTATTACCAATACCTCAATAAAGCGCGGATGAAGTCGATCAACGAATTAAAGCAAACCTTGACTGAGCTAGATGAGATCAAGGTGTCGCAAACGAGTAAACAAAAGCAATTAACGAAACTCGTAGCCGAACAACAAGTACAAGCTAAACGTTTGAGCCAAGAGCAAGATCAGCGTCAACTGACTATCAAAGAGCTGCAACGCACCTTAAATTCTAAGGGTGCAGAGCTTGAGCAGTTGCAAATTGAAGAGGCCAGCTTAAAGCGCGTCGTTGAACAAGCGCTGCGGGCCATGAAAGATAACCCCTCGATGGAAGGCTTTGGTAAACAAAGTGGCAAACTTAAATGGCCAACTAAAGGTCGTGTGAGTGCTAGCTTTGGTAGCCAACGTTCCGGTCAAGTAGTGTGGAAAGGCACTATGTTGTCTGCACCAGAAGGGCAAAATATTCGAGCCGTTTCAGGTGGTAAAGTCATTTATGCCGACTGGTTACGCGGTTTTGGTCTTGTTATGGTCATCGATCACGGTAAAGGTTATATGAGTCTTTACGGTCACGCTCAAACCCTACTAAAAAGCCCAGGTGAGATGGTAAAAAGCGGTGAAGCGATTGCTTTAGTCGGACGTTCAGGTGGACAGAGCGAGCCTGGCCTATACTTTGAAATAAGGCATAAAGGGCAAGCCGTCGATCCAGCGAAATACTGTCGCTAATCATAACGGTCCCCTTATCACAGGGGACCGTTATGAAATACATGATCCGCTATATCAGTTGCGTTGGATTAGGTCTCACTTTAGGCCTATCCATCAGCCTCTCCAGCCAAGAGAATGCTAAATCCTACCGCGACAACTTTGACTATCCATTACTACAAGATGTACTTGAAACGGTTGAAACTTACTATATCAAAACCGTTCCCAAAGAAGAGCTAGTGCAGGCCGCCATCAAAGGCATTTTTGAACATCTCGACCCCTATTCCAGCTTCCTGAATCATCAAGAATTACTCGATCTTAAAGATTCTAATCGCGGCGAGTATTTTGGTTTCGGTTTCGAAGTCGCGGCCCAAAAAGACCACATTAGCATCATAGCCCCCTTTGCCCATTCTCCCGCAGAGCAAGCGGGAATACGTGCGGGCGATATTATTATTAAACTTAACGACACCCTGGCGACTGAAACGAATCTAGCCGATATCCTTACTGAAATAAAAAGACATAGTCTCAATAATCAGAGTATTAACTTAGAGCTAAAACACAGTAATGACGATGCCACCTTTAAAGTGTCACTCAAGCCAAGCAATATCACTATAGAGTCAGTCAGCACTCAACTGCTTGATGGCAATATTGGCTATGTCAGATTAAGCAACTTCCAAGAAAACTCTACCGAAGATATGGTGCGCTCGCTCAGCCAATGGCAAAACAAACCACTCACAGGACTCATCTTAGATCTACGTAATAATCCCGGCGGCCTACTCGACCAAGCGGTTAAAATTGCGGATCTCTTTCTCGCCAAAGGACGCATAGTCTCGACCTCTGGCCGCTTCTTCGACGCCAACTCTGACTACTATGCCTCACCGCAAACCATGCTGACTAACGTGCCTATGCTAGTGTTAATCAACAAAGGCTCGGCCTCTGCATCCGAAGTTCTCGCCGCCGCATTACAAGAAAATGGTCGTGCCAAACTCTTAGGTGAGACCAGTTTTGGCAAAGGTACAGTACAAAGCCTGATCCCCATCTTAGAAGATGGTAACGCGATTAAACTCACAATTGCCCAGTACAATACTCCTAGAGGTGAAAACATTCACAACATTGGGATCATCCCCGACATAAAAATTGCCGCCGAAACTGGTTCCGGCGTTGGTAATTTAGCTATAATCGACGCCCTATCAGCCCATGCATCACTGGCCCAAGATCATCAAGTGACCTCTGCCATTACATGGATACAGCACCATGACGAATAAGAAGAAATTGTGCGCTTACTTTATTCCTTGGCCCTATTGGCCCTAAGCATTTCTCAAAGCTATGCAGCCCAGCTTGCACTCATTATTGATGACATAGGTTATCGTCATACAGATAAAGCCGTGCTGGCACTGCCCAGTACAGTAACACTCTCAGTATTACCTCATACCCCACTTGGCAAAGAACTCGCTAACGCAGGACACCAAAAAGGCCACGAAATTATGCTACATCTTCCCATGCAGGCGCTTAATGGTAAGACATTAGGGCTGGGGGGGTTAACCAATACAATGACTGAGGCACAAATTCGCACCAGTGTTATTGATGCGATTAACAGCGTTCCCTTTGCCAAAGGTGCCAATAACCACATGGGGAGTCTATTAACTCAACTGGACGATCCCATGCTCTGGGTCATGGAAACACTCAAACAAAAGCAGCTGTATTTTGTCGATAGTATGACAACACGATTCACTAAGGCTGGGGATAACGCAGATAAGCTAGGCATTCCTTTACTAAAACGCCAACTGTTTCTAGACAATGATACTAGTGCCAATGCACTCGAGAGACAATTTAACTTAATGATAAGTCAGGCACATACCCAAGGTAGCTTGGTGGCGATTGCCCATCCTTATCCGGAAACTATGCGCTTCTTGGAGGCTAACCTACACAGACTTAAAACCGAGGGGATTGATCTGGTGCCAGCATCGAGTTTGCTCCCCATCGGTATTGCACTTAAAAGTGGTACTAATCCAGTTGCAGTACTGAAATAGAAAAGTCTGGCAGCAAGGCGACTAACTCATCACGGTTACTCACAATATCCAGCAAAGTATATTGATCCAGCACATTCAAATAAGCTTCAACAGCTTGGGCTAACACGCCTTTAAGCTTACAGGCTGGTGTAAATCGGCAGTAAGGTTTGCTGCAATCAATCGGTGCGAGTGAGTTTTCTAATACTCGAACTAACTGGCCTAGGTTAATCTCACTCGCAGGCTTACCCAAACGGAAACCACCCATCTTACCGCGGATGGTTTCAAGGTAACCCATCTTGCCTAAATGATGCACTATCTTAGAAACATGATTTGGTGACAGATCAAACACCTGCGTAATTTCAGCAATCCTAAATAAAGTTGTTCTATCTGGCTGAACCGCTAAATACATCAGGGTACGAACGCCAAAATCGGTATAACGAGTTAACTGCATATTTCACCTGTCAGCGATAAACTTAATGAGAGGTCTGAGATTCGAGTTGGGTAATCAACCAAAGCGCCTCTTCGTTCGAATGACCACAAACATCTTCAGATGCATCGAAATCACTACAAACCGCAGGACGATCAGGCGAGCCGAAAATCAAACATAAATTGGCATCGCTCAATTGCACACAACGCTCACCCGCCGCCTTACCCTTTGGCATACCCGGAATACTGCTGCTTATTGAAGGCGCAATACAACAAGCACCACACCCAAGACGACAATTCATTTTCGTTACTCATGAAAGACATAAGGCATTATACCGTTTAATTTGTCCGAGATCAGTGTCACAGGTCAATACTGCCAAGTCGCGCACAGGAGGTTTTCAGAACGTGAAAGAAACACTATCGATAAAGTGGAATAAAGATCGGCAAAAAAGTAGGTTTTGATTTTTAACATTGAAGCGAAAGCGTCATATTCTGATAAGGATTTCATCTACATGATGGCCGAGTATAAGGATAACCACATACTTCGAGCCCGAAGCATGTGCGTCACTGACACGAATTATCCGCGACGCCATAACGAAAAAAGCCTCATCTTTCGATGAGGCTTATCTCTTAATGTTGGCGGAGCGGACGGGACTCGAACCCGCGACCCCCGGCGTGACAGGCCGGTATTCTAACCAACTGAA
>Ga0172380_10000116_pt1 | contig 169137 bp, 157 predicted proteins | sample Leawe162metaG_FD_119747 | JGI IMG/M metagenome (GOLD analysis project Ga0172380, IMG submission 119747) | Leachate microbial communities from a municipal landfill in Southern Ontario, Canada - Leachate well 162 metaG | ecosystem: Engineered > Solid waste > Landfill > Unclassified | place...
AGCGAAACGAAGGGTTCATCGAGCACGAGGAGGTCAGGCTCGATCGCCAGAGCTCTTGCAATCGCCGCGCGGCGCGCGAGCCCTAGCGAAAGCTCGGAGGGGAAAAACGATCGCATCTTCGACAAGCCAAGGGTTGCGAACAATGTGTCGAGATTCTTGTCCCGTATGGATTTCGGAAGCGCCAGCCGGACATTTTCTTCGATGGTCCGCCAAGGCAGAAGCAGTGGTTCCTGGAATACCGCGCCGATGCGCGGGTTCTCCACTCCCGGCAATTGGATCGTCCCCTCGAAGGACCGGTCAAGCCCCAGAAGCACGCGCAGGGTCGTCGTCTTACCGCAGCCGGACGGTCCGATCACGCACACAAACTCATTCTCGTCGATCTCGATGTGCAGGTCCTGGAGGACATCCAGCGTGCCGCCATTCGACGTCCTGAATGACTTGTGCAGGATGTCGATCTTAAGACGCGCGTTGGCGCCAGCGGGTGGATGCATGTTCAAGGGGCTGTACCACTACAAGTTCGATGAAAAGCATCACGCCGACAAAAGCCAAAGTATAGGCCAGGATCGCCGCGACATCGAAAAGCTGAAAATAGAGGTTGATCTGGAAACCGACCCCGTCCGACCGCCCAAGGAGCTCGACCACAAGGACAATCTTCCAGATCAGCGAGATACCGGAACGTGCGGCGGCAGTGAGATAGGGCTGCAGCTGCGGCAACAGGACATGCCGGAAACGCTCCAGCATATTGAAGCGATATACGCGGGCCATGTCGGAATAGCGCAGGTCCAGCGCGCGCGTCCCTTCCCGCAGGGTGACGATCACGTTCGGAATCTTGTTGACAGCAACAGCGCCTATCGCTGCCGCCTCGGTAAGGCCGAACCAGATATAGGCCAGCACAATGATCACCAGCGCGGGAATATTGAGAAACAGGATCACCCAGGGCTGAAGAAACTGGTCGGCGCGCCGATGGCTCCCAAGGTAGATGCCGGTTGCCGAACCGATCACCATCGCCAGAAGAAAAGAGGCACCCACGCGCCAGAGGGTGATAGCCAAGTGATGCGGAAGCTCGCCCGTTCCGAAGTCGTGCAGGAACGCTCGCAACACATCCAGCGGTGGCGGAAACGAACGGCTGGGCCAGGTCATCGCTGCCAGATGCCAGACGGCCAGAAGTGCTGCAAACGATACCAGCGCAGTCAACGTCGGCATCAGACCGCGACGCAACGGCGTATTCTGCGGCAACGGCTCCTGCGGAGGCAGCGAGCGCATCGAAACCGGCGTCACTTTGCCCTCCAGAATGTCCCAGGCACCAACACTTCCGATGGCCCCACGAGCTTATCCCCGCCGAGTTCCGCCAGCACTGCATAGAGTTTTTTCGCATCCTCCTCTTCCTCTTCGATCGGCCGATTGGGAATGCCCTCGCGGTACCGATCGCGCAGCACCTCAAGCTCGCGCCCTTCGGCCTTGATGACCGTCGCCAATCGCGTCCACTCTTCATCCGAACTCCCAAGAAGGGCCTTTGCGTCCCGGCTCGCCCTGACGAAGCCCTCGATCGCATCGGGATGTGCATTTGCCCATGCCTCATGGAAGAGATAGCCGAGAGCCGAAACCGGCCCCGACGCGCCCAGCGCGTTTGCGGCCTCATTCGTGCCGATCAGCCTGCGAAAGCCATTGGCCTCGAGCCTGGCGCAATAGTGCCAGAAGTTCAGGACAGCATCGAGTTCACCTTGCTGCGCCTTTTCAGCAAGCAAGGGCGGCGCGCCGTAGGCGATCTCGTTTTCCTGCGCGAGGTCAGCCGCGAATTCCTTCTTGGCAAGCCCCTGGATGAACAACCAACTCTTGTCCAGGGGGCCTCCGGCAACACCGATTTTCTTTCCCTTCAGGTCGGCAAGCGATTTGATCGGAGAATCCTCCCTTACCATCAGTGCGCCGACAGATGTCGAATAGGGAACCATGGTCAGGTCGACACCCGACGCGCGCTGACGAGATACCCACAGCCAGTCGGAGACGATCACGTCGACATCCCCTGCCATCATAGCCACGTTCGTGGCATCCTCGCCCGCAAAGAAGCGAATATCGACGTCGACACCGTATTTCTCATCGAGCTTGTGGTGCTTGATTGTGTCGAGTTCCCAGTTGACAGTACCGAACTTTAGAACCCCAACCCGCACCGTTTCAGCTGCTTCGGCAGGCTGAAACGCGGCCTGCCCAAACATCAAGGTCAATGACAGCGCAAGCCAGCGCCACCCCCTGATCTTCCTGCCCATGATTTCCTCCCAGACTTCAAATCGGCCGTCTGCCCGTTCCTAGATATCGATTTCCCTGGACGGGTAGGTACATTTCCATTTTACCACATGCATGGTGGGATGCTCCTCCGACCATTTCGCGATTTGCGTCGGCGCGAGAAACATGCAGCTCAGCAGACTGCCGCTGTTTTCGAAACGCAGCCGCTCCTCCCGGCATTGGTCAGGCGCCGTGATGAGACAGATCGTCAGGACAAGATTGATGATATCCATGCCGCACCTACCAATCCAAAACCGTTCTGATCGCTTGCTGCCGTGATCAAGGCAGCAACGTCATTCCATCGGATTTCCCAAGGTGCCCGGATGAGAAATTTGATTGAAGGTTAGAGGCATCACATGGCTGCGTCAATCTCGACCGCCCATATCATGCACTGCGTCGGCGAGGGGCTTCGACATGTGCAAGCCCGGTCGCGACCTGTAAGCGGATTGGAACGCGACAGGACCTTTGCGACAGGATTGCCGCGAGTTCGGACAGCCCCTTCGGCTGTCAGGCGCTTTGCCGCCATTTGATCGAGCAGCCGATGGACGCCAACTGTTCGGCCGGACCATGTCCTGATTTTGCGACCTCAAGCATGGCTTCATAGAGATCGCGTCTTAGTCCGGGCACCCCTCCTTCCTTTCGTGAGGCATCGAGGCGGCCCCGATATTGCAGCTCACCGGAAGCGTTGAAGCCGAAAAAATCGGGCGTGCACACGGCCTTGTAGATGCGGGCCACGGACTGACCGGGATCGTATAGATAAGGGAACGGAAGCGCATGTTCTTCCGCGAAGATCTTCATGTTCTCGAACGAATCCGCCGGATACTCACCAGCATCGTTGGAGTTGATCGCGACGAATCCGATGCCGGCCGCCTCCAGATCACGGGCATCGCGAACGATGCGGCCGATCACGGCTTTCACATAAGGACAATGGTTGCATATGAAAGCCACAACGAGTCCACGGGGGCCGGCCTGTTCGAGAATGGAGCAGGTCCAGCCATCAATGTTCTGCAAAGTCGCGTCGACGGCTCTCCAGCCGAAATTGCACAAAGGTGTGGTCGCTGCCATCCATTCCCCTCACGTCTGCTTGCCAGGCGGTGTACCTTTTCAGGCAGCCTTGCGACTGATCGCCATGTCCGCGGCGTGGCGGATCGCGGCAATGTTTTCCGCGTAGGTCGTCTTGTCGTTCCCCTTGAAAATCGCCGAGCCCGCCACCAGAACATCCGCTCCGGCCGAGGCAACCAGCGGCGCCGTCTCGGGCGTCACCCCACCATCGATTTCTATGTGGATCGGACGGCTTCCGATCATCGCGCGCACACGGCGTACCTTTTCGACAACGGCGGGAATGAAGGCCTGTCCGCCGAACCCGGGATTGACCGTCATCAGCAAGACGAGATCCAGTCTGTCGAGCACGTATTCGATGACACTTTCCGGCGTCGAGGGGTTGAGCGACACGCCGGCCTTCTTGCCCAGCGCGCGAATGGCCTGAAGCGAGCGGTCGAGATGCGGTCCCGCTTCAGCATGAACGGTAATGTAATCACAGCCCGCATCAGCAAAAGCAGCGAGATACGGATCAGCGGGCGCGATCATCAGATGGCAATCGAAAACGGCATCCGTTCGTTTCCGGATCGACTTGATGACTTGCGGTCCGAATGTGATGTTGGGAACAAAATGGCCGTCCATGACATCGAGATGGACCCAATCGGCGCCAGCCCCAATGACGTCTTCCACCTCCTCGCCCAAGCGGGAGAAGTCCGCCGACAGAACGGAAGGCGCGATGATGGTCTTCTGGCTCATGGTGTCTCCTGACGATGCTCTGGAGTTGCCGCCGGCTTCATGGCGAATACGCGGCTCACGGCGATGTCGCGGCCGATAATGGTCGACAGCTGCTCTGCATTGACCGGCCCTTTCGCTTCTTCGAACAACCGATTGGCCTGGCGCAGTCGCGCCCGGTCGAGCGCATTTCGGATTGAGCGGGCATTGGCGAAATGCGGCTGGCTGCGGCGCCGCGCGATATAGTCGGCCATGACGGCCGTCGCCTCGTTATCGAGCTGGTAGCCCTGCCTCTCCAGCATGGTCTCGGCGATCGAAAGCAGTTCGTCGTCGGCGTAGTCGGGGAAGTCGATGTGATGGGCTATCCGCGAGCGGAAGCCCGGATTGCTTTCGAAGAAGCGGTCCATCCGGTCAGAGTAACCAGCGAGGATCACTACCAGGTCGTCGCGGTTGTTCTCCATGACTTGCAGCAGGATCTCGATCGCCTCCTGGCCGTAGTCGCGCTCATTGTCCGGCCGGTAGAGATAGTAGGCCTCGTCGATGAACAGCATGCCCCCCATGGCCTTCTTGAGAATCTCCTTGGTCTTCGGCGCCGTGTGGCCGATATACTGGCCGACGAGGTCGTCACGCGTCACCGAGACGAGGTGGCCCTTGCGGATGTAACCGAGGCGGTGGAGCAGGTTTGCCATGCGCAGGGCCACCGTCGTCTTGCCGGTGCCGGGATTGCCGGTGAAGCTCATGTGCAGCGACGGTGGCTCATGGGAAAGCCCCATGGCGCGGCGGGCGCGCTCGACGAGCAGCAGGGCCGCCGTCTCGCGAATCCGCCGCTTTACGGGCTTGAGGCCCACAAGGTCATTGTCGAGTTCTTCGAGGATCTCGGCGACGCCCGAGCTCCGGTATTCCTCGGCGAGGTCGACCGAGGTCGGTAGGCTCTCCTGCGTCACGGTTGTCTCGGGCATTGCCATCTTCTTGTCCTTTCGTCAGCCGGTCGTCGACCAGGAGTAATGCTGCGAGCGGCCAGGACCGTCGGTCCGCGTCATTCTAAGGTCCGGTTCCTTGTCGGGGCGATTGACGATGAAGGACATCGTCACCGTCTCGAATCCGCGATTGGAATCGAAGGCGTTGAGACGGATGTAGTGCTGGGGATAAGCCTTGCGGCAGTCGTCGAGCTCCATCATCACGCCCTTGGCGTCCTTCAGGTCGAACATCGGGTTGCCCCACATTTCCCAATAGGTGTTGCGGGGGTGTGGATCGTCCGTGTACTCGACGCCGATAGCCCAGCCTTTGCGCAGGCAATATTCAACCTGCGCGGTGATCTGCGCGTCCGTGAGGTCTGGCAGGAACGAGAAGCAGCCTTGGGTGATACGCATTGTCGTTTCTCCTTTTCTCTCGCTCTGTCAGGCGACGCTGACGCTCGGAACAAAGTCCGAAGTGTCCGTCGAGGTGTAGTTGAAGGTGATGTTACCCCAGGTGTCGAGGGCTGCCTCGAGCGGCTTGCACCACTTGGCGGCCGCCCTGAGAATTTCCGGGCCTTCATTGGCGATGTCTCGGCCCTCGTTGCGGGCAAGCACCATGGCTTCGAGCGCCACCCGGTTGGCCGTAGCACCCGCCTGGATGCCCATCGGATGCCCGATCGTGCCGCCGCCGAACTGCAGCACCACGTCGTCGCCGAACAGATCGAGCAACTGGTGCATCTGGCCGGCATGGATGCCGCCCGAGGCGACAGGCATGACCTTCTTGATGTCGCCCCAGTCCTGGTCGAAGAAGATCCCGCGCTGCAGGTCGATCTCGTTCTTCGTTTCGCGGCAAACATTATAGTAGCCCTGGACGGTCAGCGGATCCCCCTCCAGCTTGCCGACGGCGGTGCCGGCATGCAGATGGTCGACACCGGCGAGGCGCAGCCATTTGGCGATGACACGGAACGAGATACCGTGGTTCTTCTGGCGCGTATAGGTGCCGTGGCCTGCACGGTGCATGTGCAGGATCATGTCGTTCTGCCGGCACCATTCCGAGATCGACTGGATCGCCGTCCAGCCGACAATCAGATCGACCATGACGATGACCGAGCCCAGTTCCTTGGCGAATTCGGCGCGGCGGTACATTTCCTCCATCGTGCCGGCGGTAATGTTGAGGTAGTGGCCCTTGACCTCACCGGTGACGGCGGAGGCATGGTTGACGGCCTCCATGCAGTAGAGGAAACGGTCGCGCCAGTGCATGAAGGGCTGCGAGTTGATGTTCTCGTCGTCCTTCATGAAGTCGAGTCCGCCCTTCAAGCCTTCGTAGACGACGCGGCCGTAGTTCTTGCCGGACAGGCCGAGCTTCGGCTTGGTGGTGGCGCCGAGCAGCGGCTTGCCGAACTTGTCGAGCCGTTCGCGCTCGACGACGATCCCGGTCGGCGGCCCCTTGAAGGTCTTTACGTAAGCCACGGGGAAGCGCATGTCCTCGAGCCGCGCGGCCTTCAGCGGCTTGAACGAGAAGACGTTGCCGATGATCGATGCCGTCAGGTTGGCGATCGAGCCTTCCTCGAACAGGATCAGGTCATAGGCGACGTAGCAGAAGTACTGCCCAGGCGTTCCCGGTACCGGATCGACCCGATAGGCCTTGGCGCGGTACTGGTCGCAGGCGGTAAGCCGGTCCGTCCAGACGACCGTCCAGGTGGCGGTCGAGCTTTCGCCGGCGACGGCGGCCGCCGCTTCGATCGGATCGACGCCTTCCTGCGGCGTGATGCGGAAGAGAGCGATCAGGTCGGTGTCCTTCGGCTCGTAGTGGCCGTCCCAATAGCCCATCTGGGCGTATTTCAGGACGCCCGCCCTGTAGCGTTCCTTGCCCTTGATCTCGGTTTTCGCATCGGCGTTCATGGCACTGTCCTTTCCTTGGTCGGATGGGAGTTCAGGCGGCTTCAGACCGCGCGTTGGAGGTTTTCAGGCTGCCGCTTGCATAGCGTTTGGCCATGTCGCTCATCGGGATGACCTTGATGCGCGACGCATTGCCCGCCGTGCCGAAGGCCTCGAAGCGGGCCTTGCAGACGGCGGCCATGGCATCCATGGCGGGTTTGAGGAATTTGCGCGGATCGAATTCATCGCGGCGGGTGTCGGCGACGCGGCGGAATTCGGCGGCGGCGGCCAGACGCAGGTCGGTATCGATATTGACCTTGCGCACACCGAAGCGGATGCCGCGGACGATCTCCTCGACCGGTACACCATAAGTCTCGCGCATTGCGCCGCCATGGGCGTTGAAGATCTCCTGCCACTCCTCAGGGACCGAGGAGGAGCCGTGCATGACGATATGCGTGTCCGGCAGGCGGCGATGGATCTTCTCGATCACGTCCATGGCGAGCACTTCGCCGGTGGGCTTGCGGGTGAACTTATAGGCGCCGTGCGAGGTGCCGATCGCCACCGCCAGCGCATCGACGCCGGTCTCGGCGACAAAGCGGGCCGCCTCGTCCGGATCGGTCAGCAATTGCGAGCGGTCGAGCGCGCCCTCGAAGCCGTGGCCATCCTCCGCCTCGCCGTGGCCGGTCTCCAGCGAGCCCAGGCAACCGAGTTCGCCCTCGACCGAGACGCCAACCATGTGGGCCAGTCGCGCCACTTCGGCGGTGATGCCGGCATTGTAGGCATAGTCGGCAGGCGTCTTGCCGTCTTCCTTCAGCGAGCCATCCATCATCACAGAGGTGAAGCCGTGCTGGATGGCGGAAAGGCAGGTCGAAACCCGATCACCGTGGTCCTGGTGGATGCAGAGCGGGATGTCCGGATACATCAGCTCCAGCGCTTCCATCATCTTCGCGAGCATGATGTCGTTGGCATAGGAGCGTGCGCCGCGCGAGGCCTGCAGGATGACCGGCGCGTCGCAGGCTTTCGCGGCCTGCATGATGGCCAGGCCCTGTTCCATATTGTTGATGTTGAAAGCAGGGACGCCGTATCCAAATTCCGCTGCATGGTCGAGCAATTGCCTTAGTGTAATCCGTGCCATGATCCCATGATCCTTTCGTGTCGTGCGTCTGTCAGCCGATCAGGCTCCGTGCCGTTTCGACGACGGCTTCCGGTGTGATCCCGAAGTGGCGGTAGAGTTCCGGCGCGGGGGCACTGGCCCCGAAACCGTTCATGCCGATGAAGGCACCGGCGTCCCCGATATGGCGGTCCCATCCGAGACGCGCCGCAGCCTCGATTCCAATCCTCGGTGCTGTTCCGAGCACGGCGTGCCGATAGGCAGGCGTCTGCTCCTCGAACAATTCCCAGGACGGCATCGAAACCACCGCCGCTGAAATCTGATGATCGGCAAGCAGGGCATCGGCCGCCGCGCAGGCAATCTCTACCTCCGAGCCCGTTGCCAGCAGAGTAATTGCCCTTGGCCCCTCGGGTTCACGCAGAACATAAGCGCCCCGGCTCGAAGCGTTGTCGTCGCTCTGGTTGGACCGAAGCATCGGCAGGTTCTGGCGAGACAGGACGAGAACGCTCGGCCGGTCGCGAGACTGGAGCGCCAGTTCCCAGCATTCCGCCGTTTCGATGATATCGCAGGGCCGGAAGATGTCGATGCCAGGTGTGGCGCGCAACATGGCGAGGTGCTCGACCGGCTGATGGGTGGGGCCGTCCTCGCCAAGCCCGATCGAGTCATGCGTCATGACATAGATCACCTGTTGGCCCATCAGCGCGGACAAGCGCATGGCGCCACGCGCATAATCCGAGAACACCAGAAACGTACCGCCATAGGGAATGAATCCGCCATGAAGCGCCAAACCGTTCATTGCCGCTGCCATGCCGTGTTCGCGTATCCCGTAGTGTATGTAACGCCCGGCGAAATTCCGCGCCGTGACATCGTCCATGCCCTTGGTCACGGTCAGGTTGGAATGGGTCAGATCCGCCGATCCGCCGATGGTCAGTTCCGTGGCATTGTTGATGACACCGAGCACCATTTCGGACGCCTTGCGCGTGGCGACCATGGTCGCCTTTTCCGCGTGCTCGCGACGAAATTGCTTGAGGTTGTCAAAAAGCCCGGCAGGGACTTCCTTCTTCATGGCATTGGTGAAGGCGGTGGCATTGCGCGATGCCGCGAGCCGCCCTTCCCACTTGCGCCGCTCCTCCGCTCCGCGCACTGCTACACCACGCCAACGATCCAGAATGGTCTCCGGAATTTCGAAGGGCGGATAGGGCCACTGCAGCTCATGCCTGGCTGCGGCGATTTCGGCGTCACCGAGCGGCGCTCCATGGGTTTTTTCCGAGCCTTGTAGATTGGGCGCACCCTTGCCGATGACAGTGCGGCAGGAGATCAGCGAGGGCCTGCCCGACAGCCTTGCCTGCCGAAGGGAACGCTCGATCGCCCCGAAATCATGGCCGTCGATGTCCTGGACATCGAACCCCGCCGCCTCGAACCGGGCGAGCTGGTTCGTCGAAGTCGACAGATTGGTCGGTCCGTCGATCGAGATCGAGTTGTTGTCCCAGAACACGATCAGGCGAGAGAGCCTGAGATGGCCGGCGAGGTCGATGGCCTCGTGGCTGATCCCTTCTTGCAGACATCCGTCGCCAGCAATCACATAGGTATAGTGGTCGACGAGGTCGGCACCGTATCGCTCTGCGGCAAGACGTTCTGCCAGGGCCATACCGACGGCGGTGGCAATGCCCTGCCCCAATGGCCCAGTCGTCGTTTCGATGCCCAGCGTGTGCCCATATTCAGGGTGACCGGCAGTTCGCGCACCAAGCTGGCGGAACCGCTTCAGCTCCTCGATCGGCATATCCGGGTAGCCGATCAGATAGTGGAGAGCATATTGCAACATCGAACCGTGCCCTGCGGAGAGGACGAACCGGTCACGGTCGGGCCAGTTCGGATGCGACGGGTCGATCTTGAGGAAGCGGCTGAAGAGCACCGCGGCGACGTCCGCCATTCCCATCGGCATGCCCGGATGACCGGAGTTGGCCTTCTGGACGCCGTCCATGGCCAAAGCCCGGATGGCATTTGCCATGTCGCGGTCAGTCGTGACCACGGCGTCGGGACTTACTTTCATAGCGTGTTCGTTCATCGGTCTCTCCTCAGGAAGCGCGGTTCTTGCGTTCGATCAACTGCATGATCAACGGAGTCAGGATGAGTTGCATGGCGAGATCGAGTTTGTTGCCCGGAACGACGATGGAGTTGGCACGCGACATGAAGGAGTCGTGGATCATCGAGAGGAGGTAGGGAAAATCGATGCCACGCGGCTTGGCGAAACGAATGACCAGCATCGATTCGTCCGCTGTCGGGATCCAACGCGCAACGAACGGATTGGACGTGTCAACGATCGGAACACGTTGGAAATTGATATCCGTCAACGTGAATTGCGGCGTGATATAACGGACATAATCCGGCATCCGGCGAAGGATGACGTCCATGACCGCTTCGGCGGAATAGCCGCGTGTTGCCCGGTCACGGTGGATCTTCTGGATCCATTCGAGATTGATGACTGGAACGACACCGATCTTCAGGTCGCCGTAGCGGGCAAGATTGACCTTGTCCGTGACCGCACAACCATGGAGGCCCTCGTAGAACAGCAGGCTGCTCGGGGGGAATTCGCGCCACTCCGTAAAGGTTCCGGCCGGAGCATTGTATAGGGCCGCTTCCTCTTCATCATGAATATAGGTACGCGTCTTGCCGGTGCCACGGCGGCTGTATTCTTCAAATACCGCCTCGAGAGTCTCAAGCTCGTTCGCTTCCGCATTGAAATGAGTGAAGTTCGGATTTCCATTCTTCTGCTCTTCGGCAACCTTGATCTTCATTGCCTGCCGGTCGTAGCGATGGAACGCATCGCCCTCGATGAAGGCCGCCTCGATGTTTTCGCGGCGAAAGATCTGTTCGAAAATCCGCTTCACCGAAGTGGTCCCGGCGCCTGAGGATCCCGTAATGGAAATGATAGGGTGCTTGGTCGACATTCGAAGATCCTCCCGTTCAGGCCCGGAACAGGCCGCGATTGTTGAAGAGAGGAGCGCGCTCGCCGATATTGCTCGGCTCCGTGTGGTAACGAGAGATGCGGTGAACTTCGCGCGCGGAGCCGAAGACCAGCGGTACGCGCTGATGCATAGTTCTCGGCGTCAATTCGAGAATTCGATTGACCGTATCGGTGGCCGCACCACCCGCCTGTTCGATCAGGAAGGCGATCGGGTTGGCTTCGTAAATCAGCCGGATACGGCCTTCGCTGTAGCCTTTGCGCTTGTCGCCGGGATAGAGGAACACGCCGCCGCGCATCAGGATGCGATAGGTCTCCGCCACCAGCGAAGCGATCCAACGCATGTTGAATTCTTTCTCGCGCGGGCCTTCGGTCCCTTTCAGGCAGTCATCGACATAGAGCCGTACGGCCTCGTCCCAATGACGATAGTTTGCCGCATTGATTGCGAATTCCTGTGTGCGCGGCGCCAGCACCACACTCTCGTAGGCTTGAACGAATGTGCCGAGCCGCGACGAGAAGACGAAGGCATGGGTGCCACTGCCGACGCTCAAGACCAGCGCCAGTTGCGGCCCATAGATAAAAAAGCCGGCAGCGAGCTGGGCGTCCCCGCGCTGAAAGAACGAGGCGCTCGGCTCGCTGACCGGTTCACCTACCACTGGGAGGATGGAGAAGATGGTCCCGATCGAGACATTCGTGTCGATATTTGACGATCCGTCCAGAGGATCGATGGCAATTGCAAGGGGAGCCGCCGGATCGAGAATAACCGGATGCTCCAACTCCTCCGACCCGTAGAGGCCGATCGGAGCCTGGCGCATGGCCTCGATGAACATATCGTCGGCATGGACATCAAGGTCCTTCTGGGTGTCGCCATCGGAGTTGGTCTTGCCGCGATGGCCCGCGAAGGCGCTGCCCAATGCGCCCTGGTTGATGGTCGTGCGCATCTTGGCCGCAGTCAGCGCCAACTGGCGAACCGTTTGCGAGACAGCCGAACGCAGCGGATCTCCGCCTGATACATAGGAACTCAAATAGGCATCTAGCGTGGCCGAAACCATTGTCTTCCCTCCCATGCCCGCTCCTCTTCGACGTCAGGCATGGGCACATGGAAACAAAGAAGCGCCTGTAAGTAAAATTTATTATATTTACTCATTTGCTAAAAGATTTTAAGGTTTCGCAATGCGCAACCTGACGCTCAAACATCTGCGGACCACACAGGCAATTTTGAAGCACGGCACGATCGCCGGTGCAGCCAATGCAATTGGCCTCACTCCGTCGGCGATCACCATCCAGTTGAAGCAGGTCGAGGAAGATGCCGGCATCATTCTGTTCGACCGGACCAATGAGGGGCTGCGCCCGACGACCGCCGGATTGGCCTTCATCGATGCTGCGCAAATGATCGAGGAGCGGCTTCGCGTCCTCAACGACGAGATCGATGCGATAAAGGGTTTGCGCGTCGGCAGCCTGACTCTCGGCTGCGTATCGACCGCCAAGTACTTCGCCCCGCACATGATGGCCACGTTCCGCAAGGAACATCCGGATATTTCCATTGCCCTTGCCATCGGCAACAGGGCTGAAATCATCTCCAGCCTGAAAAATCATGAAGTGGACATCGCCTTGATGGGTCGGCCACCGAAGGATCTCCCGCTGCGTTCAGCGGTATTCGGCGATCATCCGCTGGTGATGATCTCAGCTCCCGATCATCCGCTTGCCCATCGCAGGGGTATCACCAAGGAGGAGATCGCGAAGGAGCATTTCCTAATACGCGAGCGCGGATCGGGTACCCGCATATCGCTGGAAATCTTTCTGAGCGAAATCCCTGGCCGCCTGGACGACCTCGGCACAGAGATGGCTTCGAACGAAACAATCAAGCAGGCGGTTATGGCGGGTCTCGGCGTCGCCTTCATTTCCGCTCACACGATTGCCCTGGAACTCGAATATGGCAAGCTCACGATGCTCGATGTCGTCGGCATGCCGATCCGCAGGCAGTGGTTCTCCGTCATGCGCGACGATCGGACTTTGTCGCCGGCAATGCATGCCTTTCAAGACTTTCTGAGGCGCCGAGGCGCGCAATGCCTTCCTTTCTTCGAGAAGCTTTACCCGGAAACCTCGGCATAGAATTGTTATGACTTCTGCCTCCGGTTTGGTCCATGGACACAAGGGTCGGGAATGGGAAGAACAAGCGTGAAGATTACGGATGAAAGAGGATCGCCCGCCGAAAAAGACGGCGGCCATGCACCGATTGACTGATCTTTGCCCTGAGACAAACAACCGCGAGAAGCGCCATTGCGCTCTGTGCGTCCGATGAGCTATTTGTTGCACTGATCGGAGATCAATCGACAATGCCGAATGGGCGCAATACAATACGGGGCATGCTGCACCTCCTGTGTGCACTCGCTCTGTTTGCCGTCGGTTTCGCCCACAAGGCGCCGGTGCTCGCGCAGCAGCTCTCACCTGCCGAGCTGGCAGCCTACACGCTTCCCGACGGTACCATTCCTGATCTCTGCCTGCCCGGTGCGGATGACGCGAGCAAGGGCAAGGGCCATATCTCCGGAAATGACTGCGAAGCCTGCCGGATAAGCGCATCCACCCTACTGCCGCTGCCAGCAGATTCGACTGGTGTGCCGATTCGCGTGGCGAGCGAAGCCATCCTTCCCGTTCGCTTCGAAGCACTCTACCGTCAGCTCTTTCCGCCCAATGCTTCCCCGAGGGCACCTCCTTCCGGCCTCATTGCCTGAACCCCGCGGCGCATCGCGCTGCGGATTTCGTCAATGCTGGCCGGCGTTCACATGGTCTCGATAGAGATGTGACCGGCCACAGTCCGGATCACTGTCATGCTGAATATAGTCATGCCCGACGAGGCCGCACGGATCGTGCCGCCCGATATCTCGAATTCCTTTGCCCGAAACCTCCGGTCGAACCAGAGCAAGATCGTTCCGCCCGGAACGACCATCTATTTCGAGGGTTTCCGCCGGTCGCCCGGCTACCGCCTCATCGATGGATGTGTGGCCATCTCGCAGGTTCTGCGCGACGGGCGACGCCAGATTGTCGACGTCCTCGGCCCAGGGCGCTTGTTCGGTCTTTCGCAGGGAGACAGCAATCCCTGTTCTGCCGAAACCCTGACCTATACCCACCTCGAGCAATTGGACGAAGACCTTGACCACAATGAAGCGGAACGCGCGCTTCATCTGATGCTGCGCCGCGCTCAGGCGCACGCGACTCTGCTCGGCCGCAAGACGGCGTTGGAAAAGGTTGCCTCCGCCGTTCTCGACCTGGCTTGCCAGTTCGCCCGCACGTCGAAATCTCCAAAACGCAAACGCCTGACCTTCACCCTCTACCTGACCAGGGCTGATCTCGCCGACTGGCTGGGACTCACGGTTGAAACGGTTAGCCGATGCCTGAATCAGTTGAAGCGATCGGGGCTGATCGATTTCCGTCACCCAGAAATCGTTACCATTGTGGACAAGGGAGCGCTGATGGAAATCGCCGACGCCAGCGCCAATCCCTGCCCGGCGGAGTGAGCCGGCACAGATACTCGTTCAATATTCTGATGACGCTTCAATATTCTGATGATGCCCGGGACGCTGTCGCGAGTGATCATAAAAACCATTCAGGGTACCGCGCAGCGGTACCCAAAACAGGAGGGAAAACAATGCGATACAAGATCAAATTTTTAGCTGCCGGGCTTTTGTTGATGCTGGCGTCGCCAGCGCTGGCCGAAATCAAGGTGACTGACGTCAAGGGCCGGGAAGTCACGCTTGCTGAGCCTGCAAAGCGCGTCGTGCTGGGGTTCTACTATGAGGACTTCATGGCGGTCGTCGGACCGGGCGCGATGGATAAGGTCGCGGCCCTTTCCCTCTCTCCCTGGAAAGACTGGCGTCCCAAACAGTATGCGAAATACGTCGAGGCCATTCCGGCAATCGCCGATCTGCCCGATGTCGGCCAAACCGAGAACGGCACTTTCTCAATCGAGAAAGTGATCGCGGCCAAGCCCGACCTCGTCATTCTCCCCGCTTGGTCATACGACGCCCTGGGTGAAAGCGTCCGCCAGATCGAGGAAGCGGGCATTCCTATCGTGACCCTGGACTACAATGCCCAGACGCTGGAAAAGCACGTTCAGTCGACCCTTGTGCTCGGCAAGGTGATGGGATCGGAAGAGCGCGCCGAACAACTTGCAGCGAATTACCGAAAGGCCATGGAGGACATTGACGGGCGCATCAAGGCTGCAGGTCCCACGAACAAGAAGGTATACGTCGAACTTGCCCAGAAGGGGCCATCCGAAGTCGGGAATACCTATGGCAACGGCATGTGGGGTTCACTTATCGACAAGCTGGGAGGCACCAACATCGCCAAGGGGCAGATCGAGAACTGGGGCCCGCTCAGCCCGGAATATGTGCTGACCCAGCAACCCGACCTCATCTTCTTGGCTGGCTCGGAATGGCTCGACAAGCCGCAAGCCGTTATCGTCGGCTTCGGCGCCGATGCAGGAAACGCCCGAGAACGTATGAAGGCCTATCTCGACCGTCCCGGCTGGGCGGACCTGCCGGCCGTAAAGACCGGAAACGTACATGCCATCTATCATGGCGGCGCGCGCACCCTGTCGGATTACATCTATGCCCAGTATATCGGTAAGCAGCTCTATCCGGATGCCTTCAAGGATGTTGATCCCGCAGCCGAAATCCGCCGCTACTATGACAACTGGATGCCGATAAAGGCGGATGGGGTCTTCGTCCTGCCGTATCAGGCGTCAGGTCAATGACCACGCTCAACATGACGCTTGAAACATTGCGCGGCGGGTATCGCCGCGCAACCCTCGTCCGCGCTGTGGCGCTTGGCGCGGCCGCGGTCGCTCTCGCATCGCTGATGCTGGTGGATCTGGTGACCGGACCGTCGGGAATGCCGCTTGCGGAGATCTGGACAGGGTTAATTGCGGGTCCTGACGGCGCGGACCGAATGGCCGCCACCATCCTGTGGCAATTGCGCATGCCGCAAACCGTGATGGGCGCAATCGTCGGCGCCTGCCTCGGGCTTGCTGGCCTTCAGATGCAAACGATCCTCTCAAATCCGCTGGCGAGCCCCTTCACACTGGGCTTTTCGGCCGCCGCCGGTTTTGGCGCCGCCCTGGCGATCATGTTCGGCGCTTTCATCCCGGTTCCCGGTTTCCTCGTCGTTCCCTTTTCCGCCTTCCTGATGACGCTCATCGCCTGCGCGCTCGTCTATTTCATTGCGGTGCTGCGCGGCTCGACGCCGGAGATCCTTGTTCTCGCGGGGATCGCCGTTCTCTTCTTTTTCCAATCGATGCAGTCGCTGCTGCAGTTCATGGCCTCGCCGGAGGTATTGCAGCAAATTGTCTTCTGGCTTTTCGGCAGCTTGCTGAAAGCAACTTGGACCAGCGTCGCGGTCACGAGCCTGATTCTTGCCGCCTGCCTTCCGCTGGTCGTTCGTGACGCATGGAACCTGACTGTATTGAGGCTGGGAGACGCCAATGCCGCGAGCCTTGGGCTGTCGGTTGGGCGACTGCGCCGGCGCAGCTTCCTGCTTGTGGCCCTCATGACGGCTGCGGCTGTTTCCTTTGTCGGAACGATCGGCTTTGTCGGATTGATCGCCCCTCATGCCGCTCGCGCCGTCGTAGGCGAGGACCATCGCTTTGCGCTGCCGATGGCCGCCATCACCGGCGCGATCATCCTTATCGCCGCTTCCGTCTTCGGCAAGCTGATCTCACCAGCGGCGGTCATACCGGTCGGCATTATTACCGCGGTCGCCGGGGTGCCCATACTCTTTGCGGTCATCGTCAGGCGCGGCAAGGGAGCTGAATCATGAACAGCGGATTGAGACTCTGTGACGTCGCTGTAACACGTGGCCGGGCAAGGATCCTCACGGAGATATCGGTCCGCCTTCAACCGGCACAGATCGTCGGGGTCATCGGCCCAAACGGCGCCGGCAAATCCACTCTTCTCGGCGCCATAGCCGGGCATATCCGGCACGCAGGCTCGATATTATGGCAAGACAAGGTGGTCGAAACCGCCCGGATCGGCTTCATGCCGCAGCATTGCGCCGTAAAGGCCGAACTGTCCGTGCTTCAGGTTCTGCTGCTCGGTCGCCACGAGCGGCTCGGCTGGCACGTGCGCGGTGACGATATCGACGCGGCCGGCGCAGTACTTGCCTCCCTCGGGCTTGAGCATCTGGCAGAGCGCTGCATGAGCACTCTTTCCGGCGGCCAGCAGCAACTCGTGCTTCTTGCGCAACGGCTTATGCGTGAACCGCCCCTGCTTATCCTCGACGAAGCGACGAGTGCCCTCGATCTCGGGCATCAGATGAGCGTCGTCGATGCCTTGAAGGGCTATGTCGCGCGGACCGGGGCACTGGTGATGATCGCAATTCATGACCTCAACCTCGCCGCCCGCCACGCCGACAGCCTGATGTTGCTGAATGGCGGACGTCTCGTCTCCCATGGCCCATCCGGTGAGGTCCTGACGCTGCCCGCGATCCGGTCGATCTACCGCATCGATGCGGAAGTCCTCAATTCCCCTTCGGGTCTTCCCGTCATCGTCCCGCTTTCCAATCAGGCCCTGTTTTCAGCGCAGGAAAAAACGACGCTCTGAGCCCATGCGAGAGCAAACGTTGCAGAGCATGAGCCCTTGACGGGCTCCTGCTGTCTGCCCAAGCTGGCGAACTATCGGACGAGAGACGGCAGTGAGCCGCAGAGGGAAGAACATGAGTCGTTTGCACGCAGAAACCCACCTTGTTTCCCGGATCGGCTGGTTGCGAGCCGCAGTATTGGGCGCCAACGACGGCATTGTCTCGACAGCAAGCCTGATCGTCGGTGTCGCGTCCGCCGCGGCGGCAAGTTCGGAGGTGCTGGTCGCCGGCATTGCGGGACTGGTCGCAGGCGCGATGTCGATGGCAGCCGGGGAATATGTGTCGGTGAGTTCGCAATCCGACACGGAAAATGCCGATCTTGCACGGGAGCGGCTGGAACTCGAAACCCAGCCCGAGTTCGAACGCGAGGAGCTGGCGCAAATCTATGTCAAACGCGGCGTCGAGCCCGACCTCGCTCGCCGTGTCGCCGATCAATTGATGGCGAAGGACGCCCTTGGCGCCCATGCGCACGATGAGCTCGGTATTTCCGAGATGACCACGGCGCGGCCGATCCAGGCCGCATTGACGTCTGCTGCGACCTTTGCAGTTGGCGCGGCCATGCCGCTCGCCATGGTGCTGATCGCACCCGCGCCACAATTGGTGCTGACCGTTTCCATTGCTTCCCTGCTTTTCCTGGCACTGCTCGGCGCCGTCGGCGCAAAGGCCGGTGGTGCGAATGTTGTCAGAGCTACGTTGCGCGTTACCTTCTGGGGCGCATTCGCCATGGCGCTCACCGCTGGGATCGGGGCGCTTGTCGGCACCGCTGTGTGACCGTGCCCCCGCACCTCAGGGCTTATCGAGATACACCCTTGCCTCGAATCCGTCAGAGCGATTTGTAGCCGGCGAAAGCAATTCCAACCGTGCGCCAGCACCGGCAGCGATGGAATCGGCAATGGCCAATCCCAGGCCCGTGCCATCCGACGAGGTCGCTCCTCGCGCAAAAGGCTGCGTCAGGCGGCCCAGCACGTCCGCCGCGACGATGGGGCCTCCATTGACTACGGACAGCACACCGTCGGACGACAGCGACACCTCGACGGGCGCCTTGGCGTCTCCATGCTTCAGAGCGTTTTCGACGAGATTGCGAACGAGAATGGCAAAGACATCTGCATCCATCCTCGACATTACGGCACCTCCGGGCAAGGCGACGCGAAGGCAGTCCGCACCTTTTGGAGTGCGAGCGAAATCGTCGATAACGAGAGAAAGGACCGGTACCACATTATGTGAGTTCTCGGACAAAAGGCCCCCGCCCTCCGCCTTGGCAAGCTGCATCAGCTTTTCGCCGAGGCGCGCTAAGGCCCGCAGGCCGGTCTCTATCTCACGCGCCCGGTCCTGCAACCGCCCCGGAGGGGCTTCGGCGATAAGCCGCTGCGTCTGGGCAAGGGCTGCGGCGATCGGGGTCCGCAGTTCATGGGCGCTGTTCGCGGTGAATGTCCGCTCCGCTTCAAGCGCGCGGCGCAGCCTGTCCATCAGGCGATTGACCCCTTCGGCAATCGGGCGAATCTCGATCGGCACCAACGTCGTGTCAACGGGGTTGAGATCGCCGCTGCCGCGCAGTTCGATTTTTTCACCGAAGGCATGCACTGGTCGCATGCTTCTTCGCACAAGCCACCAGACGCCGAATATGCTTGCGGGAATGAGTACACCGAGCGGCAAGGCCAATGCCAGGGAAGCCTCGATGGTCGCCATGCGGCGATGTGCCAGAGGTTCTGCAACCATGATCGTGACTGTTCCACGCACGGCCGATTCCGAATAGATCCGATGCGTGAGGGTGGTTTCAAAACCCGTTGCCGAAAATGGCGGAAATATGCCCGGATCAGCATCATGCGACTGCAGCAGGACATTGCCGTCTCCATCCCGGACGAGATAGGTCAGAAACTCCTGGTGAGGCCGGACCGGTACGATACGCTGCGTCGGACGAGCCTCCTCCTGGCTGACAATATCGATGACGGCCAATGGCAGAATACGCTGCGCAGTTTCCTGAATGGCGCTATCGAAAACCTCGTCCAGTTCCTGGCGAACGATTAGCCCGGCGATCAAGATCGCTACGATCCACGTGATTGCCACGCCCAGAGCCAGACCAAGGGCAAGATGACGCTGGAGACTGGGCGGCCTCTTCATGACTGTCGCAGCCTGTACCCCATGCCGCGCACGGTCTCGATGACATCGTGTCCAAGCTTCCTGCGAAGCCTGGAGACATACACTTCTATAGCGTTGCTCTCGATTTCCGCGTCGAAGGAATAGAGCCGCTCCTCGAGCTGTGACTTGGAAAGCAGCATCCCTGGGTGCCGCAGAAATGCCTCAAATAGCACCCACTCGCGCGCCGTCACTGCAACCGGGCGCCCCTTTCGCATGATGCTGCGTGCGGCAAGATCGATTTCCAGATCATGGATCACCACGAGAGGGTTCGGATTGCCGGAATAGCGCCGGGCGACTGCTTTGAGCCGCGCCGAAAGCTCGGAGAGATCGAACGGCTTGACAAGATAGTCATCGGCACCCGCGTCCAAGCCCTCGATACGATCCGATATCTGATCGAGCGCGGTGAGGATGATCACCGGCGTGACATCCCCTGCCGCGCGCCGGCCACGCAGAAAGCTGATACCACGACCATCCGGCAACATGAGATCCAGTAGAACAAGATCATAGGAGACCGCGCGGATGTAATCGGTGGCGACATCGAGCCGTTGTGCCCAGTCGACGGTGTGCCCGTCGGCTGCGATCTGATCGCGCACGGCGGCCCCTAGTCCACTGTCATCCTCGACCAACAATATGCGCAAGACCTTGTCCTTTCGCCATCCGGCTGCCGCCAGCACCCGCTATCACCCAATGCTGACAGCAAGCTGAATGGAAATCTTCGCCCCGTTCAGGTCACTGTCAGGATACTGACGCAAGTTCACGTCCAGACAATATGTCAGAGGACAAGCACAATGAAACACCATGTTCTTACCGCCACCATGTTCTTTGCCACTTTTGGCTCCGGGGCAGCACTTGCCGAAGACGATTGCAACGTCCCCATGGCCGACTGGCAGCCGCGCAACGTCGTCCAGAAGATGGCCGAATATCGCGGGTGGGTCGTACAGCGGATAAAGACCGATGACGGTTGCTACGAGATCAGGGCCAGGGACGCCGAGGGCAGAGATATCGAGGTAAAGGTGAATCCTGCCACTCTCGAGATCGTGGATATGGAAGTCAAAAATTCCCGCTATAACGGCGACCATGAAGATGAAGACGAAGATGACGACGACGACAACCGACCCGGCGCTGTTGCTCCCTCCAACGGGATAACCACCCCCACCAACACCAATCCACCGAGCAACGGGCTCTTCAAGGACAATAAGAGACCGACGGTCGTGGTGAAGTAATTCTTCACCGGCAATTGCAGTTGCGATGATGATCCCGGTGCCTGCCGATCTTCGGCGCTGTGGCACCTTCGGTCGATGATCAACGCGGCAGGCACCTCCCCAGATCAGAACTCCATGCCGCCGCCCTCGTCAGGCAACTGTCAGGTCCAGGCGCATATCAAGAAGACGCACAAGGATACGGAGACACCATATGAACAAGATCGCATCCGCGCTCGCCATTGCTTCGGTCATCGCAGTTCCGGCTTTGGCTGAGGCCCGTGAGGTCACTTTCACGACGCAACTGCAAAACTACGGCGGGGACGGCGCTTATGTCGTCATCTACGTCACCGATTCGGCCGGCCAGTATAAGGGCACGCTGTGGATGGCCGGCGGCAAGTCGAAATACTACAAGCACCTCAGCGACTGGAGCCGTCTCAGCGGAGGGAAAACCAGCGAGATCGACGGGATTACGGGCGCCAGCGTTGGCAGCGGCAAGACACTATCCATCACCCTCGATCTCGCCGACGCATTGATTGATGCCGGCTATGAAATCCGGGTCGATACCGCAGTCGAAGACATGCGTGACAATCCCTCCGACGTGTCCGTACCCCTGACTTCCGAAGGAGCGGGCAAAGCCGTGCGCGGTCGTGGCTATGTCGACACGTTCACCTACGACATGTGACCCGCAATAATCAACGAGGCGTGCCATGCTCCGCTACGTTCACTCACTTCCGGGCCTGATTGCGGGCGTTCTGGTCGCCATCCTGGCGGCCACCGGAGCGATTCTCGCCGTCATCCCCGCGCTGGAACGGGCTGGAACTACGGTTCCGGCCTCCGGTCAGGTCAGGGTCGCCGATCTGGCTGAAACCGTGACGGCGCGATACCCCGGCGTCGAGCGTATCGTGCGCAAGCCGTCGGGCGCCATCATCGTTTATTATTTCGACGCCGATGTCCCGGGAGCCGACGTGGTCGATCCGTTGACTGGAGCCAGCATTGCGCCCTACGCTCCCTCCGGCTTTGTCCGCACCGTGACTAATCTGCACCGTGCATTCCTGCTCGGAGACATCGGACGCGGCGCCGCTGGCATCGGTGCTCTCGCGATGCTGGTGTTGAGCGCAACCGGATTGATGATGCTTGCGGCCCGCTTGGGTGGTTGGCGACGGCTCCTTCGGCCCATTCGCGGCACAGGGATCAAGCGCTTGCACGCGGAAATCGGGCGCATCGCCGTAACCGGCCTGCTGCTTTCCGCGCTCACAGGCCTCTACATGTCGCTTGCCACTTTCGGCTTCATCCCCGATGGCATGGATGCCGAACCGCCCTTCCCGACCACCGTGGCCGGAACTGCACCCATGGCGATCGGCAGCATTCTCCCCTTGCAGACTGTAGATCTTGCCGACCTGCGGGAACTGAGATTCCCGTATGCAGGGGACCTGACCGATGTGTTTACACTGACCACCGCCAAGGGCACCGGCTATATCGATCAGGCGACCGGCGAAATGCTCTCCTATATGCCGAATGGCATCCTTCGCCAGATTTATGAAACCATCTTCATGCTCCACACGGGCCAGGGTCTCTGGTGGCTTGCGCTGGTCCTTGGCCTGGCGGCTCTTTCGGTCCCTGTGTTCACCGTCACAGGTGCACTCATATGGTGGAAAAGGCGTTCGGCCATGCCCTCGATCGCTCACAATGCCGGACCGCAAGCGGCCGACACGGTGATCCTGGTCGGCAGCGAGGGTAATTCGACATGGGGATTTGCCCGAACACTCCACAATGCATTCACGCAGGCCGGGCATCACGTTCATACTGCACCGATGAACCAACTCGCGCCCACCTACCAGAATGCAAAGCGCATGTTCATCCTGACGGCGACCTACGGCGACGGAGCAGCACCGGCCTCCGCCAACCAGTTCCTTTCTCGACTGGCCGCCATCGAGTCCGCCCCGGGTTATTCCGTTGCCGTACTCGGGTTCGGCGACCGACAGTTCCCCCGCTTTTGCCAATACGCTCGCGACGTCGAGGAGGCGCTTGCGCTCAAGGGATGGCCGCGGCTCCACCCCATGGACACGATCGACCGGCAGTCGGCGCAGGAATTCGCCCGTTGGGGCGAGGCAATCAGCGGTCCGATTGGAACGAAGCTGACCCTCGTGCACACGCCAGACCGCCCGCGGACGGTACCGCTAACGTTGATCGAACGTCTCGACTATGGCGACGACGTTCAGGCTCCCACCTCCATCCTGCGCTTCGCTGCAGCAGGACAGAAAAGCCGCAGCTTCTGGCAACGACTTTGGGGCTCGTCGCTGCCCCGATTTGAGGCCGGTGACCTGGTGGGCATCCTGCCGCCGGGTAGCAACCTGCCGCGCTTCTATTCTCTCGCCTCCAGGTCGAAAAGCGGAGTGCTTGAGATCTGTGTGCGAAAACAGGCGGGTGGTCTTTGCTCGAGTTTCCTCCATGGACTGCAGCCGGGCGACAGCATCGACGCATTCATCAGGCCCAATCCGGCTTTCCGTCCGATCAAGGGCAAAGCTCCTTTGATCCTGATCGGCGCTGGAACGGGTATAGGTCCCTTGGCGGGCTTCATCAGGAACAACGCCAAGCAGCGCCCGGTCCATCTCTATTTTGGCGCCCGCGATCCCCATTCGGACTTCCTCTATGCCCAAGATCTTCGAGACTGGGTCGGCGATGGAAGGCTGACCGGCATAACAACCGCCTTTTCCCGCACGACCGATCGTGCCTATGTGCAGGACAAGGTCGCAACGGATGCGGAATATATTCGTCTGCTGATCAGTCGCGGCGCCCAGATCATGGTGTGCGGCGGGCGCGACATGGCGCACGGCGTCCTGGCGGCGGTGGACAAAATCATCCGACCTCTCGGTCTTGATATCGCGACGTTGAAGCAACGAGGTCTCTATGTCGAAGATGTCTACTGACGTGCGGGAAGCACCTCCGCCGCGCCGGCATGTGCTCAATGGCGCCACCATGGGAACGCGCTATTCGGCCATCTTCTTCGCTCCCGGAGATATTGATGAAAACCTCGCTCCAGCACTGTTTGCCGCCGTCGATGCGGTTGACCGCCAAATGTCGAACTGGAAGCCGCATTCGGGTCTGTCCCGGCTCAATTCCGCACCTCTAGGTGAGTGGGTCCATCTGCCCCGCGAATTGATGACCGTCCTTTCGGCATCGCTGCGTATCGGACGGATGTCGAACGGCGCCTTCGACATCGGTGTCGGTGACCTTGTAAATGCTTGGGGTTTTGGACCGCAGGGCCGCGAGATAAACGGCGCCAAGATCCTCCGTACGGGCGGGGCCCTGAGGAAGTCCGCCGCGGACGCCCTCGAGATTGACGAATCCGCCAACAGGGTCAGAAAGCATGCGCCGGCCAGCCTTGACCTTTGCGGTATCGCGAAGGGTTTCGGCGTCGATGAAATGGCCCGTTGCCTCGATCGTTTCAACATCACATCCTACCTCGTGGGCATAGACGGCGAGATGCGGGCTCGCGGCCTGAAACCTGGCGATATTCCATGGTCCGTCGCAATCGAGCGACCGGATCGGGACAAGCGCGATGTCATGGGCGTGATGGCGCTCGAAGACGCGTCGATCGCGACTTCGGGCGATTATCGGCACTGGGCCGACATCGAAGGGGATACCGTCTCGCACACGATGGATCCGGTCAACGCAGGACCTGTGCGCAACCCCGTTGCCTCCGTAACGGTTCTCGCGCAGACCTGCATGGAGGCGGATGCACTGGCGACTGCCTTGATGGTGTTGGGCGAGAAGAAAGGCCCCGAATTCGCCCGTGCCCACTGCCTCGATGCACTGTTCGTCATCCGCTCGGGCAATAGTCTCTCGGAAATCGGCCTCGGGAAGTTCGGGGCAGATGCATGATCTCCGAAGCGTGCCGATTTCAGCCAACGAGATAGTGCGATAGCGACCGACACGCCTTCAACCTCCATCCCTCAGGCCCGCTTGCCGGTTTTCTCGTCCAGATAGGCGACGATGCCCGCAAAAGTGGACAGGCGCGGATAGTCCGCCTCGGGCATCGAAAGCTGGAACCGCTTGCCAAGGGCGGTCACCAGATTGAGGAAGTCCATCGAATCGATGTCGTACTCCTCCCGCAGGGGAGCGTTCGGGTCTACGACCTCGGGATCGATATCGGGCGCGATCCGACGCAATTCCATCCGCAGGGCATCGCTGATCTCTTGTGTGTTCATAGGACCTCCGGATGTTGGAGCTGGTCTCCGATTGCGTTGAGGAAGAGAGCACCGCGATGGCCATCGCTGACACGGTGATCGCCTGCCAGGGTGATATCTACGACGCGTCGCGCCGCGACGGCTCCTCCCTCGGCTACGGCCTTCGTCACCGGCGTACCAAAACCGACGATCGCCACTTGCGGAGGATAGATCACGCCATAGAGCGTTTCCACGCCACGTTCGCCGAGGCTGGATATCGTGATCGTCGGATCCGACAGTTCCGAACCGCGAAATCGTCCTGCCCTCACTCTCGCGACCAAGTCCCGCATCTTTTCCATGAGGGAGGGAAGGCCCAACTGATCGGCATCGTGAATGGCAGGAGCGACAAGTCCGCCGCCCCTGATATTGATGGCAACGCCCGCATGCACAGCGGATTGCGGCGCGAATGCTCCATCGGCGTAATAGCCATTGAATTCCGGATATTTTTTCGCGGCGGCCGCCACCGCCTTGATGAAAAGGATACCAAGCAGCATCCGATCGGCTGGTTCACGATCCGCATTGTAGGCCGAAAGCCAAATGTCGGCCCTCGTTAGTTCGGCTGTATGCGAAAGATAATAATGTGGGATCTCCCGCTTGGAGCGCGCCATTGCCGCGGCGATCGCTGCCCGCATGCCGGACATCGTATCTTGGGCCGCCGCTTTCGCGCGCTCCGGCGTGGGCCCTTCAACAACCTTCTTCTGAACCTCGACATCGGCAAGGACAATCTCGCCGTGCGGTCCCGTGCCGCGCAGGCTCGCAAGATCGATCCCTTCCTGGTCCGCATGGCGACGTGCCGCCGGTGTCACAAGCAAGCGCGCACCGGATAGCGATACCGTCTCGGGTGGCGCACGCTCTACCGGCCTCTCCGCGACGGTGCCTGCCGGCGCGGAAGGGGGAACGGGCGCCGCAGGGATGACTTCCGCGGTTTCCTGGGGCGGGGCCGATTCCACTCGCACGACCGACAGCTCGGGCTCGCCCGGATGGGCAATCATCGCCATCGGCGCACCGACCGGCAATCTCTCGCCCACCGCGACAAGGCTCTCCTCGAACACGCCATCCTCGAAAACCTCTATCTCGATTGCCCCCTTCTGGGTCTCGACGACAGCGATCACATCGCCACGCCTGACAGCAGCACCCGGCTCGACCAGCCATTCAACGAGCGTCCCCGCCTCCATGTCGGCACCGAGCGACGGCATCCTGAATGTGCTCATATTGTCAGGCCTTTCCCAACATCGCCTTGACCGCGGCCACAATTTTGGCAGCCTGCGGAATTGATGCCTGTTCGAGGTGGGCGGGATAGGGTATTGGGACCTCTTCACTGCAGATACGGGCAAGCGGCGCATCCAGATCGAAGAAGCCGCGTTCGGCAATCTGCATGCCTATCTCCCCTGCCAGACTGCCTGTTTTCCAGCCTTCATCGACGATCAAGACACGATGGGTCTTCTGGAGCGAGGCAAGCACGGTGTCCATATCCAGCGGACGCAGGGTCCGCAGGTCGACCACCTCGGCATCGATCCCGGCACCCGCCAGTTCCTCTGCAGCGTCGAGTGTCTTGAACAGCGATCCGCCATAGGTGATCAGCGTCACGTCCTTGCCTTCGCGCCTTACAGCGGCGCGATCGATATCGACCGGCCCCGCATTGAGCGCGAGCTTGTCCGTGCGATTGTAGAGCATCACGTTTTCGAAGATCAGGACGGGGTCCGGGTCTTCGAGTGCCGTCCAGAGCATGCCGCGCGCATCCTCGAGCGTGGCGGGGGCGAGGACGCGAATGCCCGGGATATGCGCATACCAGCCTTCAAGGCTGTGGGAATGCTGGGCGGCCAGCTGCTTGCCGGCCCCGGTAGCCATTCGGATGACGACGGGAACTCCGAACTGCCCGTTCGACATGTGGCGGAAGGTGGCGGCGGTATTCAGGATCTGGTCAAGTGCGAGCAGCGAGAAGTTCACCGTCATCAGTTCCACGATCGGGCGCATACCCGCGACCGCAGCGCCAATGCCGGCCCCTGTAAAGCCAGATTCCGAGAGCGGCGTGTCGCGAATGCGTTCCGGGCCGAATTTGTCAAGCAGGCCCTTGCTGACTGCGTAGCAGCCGCCGTACCGGCCGACATCCTCGCCCATCAGGAAGGTTCGCTCGTCCCTTTCCAGCGCCTCGACGATCGCCGCCTTGACGGCATCGCGATAGCTGATCTCGATGGTTTCATTCGATGGTTCGACCTTGGCCGGCGCGTCCGGCCGGACACTGGCATAGACGTGTCTTGCCAGGGCCTCGACAGGCTCCCAGGTTCCGGCCTCGGCAAAGGCAACTGCCTCGTCGATTTCTTGATCGATTGCCTCCTCGATTGCCGACACTTCGTTCTCATGGATGATGCCGTTATCCGTAAGCCACGTCTGGAACCGGACGATCGGTCCCTTGGCCTTCCAGACCTCGACCTCGGCCTTGTCGCGATAGAGCTGCGCGTCGAACATCGAATGTGCACGGAAGCGATAAGTATGGAATTCGAGAAAATAGGGCTTCCCGGTCTCCCGGATCATATGGATGGCGCGCCGGGCGGCAGCCTCTGCGGCAACCACGTCCATTCCATCAACCGCTTCGCTGATTATGGCGTAGCTTTCGGCCTTCTTGTGGATGTCCGTTTCGGCTTCCGACCGCTCCAGCGCCGTTCCCATCGCGTAGCGGTTGTTCTCGCAGACGAAGAGAACCGGCAGTCCCCAGAGCGATGCGAGATTGAGACTTTCATGGAACTCGCCTTCAGCGACGGCGCCTTCGCCGAAAAAGCAGGCAGTGACACGATCTTCGGCCCGCGACTTGTCTGCAAGCGCCAGGCCAACAGCAAGCGGCAGACCGCCACCAACGATAGCGTTTCCGCCATAGAAATTGCGAACGCTGGAGAAAAGGTGCATCGAGCCGCCGCGTCCGCCCGAACAACCCTCGGCCTTGCCATACATCTCAGCCATCACCTCTCGCATCGGCACGCCGCGCACGAGCGCGTGCCCGTGCTCTCGATACGTTGCAACAAGGCGATCCTTCTCTTGGAGCACCGGGATGACACCGGCAGATATCGCCTCTTCGCCGTCATAGAGATGAAGAAAGCCGCGAATCTTTTCCTGGGTATAGAGCTCGGCGCATTTGTCCTCGAACCGCCGGATGCGGATCATCTGTTTTAGAAGGCCAAGCGAGTGCTCGCGGGTCAGATGCGGCTTCAAGTCGGTGGTGCTGCTCATTTTTCATCACTTTCGAGTGTCGAAATATCCCCCTCCGGGAGACCAAGCTCGCGGGCCTTGAGGAGGCGGCGCATGATCTTCCCGCTACGGGTCTTTGGCAGATTCTTCCGAAAGGCTATCTGCTTCGGCGCTACGGCCGGACCAAGGCGCCTGCGCGCATGTCCCAGCACGTCGAGTTCCAACTCCTCGTTCGGCTCGTATCCGGGCTTCAGCGCGATAAAGGCCTTGACCACTTCGCCGGCGGTCTCATCCGGGATGCCGATCACCGCCGCCTCGGCAACGGCCGGATGCTCCATCAGCGCACTTTCCACCTCGAAAGGCCCGATGAGATGTCCGGAACTCTTGATCACATCATCGTCGCGGCCGACGAACCAGAAGTAGCCGTCCGTGTCGCGCATTGCGAGGTCACCGGACAGATACCAGCCATCGACGAAACATTTCCGATAACGCTCTTCCTCATGGAGATAGGCGCGCATCATCGACGGCCAGCCGGGCCTCAGTGCCAGTTGTCCGATCGTCATGGGCTTGGCGATCTCCCGGACGCCCGTTTCCGTCTTTTCGACGATGCCAGCGGTTATTCCCGGCAGCGGCTTGCCCATAGAACCTGGCTTGACGTCCATAGCCGCATAGTTAGCGATCATGATGCCGCCAGTTTCCGTCTGCCACCAATTGTCGTGGAAGGGCTTTCCGAACGTATGATTGCCCCAGACAACCGCCTCGGGATTGAGCGGTTCCCCGACACTCGCCATGAAGCGGAGCGCGGAAAGATCGTGGTCCGCAACAAGGGCCGCCCCGGCCTTCATCAGCATACGTATGGCGGTCGGCGCAGTGTACCAGACGGTGACGTGCTCCAATTCGAGGATGCGATACCAGCGCTCTGCGTCGAATTCAGCCTCGTCGACGATCATCGTCACGCCGTTCGTCAGGGGCGAGATGATGCCGTATGATGTCCCCGTCACCCATCCCGGATCGGCAGTGCACCAGAAGATATCATCGGGGTGGAGATCAAGCGCGATTTTCCCGGTGACATTGTGCGCCACGACCGCCTCGTGCACGTGCACCGCCCCTTTCGGCTTGCCGGTCGTGCCGCTGGTGAAATGTAGAAGCGCCATGTCCTCGGGTGCCGTGTGCACCACGTCGAATTGCGGCAAGGCTTCCGCCATCAGCTTGCGCAGGTCTCGCGTGCCTTCGGGCGGCTCGCCGTCGCAATCGATGATGAGGACCTCATCGAGCTGCGCCAGTTGGTCCCGCCAGGCCGCAACCTTACGCTTGTAAAGCGCGGCTGAGGTCACGAGTACCCGCGCTCCACCTATTTCCATCCGCGCCTTCACCGGCTCCGGTCCGAACGCCGAAAACATCGGGCAGAAGACAGCTCCCAGCCGCAGCGTACCGAGAGCGGAGATATAAAGGTCCGGAACGCGGCCAAGCAGCGCATAGACCCTGTCACCTTTGGAAATACCGAGCGACTGGAGGACATTCGCGAAACGGCTGGTCCGATCCCTCAGATCCGCATAGGTGAAGTCATGGCGGCTCTCATCCTTGGCGATCCAGCGGATGGCCGTCTTCCCACCCCGTCCTTTGTCGACGTGCCTGTCGATTGCTTCATGGGCGATATTGAGCCCACCACCCGGCAATCCGTCCAGCAATGCCCTTGCACCATCCCAGGTAAACGCTTCCCGCAGTGCCTCATAGTTCTGAAAGTTTGCTTCTTCTATGGCCTTGCGGTCTTTGACGATGACGTCCATGTTCGTTCAGCCTCCCACCCGAACTCCCAGTTCATCCAGTCAGTACAAGTTCACTATGTTGACGCATGATTGCATTGTCGGTGACCTATATCAATCAGAGGAAGCCAGTCCCATGGTGTGGAGTGCACCCAGAGGGCAACTTGCCCCCCGTGTGGGAACCTGATCGGTCCGACTGGCGTTGAATCAGGAGCGCAACGGAAAACGATAGCGCGAAATTATTCTAGGCGTATATTTGGCCGCGTAGATGGAGCCACTGTGTAAACCAGAAACTATCGGGAGAAAACGATGGCACGCGAGCCAGTAGGAACTGCTGATCTGCCTGAGCTTTCCATATCGCCGGAAAAGATATGCTTCATTGTCGTCAAGGGACGGGAATTCGACGCGAAGGACGCGCAGACAATTCCGGATTCCGGATCGAACGCTTCCGACGATCACATGTATTCCGTCCTCGAAGACAGTCCAGACGACCCGGTCGAGGAAGAATTGACATCATTCATCAACGATCTCAACGAGGATGAGCAGGTCGATCTGGTTGCATTGGCCTGGCTCGGGCGCGGTGATGGAACGATTGCCGATTGGGCGGACATTCGCGCCGAAGCGGCCCGCTCCCGCAACGGCAAAACAGCCGATTATCTTCTCGGCTTGCCGCTCCTTCCCGACTATCTGGAAGAGGCTCTATCGCTGTTTGACATGTCGTGCAGCGAGTTCGAACTCGGGCACCTCTAGGGTCGATCACAGTAAGTCGCAACAGACCATTGGCGACCGGGACAGGTCCATAGTTGGCTCACGCCGGCGTGACCGCCGAAGCATAGGGCCCCTTCTCGCCGTCGTGTTCGGCGAAGCGTACCGCCTTGCCTTCGGCGAGTTCATTCCATTGGCTATCGGCCGTCATGCTTTCCTTGCGGAAGAAGAACTCTCGCCCATCTGACCCCAGGATGAAGCCGAAGCCCTCATCAGGCACCAGCCGCGCAATCGTTCCATGGAGCGTCGCCGGGTGGGATTTGACGCGATATGTGCTCATCTTGCGCACGGCATCTTCGATCTGACGCTGCGCGGCGTCGAAACTGTCGCGGATGGCCACGAAGACATCCTCATGGGCATGGTTTTCTTCCGGCTCACGCCCTGCAACGATTTCACGGCCAGGCACGTTGATGTCGACCCGGACATGGTAGATCTTTCCCTTGCGGCTGTGCCTATGTGGTGCGTCGATGACGACGCTGCACGACGTTATATGGTCGTGAAAGCGGGCCAGTCTATCGATCCTCTCGTGAACGGCCTTTTCCACGGCGGCTGAAGGTTCCATACCGCGAAACGTGATGCGGGGGGTGACTTCCATGCTTGTCCTCCCAATGTGCAATTGAATAGACAGATCGGTCCCAACGCTTGAATCGCGCAGGGAACAACAATGTGAAAATGGCAGAGCAGTCGGACTTGACACCCCGCCAGGTGCGATGACCTAGCCGGGCCCCAGCCCCCCCTCCCATTCGTCCTGCTCCTCGTCGGCCAGAAGTACGTCCAGTATGCGTGCGACCGGACCCTCCGGCGCCAGATTCCGCGCCGGCGTGGTCTCGTCATCACCCATCGACCAGGCCTTTGCCTGTTCGAGCGCGGCAATGTCGCCCCCGCTCACCAAGATCTCGGAGATCTTCCAATCAGGGAGATCTCCGCAGATGTGGCGGATATCGCTACTGGTTAGCTGCGGTGTTGGTTCCATATCGGCATTGCTTTCTCAACGAAGTCGAATTGACTGGAATGGAAGCGCCGTTTGCGCATTGATACATTGATCTGGCTCAACCTGAGCCCGATGCAGTCTCTGCTATTCCTGAAAACTACAATTTTGTGCGGTATTCGTCCACAGAGGATCGCGATCGATGAAGTTGTTTCTTTGCGGTGACGTCATGACCGGCCGGGGCATTGACCAGATCATGCCACAGTCATGCGATCCGACCCTGTTCGAGCCCTACATGCACTCCGCCCTCGGCTACGTCGATCTGGCGGAGAAGAAATCGGGGACGATCCCCAGGGCAGTGCCTGCCGAATATATCTGGGGCGACGCGCTGGAAGAGATCAATCGGCGCAAACCCGATGTGCGGGTCATCAATCTCGAAACCAGCATTACCGATCGCGGTGACCCCGAACCGAAGGGGATCAACTATCGAATGCATCCCGACAATATCGCCTGCATCACAACAGCGCGCGTCGACTGCTGCACTCTGGCAAACAACCATGTCTTGGACTGGGGACCTAAAGGGCTCACCGACACGATCGATGTCATCAAGCGGGCCGGAGTAGCCGGCGTTGGCGTTGGCAAGGACAGTGATGCGGCATCGCGGCCGGCGGTGATCGATCTCACCACGGACAAGCGGCTTCTCGTTTTCGCCTTCGGTTGTCCGTCCAGTGGTGTCTCGAGTCGCTGGGCGGCGGGGCCGGAACGAGGCGGAGTGAACTTCCTCCCGGATTTCGGCGAAGACAGCATCGCGCGCATCGCGAGAGATATCGAAATCTGGAAAACGCCAGGTGACACGGTTCTTCTGTCGATCCACTGGGGTCCAAACTGGGGCTACGACGTGTCGAGCGAACTCCGATCTTTCGCCCACCGCCTGCTGGAAAACGCCGGTGTCGACATCATCCATGGCCATTCGTCGCACCACCCCAAGGCCATCGAGGTCCATGCGGGAAAGCCTATCCTTTATGGCTGTGGCGATTTTATCAACGACTATGAAGGCATTGGCGGCAATGAAGAATTCCGTCCTGACTTGACGGTTGGTTATTTTGTCGAGATCGATGATCGCAACCATCAGCTTATGGCGCTCGAACTGCTACCGTTTCGCCTCAACAAATTCCGCCTTCAACGCGCTACCGGAGTGGAGACTGCCTGGCTCGAGCATGCACTCAATCGCGAATGCCGACGCTTCGGTCATCATATTCAAGGAACCGGGAGTAACACGCTGACATTATCGTGGTAGTATCACCGCTTGACCCTGAGCGGGTGCGGAGGGAGACACTGATATGGACTTCAAGCTCACGAGCCCTGCCTTCAACAACGGAGCCATCATCCCGTTGCGCTACACCTGCAGCGGAGAAGATGTTTCGCCTGCTCTCGAATGGCAAGACGCGCCTCACGGAACGAAGAGCTTCGCACTTACCTGCAGCGATCCGGATGCCCCCGGGGGCACGTTTTATCACTGGGCGATCTTCGATATCCCGGCCGACTGGCGGCGGATGGCGCAAGGCATACCACGACAGGCGTCGCTTCCGAGCGGGTCGCGGCAAGCGGTGAATGATTTCGGCAGGATTGGCTATGCAGGCCCCTGCCCGCCCGTCGGACATGGGCCGCATCACTATTATTTCCGGTTGCTCGCCCTTGACGTCGAGCATCTCGAGCTTGGTGACGATCCACGTTGCCGGGAGGTGGAGCCAACGGCCCGGCCGCATTGTTTAGCGGTCACCGAAATCGTCGGTCTCTTCGAACGCTGAAGGCTCATCTCCCGCGCAGGTCGTGGACACAAGACTATGAGCCCGGTCCACGAGCGAGGATCCGAAGGATCCGTGACGCGGAAAACGGTTCATATATGCAACGCGTGGCCAAGCGCCTTGAGTGCCGCTTCCTGAAATCCCTCGCTGCGGGTCGGATGCGCATGGATCGTCCCGGCGACATCCTCCAGGCGAGCGCCCATCTCGATTGCCAGAGCAAAGGCGCTGGAAAGTTCCGACACACCGGAACCGACGGCCTGCAGGCCAAGAACGAGGTTCGTATCTGCGCGTGCCACGACGCGTACAAAACCATCCTCGGAAAGCATGGTCATTGCCCGCCCGTTTGCACTGAAGGGAAATTGCCCGACGCGGATCTCGTAGCCCTGCGTGCGCGCCTCTTCGGGCGAGAGCCCCGCGGTTACGATTTCCGGATCGGTGAAGCATACCGCCGGTATACAACGCTTGTCCCAGGCCCGCTTGCGGCCCGATACGATCTCGGCGACCATCTCGCCCTGCGCCATGGCGCGATGCGCGAGCATCGGTTCGCCTGTAACGTCGCCAATGGCGTAGACACCCCGCATCGATGTCCGGCACTGGTCATCGATCCTAAGGAAGCGCCCTGTCCGGTCGAGGTCGAGTTCCTCCAGACCAGCCCCTTCGGACCTCGGCCTGCGGCCGACGGTCACGAGGATCTTGTCGGCATGGAGCCGTTGCACCGCACCGCTTTCGGTATCCACCAACAGCGCGTCCCCCTCCGGCGTCAGCCCCTTGGCCTTCGCCCCGGTCAGGACACGGACGCCAAGTTCGCCCAGCCGTTTCGAAACCGGCCGAACCAGCTCCGCATCGTATTGCGGCAGGATTTGCCGGGTGGCCTCGATGACAGTCACCTCCGACCCCATCTTGGCGAAAGCTGTGCCGAGTTCAAGACCGATATAGCCGCCACCCACGACTATCAGCTTCTTCGGCAGGGAGGTCATCGACAGGGCATCGGTCGAGGAAACTACGCGTCCGCCGAAAGGAAGGAACGGCAGTTCGACCGGCTCGGAGCCGGTCGCAATCACGACCGTCTCCGCTCGTATGACCTGCATGCCCATTTCCGTTTCGACCTCGACGGTCTTGCCGTCGCGGAACCTTGCCCGGCCCTGCACGATCTTGACCTTGGCCTTGCGAAGCAGGCTCGACACGCCGCTGTTGAGGCGACCGACAATGCTGTCCTTCCAGGCGACGGTCTTGCCGAGGTCAAGTTTGAGCCCCTCGACACCGATCCCGATCGGGCTTTCACCACCCATCATATGGCTGATCTTGTGGAATTCCTCGGCCGCGTGGATCAGCGCTTTGGAGGGAATACAGCCAACATTGAGACAAGTGCCGCCCGGCTTGACGGCCTCCACGATGACAGTATCGAGACCGAGTTGTCCGGCACGGATAGCGCAGACGTATCCACCGGGACCGGCGCCGACAACGAGGAGCTTGCAGGAAATCTCTTTCATTGAACTCAGCCTTCGATGAAAATCAATGCGGGCGTTTCAAGCAGGACCTTGACGCGCTGTATGAAGACCGCCGCATCCCAGCCATCCACGATCCTGTGATCGAAGCTCGATGAGAGGTTCATCATCTTGCGCGGCACGAACTGCGTGCCGTCCCAGACCGGCCGCATCATGATCTTGTTGACGCCGACGATAGCGACCTCGGGATGATTGATGACTGGTGTCGTCACCACGCCGCCAATCGCCCCAAGCGAGGTGATCGTGATTGTGGAACCGCTCAGTTCCTCGCGTAACGCCGAACCCGTACGGGCCGCTTCCGCGAGACGCGAAAGTTCGGCAGCACAATCCCAGACGCTGCGCGCCTCGGCGTGACGCACGACCGGAACAGTCAGGCCCGTCGGCGTCTGGGTGGCAATTCCGATATGGACGGCGCCGTAACGTGTGATGACGCCGGCATCGTCGTCGAACGTCGAGTTGACACCCGGATGCTCCGAAATCGCTTTGACCATCGCTCGCATGAGGAAAGGCAGTATCGTGAGCTTCGCTTGATCGGGTTTGCGTCCCCCGTTCATCGTCGCTCGCAGATCCTCGAGATCGGTCACATCAATTTCTTCCACATAGGTGATATGCGGAATACGCGAGGTGGAAAGCGTCATCTTCTCGGCAATGCGACGGCGCAAACCGGTAAGCTTGATCTGCTCGACAGTCGTGTTTCGTACCGGTCCGGTCGACGCGGGTTGCGGCTCCGCGCCGCGCGAAATGAACAATTCGAGGTCTTCGTGAGTGATGCGGCCGGCCGGTCCGGTGCCCGGGACCTGGCGCAGATCGACACCACTCTCCCTGGCCCGAAGCCGGACGGCGGGGGATGCAAGAGGCTTCACTTCTGGCTGTTCTGAGGTACGTCGCGAAACACCAGCTGGTACCGGCAACGCCCTTTTCTCAACGACTGCCGGCTGCTCCACGGAAGCTTCGAAGGGCAAATCCCCGCTTTCGTCCGCCGCCGAAGCCTCCTGCGTCGCAATCTCCAACGGGCCACCCACTTCGTCGGCGACCTCGATCCGCACCAGTGGCGCCTTCACGGCGACGGTATCGCCGATCTCCGCACCGAGCCAGATGACCATGCCGGTGACCGGCGAGGGAATTTCGACAGTTGCCTTGTCGGTCATCACGGCCGCCAGCACCATGTCTTCCCGCACCGTATCGCCGGGTTTCACATGCCATTCCGCAAGCTCGGCCTCGGCAACTCCTTCGCCGACATCAGGCATCTTGATGGTGAATTCACCCATGGTCAGCCCTCCATGACTTCGGTGAGTGCGCGTCCGACGCGGCCAGGTCCGGGGAAGTAGTCCCATTCCTGCGCATGCGGATAGGGCGTATCCCAGCCGGCAACCCGTACGACCGGAGCTTCCAGATGATAGAAACAATGCTCCTGGACCAAAGCGGCCACTTCGCCGCCGTATCCCGACGTCAGCGTCGCCTCGTGTACAACGACGCAGCGACCGGTCTTCTTCACCGATTGTATGATGGTGTCGAGGTCAAGCGGCAGCAGGCTGCGCAGATCGATCACTTCCGCATCGATGCCGGTTTCTTCCGCCGCCGCGAGCGCGACATGGACCATGGTGCCATAGGCTAACACGGTTACTGCTGCCCCTTGGCGCCGCACTTCCGCCTTGCCTATCGGGATGGTGTAGTGACCTTCCGGCACCTCGCCCAGTTCATGCTTCGACCACGGGGTGACCGGCCGCTCGTGATGGCCATCGAAGGGGCCGTTGTAGAGCCGTTTCGGCTCCAGAAACATGACCGGGTCCGGGTCCTCGATCGCAGAGATCAACAGCCCCTTGGCATCATAGGGGTTCGACGGGACGACGACCTTCAGGCCGCAGACATGGGTGAAAAGCGCCTCTGGGCTCTGGCTGTGCGTCTGGCCGCCGAATATGCCGCCACCGGTCGGCATGCGTAGAACGATCGGGCAGGTAAAATCGCCGTTCGAGCGATAACGGATACGAGCGGCCTCCTGCGTGATCTGGTCATAGGCCGGATACATGTAGTCGGCGAACTGGATCTCGACGCAGGGCTTCAGCCCGTAGGCGGCCATGCCGATCGCCGTGCCGACAATGCCGGATTCGCTGATCGGCGTATCGAAGCACCGCGTTTTTCCATACTTAGCCTGGAGGCCCTGCGTGCAGCGAAAGACGCCGCCGAAATAACCCACGTCCTCGCCGAATACGACGACATTCTCGTCGCGCGCCATCGACACATCCATGGCGCTGCGCACGGCTTCGATCATTGTCATTCTGGGCATGTCAGTATCCTGCCTTCTGGCGCTGCCGGCGGATATGCGGGGGCATCTCGGCATAAACGCCTTCGAAGATGTCGCGCACTGATGGCTTGCCGCCCGCATGCAGCGTGCCATAGGTTTCCGCCTGTTTTTGCGCTTGTATCACCTCGTCCAATATCTCGGCTTCCGCCTGTGCGTGCCGTTCCTCTGACCATGCCCCGCGGACAATCAGATGTTTCTTCAGGCGCAGAACCGGATCGCCGAGCGGCCAGGCCTCTGATTCCGTTTTCGGACGATAGGCGCTCGGATCATCCGACGTCGAATGCGCGCCGACGCGGTAGGTGACGTATTCAATGAGCGTGGGCCCAAGGTTTCGCCGTGCCCGCTCTGCAGCCCAGCGGGCAACGGCATAGACTGCGAGATAGTCGTTGCCATCGACGCGGAGCGCCGGGATGCCGAATCCGAGCCCTCGGGCCGCAAAGGTGCCGGAACCGCCGCGGGCGATGCCCTGGAAAGTGGAGATGGCCCACTGATTGTTGACGATATTGAGGATAACGGGCGCCTTGTAGGTCGAGGCAAAGACCAGCGCCGAATGGAAGTCGGACTCGGCCGTCGATCCGTCACCGATCCATGCCGCGGCGATCCGTGTGTCGTTCTTGATGGCTGACGCCATGGCCCAGCCGACCGCCTGGACATATTGGGTAGCAAGGTTGCCGGAAACGGTGAAGAAGCCGTGTTCCTTGGAGGAGTACATGATCGGCAACTGCCTGCCGCGCAGCGGATCTTTCTCGTTGGAGAAGATCTGGTTCATCATGTCGACCATGGGATAATCGTCGGCGATAAGCAGCCCCGCTTGCCGGTACGTGGGGAAGTTCATGTCGCCCTTGTTCAGCGCCTTCCGGAAGGCGCAACTGACGGCCTCCTCTCCCAGATGCTGCATATAGAAGGAGGTCTTGCCCTGCCGCTGGGCCTTCAGCATGCGCGCGTCGAAGGCCCGGAGCTTCATCATATTGCGCAGACCGGCCAGCAGTTCCTCGTCGGACAGCAGACCCGCCCACGGACCCACGGCTTCACCGTCGCGGTTGAGGACGCGGATGATTGAAAACGCCATGTCGCGGATCTCTTCCGGCGCGACATCCACCTCCGGCCGGGGCACGGACCCAGCCTTCGGAATCTTGACGTTGGAGAAATCCGGCTGCCCGCCGGGCCGGACCTCCGGTTCGGGAACATGCAGGCTCAGCTGCGTGAACTCGCTCATGTCGTCTCACTCCTCCTATGCCCGCTCCGATGCTCTCCGCCACTCGCTCCCGGAAAGCAGAGCCTGATGTCACTTATAAGCCGCGCGCGATGACGATACGCTGCACATCGCTTGTTCCTTCATAGATCTGACAGATCCGGACGTCCCTGTAGATCCGCTCCACCGGGAAATCGGCCAGATAACCGTAACCGCCATGGATCTGGATCGCATCCGAGCAGACCGCTTCCGCCATTTCCGATGCGAACAGCTTGGCCATGGAAGCCTCCGTGAGGCAAGGTTCACCCGCTTCCTTCAATTGTGCCGCGTGCAGTACGAGATAGCGGGCCGCTTCGATCTTCGTTGCCATGTCGGCGAGCCGGAAGGCGATCGCCTGATGCTCGATGATCGGTTTTCCGAAGGCAATCCTCTCGCGGGCGTAGTCTCGCGCGGCTTCGAAGGCAGCGCGGGCCATACCGACGGACTGGGCGGCTATGCCGATGCGCCCGCCTTCGAGGTTCGCGAGTGCTATCTTGTAGCCCTCACCTTCCTCACCAAGCCGCAATTCCGCCGGGATGCGCATATCGTTGAAGGCGAGCTGGCAAGTGTCGGAGGAATGGAGGCCAAGTTTGTCTTCCACTCGGATGACTTCGTATCCGGGCGTATCCGTCGGCACGATGAAAGCCGTAATGCCCTTCTTGCCAGCATCCGGCTCGGTGACTGCAAAGACAATGATCACCTGCCCGTTCTTGCCGGAAGTGATGAATTGCTTGGAGCCGTTCAGCACATAATGATCGCCGTCGCGGCGCGCGCGGGTGCGCAGGTTGGAGGCGTCCGAACCCGCCTGTGGCTCGGTCAATGCAAAGCCGCCGATCCACTCGCCGCTCGCGAGCTTCGGCAGGAAGTGCTCTTTCTGCGCCTCGGTTCCGAATCTGAGGATCGGCACGCAGCCGACCGAACTGTGCACGCTCATGATCGTGGAGCAAGGTCCGTCACCGGCGGCGATCTCCTCGAGCGCGGCGGCATACGCGACGACACCCGTATCCGAACCGCCATAGGTATCGGGGACGAGCATGCCCAGGAAACCGAGTTCACCCATCTCCTTGAGCTCTTGCCTTGGAAAAGCATGTTGCGCGTCCCGTGCGGCCGCACCTGGCAACAGCCGTTCACGCGCGAATTCGCGGGCAACGTCCCGGATCTGTTGCTGCTCCTCGGACAGAATCATTTCTCGTATCCTCCCTGTCGACCCTAGTGGCGTTCCAGTGCAACAGCCGTCGCTTCGCCGCCGCCAATGCACAGCGTCGCCATACCGCGCTTGAGCCCATACCGCTCCAGTGCCGCCAGAAGCGTGACGATGACCCGAGCGCCGGAAGCGCCGATGGGGTGACCGAGCGCACAAGCGCCGCCATGAACATTCACCTTGTCATGCGGCAGATCAAGGTCGCGCATGGCAGCCATGGCGACAACGGCGAAGGCTTCGTTGATCTCGAACAGGTCGACATCCTTCAGATGCCATCCGGTCCGCTCGCTGAGCTTCCTCAGAGCACCGATCGGTGCCGTTGCGAACAGATTGGGGGCCTGCGCGTGAGTGGCGTGACCCGTGATTGTCGCGAGCGGCGTCAATCCCTGCCGCTCTGCCTGCGAGCGTCGCATAAGCACAAGAGCGGCGGCACCATCGGAAATCGAACTCGAATTGGCCGCCGTCACCGTCCCATTATCGCGGAAGGCAGGCTTGAGCGTCGGTATCTTTTCCGGCTTCGCCTTACCGGGCTGCTCGTCACGGCTGACAATCTGCTCCGACTTTCCGGCCTTGACCGTGACCGGCGTAATCTCGGCCTCGAAAAGGCCGCCCTCGACCGCATTCTGCGCACGGGTAAGCGACGAGATCGCGTATTCGTCTTGCGCCTGGCGAGTGAATTGATAGGCCTCGGCGCAATCCTCGGCGAAAGTACCCATCAATCGTCCCTTGTCATAGGCATCCTCCAGCCCGTCGAGAAACATGTGATCGATGACACGTCCGTGACCAAGCCGATATCCACCACGGGCGCGATCGAGTAGATAAGGCGCGTTCGTCATGCTCTCCATACCGCCCGCGACCGCGACAGCGGCGCTACCGGCGCAGAGGAGATCATGTGCAAGCATGACGGCTTTCATCCCAGAGCCACACATCTTGTTGACCGTGCTCGCGCCCGTCGCGAAAGGCAATCCCGCGCCGATCGCCGCCTGGCGAGCGGGTGCCTGCCCCTGCCCGGCCGGCAGAACGCAGCCGAACACGACCTCTTCCACGGTTTCCGGGCTCACGCCGCTACGCTCCAGCGCGGCGCGGATTGCAGCGGCCCCTAGTTCGGGCGCCGTTGAACCTTTCAAGTCACCCTGAAAACCGCCCATTGCGGTGCGAGCGGAACCGACAATCACCACCGGATCATGCAATGTCATTTCAATCTCCCGAAAATGAACCTGGTTTTACCGCGCGCCCATGCGCAAGGCCCCGTCGAGGCGTATCACCTCGCCGTTCAGCATGGTGTTCTCACAGATATGGCACACCAATGAGGCAAATTCCTCCGGCCGCCCTAGGCGAGGCGGGAACGGTACGCTCTTGCCGAGTGAATCCTGGACTTCCTGCGGCATGCCCGCCATCATCGGAGTGGCGAAAATCCCCGGCGCGATCGACACGACGCGGATTCCATAGCGGGCAAGCTCACGGGCGATTGGCAGCGTCATGGCTGCAACGCCCCCCTTTGACGCCGAATAGGCGGCCTGGCCGATCTGCCCCTCAAAGGCCGCGACCGAGGCGGTACTTATAATCACCCCCCGTTCGCCGTCCACGTCCGGCGTTTCCCTCTCTATCGCGGCGGCGGCAAGACGGATCATGTTGAAGGTGCCGACGAGATTGATTGAAACGGCCCGAGCGAAGCTTTCCAAGCGATGCGGACCGTCGCGCCCCAGAACCTTTTCACCCGGCGCGACTCCCGCACAGTTCACAAGTCCGTGGAGATGGCTGAATACATTGAGCGCTAGGTTCACCGCGGCAACGCCGTCTTCCTCATTGGTGACATCAGTGCGCACGAAGCGGGCGTTCGAGCCCAGGTCCGCGGCAATTGCCGAACCGGATTCGACGTTGACATCTGCAATGACGACGCGCGCTCCGGCGCCGACGAGCGAGCGGGCAACAGCCGCACCAAGCCCCGATCCGCCACCCGTGACCAGAAAGACCTTGTCCGCGATCAGCATGAAACGGGTCCACCACCTCGGCTGCACTCATCAGCGGGTGTTCGATACGTCATGCAGTCCTCCCTGCAGCATTTCACCAACGATTCCGGTTCTTGGCCGGTCCATCTTGCCGAACTGTATGCGAACGCGATATTGCATGCGATGACAGAAGCGTCCTGATTATTCGGCCGATTTTGCCATATTGCGGAGCGGACAATGGCTGACGCGGATAGACGGATGATATCCCCTTCCTTCGTTGAGGAGGCGCTCGATTGCCTGCGGCGGCACGGCAAGCCGACGACGCCGCTGCTTGCCTCACTCGGGCTGCCCGCAGTCCTCGATGAGCCGGTTTCTGCAGAAGCCTATGGTGCTCTATGGCTTGCAGTCGCCGCGGCAGTCGACGACGAATATTTCGGCATGGGCGCCCGTCCGATGCGACGAGGCAGCTTCACCCTGCTCTGCCACTGCGTCCTTCACGCCCCTACCCTGGAGCATGCGTTGAGGCGGGCCTTGCGTTTTCTCGACGTAATGCTGGAAGACCCGAGCGGAGAACTCATCGTCAGGGACGGGCTTGCCGAAATCGTCCTGAAGGACCGCGGCGAGGCGCGCTCGGCCTTCGCTTACCGCACCTACTGGATTCTGCTGCACGGTATCGCCTGTTGGCTTGTCGGACGGCGCATCCCGATCCGCAGGGTCGATTTCCGTTGCGCCGAGCCACCGCAAGGCGCGGATTATCGCCTATTCTTCGGCGCGCCGGTGCGATTTTCGCAAACCGTCAGCCGGCTTTCCTTCGACCGAGCGCTCTTGAAGCTGCCCATCTCGCGCACGGAACAGGCCTTGAAGCAATTCCTGCGTGGAGCCCCCGCGAATATCCTCGTGCGTTATCGCTATGACGCGGGCCCTGCAGCCAACGTACGCCAACGCCTTAGGCAGACGCCACCAACCGCTTGGGCCGGTTTCGAGGAACTGGCGGCCCAGATGCGTATGTCGCCGTCGACATTGCGGCATCGATTGCAGGGCGAAGGGCAGAGCTATGCGGGTATCAAGGACGAGATACGCAGGGCTCTCGCAATCGAATTGCTGCTGAAAAGCGCAAGCGGCGTCGGTGAAATCGCCTCGCAGCTTGGGTATTCCGAGCCCAGTGCCTTTCACCGCGCCTTTCGCAAATGGACCTCGAAGAGCCCTGCCGCCTTTCGTCGCGAGGCTGCATCATCAACAATCAAATGAGGCGGTCGGACAGCGGAACCGGACGGCGGGCTAGTGTTGCCAAAGAATATGGCTTGCCTCCAGGGGAACGCGGGCGAGGCTATGGAAGGGAACTATACGCGGGGTGAAATCCGACGCCGGCCTGCTTGCTGGCGCCGATGCAAGATAGAGGCTCACGCCGCCGGATTGGGACCGTGGTTGCTGCCTCGCCATAACCGTTCTGAACGGGGGTTCGTTGGCCATCGCATCGGCATATAGTTCCACGTTGACGGCGTCCGGATCGAGATCCCCAAGGTAGACCTCGACTCGGAAGAGATGCTCGTCACCAGAAGTGGTTGATCGAACGTCTCCGAAGTGGACATGTGGCCATCTTCTGGACAATTCGGCTCGCCAGCGACAAAGCGCATGCGCACTTCCCGCTGATTTTGCGCTACGTGCCGCATAGGTTTCCGCCGCAGGCAGATAGAACATCTCGGTATAGTCTCGAACGGTGCGGTTTGCCGAGAATTGTGGCGTCAGCCTGGCCATGCTTTCCCTTACGCGCGCGACCCATCGCACAGGCATACCCTGTTCGTCCCGTTCGTAGAACTCGGGAACGATATCTTTTTCCAGGTGCTCGTAAAGCTCGTCAGCCTCCCTCCCGTCGAGACTGGGATCGCTCCCGTGCTCTGCGCCGTCCCCGATGGCCCAGCCGATGTCGGGCGAAAAGCCTTCCGCCCACCAGCCGTCGATTTCCGACAGATTGAGCCCACCGTTCGCGAGGACCTTCATACCGCTCGTACCGCTGGCCTCCCAAGGTCGCAGCGGCGTATTGATCCAGACATCCACCCCCTGGACCAGCCACTGCGCCTGCAGCATGTTGTAATCCCGCAAAAAGACTACCCTGGATCTGACGTTGGCCCGTCTGGCAAAATCATTCCAGAGCTTGATTAGGGCCTGTCCCTGGGCATCCTGGGGATGAGCCTTGCCTGCCAGAATCAGTTGGACCGGTCTCTTGTCGTTCGTGAGTATCCTCGCAAGCCGTTCAGGATCATGCAGCAGTAGATTTGGGCGCTTGTAGGTTGCGAACCGGCGCGCGAACCCGAGGGTGAGAATGTCGGAGTCGAATATACTCCGGGCTTCGTCGATCTCGTTTTCACAGGCACCGTCCTCGGACAGCTGACGCACATGACAAGCTCTTACCTTCTCGACAAGAACCCTTCTCGATTCTGTACGCAGGCTCCAGAGCTTTTCAGTACTCACCGCGCGCATTGCCGCGTCGAGTCCCTTCAGATCGCCGCGCCACCGGTCCTTGCCTGCCGCCTCCGTCCACAGCGCGTCAGCAGCGGCAGAGTCCCATGTCGGCACATGTACGCCGTTGGTCACGTGTCCTACAGGAACCTCGGTAGCGGGCCAGTTCGGAAACAAGGGCTGGAATATCTTCTTGCTGACCTGTTCGTGGAGCGCACTGACGGCATTGACCGCTCCGCTCGCGCGGATCGCGAGGTAGGCCATATTAAAAGGCTCTGCCTTGTCGGTCGCATCTCGTCGCCCAAGCGCCAGGAGTTCGTCCAGGGGAACGCCAAGATGATCCTCGGCATAGGACTTGAAGAATTTCGTCATCAGTTCCGGCGCGAAGCGGTCGAAGCCGGCAGCGACTGCCGTATGCGTCGTGAAGAGATTGCCGGCGCGCGTTGCCATCAGCGCTTCGGAAAAAGGCACGCCGTTCTCCTCCATGAAATAACGCGCCCGTTCAAGTGCTGCGAAGGCGGCATGCCCCTCATTGAGATGGCAGACCTGAGGATCGAGGCCTATGGCACGCAGCAGGCGCCAACCGCCGATCCCGAGAACCATTTCCTGCTTGAGACGTGTTTCCGGTCCGCCACCATAGAGCTCGCTTGTGATGCACCGATGAGCAGGAGGATTGGCCGGATCATTCAAGTCCAGGAGGTAGAGTTTCGTTCGTCCGACCTGTACTTCCCAGGTCCGGGCCAGCAGCCGGCAACCGGGAAGTTCAATCTCGAGCCGAAGCCATTCTCCGCTGGGCTCACGCAGAGGCCGCAAAGGCAATTGCTCCGGCTCATTGACAGGATAAAGCGCCTCCTGTCGGCCATCGGGGCCGATTGACTGGCGAAAATAGCCCTGGGCGTAAAGAAGCCCCACCCCGACGACCGGAACCCCGAGATCGCTAGCTGCCTTCAGTTGATCTCCAGCCACGTTGCCCAGTCCCCCCGAATAGATCGGAAGCGCCTCGTCAAGCATGAACTCCGCGCTAAAATAGGCAACCGTACGCAGCGCTTCTGCCGGATAAGCCCGCTGGAACCACGCCGGCGACAGCCTCGTCTCCCTATACTCAGCCAATATGTCGTAAAGGGCTTTCGAGAATTCGCGGTCGGCAAGCAGCTCGCGTATCCGGTCGTGCGAAACAGTGCGGAGTATCGCCCAGGGATTGCGGCTCGAGGCCCACATCTCCGCGTCGAGCTGACTCCAGAGCACATCCGGTGAATGGTTCCACGACCACCGCAGATCGAACGCCAATTCCCGCAATGCATCGAAACCTTCGTTGAACTCCGTTCCCTCTCTCACAAGCGTCTCCAGTCCTATCAAGTGGATGACATTGTGCGGCGCGTGTTCCGTTCAGGATGCCTTACGTTGCAGATCCATGAATCGGCATGCGCGGCTTCGTGGTGAAAACTTAAGATCCCGGCACTTGCCCGTTGATATGTGTCAATTCAGTCAGGTCGAAACGATATTACTTCTAACAAAAATGGATTTCTGCCGATACAGCCGATACAATTGCATTTTCAGATGAGAATTTCGAACGTGCCATACAACCAAGGAGGTTACCATCATGCTCTACAGTGAAAAGTTCTTCGTGAGTGCTGCGGTAACGGCAGCGTTGCTGCTCGGCTCTGTTTCTGCAGCTTCGGCATTCACGGCTTGTGAGGTGACAGACACCGGCGGTATTGATGACAACAGCTTCAATCAGACGGCGTGGAAAGGCGTTCTGGACGCGAAGGAAAAGCTTGGCGTCGAAGCCAGATACTTAGAGTCGCAGGCTGAAACCGACTACGAAGCCAATATCAATTCCCTGCTTGGCGGGCAGTGCGACATCATCATCACCGTAGGTTTCCTGCTCGGCGATGCAACCAAAAAGGCCGCTGAGGCAAATCCGAATCAGAAGTTTTCGATCGTCGACTTTTCGTACGATCCGCCACTCAACAATGTGGTGGGCCAGGTCTACTCCACCGACGAAGCCGCGTTTCTCGCCGGCTACCTTGCCGCTGGCGTTTCGAAGTCCGGTACGATTGGCGTCTTCGGAGGCATCAACATTCCGCCGGTGACGATCTTCATGGACGGGTTCTATCGGGGAGCAAACTACTATAACAAGCAGAAGGGAACGAAGGTTGCCGTTCTAGGCTGGAACCCGGAAACACGCGAAGGCCTGTTCACGAACAATTTCGATTCCCTCGATGACGGCCGCGCCTTCGCTCAAAACCTCTATGATGAAGGCGCAGACATCGTGCTGCCGGTAGCAGGTCCCGTGGGCCTTGGTTCAGCGGCGCTCGCCGATGAGCTCGGGACAGACAAGCTGAAGATCATCGGTGTCGATGCAGACCTCTATCTGACCGACCCGCAAAAGAAGCATGTCTATCTCACATCGATCACCAAACGCATGGATTCGACCGTTTACGCGGTCATCGAAGCGGCAATGAAGGATAGCTTCAAAGGCGGCGTTCTCGTCGGATCGCTTGAAAACGACGGCGTCGGACTTGCCCCGTTCCATGACATGGAAAGTGAGGTCTCCGACGAAATGAAGCAGGAACTCTCCGACATTCGCAAGGCGATCGTCGACGGCTCGATCAAAGTCAACGAGTAATCCGGATCGCACCTTTCCCGTCGCCTGTGACCAGGCGGCGGGTACGGTTTCTTGCATCGGCCCTGGGGGAGAGCGACAGTGGATATCGAACTAAAGGGGATCACCAAGCGCTTCGGTCCGGTAATCGCCAATTCAAATGTGAATCTGACGATCCGCGCGGGAGAGGTGCTTGGGCTCCTGGGCGAAAATGGCGCCGGCAAATCGACGTTGATGAATATCTTGAGTGGGCTCTATGCCGCCGACGAGGGTCAGATCCTGATCGATGGCAAACCCGTGGTTTTCCGTGGTCCCGGGGATGCGATCGCGGCAGGGATCGGAATGGTGCATCAGCACTTCATGCTGGTTCCTGTGTTTACCGTCGCCGAAAACGTCATTCTGGGCGTCGAGCCCACCGGCAAGCTCGATTGGCTCGATCTGGCCGACGCCCGCGACAAGGTCAACGAAATCAATGAAAAATATGGGCTGGAGGTTGATCCTGGCACCCGCATAGAAGACCTTCCGGTCGGGCTTCAGCAACGCGTCGAGATCATCAAGGTCTTGTTCCGCTCGGCCGATGTCCTGATTCTGGATGAGCCGACAGCGGTTCTGACCCCGCAGGAGGTGACCGAGTTTTTCAAGATCGTCAAGTCATTGCGCGACGCCGGCAAGGCGCTCGTATTCATCACGCACAAATTGAACGAAATACTTGAAATCGCCGACCGTATCAGCGTGTTGCGCGACGGCCAGATCGTCGGCGAAGGTGACCCCAAGACACTGACGGAGGCCCAGCTTGCAGAGATGATGGTCGGCAGGCCGGTTGTTTTCGATGTCGAGAAGGCGCCGTATGCACCGGGCCGTACACTTCTCGACGTCAGCGAACTGACAGTCCTGAGCGAGGATGACAAGATCGCCGTCGATCACGTTAGTTTTCATGTCAAGAGCGGTGAAGTCGTCGGTATAGCCGGCGTCCAGGGGAATGGCCAGTCGGCACTGATCGAGGCATTGACCGGCCTTCATCATGCCGCCAGCGGCAAGATAGTGTTCCTCGACAAGGACATTACGCGTGCGTCGGTCCGTGAACGTCACCGTATGGGTATGGCGCACATTCCTGAAGACCGGCAACGAAGTGGGATGATCTCGAATTTCACTGTCGCAGAGAACATGGTGCTCAACACCTATTACGACGAACGGTATGCATCCGGCCCGAATATCCGATGGCCAGATGTGTTCAAAAGCGCAGCGAAGTATGCTGCCGATTTCGACGTGCGCACGCCTTCGGTTTATACCAGGGCAGGCGGGCTCTCGGGCGGCAACCAGCAGAAACTCATCGTGGCGCGCGAACTCGAACGAGAGACATGCCTGGTCGTCGCCGCGCAACCAACGCGCGGCCTCGATGTAGGTTCGATCGAATATATCCATAGCCGGCTGATGCATGCCCGCGATACGGGCGACGGCGTATTGATCGTCTCCTCGGAACTGGATGAAATTCTGTCCCTGTCTGATCGGATTCTTGTGATGTTCAAAGGTCGCATTGTTGCGGAATTCGACGCGACCAAAGGTCCTGTCGACAAGAACGCCGTCGGACTCGCCATGGCGGGAGCACAGGCATGACCGTTCAAACAAGCAGTAATACGCTCTCCGAGAAGCTCTTGCAGCGAGCGGCGCCCAGCCGTGCCGAATACGAGGATCTCGTGTTCGTACCGATCTTCGCGTTCGTCGTCGCGTTGATCATCGGGGCGTTGGTTATGCTGGCTACAGCAGTCGATCCGGCAACGATCGGCCGCTCCTACATTGCTCTGTTGAAAGGCTCGGTCGGTTCGCTCAACGCTGTTTCAGAGACGTTGACGGCAGCCGCGCCCCTTGTCCTGGCCGGACTCGGCCTTGCCTTGGGCTTCCGGGCAGGCCTCTTCAATATCGGGGCCGAGGGGCAGATCATCGTTGGCGGTCTCGTGGCCGCAATCGTGGGCTTCAGTATCGAAGGCTTGCCGTGGGCCCTGCATCTGCCGTTGACGCTTTTGGCGGGAGCGTTTGCCGGTGCAGCCTATGCGTCAATTGCGGGGTGGTTGCGGGCTGCCACGGGCGCGCATGAAGTAATCTCCACAATCATGCTGAATCTGATCTCCTACCGCCTGCTTGACTACATGCTGCGGCTACCCTGGGTGCAAAAGGCGGGACGGGCCGATCCAATCTCCAAATCGGTGATGGAAAGCGCGGAACTTCCGCGGCTGCTCGCATGGATTGACCCGAACCTCCGCGCCCATGCCGGCCTTTTTCTCGTGGTCGCGGCCGTCATCCTAATCTATTGGCTGTTGTTTCGTACAAAACTGGGATTTGAGTTCCGTGCAAGCGGCGAGAACCCCGATGCAGCACGCTACGCGGGCATCCGCGCACCGCTGATTATCGTCACAGCGATGGGGTCAGCCGGCGCATTAGCGGGTTTGGCAGGCGCGAATCAGGTGCTGGGCGTTCTCGGTCGCGCGACACCGGGTTTTTCCGCCGGCATCGGTTTTGACGCGATTTCGGTTGCATTGCTCGGTCGTTCTCACCCCGTAGGAGTCCTGTTTGCCGGACTGCTCTTCGGCGCACTAAAAGCAGGAGGGCGCCAGATGCAGGTCGATGCCGGGGTTAGTATCGATCTGATAGGCATCATTCAGGCCCTGATCATTGTCTTCATCGCTGCACCCCTGCTGGTGCGTGCAATTTTCCCCTGGGGATTTCGAAAAACCGTGACAGATCAAAAGGATAGCGCGTCATGACCACGGCAGCGCCGCATTCAACATCTTCCGCGCGCGACGTTGATACACGCAAGAACCGTCAGGCGCGGATATCGGGAGCCGCACTTATCGCGCTCTCCATTCTGGTGACAACCGTCTTCAGCTTCGAAACGGCCGGCAATGCCGTATTTCGGCTGTCCCGCCCTTCAGATACCTGGGCTCTTCCGGATCTCGTAGTCGCCGCTGCGCCCTTCAACTATCTGGCGGCAGCGGTTCTGGCCTTCCTGGGCGTGCGCCAGTTTTTCCGTGGCGGGGCGAGGTGGACCGCGCTCTCGATCGGGTTCGGGCTGGTACTTGCCGTCGCCGCCTTCCTGGTCTGGGCAACTGCGGGAAAATCCTTCTCTCTGACCGGAATGCTGCAGGCCACGATGGTGAGAGCCGTGCCTATTGCACTTGGCGGATTGGCCGGCGTGCTGTCCGAGCGGGTCGCGGTGGTCAACATCGCCATCGAGGGAATGTTGCTGGCCGGCGCATTCACCGGTGCACTGATGGGATCCTTGATCGGTGGGTTCGGCGGACTGATCTCTGCGGTCATTATCGGCGGTCTCTTCGGGCTTATTCTGGCTGCCCTCGTCGTCACTTATCGCATGGATCAGATCATTGCCGGCGTCGTGATAAACCTGTTTGTGCTGGGCCTGACGTCTTATGTCAGCAGCCAGGTCTTCCAGGACTACCGTTTCTTGAACGACGCGCCCGTGTTTCGCGCGATCAAGATCCCGCTTCTCGGCGACATACCCGTGATCGGCCCCATGCTCTTCCAGCAGAACCTCTTCGTCTATGGCGCGCTGGTGATGGTCGCCCTTGCCACATACTATCTTTTCTACACGCGCCACGGGCTGCGGGCTCGTGCCGTGGGCGAGCATCCGCGCGCTGCGGATACGCTGGGGATCAATGTCTATCGAACCCGCTATGTGAACGTCGTCATGGCCGGCATGGTCGCCGGCTTCGGCGGAGCATGGTTCACCCTTGGAACCGTGGGCCGCTTCGACGAAAACATGACCGGCGGACGTGGATTTATCGGCCTTGCAGCTATGATTTTCGGACGTTGGCATCCGGTCGGCGCGCTGATGGCCGCACTGATATTCGGATTTGCGGACTCGCTGCAGCAAAAGCTCGCCCTGCTGCAAACCCCGATCCCGTCGGAATTTCTTGCCATGGCGCCCTATATCGCGACGATCATCGTCGTGGCCGGCTTGATCGGCCGTGCAAGGGCTCCAGCGGCGGATGGGAAGCCGTACATAAAGGAATAGCCCGGCATCCGGGACAAGTGTCCCGGTCGTCATCGAGGATTCAGCTGTCGTCCTGGCGGGCGGTGTTCTATTGCAAGAACCGTCGGCTGCCGATCCTATCGGTCGCGAAACGGGAGGCGCGCGAACGCACGATGCGGCAGCGGTACACCGTACCGGCGCAGTCCAGGATGACTTTGCTGGCCGAGACTCAGCGCCTCGAGAATATGACTTTCCAGGTTGCCTTCCTCTCTCCTTCGCAGATCCGTCACAGACCATCGAGGTTATCAGCAGCAAGGTCGCGATGCTTGCATTTACATAGATACAAGCGCATCTTTCTATGTGTCGTTGTAGTGAAAACGTCTGGAGGAGACGAAAATGAAGCTTCGCAATTTGACCGCAGCACTGGCCGTACTGTTTCTGTCCGTCGGTGGCGCCCTTGCCGCAGATCCCCACAAGCTTGCCATTCACGTGGATGAGAACGACCCGGCCGTGATGAATATGGCGCTCAACAATGCGCAGAACGTGAAGGCACTCTATGCCGCCAAGGGAGAGGAAGTGGCTATCGAGATCGTGGCCTACGGCCCTGGCCTTAACATGTATGTTGCCGGGAGCCCGGTGAAGGACCGCATCTCCGTGATGTCGATGGAAAATCCCGACATCCATTTCTCTGCCTGCGGGAACACGCTGGACGCCATGACGAAACAGGCGGGCCACGAGATTGCACTGCTGTCCGAGGCGCAGATCGTTCCCTCGGGCGTCGTCAGGTTGATGGAATTACAGACCGACGGCTATGCCTATGTAAGGCCCTGAGCACATAGCGCACTTAAAGAAAGCCAACACCAGGGACCGAGACGGGGCAGCAGGCGCCGAGATCAGAAGGTCCGTAACAGCCAGATGTTGCGGACTTCTTCTGGTCTTGACGCCCGAAACAATAGACTTGCAGGTTGACCTCACCCGGCATTTGTGGGGCTCGTCGGGATGATGTGCTTTTCTGGACAGCAGGAATTGTCGACGCCCATGACGGCAAGAAATATCGCGAGAAAATGTCACAAGCGCTCGCGTTGACAGAAGATTATCCGAAATGAAAAGCTGAAATAGGCCTTGTGGCGATCTTTACAGATCCTCTTGTAAGGGAAGGAAAGGCAGCGTGTTGCGATTGCGCGTTCTGGATTTTGGATTTGTCTCCGCCTTGCGCAGCCAAGCAGTCTATCATGGAATTGCCGAGACGATTACCGACACCAGCGATCCTGTCCTGTCATTGGCCTCGCCCGAAACGCCTTATGTATGCGTCGGCATGCATCAGGAAATCGCCAAGGAAGTCGATCAGGAGTTTTGCAGGTCGGTAAATCTTCCAATCTTGAGGCGTCACGTCGGAGGTGGCGCGGTCTACCTCGACCGCAATCAGCTCTTCACGCACTTCATCTATCCGCGCAGGAAAGCGCCGGAATTCGCCGTCAACCTATATCCACTGTTCATCGAGCCGGTCGTGCGTACCTATCGCCAGATCGGCGTCAATGCGGTCTATCGCCCGATCAACGACATTCAGGTGGATGGACGCAAGATCGGCGGCACCGGAGCGGCCAGCATTGGCGATGCGACCGTGATGGTGGGAAGTTTCATGTACGACTTCGATACTGCCACAATGGCTCGCTGCCTGAAGGTGCCTAGCGAAAAGTTCCGCGACAAGCTCCGCAAAACGCTCGACGACTACATGACGACACTGGCGAAAGAGCTGCCTGCGCCGCCCGAGCGCGCCAAACTCAGGGAACTGTTTCTGGCAAATTGTACCGAGGTGCTGGGGGTGGAGCCGGTTTGCGACCAACCGACGCCGGATGAGCTGGCAGCGATCGAACAGGCGGAGCACGCGTTGATGGATACCGACTGGATCAACGTTCAGGGCCGCAAATTGGTGGAAATGGGCGTCAAAATTTCCGAGGGGATACACTTGACGGAAAGCATGCACAAGGCGCCCGGCGGATTGATCCGCGCACATCTGCTCGCGCGAGGCGGCAAGGTCGCTGACTTGATGCTGTCGGGCGACTTCACCTGCCTTCCGCCAGATGGCGTGGACCGCCTTGCGGCCGCGCTGGTTGGCGTTGAGCTTTCCCACGATGCCTTGGCTGACGCCGCGGCTGCGGCAATGAAGACGCTCGGCATCGAGATGCCCGGCGTTGCAGGAGCCGATATCGCGCAGACAATCATCGCCGCGGTGGATCCGTCACATTAGGTCTGCCGACTATCAGGATTTGGAGCGGGCAACCGCGCAGTATCTGGAGATGCGCCTTCATGAAGACAGTATGCGTCATACAGCATACCGAGGCCGAGTATCTCGGGCTGATGGAAGACCATTTCGAGGGGAGAAACATACGTTTCCTCTATTCCCGCCCCTTCGCGACGGGCGGCAAATTGCCATCCGCTCCCGAGGGCTTCGACGGATTGATATTACTGGGCGGTGGGCCCTATGGGCTGGTCAGCGGAGATCTCCTGCCCAGCGCGCTGTCCGAAATACGCCTGACGAAGGCATTTCTCGATGCCGGTTTGCCAGTCATTGGACTGGGTCTCGGCGCCATCATTCTCGCTGTTGCCAGCGGCGGCGGTGCCGAGGAGGCTCCGTTGCGATTCCTGTTGGAAATGGCCGAAGCTTCCCGCCCAGGGGTACTGGGTGGCTGCATGCCCCAATCCTTTCCGCACGCACTTTATCTGCGTGATCGCCCGGTTCTACCTCCCGACGCGGACGTGCTCGCAACCGCCGGCAGCGGAGATCCGCTGGTATTTTCGGTTCGCGGAAACTGTCTCGGTTTCGTTGGTCACCCGGGCATGAAGCGGGGAATGACCGAGGACCTGATCATGGAATTTGCCGAAACACCTGAAGGTACGGTCGAGGCTCTCGATGCCCTTGGCGCTGCGCAAGGCGACATTGCCGGCGCGTTGACCGATCTCATGGTTGGCATCAGCGCCCATACCGGCCTTATGTAATATCCCGCTTACAGAAAATCCTTGCCGCTCAGATTGCAGCCCGAATTGACTTGCATATAGTAATATATATATGTATCTTCCCATTAGGTCAGGGGAAGGACCTTTCGGCAAGCATGGAGGAGCATCTTGGCGAGTAAACTTATAATAGTAATGGTCAATACCGATCCCCGCAACGGCGAGGAGTTGGGTGCTCCGTTTTTCCAGGCGACCGTCGCAGCCGCCATGGACTACGAAGTCGAGGTCGTCTGCACGGCAACCTCCGGCCAATTGATGAAAAAGGGCGTTGCTGAAAAGCTGTTCGTCAAGGAAGGGTCGCCCAAAACGGTCTACGACTTCATCAAGGATGCGCACGAGGCGGGAGCCAAGTTTTACTGCTGCTCGCCCAACCTCGACCTTTTCGACATGACGGCCGATGATCTGATCCCCGAATGCGCTGGCATCGTCGGCGGCGCCAAGGTCATGGAAGACATCATGGAAGACGATGACGTCAGAGTGCTGACGTACTAGAACGCCGCGCACCCGAGTGAGTGCGCGACGCACCGATACTCTGAATCTGACATACTAATATTCTGAATCTAAAGCGTCTTTTCCGCTTGTAACGATTCGACTGAAAGCGGGATGCTCTAGGCAAAATCCTTGGGAGGGGAGCTTGCAGGCATATGCTCAGATAAGTGATCCGGTTTCCGATGCGCCCCAGGTGCCGCAGCAGAAGCTTGAGGAAATATTCCACGATATCCGCAGCCACTCGGTGTATCACCACGAGATTCACGGCTGCCTGAACTGTGGCATTTGCACCGCCACCTGCCCTTCCGCGCACTATTACGACTATTCCCCTCGCGAGATTGTCCAGTTGCTTTGGACTGAGAACCTCGAAGGCATCTACGATGCGATGCAGGAAAAGATCTGGGCCTGCGCCCAGTGCTATACCTGCGCCGCGCGCTGTCCCTTCGAAAATTCGCCCGGCGGCCTGGTAATGATCATGCGCGAGGTGGCAATCAAGCACGGCATGGAATCCGCCAAGGAAGTCCTGCGCCCGTTCTCTCGCGTGCTGCTGAAGGTGATCTCAACTGGCAACCAATTGGCGCCGAACATGATCACCAAGGAAGCATTCCCCGATTGGGGGCCGAACGTAAGCCGCATCGACGCCCCATTGACGATCCTGCGCAAGGCGATCCCCATGCCCACGATGCATACGCTCGACACCGCGTGGGAAGTCAATCTGAAGACTTCGGTCGAGCTTTACACGATCTGGGAAGCGACTGGCGTTCTCGACCAGCTCGAGACCGTAGACGAGAACCTCTTCGACGTTGTTTGCGACGTCATGGAGGAAAAACGCGAGGAATGGGAAGAGTGGCTTGAGGAGCAGGAAGACGAGGACGCCGACGAATAGCGTTCCGCCACCCGGGATTTTTGAGAGGAGAATTGCCGTGCCGAGCGAACATGACAACGATACGCAACGTGGCGCCTTCGGTGGCTTCGGTGCCGAATGGAAGCCCAGCAAACTCTCGACCGATGAGGCGCGACGCGCCACCGACTGGGTCGAAGCCAAGATCGACAAGCGCGCCCTCCTGACCGGCAAGGAGCGCAAGGAAGATGTCCGCGATATAATGTGGCAGCTTGAGAAGGAGGGCGAAATTCTCGTCCACCGCATATCCGACGGCCACGATCCGGTCATGGCCAAGACGCTTTATGGCTGGGACAAGAAGATCCCCACCAACAACCTATGGCATCACAAATCCTGCGGCCAGTGTGGCAATATCCCGGGCTATCCCAGTTCGGTCCTATGGCTGATGAACAAGATGGGCATCAACTATCTCGACGAGACCGACCAAACCTCATGTACGGCGTGGAACTATCACGGCTCGGGCATTGGCAACGTCGTCTCGCTGGCGGCGGTATTCCTGCGCAACTTCCATCAGGCCTATGTTTCGGCAAAGGCGCAGGGCCTTCCCGCCGGCACCTATTTTCCGCTGGTCCACTGCGGCACCTCCTTCGGCAACTACAAGGAAATGCGGATATTCCTGATGCATTCGGCCGAGTTGCGCGCCGAGGTCAAGCAAATCCTCGGTAAACTCGGCCGTCTCGTGGACGGCAAACTGCTAATCCCGGAAGAGATCGTGCATTATTCCGAGTGGCTCCACGTCATGCGCGGACGCCTCAAGGAGCATCAGGTCGTGGATGTGAGCGGCATTCGCGCGACCGTCCACCCGGCATGCCATGTCTACAAGATGGTGCCCGAGGACGTGATCTATGACGACACAGTGCTTGACGGCAACCGGGTAGCGGTAACGACTGGCCTTCTACAGACCATGGGTGCTCAGGTGATCGACTATTCCACCTGGTACGACTGCTGCGGTTTCGGTTTCCGCCATATTATCGGCGAGCGCGAATTCACCCGCTCCTTCGCCATCGACCGCAAGATCAAGGTGGCGGTCGAAGAGGCGCGCTCTGATGTGATGGTGGGACACGACACCGGATGCATTACGACCCTCGACAAGAACCAGTGGATCGGCAAGGCGGTCGACAAGGTCTATGCCCTGCCCGTCATGGCAGATTGCCAGTTTGCGGCGCTCGTACTCGGCGCCCATCCCTACAAGCTCGCCCAGCTGCATTGGCACGCCTCCCCGTTCGAGACACTGCTGGAAAAGATGGGCATCGACTGGGAAAAGGCTAAGGCCGAGTTCGAGGGCTATCTCGATGAGGTCAAGGCCGGTCGGATTGAAACCCTTTACGACCCGAAACGGGCCATCACCTCCGGACCGGGATATGTCAAACCCAAAGCACTGGCAGGAGAGGCTCAATGACGAAACCGGTTTTGATCGTTGGGGGTGGCCCCGCCGGCCTTTCGGCAGCCCATGCCATCGTCTCGTCGGGTCAGAAGGCCGTCATCATCGAAAAGGCTGACCGGCTTGGCGGTGCCCCCATCCTCTCGGGCTATGCCAAGCTGGTCCCCTCCCATGAGTGGGCCAAGGATGCGATCGGCGGCATGGTGAGCCGAGTCGAAGGCAACGATCTCGTCGAGATCCACCTCAACACGACGGTGAACACATTCAGCGGCGATCCCGGCAATTTCGTTGCAACGCTCAAGAACGGTGGAAAGGTCGAAGCCGGTGCAGCGATTCTGACTACTGGCTTCACGCATTTCGACAGCGTCAACAAGCCGGAATGGGGATTTGGAACCTATCCTGACGTGGTAACCACGGTTCAGGTGGAGCAGATGCTCTCTTCGGGTGCCGGCGTGAAGTGTCCGTCCGACGGCCGCGAGCCGGATCGTGTCGCAATCCTTCTATGCGTCGGTTCGCGCGACCGCCAGATCGGTCGCGAGTGGTGCTCGAAGATCTGTTGCACCGTCTCGGCCAATCTCGCGATGGAAATTCGCGAGACGCTGCCGAACTGCAATGTCTACATCTACTACATGGACATCCGCACCTTTGGGCTCCTCGAAGGAGCCTATTACTGGGAGAGCCAGGAGGAATACAAAGTCAAGTACATCAAGGCGCGCATCGCCGAAGTGACATCCGACGGCAAACGCTTGCTGGTCAAGGGAGAGGACACCCTGGTCAAGCGTCCGATCTCAATCCCGTTCGATATGGTTGTGCATGCGATCGGCATGGACCCGAACGTCGACAACATGACCCTCTCCGCGGTATTTGGCGTGAAGCTCAATAAATATGGCTATGTGGAGAAGCCGTCAGCCTATCTTCATATGGGCGAGACATCCCGTCCGGGCGTGTTTGTTGCGGGTGCCGCGACTGGTCCGGAAACCATCGATGACTCCATCGCGCAAGGTCACGCCGCAGCGGTAGCCGCAATGAACATGATGCGCAGCCCGGTCATGGAGGCGGCGGAATGATGTTTCGGCTGGCGCGCAAAGCAATAGCGCCGCCGGCGCCGCAGACCCCGACCCTCGATCTGTCGGGACCGCGGCTTCGCCGTGCGCTGGAGCATCTGATCGAGGCGGCCGAACCGAGCGGAGGCATCGAGCGCTATGTAAGCGCCCTTGTGCTCAAGGCGTCGCTGTTCGAGGAGATTCTCGGCAAGGGCCGGGTCGAAACCATGACCGAGACCGAGTTCATGGATCTCGCCGCATTCATTACGCCGGTGCGCCGCCGTGTCGGGCCATGGCTCGGCATCAACGGCTTCGAACACCTGCGCCGCCGAATTGCCGGTCTGCTTGAAGGATGGTCGGATGTCGCGACCGCCGATGCCCGGCTGCTGGCGTTCACCGGCTCTTTCCCGCAGGATCGCGAACACAGGTGGGTACGCGACCTCGGTGCGGAAATCCTGCACTTCACCGCAGCTGAGCGCTATCCGCTGATGACCCGCTGGATCTGGGATACAAATGTGGGAACCGGGGCCCTGCGCGAAGTCTGGTTCGCCGACGATGTCGACAGCGTCCGCATCGAAGCACCGGACAATTTTCAAACCTTCGCTACGCTGTTCGAGGAGATCGAAGGTTTCCTGAAAGAAAACGGCATTTTCCGCGACCTGCAGTTCTATTGCGACCTGCTGCTAGCCCATGTCTATGCCGCCTATATCAATGATCGCGGTGGTCAGTATCTTCGCTCGGATTTCGCCAATACCGGCGATCCGATGATGCATACGCGCCGGATGCTCGGCCTCGACGCTGTGGACAGCGAGACCGGCCGCACCCGGCTCAAGCTGATCGATGGCACAGCACATGTAATCGGCACCCAGCCGCGTGTTACTCATATGGAGGCATCCTGATGCCGATTCACGAGAAAACGCTGATCCGGCCCGAAAATCTGGTCGAGCATGACAAGTTGGTGATCGACGGCGTGGATGTCTCCGGCCACTGGAGCACCTTCATCGAGACCAGGGCGCTCCGCGACTACAACGAGAATATGCAGAACGAGATCGAGGCCCTCGCCGGTGGTGAACATATTTCCCGCTGCTGGCAATGCGGTTCCTGCTCCAATGCATGCACGGTCAACGCCATCAACCCCGATTTCAATCCGCGCTATTGGATCTACCTGATCCGCTTGGGCATGGAAGACGAGCTCGTGCGCGACAAGGACATCATCTGGCAGTGCGTGAGCTGCAACAAATGCACCTATGCCTGTCCGCGGGACGTCAACCCCGAGGGCGTCATGAAGGCGACTGCGCATTGGCTTGAACTCAAGGGCCATACCGAAAAGAAGCCGTCCATGATCTTCGACGAAGCATTCTCGCAGCAGGTTTTCGACACCGGCAAGATCGAGGACGGGCTGGTCTTGCGCCAGTTCTTCGCCCGCACGGGCCAGCCAATCACCCAGCCCTGGCTGGTCGCCCTGGTCACAGGTCTGGTTCGGCGATTCCCCGTCTTCTATCTCATGCGGCTTGGACTTGCGACAGTCTTCCGTCCCCGCACCAGGGGATGGGGCAAGGCGCGCGCCGCGATTCACGCCTATGTCGAGGAAGTCGAGACCACCAATCGCAAGGCGCTCGGTATCGGCGCAGAGGGAGCGGAACGATGACCGGAAAATACAAGAAGGTCGGATATTATCCGGGCTGCGCCCTTGAGGGTAGCGGACACGCTTATAACCGCTCGACGAAGGCCGTTGGCAAGAAACTCGGGCTCGATCTTGTTGAGTTGAAAGACTGGAACTGCTGCGGGGCGATGGAAGTCAAGAACATCGATCCCAAGATTCAAACCTATCTATCGGCCCGAAATCTCTCGATCGCAGACAAGATGGGTCTCGATACGGTGATGGCACCCTGCAATGGCTGCTATCACAATCTGAAGAAGGCAGAATATGATCTCTCCCATGACGAGGCCTCAAGCGGCGTCAATTCTCGCCTCAGCGAGAAAGCCGGACACGAGATCTATGAACCGGGCAAGGTCGAAACCATTCACGCCCTTGACTGGATCAAGCACTCGATCGGCGAGGACGGGCTGGCCGCACGGGTCAAGAACTCACTAAAGGGTCTGAAGGTCGCGAATTACTACGGCTGCATGTACACTCGCCCGCGCCACATCTTCCCCGAAAAGGACAAGGGACCGGGATCGGAATCGACGTCCAAGCCGCATTTCATGGATGACCTGCTCGCGGCCGCAGGCGCGCAAAACGTCGACTATCCGCTGAAGACATCCTGTTGCGGCGGGGCACATGTCCTGTCCGACAGCGATACGTCTACAAAACTCGTGCTGAACCTGCTGACGACCGCCGAAGCCTGTGGTGCCGACGTCATCGCGACCGAATGCCCGACCTGCCATACAGGTCTCGAAATGCATCAGATCCGTGCTGAAAAGGTCCTCGGACGAAAGACGAAGGTGAAAATCCTCTATTTCACCCAGCTTCTCGGCATGGCGCTTGGACTCTCGCCGAAAACCGTCGGTGTCCACGAGAACTTTTCCGATGCGATGCCGCTGCTCAAGGAAAGGGGGCTTGCATGATTGCGGATATGCCAATGTCGATCGATGACGTCCTGATCCGGGTCGACGAAATCATCAGCGGCGATAGTGCGGCCTTGGCCTGCGAAGGGGATGACGCTGCCGCTGAACTGTTGGCACTCGGCGAAGCGGTCCTCGTCCAATGGCTCGAAGCCGGAGGTTCGGAGCCAACACTCAAAAAGGTAGAGGGATTCCGGCTTCTCGCCCTGCATCGCCAGGGTACGCGCGGCAATCCGAGCTTCAACGCCTGCCGCGAAACCTGTCGCGAAGTCGTCTACCACTACAACGTCATCCTGCATGATCCCGCAGCATCGGAAACCCCGCACCGAATTCGCATAGGCGCGATGGTAGTGCGCCACCTGGCGCTGTTCGTCGCCGGGAAGCTGCAGGAGGCAGGATTGGGTGATTTCTGCTGTTCGTCCCGCCCCGTGCGGCAAGTCGAACAGCATAACCATATTGTTGAAACACTATAAGTAAAGGAGACCGGACATGCCTGTTGTTCGTGGCTGCAACCTTCCCGACGATCTGCTCTACGACGTCGCGAACAATCTCTGGTACCGCGACAATGGCGACGGCACATACACAGTCGGTATGACCATGATCGCTACCGGGATGGCCGGCCAGCTCGTGGCATTCACAGCTAAAAAGCCGGGCAAGCCCATTGCCGAAGGCAAATCGTGCGCCACAGTGGAATCCGGAAAATGGGTAGGGCCGGCGAAAGTGGCCTTTGATGCTGAGATTGTTGCGGTTAATGAGGAGCTAAACGCCAATCCCAGGCTTGCCAATTCCGACCCCTATGGCGCCGGCTGGATGCTCAAGGTGAAGCCAGCCGACAGTAATGCTGTGTCCGTTCTGACGCCAGGCACCGCAGTGGCTGGCCCCTACGAGGCCAAAATGGCCGCAGACGAATTTGCCGGGTGCGCGGCGTGAGCGGGGATAGGCGAACTTGAGCGAACTCGCCACTGAACGGCAGGGATTGCGCTCGCGCGCGGCGAACCTTGTGCATACGGGCGTGCGCGTATTTCCCGGCGTTCTGATGGCTGCGACGGTCGCCGTCGCCGCCATGTTCTTGTCGGAACACTATACCGCGCCGGTCATGGTCTATGCCCTCTTGATCGGCATGGCGTTCAATTTCCTGATGGAGGAGAAAGGACGCGCCGTTCCGGGAATCGAATTCTCTTCCAGGCAGCTCCTGCGGCTTGCTGTCGGATTACTGGGCGCGCAGATCACCTTCGCGGACATCACCCGTCTTGGCGCCGTGCCCCTCATAACCGTGATCATCGGCGTACTCCTGACCATCGGATTTGGCATAGTCGCTGCGCGCCTGATGAAGCTTGACCGCAGTTTCGGCATTCTGACTGCGGGCGCCGTGGCGATTTGCGGAGCGTCTGCGGCGATGGCGATTTCATCGGTCCTGCCGAAGAACAGCAATCTCGAGCGAGATACGATCTTCACCGTCATCAGCGTCACGACGCTGTCGACGATCGCGATGGTGGCATATCCGATCCTGATATCGCAATTCAATCTGGACCATGCCGCGGTGGGCATGTTCCTCGGCGGCTCGATCCATGACGTCGCGCAGGTGGTCGGCGCCGGTTATTCGGTCAGTGAAGAGACGGGCAATATCGCAACATTCATCAAGTTGTTGCGCGTCGCGATGCTCTTGCCGGTCGTCATGTCCATCGCGATTCTTTTCCGCTCGCACGTCACTGACGGCAGCGGCCTCATAAGCCGGACATTTCCGGGCTTCATCATGTTGTTTGCCACCCTCGTCGTGGCGAACTCCTTGGGCCTGATGCCGCCGGAACTCGTTGAGGCGCTGAAATCGACATCGCGTTGGCTGCTGGTTACCGCGATCGCAGCGCTTGGCATGAAGACTTCGCTGAAAGCCATGCTGTCCGTAGGGGGCCGCGCCATCGTGCTGGTTGTAGCGGAGACGCTGTTCCTCACGTTTTTCATTTTGGCAATCGTGCTCTGGCAGCACATCTGAATAGGCCGGTGCATACCGGCAGGGAGGAGAAGACATGAGCGAAGAAACCAACGCGAAATCCATGTCCCTGATCGTAACCAAAGGGACATTGGATTGGGCATACCCACCCTTCATCCTGGCGACAACAGCCGCAGCCATGGGGCTTGAAGTCACCATGTTCTTTACATTCTACGGTCTGGGTTTGCTGAAGAAGGACCTTAACCTCAAGATCAGCACGCTTGGCAATCCGGCGATGGAAATGCCGATGATGGGCATGCACATGGCTTTACCGAATCTCATATCCGCGCTGCCCGGAGTCGACGGCATGGCGACAGCCATGATGAAGAACCTGATCAAGAAGAAGGGCGTCGCCTCGATCGAGGACCTGCGCGACCTGGCGGTCGAAGCCGAGGTCAGAATGATTGCCTGCCAGATGACCATGGACCTTTTCGAATACAAGAAGGAAGACATGATCGATGGTCCAACGCTTGGGGGCGCCGCCAGCTACATCGAAGTGGCGACCAAGAGTGACATCAATCTTTATATCTGAACATGGACGGAGAGTTCGGCTTTCGGGGGGCTTCAGAATTTTCATCTGCTTTTAGACGAGGATCATCACTTTAATCGAAATGCCCAACGGGAGATGGGCGATCAGAGGGGGAGTTGCATGAATAGGCATTTTGCGACCGGAATTTCCAGTGTGGTTGTCGGTTCCATTCTTGTGCTTGCAGCGGCCTCGACGTCCGCCCGAGCGACCGATGGGTACTTCCAAGTCGGGTTCGGACCCCGACAGAGCGCGCTCGGAGGCGCAGGCGTCGCAGATTCGAGGGATGCGATGGCGCAGACCCTCAATCCGGCGGGTATTGTCGGTGTCGGCGAGCAATTGCAGATTGGCGGCGCGATATTCCTTCCTTACCGCGGATATGACGCAACGGGAGCCGGCTTCGTGTCACCCGGCTCGGTCGACAGCGGGAAAAATTTCTTCGTCATACCCAATTTCGCCTACACGCGTCCAATCGATGCGGAATCGGCCTTCGGCATTTCTCTTTACGGAAATGGGGGAATGAACACCGCTTATCCGGATATGGCGAATGCGGCCTGCGGTGGCGGCTCGGGGGTGTTCTGCGGTGGCGCGGCAGGCGTCGACCTTATGCAGGCGTTCTTGTCGGTGGACTACGCGCGCAGCCTCGGTTCGGTGAAATTCGGTATCGCACCGACATTGGCCATCCAACGCTTCTCCGCGAAAGGGCTTGGCGCCTTCGCCGGCTTTTCCGCCGACCCGGCCCATCTGACCAATAACGGCTATGACTATTCCTTTGGCGGCGGTCTGCGCGGCGGTATTGAATGGGAAGCCACGCCAGGCCTGCGCTTCGGCCTCTCAGGTCAGACGAAGATGTACATGTCAAACTTCGACAAATACGCGGGTCTGTTCGCTGAACAGGGAAACTTCGATATTCCGGCCGCGATTACCGCCGGCGTGGCGTGGGATGCTACGCCTGATCTGACACTGATGTTCGATTACCAGCGCATATTCTATAGCGGAGTAGCAGCGATCTCCAACTCCTCGACGGCACCGGCGCAATTTGGGAGCGACAATGGACCCGGCTTCGGCTGGCATGATGTGGATGTCTTCAAAATCGGCGCGGAATGGCGAGCCAATGACACCTGGACTTTCCGTGCCGGTTACGCCTACAGCGACAACCCCATCACCTCAAGCGACGTGACGCTGAACATTCTGGCGCCCGGCGTTGCACAGCATCACATTACGGCAGGCGCGAGCTACAAGATCACGGAGAGGGACACGCTGGAGTTTTCGGGAATGTATGTGCCCGAATCCACCGTCTCCGGGATTGAGGTCACCCCAGCGGGCGCCAATCCCGCGCGGACCGTCACACTGAATATGCACCAGGCGCAATTTCTTGTCGGATGGACCCGTAAGTTCTGAAGCCTGGTAATTTTGAATGGCAACGAGTGGGCGTCCGGCCCAGAAGGAGGAAAGAATGGCCGATCAGGTTCTCGATGCAAAAGGGCTGAATTGCCCTCTGCCGATACTGCGTGCAAAGAAAGCACTCAAGGATCTTCCGACAGGCGGGACTCTTGAGATCCAAGCGACAGATCCCGGTGCCGTAAAGGACTTCGAGGCATTTTGCCGGACTACCGGCAATGAGTTGATGGAATCGCGCGTGGATGGAAACACGTTCGTATTCCTGATCAAGCACACGAACTAGCGCATTTTCCCATCAGAACGCAGTCAACTGGCAGGTTTGACTGAATTCCGGCATTGGCCGGATCGACGTCGGGCTATCGGGGCAGCAGGTAGGGTACACACCGACCTGCTGCCCCAATGCATGCGTGCTACTCTCGCTGTGCAGCGCCACGGTCGTCGCCATGCCGATGAGCAGCCAATCGGCCGTGAATGCTGGTTTGTCAAATGCCCGGGCGGAAAGGCTCCCCGGCAACTTTCCTCTCAGCGCCCTGCGGCATTGAGGACTGCACGAGTAAAATCCGCCGGCGCCGCCGACAGAAGTCCAGGTTGCGTCGCTGCAAAGAAGCTTTCGACCGCCTCGCCGACATCTGCCAGATGGACGCCGCGCAAGGCCGCCTCGAGGTTGAGCACGGTGTTGGGAGGGGTGACGAAGAAGTCGCCGGTCATCATGATTTCTCGGATCCGGTCCTGGCTGGCACCTTCAAGGCGAAGATAAGCGGTGACAATGCCTCCCTGCCCGGTATGACTCCCGGTTAGGACGCCGGGGATATGTTCCTGGTCGTCGACCTCGTAGACGAACGCATCCGTGCCGATCTCGCTGTCGAAAAGGGCCTTGGTCGCCTGCTCTTCGGCTTCGGAAATAGCGCCCCATTCGGGACTGATCCCGAGCCGTTCCGCAAAGCCCTCGAGCATGGCTTCCTGCACTTCGCCGATCTTGGGCGGATTGCCATCAAAGAGCTCTTTCAGGGTGACAATGCGCTGGGCACCGCTGCTCTGACCGTGTTTGGCGAGTTTGGCGGCGGGGATATTAAGCAACGCCGCCATCCTGGCACCATCCATTTCGACCAGCGTCGTGCCCTGATAAAAGATTGTGTCTCCGTCGAAGAAGCCACCGGTGCCGCCGATCTTGCGTCCGTCGACCTCCAGGTCGTTGCGCGGGCGATAGCGGACATCCACGCCGAGCTTCGAGAGGCCTGCCGCCGCCGCCTCGCAAATCTCGCGCGCCAGCTCACCGAGGCTGGCAATACCGAGCGTATTCTTGTGAAAGACCAATTCCCAGCCAAACTGCCCTTGATCGAGATAAAGCGCACCACCACCCGTGATGCGTCGACCGATTCCTACCCCCGCCTCCTTGCAGGCGTCGAGGTTGAGTTCATGGGAAATCGCCTGATGCCGTCCCACCAGAACCGAAGGCGGAAACTGCAGGAAGCGCAGCGTGTCCGGGATTAGGCCAGCCTGATGCGTTTCGATCAGCGCTTGATCGAAAGCGATTTGCTCCCGGCAATGGCGTATGCCGGTATCGATTACCCGGAAATGTTTCGCCATGGTCTCCTCCACACCATTTGCGCCGCAAGCCAAGCGGCGGGACGTTTCTTGAAAGCACAGAGTTCCTGCGCCTTCGCCACACTCAGTCGTCCAGTCCGTCGAATTCCTCGCCCTGGGTATAGCCTTCACCGGGACGGTCCATCCGCAACTGGCTCCTGACCTTGCGGATATCGACGTCCACGAGCGGGAACGGATAGCTGGCGATATTGCTCGGCGGGCTGTCGCCATAGGGTCGGTCGCAAGCGGAAATGTCGTCCGCGAATTTGCCGGGACAACCCGACGTGCGAAAAGCGATGCCGGCGTCGATGATTGCGTCGAGCTCCGGCTTCGAGATACCGAAATCGGCGATGCGCCCCTCTTCGTCAAATTTCATATGCTCAACCCGCGCGTCGCAATAGTCGACGAGATAACGCGCAAGCTGCACGCGGCGCCACTGGTCGCGCGGCGTGGCCGGCAAGTGGTCCATCAATGAGCCTTTTTCGGGGAAGAAACAGAACATATGGGAATGCCCGCCGAGATCGACGAGCTTTTGCACGAGTTGCATGACGTCATGCTCGGTTTCACCCATGCCAACGATGATGTGAGCTCCGAATTTCTTGGGACCGAAGATATCGCGGGCATCCATCAGCACTTCCCAGTATTTCGCCCAGCTGTGCGGCGACTGAACGCCCTTGCCGCGCGTGCGGTCGAATATCTCCGGCGTGGCGGCGTCGAGCGCGACCGTGAAGATATCGGATCCCATGTCGCGCAGGCGCTGCACATCCTCGCGCACCATCGTCGTAGGATTTGAGAGGATCGAGATCGGGATCGCATCGGGGTCGATGCGATCGGTCCATTTCTTCAACACCGTCACTGTGTCCTCGTCCGAATTCGGATGGGTAATCATCGAAATGCACATGCGGTGGAATGGAGAGCCCTCGACGTCTCGGGCGACGATGTCGACGACCTCGTCCATCGACACCGCCGGCCAGTCCACCCGGATGAAGTTGCGATCAGCATAGTTGCGTTCGGCTTCGCGGTGACGCGCCAGACCGCAATATGCGCAGTTCGCGCGGCAACCCTCGGGATAGGTCAGCAGCAGGTTGAGGCAGCGCGTGCAGGCACAGCGGTGCATCTTGCCGTCGACAAGCCCCAGTGAAATCGCTGCTGCCGTCGACATCTGCACATAGTCGGGCGAACGCATGTGCGGCGTCAGGATGTTGTAGTTGGGCTTGTATAGCCCTTCCGGCGCAAGATTCGCGACCCTGACCGGCTTGCCGTTCTTCATCTCGACCGGTACGCGCCCCGGCGCACGAGGCTCCATCAGGGCAAACGGATTATAGTCTGAACCGCCGGCGCCCCGGGCGCCAGGCATCGCATTCTCCGGCTTAAGACAGGTCATAACGGTTGCATAGCCCCCACGGTTGGATTGACGGACGGAGGCAGTGCATCGCCTGCCTCCCTGCTCCAGTATTGTGGAAAGGCGATCCAGGCATCACGCATGTCGCACGCCTCAGGCTGTCCGCCATCCTTGTATCTGGAAAGTATCCCACGCCGGCGCCGAAGAGCGAGCCTTAGCGACGGGCCGAAGATATCGGCAAGTTCCTCGGCATAATCCGCAAGAGCTCCAGTATCGCCATCGAGCAAAGCCGCCGCCGCAGCGCCGGCCATACGACCCGACATGACGGCAGATGCAATCCCCGCGCCGGTAATGGGGTTGGTCAGCCCAGCGGCATCGCCGGCGAGAAGGACCGTTGTTGCCCCAAGCTTGCCCACCGGGCCGACCATGCCGCCGACCGGGATCAGCCCGCCGGTATGACGGTGGATCTCGCGGCCCACACGGCCCTCGGCGACCAGTTGAGCATGCAGGGCATCGAGCAGGGGCTTCAGCCTCGACTTGTGTTCACCGATCACACCGAGTCCAAGATTGCAGATCCGGCCGCGCGGAAACAGCCAGGCATAGCCACCGACGATATCGCGGTGCAGAAAGATATCGGTTGCGCAATATTCTTCGGTGAGATCGACACTGATCTGCCGGGTTTCGACGAGATCGATATTTTCCGCGCCGATCGCCCGGCCAACAGCCGAACGAGGACCATCGGCGCCGATCACGATCTTTGGCTTCACAGCCAGACCATCGCCGATCACGGCGCAACCGACCTGATCGAGGCTGCGCACGGGGCTCGCGAAACGACAATCAGCGCCTGCAGCCTTTGCCCTGGCAATCAGATGCTGGTCGAAGCGGGCGCGGTCGATCATGTAGCCTCGAAAATCAGCCGTAATGAAGGGAGCGCCCTCTTCTATCACGGTCGCCATGCTGTCGATCTTCTGTATCCGGCTGGTCCCCATGTCCGGAAGTTCGGTGCCGATCATCATCGGAACAAATTCGGCACACTGTACGGGCAGGCCCGGCTCGGCGTTGCGTTCGACGGCGAGAACGCTGAAGCCTCTGGCTGCGGCTTCTGCTGCCGCTGCGGCGCCGGCGGGACCGAGCCCGACAACAAGCACGTCGATAGTGATCGTCGGTTCAGCGCGCGCGGATGTCATCAGGCCGCACACGGGGATCTTGCGCGGACCCCGCCTATGTTGGCGCCGATCTTGATCGAGCAGCACGCATGTTCCTGCTGGAAGTCGCGTCCGATCGCCCGAGCGACCGCGACGGCGCCCTCGGCCGGGAAAGCGATACCGTCGAGACCCGCCATAACGGCATAGGCATCCGTGATGCGCTTGTGCATGCCGGCGGGACGGGCACAGCCGAGAAGCACCTGCCGGTCGGGCAGCCGCTGCCGCGCCTCAAGAAAGATACGGCCGACTTCGGTAGTATGTGGCGTCTTGAACGTCCCGGGCCGGGCGTAGAATGGCATGATGACAACCAGAACCAGCGCGTTGACGGCGTAGCGGGAAACCATGTCGAGCGCTGCGGGCTCGCCGAGGATTTCCCCATAGTGCAGACCAACCACGATATGCGGCGAGATTTCCATGCGCGTTGCGGTCAGGGCAGCAAGCGTCTTCTCGAAATCCTCGACGGGCCGGTCGAGGTGATAGACCTGATTGATGGTCTCCTGCGCGCCGATCATATCCATCATTGCGGTATCGACGCCGGCCGATTCCATCCGCTTGGCACCGGCATGATCGGTCAGTGCGGTATGGATCGCGATCCTGAGATGCGGAAAGTCCCGCTTGAGCTTCTCGATGATAGGGTAGAACCGCTCGTAGTGGATTTCATTCCTGCGGTTGGAGCCGCCAGAAAGCAGGAAGCCCTGCAGGTCCTGCATCAGTATGAGGTCACGAACCTTTTGATCGAGGATTTCGGGCTTGATCGCCGGTATCATCGGCTCAAGGATCTTCGCCTGGCAATGGTCGCAGTCCAACGCACAAGCACCGGCGGTAATCGAGAAGGCCGGAAAACTGTTTTTGCCACAGCCCTTGATTTCGGTGCTGTCGTATTCCTTGAAAGTCGGCGTGGAGAAGCGGATCGCCCCCGGATTTCGATCACCAGTGGCACGTTCCATATCGGCGACAAGGCCGGCATCGAATTCGGCGTCCTCGAATTCCTCGATTGCCTGGATGCGCTGCAGCCAAAGACTCATTGAAACGTCTCCTCCAACACATTCCAATATATTAATGTTTGCATTATTTGGCGGCGACCGCAAGTAGAGTTCGCTGAGAACCGGAACTCTAGGGTCGATGGACGGCCGAGACGATTTTCCGGAAGCTTTCGCGCACCGGCCCATCATTGCGGGGATCGACGAGCGTCTGCGTCCAAAACGGCTGCATATCCTCCTCGTCGTCCACCAGATCGCATTCAAGGCTCTTCAGATAGGTAACCGTTTCCGGCGGCAGGACATCCGGCATGACTTTGTCTGTGATTGTGCCCCATAGTCCCGTCCAGCATCGCGCGACAGTCCATGGATTATAGCCGCCTCCGCCGAGAACGACCGATGCCGGAGCGATCTTCGTGAGCGCCGTCACGGCATCCCACAGGCAGGAATTGGAAAGCGCCAGCGAGGACAAGGGATCGCCGAGCAACGCATCGGCTCCACAAGTGATGACCAGGGCTTGCGGCTCGAAGCGCCGTGCGAGCGGCAGCACCGCTTCTGTCATCAGGAAATCCATTTCACTGTCGTTCATCTCGCGCGGCACGGGCAAGTTGCGGGCATTGCCGCCAGCCCGGTCGTCGAGCCCGCCACTGAACGGCCAACGATTGCCCTCATGGACGGAGATCAGGAAGACCCTCTCGTCACCAGCAAAGGCTGCCTCGACGCCGTCGCCGTGGTGGGCATCGAGATCGACATATAGGACGCGTTCTATCCCCTCTTCGAGGAATGTGAGGATCGCGAAGACGGGATCGTTGAAAAAGCAGAAGCCGCCGGCGCGATCCTTCATGCCGTGATGCGTTCCGCCCGAAGGGTGATAGACGACGCCCGCCTTCAAAGCCAGGCGCGCAGCAAGGATAGATCCCCCGACCGATGTCGCTGCCCGTTCGAACAAACCCTTGAAAACCGGATTCTCGAGCGTGCCGAGCCGGTACATTTCCCGCTCCTCCTGCGTCACACTGCCACGCGCCTCGGCTGCACGCAATGCAGAGACATAGTTGGCGTCATGAAACTTCAGAATATCCTCAAGGCTGGCAATCGGGCTCTGCACATAGGCATCGGGTCCTGATCGGCCGAGCCAGCCGAGTTGTTCGCAAAGCCTGAGAACCGCACCGATGCGTTGAATGGCAAGCGGGTGGTTGCCCGTATAACCGGTTGCCCGATAAATCTCACTGGAAATGAATTTCGGCTGCAAATCTCTTTCCTCAAGGGCCATAGAGAACACGCACCATCCGCCCATTCGGCTATCCGGCGCCCACACACATGACGTGTAGACATATTGGACGCTACACGCGGACGCGCGCAAGCTGATTCTGGACGCGGCTCTCAGCCCGTCAGATTGGAACGCTTCCAATTGGAGTTTTGCGCTGCCATTCCCTCACCGGGAAGAGGAGCAGACGCGACGAAGGCTTCGGCTTTCTCACGTCCGAGACGACGCAGATACGTGCGGCTTTGTGTCAAGCTCCGGACGCCTATTCGGGAATGTTGAACGACCGTCGGAAATAAGAGCGGACGGCCTCCATCGCCGGCGTGAATTCGGCATTTCGCCTCCAGGCGAGACCGACATCCATGGACGGTATAGGGTCGACAAGCGAAATCGTCTCGATCCGCCGGCCTTCGAGCGACCAGGGTCGATGCACCATATCGGACAGGATCGCGACGCCCTGACTATTCGCCACCAGCGAGCGTACCGCCTCGACAGAGGAGGTGCGAAGCGTGATCTTCGGCAGATAGGCCGTCTGGCTCCAATATTTAAGCGTGCTGTGCGACGCCTCGTCCACAGTCAGCATGATGTAGTTTTCCTCTGAGACTTCCTTGAGACCAACATTATCCTCGGCAAGCAGCCTATGGCGCGCCGGCAGCCAGAGACGGCGCTGCGAACTCAGCAGCTTTTCCGTCATCAGTTCCGGATTGAGGATATTGGAGGTCAGCATCACCGCGATGTCATAGCGGTTGGTTAGCAGCCCCTCCTCGACGGATTCCCGGTTGAGCTCGAAAAGCTGGATGTCGATGCCGGGAAACTGCCGCTTCATCCGCTCGATATGGAACGGCAGGAAGTAGCCGATGACGGTATAGGTGGTGGCGATGCTGAGCGTGCCCCTGACCTCGTCGGTGACGAGGTTGAGCTGGGTCGCTTCCTCTACCTTCTGCAGTATCTCATAGGCCTGGGATAGGAAGCGGCGGCCCGCCGACGTCAGTTCCATCCCGTGCGGGGTCCGTTCGAACAGGCCCGCCCCGACCGTCTCCTCAAGGTCCTTGATCGCAGTTGTCACCGCAGACTGCGAAATCGAGAGATTGACGGCGGCCTGGGAAACCTGTCCGGCCTCAGCCGTCGCAATGAAGTACCGGATCTGTCTAAGGCTGAGTGACATCGTCATCCATCAATCTGAATCGAAAATATTCCACATCTGAAAATCAGATCGGAAAACGCACAGATTGCAGGAAACACGAATCCACCCTTTCGATCCGGCTTCAGTGCCCTGATTCAATGGGATAAACGCCACGTTCGCTACAACCACATAATATATGAATATCAGATAATGCCTTTCTGAAAATAGAATTTTTCAAATGAAAAATTTGTTCCTACGCTTTTCTGACAAATAGGAAGGCATCGCGCTGCGTTGCACAAAATGCAGGCAGAATAGGGAAGAAAAGTGGCACTCGAGGTCGTAGACATTAATTGTGATCTAGGCGAGGCCTTTGGCCGCTGGCGTGTCGGCGACACCGAAGACAGCGCGCTGATGGGACTGATCAGTTCCGCAAACATCGCGGCTGGCTTCCATGCCGGAGACCCGAACCTGATGGACCACACCGTGCGTGTCGCCGTCGAACATGGCGTCGGCATCGGTGCCCATCCAGGTTACAAAGACCTGCAGGGTTTCGGCCGCCGCAAGATCAACGGCACGGCGCGCGAACTGGTCAACGATATCGTCTACCAGGTCGGCGCTATCCGTGAGTTCGCCCGCCGCCACGGCGCCAGCCTGCAGCATGTGAAACCGCACGGCGCGCTCTACATGGAGATGGCAGTCAATCCGGAGTTCGCCCAGCTCTTCGTCCAGTACATGCGCACGGTGGCCCCCAATGCCTATGTCTTCTGCATGGCCGGCTCCGCTACCGAGACCGCCGCGCTCGAGGCAGGTCAGCCGCTGGTGCGCGAGTTCTACGCCGACCGCGATTACGACGAGAGCGGATCGATCGTCTTTACCCGCGATATCGGTCGTCCAGACCCGATGGCGATTGCCCGCAAGGTGGTGCGCGCCTGCAAGGAAGGCCGTGTCACTACGGTCAGCGGCAAGGACATTGAAGTGCCCTTCGAGTCCATCTGCTTCCATTCCGACACGCTCGGCGCGCTCGACATCGTGCGGCACATGCGGGAAGCGCTGATCGCCGAGGGCATCCGCATCGCCCCCATTTCAGAAATCGTCAGATAACCGGAGACCACCATGAGCAAGCTCGAGATCAGATCGCCTCTGCCCGGCACCTTTTACCGCAAGCCCTCGCCGGACGCCGCGCCCTACAAAGCTGACGGTGACCAGGTGGCCGTGGGTGATGTGATCGGACTGATCGAAGTCATGAAGACCTTCCACGAGGTTCATGCCGACGCTGCCGGCAAGATCGCCTTCGTCGCCGACGACCAGGAGCCGATCATGGCCGGCCAGGCGGTTGCCGAGGTCGAGGCATGACCATCCGCTCGATCCTCATCGCCAATCGGGGCGAGATCGCGGTGAGGATCATCCGCGCCGCCCAGGCGCTCGGCATCCGGACTGTGCAGGTCCATTCGGCCGCCGACCGCGACATGCTGGCAGTCAAGCTCGCCGACCAATCGGTAGAGATCGGCCCACCCGCCGCCGCCAAGTCCTACCTTAACATCGAAGCCGTCCTGAAGGCGGCAAAGGAAACCGGCGTCGATGCGGTGCATCCGGGATATGGTTTTCTTTCTGAAAACGCAGTCTTTGCCCAGGCCGTGGAAGACGCAGGCCTGATCTTCGTCGGCCCCAAGGCCCGTTCAATCAGCCTGCTCGGCGACAAAGTCGAGGCCCGCAAGGTCGCCAAGCGCGCCGGCGTGCCGACGGTCCCCGGTTCGGACGGTCGCATCGACGACCTTCAGACGGCTTGCGCCATCGTCGAGCAGATTGGCTTTCCGGTGATGATCAAGGCGGCCGCCGGCGGCGGTGGTCGCGGCATCCGCATCGCCGAGACCATGGCCGATTTCGAGCGCCATTTCCCGCAGGCTTCGGCCGAAGCGCTGGCCGCCTTCGGTGACGGCGGCCTCTATATCGAGAAGGTGATTTCCCGCGCCCGTCACGTCGAGGTGCAGGTCCTTGGCGACGGCGAGGATGCCGTCCATTGCTTCGAGCGCGAGTGCTCGCTGCAACGCCGCCGCCAGAAGGTTTGGGAAGAGGCTCCCTCCTTCCGCCTGCCGGATGACGTGCGCCGGGAACTCTGCGCCAGCGCCGTGGCACTCGCCCGCGAGGTCAAGTATCGCGGCGCCGGCACCGTCGAGTATCTCTATGACGAGGCCAGCGGCGAGTTTTACTTCATTGAGGTCAATACCCGCATCCAGGTCGAGCATCCCGTCACCGAAATGATCACCGGCATCGACCTCGTGCAGGAAATGATCAAGGTGGCGGCAGGCGAGAAGCTCTCGGTTCGCCAGGAAGACATTCGCGTCGCCGGTCACGCGATCGAGTGCCGGATCAATGCAGAGGATCCGGCGCGCGGTTTCCTGCCCGGTCCGGGCACGATCGAGGCGCTCGGCATCCCGACCGGCGAAGGCGTGCGTTTCGACACCATGCTCTACGAGGGCTATACGGTCCCGCCCTTCTATGACTCGCTGCTTGGCAAGCTAATCGTCTGGGGTGAAACCCGCGACGACTGCATCGCCCGGCTCGCCGACGCACTCGATAATTTCGAGATCCGCGGTCTTGCCACCACCATTCCGCTCCACCAGGCCCTCGCCGCCGATCCCGCAGTCGCTTCCGGCGACGTCCATACGCGGTTCCTCGAGCCTTGGCTGGAAACGGACTTCCAGGCCTTTGTCGCATCCAAGGAGGTTGCCTGATGCCCATGCGCTATACATTCGGGGGTGACGAGCACCTCTTCGTCGAATGCTCGGAGGAAATGTCGCTCGAGGCCTTCTTCAACTCGCTGTCGATGACCTCCGGCATCAAGCAGGCCAATATCAAGGGCGTAACCGAAATCTGCCCGGCCAACGCCTCCTTCCAGATCAAGTTCGATCCGGACGTCATCCATCCGAACGACATCCTGAAGGAAGTGCAGGCGATCGAGGTTGCGGCGGCCAAGGCCGAGCCGGTCATCACCACCCGCATCGTCGAGATCCCGGTCTTCTACAACGACCCCTGGACGCACGAGACGCTGATGCGGTTCCGCGAGCGTCACCAGGACCCGACCGGCACGGATCTGGACTATGCCGCCCGCATCAACGACTACGGCTCGGTCGACGACTTTATAGCCGCCCATGCCGGCTCGCCCTGGTTCGTTTCCATGGTCGGCTTCGTCTCCGGCCTGCCCTTCATGTACCAGATGGTCGAGCGCAAACGGCAGATCCAGGTGCCGAAATATCTGCGCCCCCGCACCGACACGCCGCGCCTGACCGTCGGTCATGGCGGTTGCTTCGGCTGCATCTATTCGGTGCGCGGCGCCGGCGGCTACCAGATGTTCGGGATCACCCCGATGCCGATCTACGACCCGACGCAGACCACCTCCTACCTCAAGGACTTCATGGTGTTCTTCCGTCCGGGCGACATCGTCAAGTTCAAGCCGGTCGATCGCGACGGCTATGACGCGGCGGTCGAGGCGGTCGACAAGGGACAGTTCGTTCCGCCGATCCGCGAGGTGAAGTTCGACCTCACCGAATTCCAGAAAGACATCGACGGCTACAACGCGAAGCTGGAGGGCGTTCTCCATGGCCATTAAGGTTCAACATCAGGGTCTTGCCACCTCCGTCCAGGATCTCGGCCGCCCCGGTTACTTCCACCTCGGCATTCCGCTCGGCGGCGCCATGGACCGGCTCGCGCTAAAGGCTGCCAACCTGCTCGTCGGCAATGCCGAGAGTGCGGCCGGCCTGGAAGCCGTCTTCATCGGCCCCAAGCTGGAATTCACCGAGGACGCCATGGTCGCCGTCACCGGCGCCGACATGCCGATCAAGGTTGATGGCGAGGAAAAGCCCGGATGGACCGCCTTCAAGGTCAAGGCCGGCCAGGTCCTCACCTTCGACTTCCTGAAGACCGGCGCCCGAATCTATATCGCCGTTTCCGGCGGCATCGACGTGCCGCTCGCTCTCGGCTCTCGATCGACCTATGCGATCGGCGCGCTCGGCGGCTTCAAGGGCCGACCGATCGCCGTCGGCGACGAGTTGCCAGTCGGCAAGGCCGGTCCCGCGGTCGAAGGCAAGACCATTCCCGAAGCGCTGCGTCGCAGGCCGGGCATGCCCGCCGAATTGCGCGTGTTGCCGGGGCTCTACTGGCACCGCATCACCGAGGAAGCCGGCCGCAACTTCTTCGAGGACACCTGGAAGGTAGCCCCGGAAGCCGACCGCATGGGCTACCGCTTCCGCGGCGGCCGCAAGCTCGATTTCGTCGATCGCACCCCGCCCTTCGGCGCCGGTTCCGATCCCTCGAACATCGTCGATGCCTGCTACCCTTACGGTTCCATCCAGGTTCCGGGCGGCACCGAGCCGATCATCCTGCACCGCGATGCCGTCTCCGGCGGTGGTTATTTCATGCTTGGCACGGTGATTTCCGCCGACATGGATCTGATCGGCCAGTTGCAGCCGCATACGCCAACCCGCTTCGTCAAGGTGGACATGGAAACCGCCCTGACGGCCCGGAAGGACCGGGCAACGCTGATCGACCAGATCCGCGCACTCTTCTGACCACTCGTTGCAGAGACTTCAAACAGGGGAACGATTATGAAACACAAACTCGCAATTACCCTCGCAAGCTCCATCCTGGCGCTTGCCGTTGCCAGCCCGGTACTCGCTGAAGCCTGGTATCCGTATCCGGCCCAGGCGATCGAGCCGGCCTTCTCGGCTGACGGAAAGTCTGTCGATGTCGACTACTCGCCGCTCGAAAAGGCGGAAAAGCCGTGGAACATCTGCGTCTCCTTCCCGCACATGAAGGACGCCTACTGGCTCGGCGTCGACTACGGTGTAGCCGAACAGGCCAAGGACCTCGGCGTCAAGATGAACCTCGTCGAGGCCGGTGGCTATACGGAACTCAACAAGCAGATCAGCCAGATCGAGGACTGCGTCGCTGGCGGCGCTCAGGCCGTGGTCATCGGCGCGATCTCCTTCGACGGCCTCAACAACCTCGTCAGCGAAATCAAGAAGAAGAACATTCCGGTGATCGACGTCATCAACGGCATGTCCTCGCCGGACCTGACCGCCAAGTCGCTCGTCTCCTTCTACACCATGGGCTACGAGACCGGCGCCTATCTCGCCAAGAAGCACCCGGCCGGCTCGGAAGAAGTCAAGGTCGGCTGGTTCCCGGGCCCGGCCGGCGCCGGCTGGGTCGAAGCTGCCAACAAGGGCTTCCTTGAAGCCATCAAGGGTTCGGCCGTCAAGGCGCTCGAGCCGAAGTATGGCGACACGGGCAAGGAAGCCCAGCTGAAGCTGGTCGAAGACGTGCTGCAGGCAGAGCCTGACGTCCGCTATGTCGCGGGCACCGCCGTCACCGCCGAAGCGGCCCAGGGTCTGATCCGCGAACGCGGCCTCAAGGGCAAGGTCGACCTGCTCGCCTTCTACATGACGCCCGGCGTCTACGAAGGCATCAAGCGCGGCTTCATCTTGGCTGCCCCCGCCGACTCCATGGTCGTCCAGGGCCGCATCGCCGTCGACCAGGCCGTTCGTGCGCTGGAAGGCAAGGAACTCGTGAAGCATGTCGGCCCGAAGATCTTCGTCGTCGATCCGTCGAACGTCGAGAGTGTGCCGCAGACCAACATTCTGCCGCCGGACGGCTTCAAGCCGGTCTTCTCGGTCAACTGATACCACGGGGTTCCGGCGCGCGAATGCGCCGGGACCGCCCCCACTTTCAAGTAATATTACTTCACGGACCGATGCGGATGGCCCTGAACGCACCCCTTGTCGAAATGACCGGCATCGCCAAGTCCTATCCGGGCGTACGCGCGCTGGACGGCGTGGACTTCAGCCTTGAGCACGGAGAAGTGCACGTCCTGTTCGGCGAAAACGGCGCCGGCAAATCGACGCTGATATCGATCCTCGCCGGCGTGACCGCGCCGACCGAGGGGAGCATCCGCATCGACGGCGAAGAAAAGCACTTCTCTTCGGTGGAAGACGCACGGGCGGCCGGCATCGGCGCCGTCTTCCAGGAATTTTCGCTCGTTCCCACCATGACTGTCGCCGAAAACATCTTTCTCGGCCAGGAGCCTCGCAAGATGGGCCTGATCGACCGCCGCGGCATGGTCGAGGAAGCCCGTGCGCTCTTTGCCGGCCTCGGCTTTGCCATCGACGTTCGCCGTTCGGTGATCTCGCTGTCGCGCGCCGAACAGCAAATGGTGGAGATCGCCAAGGCGCTGCACCAGCAAGCCCGCATCCTGATCCTCGACGAGCCGACGGCGTCACTGACCGAGCGCGAGACGGAAAAGCTGTTCGAATTCATCGGCCAGGCCAAGGCCAAGGGCGTCGGCATCGTTTACATCTCCCACCGCATCCAGGAATTCAAGGCGATCGCCAACCGCATCACGGTATTGCGTGACGGCCGCCTGATCGGCACCATCGGCGCCGAAAACCTGTCGGAAACTGTGCTGGTCGAGATGATGACCGGCCGCAAGATGGACGAGATCTATCCGCACATCGAACGCGCCCCCGTAGCGGAGCCGGTTCTCACCATTCGGGCCCTGAAGGCCTGGGGAGTCGACGGCGTCGACATTGACGTCCGGCGCGGCGAAGTGCTGGGCGTGGCAGGCCTCGTCGGCTCAGGCAAGTCGCGCACCTTCCGCGCCGTGATGGGGCTACTGTCAGTCGAAGGCGGCACGGTGACCGTCCACGGCCATGACAGGACTGGTTCACCCACCCGCGACCTGCTGCGCGACGGCGTCTTCTTCCTGCCCTCCGACCGCAAGGAGGAAGGACTGCTGCTCGGCGCATCCGCCCGCTCCAACATCGCCCTTTCCGTGCTCAACCGCCGCGAAACCAATGCCGGCCTCGGCCTGATCTCGCCCGGCGGCGTCAAGTCCCTGACCAGCGAGATCGGCCGCAAGGTCGATCTGAGCGATGCCTTTCTCGAGCGCACCGCTTCGAAGCTCTCCGGCGGCAACCAGCAGAAGATCCTGTTCGGCAAGAGTTTCGGCGAAGACTATGACATCTACATCTTCGACGAGCCGACCGTCGGCGTTGACGTCGGCACCCGCGCAGCGCTCTACCGCATCATCAAGGCCATCGCCGAGGCCGGAAAAGCGGTCGTGGTGATCTCCTCAGACCTTCCCGAGGCCATGCACCTCGCCCATCGCCTGATCGTCTTTCGCAACGGCCGGATCTCGGCAGAGTTCGAGGGCGAGGCCATTCAGGAACAGGCGGTTCTCGGCGCCTTCTTCGATCAGGAAAGAAAATTAGCATGAACACCCAGCTGGACACCGCGTCGACCGCCGACGCCAAGCCCTCCTTCTCCGCTCTTTCGGCGCTCAAGGCCGTCTTCGTCAAGCTCGGCGTCCTGCCCTTCTTCCTCATGGCGGCCCTCATCCTCTTCACGCTCGCCTCGAAACAGTTCCTGACGTTGGACAACCTCACCAACGTGGCGCGCCAGTCGGTCTATCTCGTGCTCGTCTCGCTCGGTCAGATGCTGGTGCTGGTCACTGGCGGCTTTGATCTCGCAGTCGGCACGTCGATCGCGCTCACCTCCGTCGTGTCCGCCTCAGTCATGGTCTATTTCGCGGCCCAGTTTCCCGACATGGTCTGGCTCGTCATCCTGCTCGGCATCCTCGCAGGCTTCCTCGCCGCGCTTGCCATCGGCTCGCTGAACGGCCTCGGCATTGCCCAGTTCGGCGTGTCGCCCTTCATCATGACGCTCGGCGCACAATCTGTCGGCGCGGGCATCGCGCTTTATCTGACCGGCGGTGTGCCGATCGGCAACCTGCCGTATGAGTTCGGTGACTTCTTCGGTTTCGGCCGCATCTTCGGTGTGCCCGTTCCGGTTCTGGTCGCCATTGTCGCCATCGTCGGCATGTGGGTGCTGATGAACCGCACACGGTCCGGCGCCCGCATCTATGCGATCGGCGGCAACATCAAGGCGGCCAACCTTTCCGGCATCAACACCAAGCGCACGCTGTTCCTCGCCTATATCCTCTGCGCCCTTCTGGCCTCCGTCGCCGGCGTGCTTCTCACTGCCCGCGTCGAAAGCGGCGAGACCAATCTCGGCGGCACGATCGCGCTCGAATCGATTGCGGCCTGCGTCATCGCCGGCGTGTCGCTGCGCGGCGGCATCGGCCGGGTCGAGAGCGTCGTGCTGGGCGCCTTCTTCATCGTGCTGGTGCAGAACGGCATGAACCTCATGCAGATCGGCTCCTACATGCAGATGGTGCTGCTGGGTTCTCTTCTCATCCTCGCCGTCGTCATTGACCAGTTCCGTTACCGCATGCTCATCGGGAACCGCTGAACCGGATTGGCGGTGGCGGCCCACTTTCCTTTGGCCACGAATTTGCTGGCAATAGTCGCGTGCAGGAGATGCGTCCGGATTATTCGCTTGTCCACGTGACAGCAGTGGCGAAGATATAGCCGACCCCGTATATGGTGCGGATGTGCTGGGTATCATTCGAGTCTTCGGCCAGTTTCTTCCGAAGGCGGGAGACGCGGACATCCACGCTTCGGTCAAAGGGCTCCTCGCCATTTGAAAAAAGCGACTGCAGCAGGAAATCACGGCTTATCACCCGACCCTGCGTGTCGAGGAACACACGCAGCAACTCGGCATCGGCACGCGACAGTTGCTGAGCTACGCCATCGGGCCGGGTCAGCACGAGGTTGCGAAAATCGCAGGTCCAACGGCCAAATCGGCCGACCTGACGCTGCAAGGCACCCACCGAGCCATCCGCGCGCTCCTGCGGAAGCCCCTGGCGTTGCGTGCGCCTGAGGACACATCTCACGCGCGCAACGAGTTCAGCCGGGTCGATGGGCTTGGCCAGATAGTCGTCCGCCCCCTGCTCCAACCCCTTCAATTTTTCGCTGAGTGAAGCCCGTCCACTGACCACGATTGTCGGTATGCCTTCGGAGCCGAGCGCCTCTCCAAGAAGGGACAATCCATCGCCATCGGGGAGACCGAGATCGATTATGCACAATGTCGGACGGCGCCGCTGAAGCGCGAAACGAAACTCCTGGAGGCGCCGATAGTGCTGGACCATGACGCCAGCCCCTTCCAACGCGCGGCAGAATACCGAAGCGACATCGGGCTCGTCTTCCAAAAGGTAGATAAGATCACTCTCAGACAATGACGCGATCCTCCTGTTGGAAAGATGCGGTCTTGACGGGGACATTCAGCGCGCCGGCAATTGCGGCGGCGTCAACCGGCTTGTGCATGATGGAAACACCGGCCGGCAATGTGCCTTGCATCGCATCCGCGCCGTAGCCGGACAGCAATACGATGGGCAAGTAGGGCCGCAGGCTGCGTGCTGCATTTGCCAACGCGATGCCGTTCATGACCGGCATGGAAACATCCGAAACCACTGCGGCGATGGCAGGAATATTCTCCAACAGATCGAGCGCCTCCGCCCCATTCTCGGCCTCGAGGACCTGCGCGCCCGCAACGACGAGGTCGCGGCGCATCACCTTCCGGACCTCCTCGTCATCATCGACCAGAAGAACGAGCACACCTCGAATTGCACTGTCGCCCGGTTCCGCTGCGGCCTCGTCTGCATGCTCCTCCTTCTTCGGACTCTGTTCCCTTGCCTGCGGCAAGGTCAGCGAAAAACGCGTTCCATGACCAGGCTCACTTTCAACGGAAATCGATCCCCCGGAATCGCTGGTGAACCCCTGGACCATCGTCAGTCCGAGGCCACTCCTTCCTTGGTCGCTCTTCGTCGAAAAGAAGGGATCGAATATCCGTGAACGCACAGCCTCATCCATTCCGGCTCCGTTGTCGGCAACCGTGACCAGCACCGAGCCGTCCAGACCCGCAGATGTTTCGATCGTGATCATCCCACCCTCATTCATGGCGTCTGCGGCATTAATGACGAGATTGATCAGGCTCGTTTCCAGAAGCGCAGGATCGACAAAAGCGATCGGGGTATTGTTGGCAAAGTGGAGCACCAATTGTGTATCCTCGCCTATGGAAGGACGCACAAGCTTGGCGATTTCACGTACACATTCAGGCACATCCACCCGCGCAGGGGAAACCGGCTGTCGCCGTGCGACGGCCAAAAGTCTGCGCATCAAATCGGTTCCGCGACGCGTCGCGCGGATCGCTGGCTCCAGCATGTCGCGCCGCAGGTGCTCGTCTTCGACACGCTCCCAGAGCGGCTTGAGATTGCCGAGAATGATTGTCAGCAGATTGTTGAAGTCATGGGCAATTCCCGACGACAGCTGGCCCAGCGCTTCCATTCTCTGGGCCTGCAACAGAGCGGCAAAGGCCATTTTCTCGCGAGTCACATTCACGCTCAGGACGTAGAATCCATTGATGCCCTGGGCGGCGGAACGGTCGGGGCGCAGGAGCGTGCGTGTCTCAAGTGTCCGCCCATCGGGAAATCGGATCGGCGTATCGAATGTCTGCGGTTCGCCGCGTGCGGCCTTCTCGAAATAGGGTTCAACGTGGGACCATGTTTCCGGCGAAAGGATCTCGCGTTCGAAACGTCCAACAATCTCGTCCGGCTGCTTTTGATAAGCACGGGCGAACCGGCCATTGACGAAGCGGAAGATGCCGGAGAAATCCACGTAGGCGATCCCTGCCGGCACTTCGTTGGCGATCAATCGCAAGCGCTCTTCGCTCTGGCGCAGCTCTTCGGTGCGTTTTAGAATACGGCGCTCAAGCTCGAGTTCGCGCCTGCGCTGGGCGGTGATGTCCGAATAGACCGTCGCGAACCCACCATCCGGCAGGGGCCAGCCGGACACATTCAGGACGACGCCGTTTGGCCGTACTCTCTCGAGCGTATGCGGCCGGAACTCCCACGCGGCCCGCACCCGTTCGGCAACCATCGTCTCAACATCCCCGGGCCCGTACTCTCCGCGCATTGCATTCCATCGGACCATGGCCTCGAAGGAGGTACCGGGCCTCGACAGTTCGGCAGGCAGGTCAAGGAGCTTGCAGGCTCTGGCATTGACAAAAATCAATTTTAGATCGGCTCCAAACAAGGTCAACCCTTGGTCGATGCGGTCCAATCCAGCCTTGAGTATGTCCAGCTTGCTGTATTCCAGCTCCGGTATTTCAGCCGTCATCTGCTTCCTCCCAACAGGCGACGGCGCCAGACTGGCAGACTTATGGTGCTCTTGCCAAGCCAATAAGCAGGAATGGAGAATGGATATGGGGGTACGCAGAAAAACTCTGGTAACAATTGTCTTCAAAATTGCGGTCAGCGCGCAGTCATCTCGGTGCTGCGCATGATCGACCGAGCGAACGGGAGGAGTGCGCTTGGCAGAACATGATGATGCAATCTTGCGGGTCGATGGCGTCTCGCTTCAGTTTGGCGGAGTGAAGGCTCTGAGCGACGTGTCGTTCGAGGTCCGCAAAGGTGAACTGTTCTCTCTCATCGGTCCGAACGGCGCCGGCAAGACTTCGATGCTGAACTGCATTTCGGGGCGCTATAAGCCAACGATTGGTTCCATCATCTGGAGGGGGGCGGATCTGCTACGGCATCCGATCAACGATCGGGCTCATCTAGGGATCGGTCGAACGTTTCAGAACCTTGCACTGTTCGGACATATGAGTGTGCTCGACAACATCCTTGTGGGCCGCCACCACAAGCTGAAATCCAACCTTGTCAGCGGGATGCTCTACTGGATCGGGGGAGCCCGCCGCGAAGAGCTCGAACACCGCCGTTTCGTCGAGACCATCATCGACTTCCTCGAGATCCAGCACGTCCGCCACGAACCGGCGGGTACCCTCTCCTATGGCCTGCGCAAGCGCGTGGAACTGGCTCGGGCCATGGCGATCGAACCGGATCTAATCCTGCTCGACGAACCGATGGCCGGCATGAACCTGGAGGAAAAGGAAGACATGGCGCGCTTTATCATCGGGCTCCAGCAGGAGTTCGAGATGACAACCATGATGATCGAACACGACATGGGCGTGGTAATGGATCTGTCCGACCATGTTGCCGTCCTGGATTTCGGCCGAATAATTGCGGCGGGTGAACCCAAGGCGGTGTTGGCGAACGAACATGTCAAAAAGGCCTATCTCGGCGAGGATGACGACGACCTGCTGAGGCTGGCTGACCAAGATGAGAGGGCGATCGCATGACCTCTCCGCGTCTTGAGATTTCCGGCGATACCGTCAGTTGGCCCGAACTTGGCGCCGACATCAAGGACTCCGCCAGACTGAAGACACTGCCCAGGCTGCTAAGTCACAACGCCCGAAGCTTTCCCGGCGACATCGCCCAACGCGAGAAGGAGTTCGGGATCTGGATCAGCTACAGCTGGGCCGAGGTGGCGGGCCATGTCTCACGGATGGCCGCTGGCTTCCTCGATCTCGGGCTTGGCCGCGGCGACGTCGTGGGCATTATCGGCGACAATCGCCCGGAATGGGTCTGGGCGGAAGTAGCTGCCCACGCCTGCCGCGCCATGAGCCTTGGCATCTATCGCGACGCGCTGGAAGACGAAATCCGCTTCCTGGCCGGTCATGCCGAACCGCGGATCATCGTAGCGGAGGACGAGGAACAGGTCGACAAGCTCCTGAACCTCGAAGACGCCATTCCATCGGTGGTGGCGATCGTTTACACAGACCCCCGCGGAATGAAAAAATACGACGATCCGCGTCTCATTTCTATCGAAGAATTGGAGGCAATGGGTCAACGGGTGCTCGATGCCGATCCAGGCATGTGGGACCGCATGGTCGATGAGACCGATGGCGCTGACGTCGCCGTCCTGTGCACCACGTCCGGGACAACCGCGAACCCGAAGCTGGCCGAATGGACCGGCAATGCTTTCCTTGGCCACGCCGCAGCCTACCTGCGCGCCGACCCTCATGGGCCTGAAGACGAATATGTTGCCGTGCTGCCTCTTTCATGGGTGATGGAGCAGATGTATTCAGTCGCCTGGAGCTTTCTGGCCCGAATGAAAGTCAATTTCCCTGAAGACGCACAGACCTTGATGAAGGACTTGCGCGAAATAGGGCCGACTTTCGTTCTGCTCTCCCCCCGGGTGTGGGAGAGTATTGCCGCCGACATCCGCGCCCGCATTATGGATACACGGCACTGGAAGCGACGCATCTACGACTGGGGTGTTGCGCGGGGACTTCGCGCACTGGACAAGGGTGAGCACTCCGCCGCCGCCGATCTGCTGCTTTTCAGGCATCTGCGCGACCGCTTGGGTTTCTCCAGGTTGAAATCCGCGGCGACGGGGGGTGCCGCCATGGGCCCCGATACGTTCCGCTTCTTCCAGGCGATGGGCCTTCCCCTAAAACAGATTTATGGTCAAACCGAAGCGCTCGGAGCCTACGCCATACATCAGGCTTCCGACGTCGACTACGAGACCGTTGGCTATCCCATGCCGGGCTGTGAGCTCAGCATCCGAGCTCCCGACGTTGAGGGTGTTGGCGAGATCCTGTGCCGGCATCCGAATATGATGCCCGGCTACTACCGGAATCCCGAGGCTTCGGCCGAAAGCTTCACGGAAGATGGATGGTTCCAGACCGGTGACGCCGGCTACCTGACCGAAAAGGGCCATCTGGTTGTGATCGACCGCATCAAGGATCTCGCCACCACATCGACGGGTGCGCGCTTTTCTCCGCAATTTATCGAGAACAAGCTGAAGTTCTCGACCTATGTGGCCGAGGCAGTGATCCTGGGCAAGGACTATCCATACCTCTCGGCGATCATCTGCATTCGATACCCTATCGTTTCCAAATGGGCAGAGGAGCGGCGGATCTCGTTCACGACCTATTCGGACCTCGCCAGCAGATCAGATGTATACGAACTTCTGCGCGGCGAAGTGGAGCGCGTCAACGCCACACTGCCTCCACAGCAACGCATCGCCCGCTTTCTCCTTCTCTACAAGGAACTGGACGCCGACGATGGAGAACTGACCCGCACGAAGAAGATCCGGCGGGGCGTGATCACCGAGAAATATGCCGACATCATCGGACATATCTATGCGGGCGATGACCACGTCGACATCGACACGGTCATTCATTTCCAGGACGGCAGCAAGCAGCGGGTTGTCACCACCCTCGCCATCGAGACGCTACGCGACCTGCCCGACATGAAGAAGAAGGAGACGAAGGTCGCATGAGTTCGTCGCTGTTACTCCAGCTTCTCGTCAACGGCATTATCGTCGGCATGCTCTACGGCATCGTCGCCATGTGTTTCGTGCTGATCTACAAATCCACTCAGGTGGTGAACTTCGCCCAGGGAGAATTCGTTGTCCTGGGCGCCTGGGTCTGCCTCTCGCTTGTGGTATCCATGGGCCTTCCGTTCTGGCTCGCATTCATATTCACGCTCATCTTCATGACGATTTTCGGTGTCGTGGTGCAGGTCCTCCTGCTGCGTCCGCTCGTGGGCGAGCCGGTAATCTCGGTCATCATGGCGACGATCGGGCTTTCGACCTTCATGCGGGCGCTGATGAACTGGATTTTCGGCAACAACGCGGTGAGTTTTCCGCCGGTCTTTGGTCAGTCCACGATCGAGATATTGGGCCTGCGCGTGGAAACAGCCTATGCGCTCAGTCTCGCTTTGTCGGTGAGCGTGATGGTCCTGTTTTTCTTCTTCTTCCGCTATTCGCGGTGGGGATTGGCCATGCGGGCAACCGCATACAATCAGCAGATCGCTCAATCGCTGGGCGTCCCCATCGGCCGCGTCTTTGCAATGGCCTGGGCAATTTCCGCCATCGTGTCGGCGATCGCGGGCGTAGTGATAGGACTGGTGAACGCAGTCTCCAATTCTCTCGCCTTTATCGGGATCAAGGTGTTCCCGGCGGTCATCCTCGGCGGGCTTGATTCTATCGTGGGTTCAATCATCGGTGGACTGACGATCGGCGTCCTCGAAAACCTCGCGGAATACGTGGACGGACAGTATTTCCATGTTGGCAACATGTATGCCGTCGCTCCATTCTACGTCCTTCTCATCATTCTCATGATTAAGCCTTACGGCCTGTTCGGCACGCCGAATATCGAGCGGATATAAACGATGGCTCACGTACCAAACCCAAGACCCACCGGCGATTTCCGAACATCTTACGCTGCCGACCGCACGTTATTTTCGACGAAAATCGAAACACGAGCGGTTTTCCTGGGCGTTGCGCTGGTTGCGGTCGCGCCACTCTTTTTCAGCAACTACATACTGAGCCAGCTGATCATGATCGGCATTTACGGCATTGCAGCGCTCGGGCTGAATGTCCTCACGGGCATGACCGGGCAAATCTCGCTGGGCCACGGCGCGTTTTTCGGCTTCGGGGCCTTTGCGTCTGCCTGGTTCGCCGCCAAGGGCGTTCCTGTGGTCTTCGCGATACCCATGGCAGGCCTGCTCACAATGGCCGTCGGTATGATCTTCGGCGTTCCGGCCGCACGCCTCAAGGGGCTTTATCTCGCAATCGCCACTCTCGCCAGCCAATATATCCTTGAGGATTTCTTTGCCCGCGCGAACTGGTTCACCGGAGGAACGTCGGGCTCGCTCGCGGAGACTGCCAGCGTTTTCGGGTTCCAGCTGAACAGCGATGCGCGCTATCTCTACCTCGTCCTGTTCTGGGTTGTCGTCTCGTTCCTCGGCGTCGCCAATCTGTCCCGCACACGGGATGGCCGTGCCCTCGTCGCGGTCCGGGACCATTATCTCTCTGCCGAGATCATGGGAATCAACCTGACACGCTACCGCATCTTGTCCTTCGGCATCTCATCGTTCTTTGCGGGCGTCGCAGGCGCGCTCTACGGCCACTATCTCGGCTTCGTCTCGGCGGAAGGCTTCACGATCATCCTGTCTATCGAGTTCCTGGCAATCATCATCATCGGCGGCCTTGGCTCGGTTTCAGGCTCTCTGCTTGGCGCAGCGTTCATCTTGCTGCTGCCGCAGGCCATGGAAATGCTTGCAAGCACTCTTGCCATCGTGTTTCCGGCGCTGACGCAGGGTACAGCCTACATCAAGCAGATGAGCATCGGCGCGGCCATCATCCTCTTCCTGGTGCTGGAACCACAAGGGTTGGTCCATCGCTGGCGGCTGATCCGCGCCAGCTGGAAACTCTTTCCGTTCTCGCATTGAGATGGAATTACCGGCCTGCTCGGGGAGGAGCTGGTCAATTTGACGGATCATGGCGGTCTTCGCGGCACCGCCGACCGGTCACAACCTTCAGCCGCGATTGGGAGGAACCAAAAATGACGTTGCTCGGGAGACTGCCTCTTGCCGCCACTATCGCGGCAGGGACATTGCTGATTGGCGCATCCGCCATGGCGCAGGATGAAGTTCTCGTTGGCCATCTGGCCGACTACACAGGACCGACCGGCTTTGTCGGCAAACAGTATGGCGCGGGTGTCTCGGACGCCTTCAAGGAAATCAATGCCGATGGCGGCATCGACGGGACGAAAATCCGACTCGACACTGTGGACTATGCCTACAAGGCCCCGGAAGCCATCGCGCTTTACAAAAAGTGGGTAGGCCAGGGAATGGTCGCTCTCCAAGGCTGGGGAACCGCCGACACAGAAGCCCTGATCAGTTTCGTCACGCGCGACGAAATCCCCACCATCTCCGGTTCCTATTCGGCCCATCTCACCGATCCGCAGGGCAAGAATCCGAATACCAAGGCTCCGGCACCCTTCAACTTCTTCTACGGTCCATCATATTCGGACACTTGCCGCGCCCTCGTGCAGTGGGCGTCTGAGGATGCCAAGGCTAAGGGGATAGAAAAGCCTGTCTTCATCCATACCGGCGACAATCACCCCTATCCGAACGCACCGAAGGAGGCCTGCGCCGCCTATGCGAAAGAACTCGGCCTGACGGTTGCCAACCCGGTTGTAGTTCCGATGGCGCCTGGCGACTTCAAGGCACAGTGCCTGACGATCAAGGAATCGGGAGCGAACTACGTCTATATGGGCAATCTGGGCGGTTCTGTCGTCTCGTTGATGAAGAGCTGCACCACGGTCGGAGTCCAAGCCACATACATGGGCAATCCCTGGGCCGGCGATTACCTGACCGTGGAAGCCGCAGAAGCACAAGGACTTGTCTTCCCCTCCGCCACGCCCTTCTACGGCGCAGACGCACCCGGCATGGCGTTGGTCAAGAAGATTGTCCAGAACGGTGCAGGGCTGGTCGGTGATCGGCCGACGCATCACTACATCCGCGGTGTCTGCTCGGCCTACTACATGAAGGAAGCGATGGATTGGGCGAAGGCCAACGGCGGCCTGACGGGCAAGAATATCCGCGACGGCATGTATCAGCGTAAGGACTGGGTCCCGGCAGGCCTCGAAGGTGTCTGCACGCCCTCCACCTGGACAAATGAGGATCATCGTGGCCTCACGCAAGTCACCATCAACTCAGGCTCAATGAAGGACGGCAAGGCCATGATCGAAAAGATTGCGACCATCGATCTGCCGCGCCGCGCCGATTGGCTGGGCCAATAACAGGAAAAAACCGTGAGCCGGTGCCGACAGGCATCGGCTCACACCAACTCTTGCCTGCCTGAAGGAGTGAACCGATATGACCGCCGCGATGGAACTTCCTGCAAAACCTGCTGCCCAAAGCGAGGTCAGTGGACTTCTGTCCGTCAACAATGTCGAGGTGGTATTCAATGACGTTATCCTGGTGCTCCGTGGGGTATCCCTCGAAGTCCACAAGGGAAAGGTCACAGCACTGCTGGGCGCAAACGGCGCCGGCAAGTCGACGACATTGAAGGCGATCGCCGGTCTGCTACGCACGGAAGACGGTGAAATCACCCGCGGTAGCCTGATGTATGAAGGTCGAGACGTGACCCACACGGCACCGGACCGGAAAGTGCGCGATGGAATCTTTCTCGTCATGGAAGGACGCGGCATCATCCAGGACATGACTATCCGCGAGAACCTGCGGCTCGGCGCGTTTACGCGTGGAGGGGCTGATGTGGAGGCCGAGATCGAGGAGGTCTACCGGTTCTTCCCGAGGCTCAAGGAACGAAAAGGGCTTGCCGGCTATCTGTCCGGGGGCGAGCAGCAAATGTTGGCAATCGGCCGTGCCATGATGGCCAAGCCGAAGCTCATCATGATGGATGAACCGTCCATGGGCCTGTCGCCGCTGCTGGTGAAGGAAGTGTTCGGCATCATCCGCCGGCTGAATGAGGAACTCGGCATCTCAATCCTGCTGGTGGAGCAAAATGCCAACATGGCGCTCAAGGTCGCCGACTACGGATACATCATGGAGAACGGCAAGATCGTGCTCGACGGAACCGCCACTGAACTGGCGCAGAACGAGGACGTAAAAGAATTCTATCTCGGCGGCGGCGAACGACGATCATTTCACAATGTGAAGAGTTTCCGACGCCGCAAGCGTTGGCTTTGAGCAGCGATCGGAGACGATGATGACCGATTTTTACGACGAGCTCGAAACCCGTTCACCCGACCAACGCGAGGCCGATCTCCTTGCACGGCTGCGAGATCTCTTGGTACACGCCACAGCACATTCTCCCTATTATCGTGAAAGGATGAGCGGTTCGGACCCGGCCGCGATCATGGATCGCAAGACGCTTGCCAACCTGCCGATCTTGCGCAAGTCGGACCTCCCGGTGCTTCAGGAGGAAAATTCGCCGCTCGGTGGACTTTCAACTATCGAGCCCGGTCAGTTTCGGCGTCTTTTCCTTTCACCGGGTCCAATCGTCGAACCGGAAGGCGATAAGGAGCATTGGCGCATGGCCCGGGCGCTGCATGCGGCAGGCATCCGCTCGGGTGATCGCGTGTTGAATACGTTTGCATATCATCTGACCCCCGCAGGCTTCATGTTCGATTACGGCTGTGCAGAAATCGGCGCCACCGTTTTTCCGGGAGGGGTCGGCAATACCGAACAACAAGGCGAAGCGATCGCAAAGCTCGGCTTGACTGCCTATGTCGGAACACCGGATTTTCTGAAAATAATTCTCGAAAGGATGGACGAAAGCAGCCGTGACGCCTCGACTCTCCGCCGGGCGCTGGTCACCGGAGGGCCACTCTTTACTCATTTACGCGAATGGTACGAGGCACGCGGGATCGCGGTCCGTCAGTGTTATGGGACTGCTGAACTCGGGCTCATAGCCTACGAAACGGCCGGTCAGGCGGATGGCATGGTCACGGACGAGCAAGCGATTGTCGAAATCGTGCGGCCCGGCACGGGTGACCCGGTGGCGGAGGGCGAGGTAGGAGAAGTCGTGGTTACGACCTTCAATCCGCTTTATCCGCTCATTCGCTTTGCGACAGGCGATCTCTCGGCCTTCATGTCAGGGCCATCGCCTTGTGGCCGGACAGCGCCACGCCTGAAGGGCTGGATGGGACGCGCCGACCAGACCACCAAGGTGCGTGGCATGTTCGTACACCCGGCGCAAATCGCACGACTGATCAAACCGCATGGCAACATAGGCCGCGCGCGGCTCGTCGTGACGGAGGAAGACGGGCGCGATCAGATGACACTTCATGTCGAATGCGCGGGAGAGGCAAACGGCCTTGCTGAACATCTCTCGCAGGCAATCCAGGCGGAATGCCGGCTTCGCGGCAGAGTCGTCATCGAACTTCCCGGCACTTTGCCCAATGACGGGAAAGTCATCGACGACCGGCGCTCCCTCGGCGTTTAGGGATACGCTCCACGAACCGGAACGAACTGCGGAACCGGCACAGAAGCGATTCACGTTACCCACGGCGCTTCTCCCCTTTCGCGCAGGCGGTGTCTCCGTCGCACACCATCCTCGGTGCCCGCAAATTATGTGCCCGGGTCACCGATCAGAAATATCCCGAAGAAATATTTAGCGAAATCAATTGACTTAATCGACACAGCGCGAGAGCCTGAGATGAACATCACGGCGCAGAGCGTCTATCTGTCATCCGTGGGAAAGCTTCGATCGAACTTCGAATCCTGCACACGAGGGCAGGTTTCCTGGGAGTCGGTGCCGCGTTGAAACGACACCGTGAAACGGCAAGAGCCAGCTATTGGAGGCAATGATGTTGAAATCCATGCGCAATATACTTCTGGGCGCGACGCTGATTGGTGCATCGCTTACCACTCACGCCTATGCAGAAACGACGCTGAATGCCCTCTTTATGGCTCAGGCCGCCTATAGCGAGGCGGATGTCCGGGCCATGACCGATGCCTTCACAAAGGCCAATCCGGACGTGAAGGTCAATCTCGAGTTCGTTCCCTATGAAGGCTTGCATGACAAGACGATACTCGCGCAGGGCTCGGGCGGCGGCTACGACGTCGTGCTCTTCGACGTGATCTGGCCTGCCGAATATGCCTCCAACAATGTCCTGGTGGATATCTCGAGCCGCATCACGCCGGAGATGAAGAGCGGGGTCCTGCCGGGTGCGTGGACAACTGTTGAATACGACGGCAGACAATATGGCATGCCCTGGATTCTCGACACCAAGTATCTGTTCTACAACAAGGAAATTCTCGAAAAGGCCGGTATCGAAGCGCCACCGAAGACCTGGGAAGAATTGCGAACCCAGGCGCAGACGATCAAGGAAAAAGGACTTCTGGACGCGCCGATTGTCTGGAGCTGGGCACAGGCTGAAGCCGCCATTTGTGACTACACAACGCTGGTCAGCGCCTATGGCGGCAGTTTCCTCAAGGACGGCAAGCCTGCATTCCAGACCGACGGTGGCCTCGACGCGCTGAAATATATGGCCGACAGCTATAATTCCGGCCTGACCAACAAGAACTCGAAGGAGTTCCTGGAAGAAGACGTCCGCCGTGTCTTCCAGAATGGGGAGGCAGCCTTCGCCCTCAACTGGACCTACATGTACAACCTCGCCAATGATCCGAAGGAAAGCAAGGTCGCCGGCAAGGTAGGCGTCGTGCCCGCCCCGGGCGTCGAAGGCAAAAGCACCGTCTCGGCGGTCAATGGTTCGATGGGTCTTGGCGTAACCACGACCAGCAAATACCCGGACGAGGCCTGGAACTACGTCGCCTTCATGACATCTCAGCAGACACAGAATGCCTATGCCAAGCTGAGCCTGCCGATCTGGGCATCGTCGTACGATGATCCGGCAGTCACGGCCGGCCAGGAAGAACTCATCGCGGCAGCGAAAGCGGGCCTGGCAGCCATGTATCCGCGTCCGACAACGCCTCAGTATCAGGAGCTCTCGGCAGCGCTGCAGCAGGCAATCCAGGTAACGCTGCTCGGTCAGGCGACACCGGAGGATGCCTTGAAAACCGCTGCTGAAGACAGTGGTCTGTAACTGGTCAAGGCACGGCAGGCAGTATCGGTTTCCGATGCTGCCCGCCGGCCAAACGGCCCCAACTGCAGACACTTTCGCCATCAGCGTCGACTAGGTTCACTCGCATGTCCAGCACATGGATAACAACACGGGCATGGCTCCTCATGCTGCCGCTTCTGGTGGTGATGATTGCGGTCATCGGCTGGCCGATGGCCGACACCATACGGCTCTCCTTTACCGATGCGAGACTGGTCGGTAGTCACGGCAATTTCGTCGGTCTTGCGAACTACGAAAGGATGCTCGGCGGCTCGAGTTTCCAGAAGGCGCTCGTCACCACCACACTGTTTTCGGTTATTTCCGTTGCGGCAGAAATTGTGCTGGGCGTGCTTGCAGCGCTGCTGCTCAACCAGAAATTTTACGGACGGACGATATTGCGGGCCTTGATGATCCTTCCGTGGGCGCTGCCGACGGTCGTCAATGCCACGCTCTGGCGTCTGATCTACAATCCCGAATATGGCGCCCTGAACTCCGCTCTCACCCAGTTCGGTTTACTGGATGCCTATCGTTCCTGGCTCGGAGAGCCCGCTACGGCACTGACCGCCCTTATCGTCGCCGATTGCTGGAAGAATTTTCCGCTCGTTGCACTAATCGCCCTGGCGGCCCTTCAGGCAGTCCCGCGCGATATCACGGCAGCAGCGATGATGGATGGCGCTGGTGCATTCGCCCGGTTCCGCTTCGTCATCATGCCTTATCTCGCCGGCCCCTTGATGGTGGCACTGGTGCTGCGCACCATTGAGGCCTTCAAGGTCTTCGACATTATCTGGGTGATGACGCGCGGCGGCCCCGCAAACAGCACGCGTACATTGTCGATACTCGTCTATCAGGAGGCGTTTTCATTCCAGCGGGCCGGATCAGGCGCTTCACTGGCGTTGATTGTCACCCTGCTCGTTACGGTGCTCTCGCTGATCTATGTGGTCCTGATCCGCAAGAGTTCGGAGATGGGCTGACATGGAACGCAGAAGCCTCATCTTCACGATCTTCATCCATCTGAGCGCCCTATTGCTTGCAGTGATCATACTTGCTCCGATGCTCTGGCTGTTTGTCATGAGCATCTCGCCAGCGGCCGACCTGACGGCAAAGCCACTGAACTGGTGGCCGACGGCGATCGATCTGTCGCGCTATCAGTTCCTTCTTTCGCGGATCCCCAATAGCGCTGGGGCAGCCTTCACCGCAGCCCTGATCAACAGCATCATGGTTGCCGGCATGGCGACGCTTGCAGCTCTTGTCGTGGCTGTTCCTGCCGCATGGGCAGTCTCGCGCACGCCATCGGTCACCTGGTCCCTTTATGCGGTCATTGCCACCTACATGCTGCCGCCTGTCGCGCTTGCGGTTCCTCTTTACATGGGGCTGGCCGCATTCGATATGCTCAATACCGTCTACGGATTGGCTCTGGTCTACATGACGATACTGGCGCCCTTCACCACGTGGCTGATGAAATCAGGCTTCGATTCCATTCCGCATGAGATCGAAAACGCAGCGATGATAGAGGGCGCGCGCCTCGATCAGATTTTGCGGATGATCACCTTGCCGCTCGCTGCCCCGATCATGGCCACAGCAGCCTTGTTCGCCTTTCTGCTCGCTTGGGACGAATTCTTCTACGCGCTGCTGTTCACGTCCGATCAGCGTTCCAAGACCCTGACCGTTGCCATCGCTGATCTCGCCGGTGGCCGGGTTTCCGACTACGGATTGATCGCGACCGCCGGTGTCCTTGCCGCCCTGCCTCCGGTAGCGATCGGTCTTGTCATGCAGCGTGCCCTGATTGCCGGGCTGACGACGGGCGGCGTTAAAGGATGACCATGAATTCTGTGTCAAACCGCCCCGCGGGTCTGATTGCCATCGAGAATGAAATGGCGCGTCAGCACGCGGACGCTCTCGCAACGTACGAGACCGCGGCCCCGCTTGCCGGAGACATTGCGGCTTCGCTTCGGCGGACTGGGCGATTGCTGCTGCTCGGGATGGGCGGTTCTCATGCGGTCGGGCGGGCAGTGGAACCGTTCTATCGCGATCTCGGCATTGATGCCGTCGCCTTGCCGCTATCGGAGCAACTGGGGCAACCCCTGCCGATTGCCGGCCGTACGATCATCATCACATCCCAATCCGGCGAAAGCGCCGAAGTCCTGCGCTGGTTCGCCGTGGCCGAGGATCTGCAGGATGCCTTCGGGCTCACCCTGGAAGGGGGCTCATCGCTTGCCCGAAAGATACCATGCCTGGTTGGCGTTGGCGGTACCGAACAGGCCTTCGCCGCAACGCGGAGCCTGACGGTGACATTCGCAATGCACATGGCGATATTGGCCGCACTCGGGCACGACGCCCGGCCTGCCCTCGCCGTCCTGAACACGCCACAAGCTCCGGATATCGACACGGCCCTTGACGCAATGTCGGGTGTCACGACCATCGTCACCTCCGGCCGGCGCCTTCAGGGTATCGCCGAAGCAATTGCGCTCGGGCTGACCGAGCTCTCACGTCTGCCCTGCTTCTCGCTCGAGGGGGGCCAGTTGCGCCATGGCCCCATGGAAATGCTCAGTCCCTCGATCGGCGTCCTCCTGTTTCGCGCCCACGACGAAACCGCGGCACTGGTGGCGGGGATGGCGGCTTCGGCTTTCGAAGCGGGCTCCCCGGTCGTAGTCTTCGACACGTCCGGCGAACCTCCGATTGACAATGTGGTGACGATCGGGCTGGAGCAGGCGAGCGGGATGGCCGCAATTCTGGCCATCCTGCCGGTCGCGCAACGTTTCATGATTGCGTTTGCGGCGAGCCGAGTTGCCGACGTCGGCACGCCGGTCCGCTCCACCAAGATCACGCGGAGCGAATAACGAATGCGTCCGCTTGCAGTCATAGGCAATGTGAACGTCGACCTCATTCTAGGCCCTACCGAACCCTGGCCCGCTGCGGGCACCGAGGTTATCGTGGATCATGACGAGTTACGCGTAGGTGGCTCGGCAGGCAACACGGCCCTCGCCTGGATGGCACTCGGAGTCGATTTCCAGATCGCCGCAAGCGTCGGCAACGACCAGTTTGGCCTATGGTTGCGCGATGCCTTCGCCGCGCGGGCAAAAAACTGGCCAGTCGAACCGGTCAGCACGACACTCAGTGTGGGAATTACCCATCCGAACGGCGAGCGCACGTTCTTTACGACACGGGGGCACCTCCCGCTCCTCAGTTTCGCGCAAGTGCAAGCCATGCTGGATGTCGAGCGCCTGCATGGAGGCATTGCCCTGCTTTGTGGCAGTTTTCTCACGGATTCGCTGCGCGATGACTATGACGCCGTTTTTGACTGGGCGGATGCGAACGGAATCGACGTGGCGCTCGATACCGGCTGGCCGCTCGACGGCTGGTCGGAGAAGAACCGCACGGCTGCGGCGCGCTGGCTCAAACGTAGCCGCTGCTCCCTGCTCAACGAGGTCGAAACGACCGCTGTTGCCGGACACAGCGACCCGATCGAGGCGGCACGTCACCTGAAAAGCCTGATGCGGCCGGACGCAATCGTCGTGGTCAAACGCGGCCCCGAGGATGTGATCGGGATAGATGCGGACGGCACACTTGTGTCCGTCAAGACGCCGCGCGTGAAGGTCGTCGATACGATCGGGGCCGGCGATGTGTTCAACGCCGCCTTTCTCGCGGCCCTTTGTGCCGGCAACGCACTTCAGGTCTGCCTTTCTGCCGGCGCCCGTGTTGCGTCGCATGCAATCTCCACCGCACCACGTCGTTATGCGGACCCCGACACGATTTCCAGGCTGGAGGCCGTTGATGAGCGCTCTTGAAATCCGGAACATCCGCAAGAGTTTCGGCAAAGTGGAGACACTGAAAGGCATCGACATCTCGCTCGACAGCGGCGAGTTTCTCGTGTTGCTGGGAGCCTCCGGCTGCGGCAAGTCGACCCTGCTCAATATCATCGCCGGCCTGACGGACCCGAGCAGCGGAGATGTGCTGATTGACGGCCGATCTGTCCTTGGCGTGCATCCCAAGAACCGCGACATCGCGATGGTTTTCCAGTCCTACGCCCTTTATCCGAACATGTCGGTTGCGCGAAATATCGGATTCGGGCTGGAGATACGCAAGGTACCAGAAAGCCAGCGCGAGAAGGCGATACTCGATGCAGCCACGCTGCTGCAAATCGAGGATCTTCTCGACCGCCGTCCCTCGGAACTGTCGGGCGGACAACGTCAGCGCGTCGCAATCGGCAGGGCGCTCGTGAGAAATCCGCGGATCTTTCTGTTTGACGAACCGCTGTCCAATCTCGATGCAAAACTGCGCATGGAGATGCGCGTGGAACTGAAGCGGCTCCACGAAAAGATGAAGACGACGGTCGTCTATGTTACCCACGATCAGATAGAAGCGATGACGCTGGCCACGCGCATCGCGGTCATGCGCGATGGTCGCATCGAACAGATGGATACTCCCGAAGAGATCTACAACCGCCCTGCAACGCTCTACGTCGCCGGTTTTGTCGGCGCGCCGCCGATGAATCTGCTGGACGCCAAGTTTTCGAACGGACAGCTGCAACTTCGTGGCTGTGAGGAAACGATCGCCATACCATCCCGACTGGAAGGATCCCTCGCGGAAGGCCAGCCCGTCTGCATCGGCATCCGCCCCGAAAGGCTCGCACTGGACGATCGTACGCCGCAAGGACGTGGGATCAAGGCACGCATCGAACTCATGGAAATGACCGGACCCGAATTGGTCGTCATGGCCAAGGTCGGCGACCAGCGCCTCACGGCCTGCCTTCCTCCAAACAGCCCCATAATCAATGAAACGGAACGCCTGTTTGCCTTCGACGAGGACGCGCTCCATGTTTTCGACCCGAAGAGCCAGCAAGCGCTCTAGGACCTAAATGAAATCAGTAAGGCTTGCCAGGCGCCATATCAGGGATAGACTGAAGCGGATTTATTTCCTCCAGAACGAAACACCGATAGGAAGGCGAGAGCAGCTCATCGCCTGTAATGGCCATAGGGCGAGCGCTGCTATCATTCGGGCCGAAAGGCTTTTACCTTGGCGGGATCCGTCTCGATGCGGCCCGCCCCGATCAGGTCAAGGCAATAAGGTACCGCGGCAAAAACGGTGTCGAGGCTGAAACGGATCGAATTCGGCTTGCCCGGCAGGTTGATGATCAACGTCCTGCCGCGCGTGCCGGCAGTCTGGCGCGACAGGATAGCGGTCGGCGTCTGTTCGAGGCTGGCGCGCCTGAGCTGTTCGCCGAAGCCGGGCAGTTCCTTGACCAGCACCTCGCGCATCGCCTCGGGCGTTTCGTCGCGCGGAGAAGGGCCGGTTCCGCCGGTGGTCAGGACAAGATCCACTCCCTCCTCGTCGCAAAGCTGGATCAACTCGTCCCGCACCGATGCGGTGCCGTCGGGAATGACCCGCTTCACAAGCTCATAGGGCGAGGTGACGACCTCACTCAGCCATGCCTCGATCGCCGGGCCGCTCAGATCCTCATATTCCCCGCGGCTGGCCCGGTCCGATACGGTGACAATGGCAATCTGCATGTCTAGCCTCCAAGAACGGACATGTGGCGCGCAATACCGTTGACGGCATCGCGCGAGATTTCAAACGAATGACCCTTTGGTTTGCACGAAAGTGCCGCGCGAACAAGCCCGCCGACCGAAGTCTCGCGATCTCCAGCGCGCAAGGCATCTCGAAGGCCGACCGAGCCCTCCTGCCCCATGCAGGTGAAGAGATCGCCGGTGCAACTGACCCGTACGCGATTGCAGGTCGAGCAGAAATCGCAGGACAGGGGCGTGATGAAGCCGAGCCGTCCGCTGGTTTCGGCGATGCGGACATAGCGCGCCGGGCCGCCGGTGCGGTCCTCGAGCGGAACCATGGTCCAGCGCTCGGCAAGCGACAGGCGAAGATCGCGCAGCGAGAGGAAGCTCACACCACGATCACGTCCGGCTTCGCCGAGCGGCATTTCCTCGATCAGGGTCAGGTCCATGCCGCGTACGTGGGCAAAGCGGATGAGATCGTCCACTTCGTGCTCGAATGGGCCACGCATGGCAACGGCATTGAGCTTGACCTTCAGCCCGGCGGCAAGCGCCGCCTCGACACCCTTCAGCACGACATCAAGGCGGCCCCAGCGGGTGATTTCCGCGTAGCGGTCAGGGTCGAGACTATCGAGAGAGACATTGACGCGGCGGACGCCAGCGGCAAAGAGTGCCTCGGCATATCGGGATAGCAGTGTGCCATTGGTGGTCAACGTGACCTCGTCGAGATCACCGTTCTGCAAGTGCGGCGCGAGGAAGTCGAACAATTGCATGATATTCTTGCGAACCAGCGGCTCGCCGCCGGTCAGCCGGATCTTGCGCACGCCGCCTCGCATGAAGAAGCGTGCCAGTTCATAGAGCTCCTCCAGGGAAAGCACATCGCGCCGCGGCAGGAAGCTCATGTGCTCGGACATGCAGTAGGTGCAGCGCAGATCACAACGATCGGTCACCGAGAGCCGGAGATAGGTAACCTGGCGTCCGAAGCAGTCGATCAGCGATGAAGGTCCAGTCCCCGGATCGGTGATGATCTGACGTTCATGCCGCATCGCCAAGCCTCTCTGCCGCAGCGATAGCATCGCGCGCCCACTCGATCACACCGGCCTGGTTGGGAGGCAGCACGATGCCGAGTTCACCGACAAAATCTTGCCACGCCTCGACATAGTTCTCCCGCACCGCCGTCAGCAGCGGTATGCCGCGCGCACAAGCTTCTTCAATCACGGCGCGGAAGCCCTGTCCCTCGGATTCGCCCTTGCCGAACCGGTTGAGGATCAGCAGATCCGGCCGTCTATCGAGACTTGCCAGCAGTGGACCGGCGACACCGGCTAGGGCCTGGGAATCAAGCCGGCAGCCGCGCGCACCGGAGCCCAGTGCCTGCGAGATGACATGGCGTTCGCCGGTTGCGATGTCTTCCAGATCGATCTGGTTGCAGCATTCACCGTTGCCGTCGCATGCTCGCTGGAGGAACCCGGCAACGGATCGCCCCTCAGCCTGCAACGCGCGCGCGACCGCCTCAAGAATATCATCCACCGAGCGATGCCCATCGACGCGGATGGCAGCCTGGAGGGGAATGTCGAAATCCTTCATGAGATCTTCCTGGCAAGTTGAGAGGGATCGGGCGGCGGCACGAAGCTCTCGTCACAACGAAACCCCGCTGCACTCTTGTCGCAATCGCATTTCAGATCGCGCAACAAACCATCCTTCAGACCATAGATCCATCCGTGAATGGTCAGTGGGCGCCCCCGCTGCCAGGCCGATTGCAGGATCGGGGTGCGCGACAGGCTTTCGACCTGAGAAGCGATTGTCAGTTCGCAGAGCCGGTTCAACTTCTCTTCGGTATCATCGATCGTCGAGAGCTCCGCGCTATTCGCCTGCGCCACATCGCGGATCGGCTGCAGCCAGTGGTCGATTATGCCGTGCCGATGCCCGTCCATCGCCGCGCGAATCCCGCCGCAACCGTAGTGCCCGCAGACGATGATGTGCTTGACCTCCAGTGTCTCGACGGCGAATTCGAGTACCGAGAGCAGGTTGAGGTCGGCCCGGTGGACGAGATTGGCCACGTTGCGATGGACGAAGACCTCGCCTGGCTCAAGCCCGGTGATGACATTGGCCGGAACCCGGCTGTCTGAGCAGCCGATCCACAAATATTCCGGTCGCTGGAGCGCCGACAATTTGTCGAAATAGTCCGGGTCTTCGGCGCGTTTCGCCGCCGCCCAGCGGACGTTATGGTCGAAAAGATCAGAAAGCATGAGGGCACTCCAGACGCTACATCCCGTTCGGGCCGGTTCGGCAAGGCTTCGCAAAACATTGTGAACTGTTGTCGCCTCGCTTTGGCGATCCCTTGCACTCTCGTTATCGCCTTATTGAAGCAATGGGCCGTCGGCATCAAGCACGTCGATGCCGGTGATCGTGGCGTCCGCAGCGAGGATCGCGATGAACTGCGAAACGGCCTTTGCCCATGTTGAGGCTTCGAGCCAACCGGCAATCCGTGGCTCGACGAAATCAAACGGCAATTGCTCGCCATCGATCCGCCGCTCCAGCCGGATGATGTGGAAGCCGTAACGGCTTTCGACTGGTCTTGGCGTAATCTCGCCTTCCGACATCCGCGCAAGCACCCGCTCGAATTCCGCGACCGTGCTGCCGCGGGTCAATTGCCCGAGATTGCCGCTCTGGACCGCCGACGGACAGGCCGAATGGGTGCGCGCCATCGTGGCGAACTCGCTTGGATGTTCGGCAAGCACAGCGGCCAGCCTCTCTGCGTCACCGCGGGCGGCAGCGCGAGCCTGCTCGTCCGTCGGATCGGCGGCGATCAAGATGTGACTCGCCTCGAAGATCGGCTCGCTGCGGAATTTTGCCCGGTTGTTTTCGTAGAAACGCAGACATTCCTCCGGCGTCGCCGAGGGCACGGAGACCTCCTCCTCGATCAACCGGCGGATAGCGGCGTCCTCGTCCGTCTCGCAGCGCCCCTCCGTGTCAGTCTCGGGCGTGGCCATGATGCTCAATTCGCGAGCCCGCTGCAGCAGAAGCTCGCGCACGGCCAGTGCTCTTGCTGCCGCGAGAAGCGCAGCGCCGGGATTCTCCGCCGGATGGTTCTGCGCCTCGGCGAGGATATCGCTCTCGGCGATCTCCACCCCGTTGACCGACACCGCGTCGAGCACCGGTCGCGCCTTGGGAGGAACCCGGGTGTCGGGTTCCTGGTAGCTGGAATAGCTGTCCTTGTGTCCGGAGCCTTCGGGCGCGCCCGTACCCTTGTTCGCAGTGTTGAAGAGCGTGACCATGGATTTACTCCGCCGGAATACGGTTGGCTGCGGCGCTACGATTGCGCTGCCGCACGACCTGGTAGCCGGGACGCCAGAGATAGCGCACCGGCGCGCTCAGCATGTGCACCAGCCGGGTGAACGGGAAGAGCAGCAGGATCGTCAACCCGAGGAAGAGGTGCAGCTTGAACACCAGCGCCGCGTCGGCGACATAGGAGGCCGCTTCCGGGTTGAACGTGAAGATTCCTTGCGCCCAATTCATGAACTTCACCATTTCGTGGCCGTCGAGATGGGCGAGCGAAGTCGGGATGGTCGAGAGCCCGAGAAAGAGCTGGACCCAGAGCAGGATGATGATCAGCGTGTCGGTCGTGCTCGACGAGGCGCGCACGCGCGGATCGAACAGCCGGCGATGGACGAGAAGCGTCGCGCCGATGATTGCCATGACTCCTGCAATGCCGCCGGCGACCACGGCCAGCGTCTGCTTGGCGCTGTGGCTGATGCCGAGCGTGTCGAAGATCACGATCGGCGTCAGCAGGCCGACCAGATGGCCGGCGAAGATGAACAGCACGCCGAGATGGAAGAGCACCGAGCCCCAGATCAGCTGCCTGCGACGCAAGAGCTGGCTCGACCCCGAGCGCCAGGTATAGGGCTCGCGGTCATAGCGGATGATCGAGCCGAGGATCAGCACGGCGAGCGCGATATAGGGGTAGATGCCGAACAAGAGTGAATTGAGAAAACCAGACATGCCCTGCCCTCCTAAACCGGTATCGTGTTCAAGGGATCGTTCGGCTTGCGCGCCGCCGCCCTCATCTGTGTGCGCAGCCTGTCGGGGCCGCAGCTGTTGTCACCCGCATTGCCGCCGAAGGTCACGACCTCGTCCTCCCAGATACGGTCCATCGCCTCGAGGTCGTTCGGATCGTCCTCGGCGCCGTCCAGCAGTTCTTTGAGGAGCTTCTGGTCCGGCTTGCTTTTCGACACGAGAGCAAGCGCCGCAAAGGCGTTGGAATAGACCGAATCCCGCTTCCTCAGCCGCTCGCCAATCGCCGCCGTGATATGGCCGGTCTGGTCGAGAAGGTCATCGACCTCCTCCGTCGTCAGGGTCGCAAGAAATTCCAGGAACAGCGGCAGATAGTCCGGCAGTTCCTTGGCATCGATCTCAAAACCTTGACCCTCGTACATGGTCTTCAGATCGACCATGGCCTGGCCGCGGTCGCGGCTCTCGCCGTGGACATGCTCAAACAGATTGAGCGAGAGCGACCGGCTACGGTCGAACAGGTAGACGTAGCGCTCCTGAGCCTCGTAGAGGTCCTGTCCGGCGAGATCATCGATCAGGCGACCAAGCAGCAGCTTGACCTCCCGGGAGATCGTGTCGTCGGCATCGAGCGCCGCCTTGAGTTCCGGCGCCCCCTCGATGAGTTCCTCGGTCGGATAGCTGAGCAACAGCGATATTGCCTTCAGTGCCTTGTGCATCAGACGCGCTCCTTGAACAGGTCGGTCGGGGTCTGGACGACCTTGCGGCGCTTGGCACCGAAGAGGTCGCTATCCGACGTGCCGCCCGAGCAGCCATTGCCGAAGGAGAAGCCGCAGGAACCACGGACGTCATAGGCATCCTCGGTGACTTCGCGATGCGTCGTCGGAATGACGAAGCGGTCCTCGTAATTGGCGATCGCCATGATGTGGTACATCTCCTCGATCATCTCCGCGCTCATGCCGACCTTCGCGGCGATCGAGGCGTCGATGACACCGTCGACGGTTTTGGAGCGCATATAGGCGCGCATGGCGAGCATGCGTTCCAGCGCCGACACCACTGGGGCCTCCTTGCCGGCCGTCAGAAGGTTGGCGAGGTAGCGGACCGGGATGCGCAGCGACCGGACATCCGGCAGCGGGCCGTCCATACCGAGCTTGCCCGATTGGGCGGCCGACTGCAGCGGCGAGAGCGGCGGGATGTACCAGACCATCGGCAGCGTGCGGTATTCCGGATGGAGCGGGAAGGCGATCTTCCAGTCCATCGCCATCTTGTAGACCGGCGAACGCTTGGCCGCTTCCAGCCATGCATCCGGAACGCCGTCCTTTCGCGCCTGCTCGATGATGGCCGGATCGTTCGGATCGAGGAAGATCTTCAGCTGTTCCTCGTAGAGATCCTGCTCGTTGGCGGTGGATGCGGCCTCCGAGATACGGTCAGCATCGTAGAGGATGACGCCGAGATAGCGGATGCGTCCGACGCAGGTTTCCGAACAGACCGTCGGATGACCAGCCTCGATGCGCGGATAGCAGAAGATGCATTTCTCGGATTTGCCCGAGTTCCAGTTGTAGTAGATCTTCTTGTAGGGGCAGCCGGAGACGCACATGCGCCAGCCACGGCATTTCTCCTGGTCGATCAGGACGATGCCGTCATCCTCGCGCTTGTAGATCGCCCCCGACGGACAGGCGGCCGCACAGGTCGGGTTGAGACAGTGCTCGCACAGTCTCGGCAGGTACATCATGAAGGTGTTCTCGAACTGGCCGTAGATTTCCTTCTGCACGCCCTCGAAATTGTAGTCCTTCGAGCGCTTCTCGAATTCGCCACCGAGAATTTCCTCCCAGTTCGGTCCCCATTCGATCTTCTCCATCCGCTCGCCGGTGATCATCGAGCGGGGACGGGCCGTCGGCATGGCGCGGCTTTCGCCGGCTGTCTGCAGGTGGCCGTAGTCGAAGTCGAAGGGCTCGTAATAGTCGTCGATTTCCGGCAGGTCGGGATTGGCGAAGATCTTGGCGAGGATCCGCCACTTGGCACCCATCTTCGGCTCGATCTTGCCGTTCGACTTCCTGACCCAGCCGCCGTTCCACTTCTTCTGGTTTTCCCATTCCTTCGGGAAACCGATGCCGGGCTTGGTCTCGACATTGTTGAACCAGGCGTATTCGACGCCCTCGCGATTGGTCCAGACATTCTTGCAGGTCACCGAGCAGGTATGGCACCCGATGCACTTGTCGAGGTTCAGGACCATGCCGATTTGCGCGCGAATTTTCATTCTGCCGCCTCCTTGTTGTATGCGACGCTTTCGGTGTTCGGCCCTTCCAGCCAGTCCACCGTATCGAGTTTGCGGACCACGACGAACTCGTCGCGGTTGGCGCCAACCGTGCCGTAATAGTTGAAGCCGTAGGCTTGATGGGCGTAGCCGCCGATCATGTGGGTCGGCTTGGTAATCGCGCGCGTCACCGAGTTGTGGATGCCGCCGCGCTGGCCGGTGATCGGCGAGCCGGGTGTGTTCACGATCTTTTCCTGGGCGTGATACATGAAGATCGTTCCGTCCTTCATGCGTTGAGACACCACAGCACGAGCGACGATGGCGCCGTTGGCGTTATAGACTTCCACCCAGTCATTGTCGGCAATCCCGGCCCGTTTTGCGTCTGGCTCGGAGATCCACACGACCGGACCACCGCGATTGAGCGTCAGCATCATCAGGTTGTCACTATAAGTGGAGTGGATCCCCCACTTCTGGTGCGGCGTGATGAAATTCAGCACCAGATGCGGCTTGCCGTCGGCCTTGGCCTCGATTGCCGGATTGACGGTCTTGGTGTCGATCGGTGGCCGGTAGACGCAGAAGCCTTCGCCGAACGCCCGCATCCACAGGTGATCCTGATAGAGCTGCTGGCGGCCGGTCAGGGTGCGCCACGGGATCAGTTCGTGGACGTTGGTATAGCCGGCATTGTAGCAAACCTTCTCCGATTCCAGGCCAGACCAGGTCGGCGAGGAGATGATCTTGCGCGGCTGGGCCACCACGTCACGGAAGCGGATTTTCTCGTCCTCCTTGGGGATGGCGAGATGGGTGTGGTCGCGACCGGTGAACTTCGACAGCGCCTCCCAGGCCTTAACGGCCACTTCGCCATTGGTCTCCGGCGCAAGCGAAAGGATGACCTCGGTCGCGTCGATATCGCTCTCTATCCTCGGACGCCCCTTGGTGATCCCCTCCTCCTGCACCATGCCATTGAGCCGTGCGAGCAGGTCGACCTCGTGCTCGGTGTTCCAGGCAATGCCCTTGCCGCCGTTACCGATCGTGTCGAGCAGCGTGCCGACCGAGGTGAACTTCTTGTAGAGGTTCGGATAGTCGCGCTCGACCACCGCGACCGTCGGCATGGTCCGCCCGGGGATGGGCTCGATCTCGCCCTTCTTCCAGTCCTTGACGTCGAATGGCTGCGCGAGTTCTCCGGCCGTGTCGTGAAGCGTGGGCACGAGGACGATGTCCTTCTCCACGCCGAGGACTTCCGGCGCCACCTCGGAGAATTTCCGGGCAATTCCCTTGAAGATCTCCCAGTCGCTGCGGGCGTCCCAGGCCGGGTCCGCGGCACTCGACAGCGGATGGATGAAGGGATGCATGTCCGAGGTATTGAGGTCGTTCTTCTCGTACCATGTGGCCGTTGGAAGCACGATGTCAGAATAGACGCAGGTGGTCGACATTCGGAAGTCGAGCGTCACCAAGAGGTCGAGCTTTCCTTCCGGGGCCTCGTCGTGCCAAACAGCTTCCCTTGTGATCTGACGACCTTCCTCACCAAGATCCTTGCCGAGCAAGCCGTGCTTGGTGCCGAGCAGGTGCTTGAGGAAATACTCATGCCCCTTGCCCGAGGAGCCGAGCAGATTGGAACGCCAGACGAACAAGTTGCGCGGCCAGTTTGCCTCGTCGTCAGGGTTCTCACAAGACATGGACAGCGTGCCGGCCTTCAACTGCTCGGCGACATAGTCCTTTGCTTCCTTGCCTGCGGCTGCGGCATCCTTCGCCACCTTGAGCGGATTGGTCTTGAGCTGCGGCGCCGACGGCAACCAACCCATCCGCTCGGCGCGGATGTTGTAGTCGATCAGTGTCGCATCCCAGGGCCCTTCCGGTGCGGTCGGCGACAGGATCTCGTCGACCTTCAGCGTTTCGTAGCGCCACTGGTCGGTGTGGGCGTAAAAGAACGAAGTGCCGTTCATATGGCGCGGGGGCCTATGCCAATCGAGCGCGAAAGCGAGCGCCGTCCAGCCGGTCTGCGGGCGCAGCTTCTCCTGTCCGACATAATGGCTCCACCCGCCGCCGGACTGACCGACGCAACCGCACATCACCAACATATTGATGATGCCGCGATAGTTCATGTCCATGTGGTACCAGTGGTTCAGACCAGCCCCGAGGATGACCATGGAACGTCCATTGGTCTTTTCGGCGTTGCTGGCGAACTCGCGGGCGACCGCGATGATCTGGTCGCGCGGAACCCCAGTGATCTTTTCCGCCCATGCGGGCGTGTAGGGCAGGTTTTCCTGGTAGGACTTGGCCGAGTTCGGATCGTCGAGCCCGCGATCGAGGCCGTAATTGGCTACGAACAGGTCGAAGACGGTCGCGACAAGCGCTTCACCGTCGGCGAGCTTGACCTTGCGGGCCGGTACCTTGCGTACCAGCACGCTCTCATGGTCGGTACCCTCGAAGAAATCGTGCTCGCGATTGCCGAAATAGGGGAAGCCGACACTGGCGATCGTGTCGTGTTCCCCATCGAGGATGAAGCTCATGGCGAGTTCGACGTCGGCGCCCTTGCCGTCCTTGGCCTCGAGGTTCCACTTGCCCTGCTCACCCCAGCGATAGCCGATCGAACCGCCCGGCGAGACGAACTGCTTGGTCTTGGCATCGACCGCGACCGTCTTCCATTCCGGATTGTTGGTCTCGTCGAGCGCGCCGGTGAAATCCGAGGCCCGCACGAAGCGGTCGGGGATGAAGTGACCGTCCTTGCCCACCAGTTTGACCAGCATCGGCATGTCGGTATAGCGGCGACAGTAGTCCTCGAAATAATCGGCCTGGCGATCGAGATGGAACTCGCGCAGGATGACGTGGCCCATGGCCATGGCGAGCGCCGCGTCGGTACCCTGCTTCGGATGCAGCCAGAGATCGGAGAACTTGGCCGCTTCCGAATAGTCGGGCGAAACCACGACCGACTTGGCGCCCTTGTAGCGCGCCTCCGTGTAGAAATGGGCGTCGGGCGTACGCGTCTGCGGCACGTTCGAGCCCCACAGGATCAAGAAGCCGGAATTGTACCAGTCGGCCGATTCCGGAACATCGGTCTGCTCACCCCAGGTCATCGGCGAGGCCGGTGGAAGGTCACAGTACCAGTCGTAAAACGACAGACAGACCCCGCCGAGCAGCGACAGGTAACGCGAGCCGGCCGCATAGGAGACCATCGACATGGCCGGGATCGGCGAGAAGCCCACCACCCGGTCCGGGCCATAAGTCTTGACCGTATAGGCGTTCGCGGCGGCGATGATCTCGTTGACCTCGTCCCAGGTGGCGCGCACGAAGCCGCCGAGACCGCGCATCTTCATGTAGTCGGCGCGCTTTTCCGGATTCTCCTGGATTGCCGCCCAGGCACCGATCGGAGTCTTGATCGTGCGTTCCTTACGCCACAGCTTGAGCAGGCGCGAGCGGATCAGCGGATACTTCACCCGGTTGGCAGAATACATGTACCAGCTGTAGCTGGCGCCGCGCGCGCAGCCGCGCGGCTCATGATTGGGAAGGTCCGGCCGGGTACGGGGATAATCCGTCTGCTGGGTTTCCCAGGTGACGATCCCGCCCTTCACATAGATCTTCCACGAGCAGGAACCCGTGCAGTTGACGCCGTGCGTCGAGCGCACGATCTTGTCGTGCTGCCAGCGCTTGCGATAGGCGTCTTCCCAGTCCCGGTTCTCGGTCGTGGTGACGCCGTGGCCGTCCGAGAAGGTGTCGGCATTCTTGCGCGCCAGGAAGTTCAGGCGATCGAGGAGATGGCTCATGATATTGTCCTCCGAATTCAGGCGGTTGCTGCGGTCGGGCTGACCCGGCCTCGCTCGACGTCATGGAGCAGTCCACCCTTGCGGGTGTAGACGGCCCAGGTGATCGCCAGACAGGTGATGTAGAAGAAGAGGAAGGCCCAGAGCGCTGCTTCCGGCCCGCCGGTCATGGCGATCGAAGTGCCGTAACCCTTGGGGATGAAGAAGGCGCCGAAGGCGGCGATCGCCGAGGTGAAGCCGGTGATCGCGGCCGATTCCTTCTCGGCCTGCAGGCGGCGCTGCTCCGGGGTTGCCTGCGGCATCAGCCGGCCCATTTCCTTGCCCATGATCGCCGGGATCATCTGGAAGGTGGAGGCATTGCCGACGCCAGTGGCGAAGAACAGCAGCAGGAATGAGGCGAAGAAGCCCCAGAAGGCATTGGGCTGTTCCTTGATGCCGATGAACCACAGCACGCCCGAGACGCCGATCATCATCAGGACGAAGGCCCAGAAGGTGACCCGTGCCCCGCCGAACTTGTCGGCGAGCCAGCCGGTGCCGGAACGCGACAGCGCGCCGACCAGCGGGCCGAGGAAGGCGAATTGCAGCACGTTGACGTCCGGGAACAGCGTCTTGGTGAGAAGCGGGAAGCCTGCCGAATAGCCGATGAACGAGCCGAAGGTGCCCGTGTAGAGCCAGCACATGATCCAGTTATGCTTGCGCTGGAAGATCACGGCCTGCTCCGAGAAGGAAGCCTTGGCCGAGGCGATATCGTTCATGCCGAACCAGTTGCCGAGCGCGGCAAGGATGATGAACGGCACGAAGACGAAGCCGGCATTCTGCAGCCACAGAGGGGCTTCACCCGTCGCGGACGTGACCATGGCCGGGTCACCGCCAAGGCCGCCAAAGATGCCGGCGGTGATGGCAAGCGGCACGACGAACTGCACGACCGACACGCCGAGATTGCCCAGCCCGGCATTGAGGGCGAGTGCGTTACCCTTCTCCGCCTTCGGAAAGAAGAAGGAGATGTTCGACATGGAGGAGGCGAAATTGCCGCCGCCGAAGCCGCAGAGCAGCGCGAGCAGCAGCAGGATCGCATAGGGCGTGTCGGGATTCTGCACGGCATAGCCGATGCCGAGTGCCGGGATGATCAGCGACCAGGTGGTGAGCGTCGTCCACAGGCGCCCGCCGAAGACCGGCACCATGAAGGAGTAGAAGATCCTGAGTGTCGCGCCTGACAGGCCCGGCAGTGCCGCCAGCCAGAAGAGCTGGTCGGTAGTGAAGGTGAAGCCGACCAGCGGCAGCTTGGCGACGACCACCGACCAGACCTGCCAGATGGCGAAGGACAGAAGCAGCGCCGGGATCGAGAGCCAGAGATTGCGGCGCGCGATCTTGCGACCTTTGTCTTCCCAGAAGGTCTTGTCTTCTGGGCGCCAGTCGGTAAGCACGGCGGCGCTTTCCTTGACGGGTCTGCGACCGCCCTTGCCCATGCCCTGCATTTCCGGGAAGGACGGCAGCTCGGCGAGCTTCTCGCCTGCCGCTTCCTGCTCCATCTGGCGGATGGCGAAGTGCATCCAGGTGAGCGAGCCGAGCGCGATGAGGAAGAGCAGCATGAAGCAGCTGGTCCACAAGCCTGTCAGATCGAGCAGCAGGCCGAAAACGATCGGCAGGATGAAGCCGCCGAGACCGCCGATCATGCCGACCAGGCCACCGACCGAACCGACATTACCCGGGTAGTAGACCGGGATGTGCTTGAACACCGCCGCCTTGCCCAGCGCCATGAAGAAGCCGAGGATGAAGACGGTGACGGTGAAGCCGATCAGGCCCATTTCGGCATGGAACGCGATCGGCCCGTTGATCCCCTGAACCACATAGTCGGTCGGCGGATAGGATAGGACGAAGGTTGCGGCGACGGAGACCAAAAAGGTCCAGTACATGACGCGGCGCGCACCGTAGACGTCGGAAAGGTGGCCGCCGTAAGCCCGGAAAAGGCTCGCCGGGACGGAAAAAAAGGCAGCGATCATCCCGGCCATGCGAATGTCGACGCCATAGACCTTGATCAGGTATTGCGGCAACCACAACGCCAGCGCGACGAAGGCGCCGAAGACGAAGAAATAGTAGAGTGAGAAGCGCCAGACCTGGACGTTCTTCAGCGGCTCAAGCTCCAGCCATGTGCTCTTCGGCTTTTCGCCGCTCAGACGGCGGGCGACGAGAACCGGATCATCCTTGGTGGTGAACCAGAAGACGGCAGCCATGACGACGAGAGCGCCCGCCCAGACCTGGGCGACCGCGTGCCAGCCGAAGGCGACGAGGACCAGAGGGGCGAAGAACTTGGTCACCGCGGAGCCGACATTGCCGGCGCCGAAGATGCCGAGAGCCGTGCCCTGCTTCTCCGGCGGATACCAGCGCGACACATAGGCCACGCCCACCGCGAACGAGCCGCCAGCGATCCCGACGCCGAGCGCTGCGACCAGCATCTGCGGATAGGTCGTGGCATAGGTCAGGAAGAATGTGGCCACGGCGGCCGCGAGCATCGTCGCGGTGAAGACGACCCGGCCGCCATAGCGGTCCGTCCAGATGCCGAGCACGACGCGGATCAGCGAGCCGGTGAGGATCGGCGTGCCGACCAGCAGGCCGAACTGGGTTTCCGAGAGATTCAGGTCCTTGCGGATCTGAATGCCGATGATTGCGAAGATCGTCCAGACGGCGAAACAGACGGTGAAGGCGATGGTGCTCATCGTCAATGCCGTCTTTTGACCCTGCGGACTGCCATCCACTACGTTTGGCATAGCCATGCTCCTGGTTCGGATTACTCGTATTTCGCAAGCAATAAGAGGCCAATCGCAGAATTTATTTATTGATCTGGGTCAACGCATGTGCGTTTTCGTCTTGTTTTTACTATTATGACATTCTTTATGACTAAGATTGCTAAATATATATTCTGCTATTACATATTTTGCATCTCTATTTGACATTTTTCTCCATATGGATTGATATCCGCCGCAACGAGGCAGGACATAACCAATGCGATCAGAAGATATCGAAAAACTGAAATGTCTGAACGTCTTCAGGGGGGTAAAGGAAAACACATTCCAAAGGGCGATCGCCCCCAGTTTCCTGCAATCATTCCCTGCCGGAACGATACTCCTCGAGGAGAATAGGCCAGCAGATTTCCTCTACATCGTCCTCGACGGACTAGTAGAAATGTCGTCGTCTGCAACTGGTGACGAAACGGTAATTGAAATCCTTGGACCTGTAAATCTGTTCATCCTTGCGGCCGTACTCAACAACGACATCTGTCTTCAATCCGCCAGAACCCTGACGCCTGCCCGGATCCTGATGATCCCCGCCAACCTCGTTCGCGAACTGCTGGGGGAGGACCATGACTTCATGAAGGCCGTGGTGTTTGAATTGGCAAGTGCCTACCGGCGCACAGTAAAGGAACTGAAGAACCAGAAATTGCGCAGCGGGACGGAGCGATTGGCCAACTGGCTGCTCCGGGAAGAACGCCGCCAGGGGGGAGAAGGTCACCTGACCATCCCGTTCGAAAAGCGGGTCCTTGCCGCCTATCTCGGTATGACGGCGGAAAATCTGTCCCGCGGATTTACAGCGCTGTCGGCCCATGGCGTGATCAGCAAGGGATTGAAAATCACGATCGCCGACGTCGGCAGACTGGCCGAATATGCGCGCCCAACCCCGCTCATCGATGAGAGCGAACCCGCGCAGCCGCACGAGCACTGAAGATGCCTCGCCTTCGTGCTCGTCCATTCCCGTTGACCTGCCGAAAATGCCACAAGCTATAGAGAAAAACCGCGCCGGTCAGACCGGGGCGGCTTCTCGTAGGCAGGTGACGCGGTGCTACTGGATCGATGCGAGAGCAGCCTCGAAACGCTCCTGCGCCTTCTTCGGCAGCTTGACATTTTTGTAGACGTCGAGATTGGCCGGAGCATCGCCGACAACGACGAGACCAACCATGCCCATGCCGACATGGGGCGCGCACTTGACGCCATAGGTACCCGCTACGTCGAAGGTCACGGTGACCTTCTCGCTCATCTTGCCCTTGAACTCGGCAGCGCCTTCCGGAAGCATGCCCTTGATGGTCTCGGCATTATGCCCCTTGTCGGTCGGAATGAAAGTGACGGTGTCGCCCGCAGCGATCTTGATGCCGGCCGGTTCGAAGACCATCGCGCCATCCTTGCCTTTGTTCAGCATGTGGATTTCGTGATCGGCGGCGAGGGCAGAACCGGCAATGGCGGCGAAAACAGCGGCGGCGACAGCAACACGCTTCAGCATCATAGACATTATGTTATCTCCTTGAAATCAGGACCCTTCGGATCCGTTGCGAGAGGAGATACGCTTTCCCTTGAGGCCCTTCTTTGAGCTTGCGCAACTAACAAAGCGCAATTTGGAAGACGTTCATGTTCGCAGCTTCAACTGCGATCCCTCGGCCCCTCGGCAAGCTCCGACAGGCCTGCGACATTCCTGACCAGCAATTTCTGACGACCGCCCTCGACCAGACCCAGGCCTTCCCAGGCACTGAGAATTCGCGACACCGTATGCAGTGTTGTCCCGGTCATCTCGGCAATGTCCTGGCGGGAAATGGGGAAATCGATACGGATTCCGCCGTGCTCCTTGCGGCCGGCCTTGCGCGCCAGGCGCAAGACGGCGTGGGCGACGCGTCGCTCGACTTCCTCGGTGGACATTTCACGGATGCGAGTATGCGCCTCCTCGAGCCTCTCCCCGATCGTCTGCATGGCGGTGACGGCGAGCCGTGGATTGTGCTCGACGAAACTGGGCCAGAGATCGGTGGGCCAGCCGAGCGCCACGCTCTCGGCCGCAGCAATTGCGGTCCCCGGATAGTCGGTGCGCTGGAGCGCCTTGGCAAAGCCAAAAAGATCGCCCGGATGGACAACCCGCACAATGATTTGCTGACCGTCGGCGGTGACCTGGGTCACCTTCAGCCGCCCATGCAAGAGAAGATAAAAGCTGACGGCCGGTTGGCCTTGTTCGAATACCGATTCCCCCTGGGGAACGCGACGCGGAGTGGCATGGCCAAGCAACTTGTCGAGGTCATCGTCGCCCATCCGGTCGAACAGCGGAAGAGCCTTGACGACGGTCCGATCAATCTTCACCGCCGCTGATCCTTTCTGCGCACGCCCGGCGCCCGAAGAATTCCGGGCGACGAGCGAAACCACTCATGGCAAAAAATTGAATTTATCTTCTAGACTAGGACGCCGCACGGCGAAAGGCAAAAACTAGTCTTTCATACCAGGTATTGTCCCGCACTAACCGGAAGCCGACATTGTCCGGCGGAGTACCGACCGAGCAACCTCCGCCTTTCGGGTCGCGGATGAAGGCGCTGAGCGGGGCCCGATGCTTGCCGGATGCGATATAGATGCCGCAACTTTGACTTGCACTGACTCCCTCTCCATCCTGCCCGAGCATAATCTTACGATTGCAGGTAGTGGTCCATTCCCAGATATTGCCGCCGAAGTCGGCCAGGCCGTACTCGCCTTCACCGAAGCGGCCGAGCGGCTGCGGCGTGGGATCCCGCGAGGCCTTGCGCGCCGCTTCGCGCTGATAGTCCGCAAGCCAGCGCAGAGCCGGATTGTTGCTGTCGGGATCGACGCCGAGGGCGTCATCGGGAAATTTTCCGCCGGCTGCGAAGGCAAGGTCCTCGTCGCTTGGCAGGGTCCACACCGCGTCGGTTCGCGTGCTCAGCCAGTCTGCGTAGGCGATCGCGTCATCATAGCTCACACCAGTGGCCGGCAGGTCCAACGAGGAGGGCGTCTCGTCCTCACGGGCAGGGCACGCCCCTTCCGCAACGCAGGCGTCGTATTCGGCAGTGGTCACCTGATATTTCATGATCTCAAGCGACCGCGTCCGCATGATCTCCGTCTTCGGTGCGTCAACGGCAAAGCCGTTCTTGTAGAACTCGCCGGCGGGTCGATAGGTGAAGCTGTGGGGCACGATGCGGATCGTCGCCGGCACCGGAATATCTGCGTGAACCGGCCTTAGCAGGCCGGTCTGGTAGGCCAGAAGTCCGCCGAATACCGCCATCAGCAGTGCTGGCAGGGCAATCGAAGTACTGGATGCAAAATGAGAATGACTGAGAGTGAACATGACGACCTCCCGGAGGTAGTCGATTGGCAGGCAAATGAAGTAATACCCATGCCCGCGTATCGCGGGCATGGGTATGCGCGGATCAGCTGACCGACGGAGCCAGAACCGAGGTCATGAGGTCGTCGTTCCACTCACCAGTGACGGCAAAGTGCGCGGCGGCGCCGAGCTCGAAGGCCTCAATCAGGTTGTGGTTGACATAGGCGTAGATACCCGGCTGCTGGAAGGTATAGTAGGCAGCCCCTGCGGCACCGCCGGGGATGAACCAGGTTTCCTGGTCGGTTTCCGGGGCATTGTGGAACTTGCCCGTCGCCCAGACATAGTCACCGTGACCGCCGATCAGATGCGGGCGGGTGTCGCGGTTGGCCTGAGAATGGACGATCAGGACGCGGTCGCCGACTTCGGCCTTCAGAGCGTTCTCACCGGTCAGCGCGCCCACGGCGCCGTTGAAGACGACATGGCTCGGGGTAAGGCTGCGCATGACTTGCAGAACATCCTGATAGGCATCGCCGGCCGTCTCGTACTTCTTAAAGGTGCCCTTCTCGTCCTTGGGAACGTAGAAGTCCTGCTCGCCGACATAGTAGACCTTGTCATAGACCAGTTCATTGCCCTTGCCGTCCTTCAGGCCATCGCGCGGCAGAACCATGATAGCGCCGTTCATGCCAGAGGTGACATGCCACGGCACCATGCCGGGAGGTGCGCAATGATAGACGAAGACGCCGGCCTTGTTGGCCTTGAAGCGCAACACCGTCTTCTCGCCCGGGTTGACTACCGTCAACGCGCCGCCGCCCAGTGCGCCGGTTGCCGAGTGGAAGTCTATATTGTGCTGCAGTGTATTGGTCTCGGGATTGATCAGCGTCAGTTCGACATAATCGTCCTGGTGCACGACCATCAGCGGACCAGGAACCGAACCGTTGAAGGTCATGGCATGGACCTCGGTTCCCTGGTCGTCGACGATGATCTTCTTTTCTTCGATCGTCATGGTAAACTCGACGACCTTCGGTCCGCCCTCGGCCTTCTGGGTATGGGCATGGACGAAGGGTGGCTTCACCAGTTCGATCTTCTGCCGCGGCAGGGCAGCGATCTGGGCTGCAGTTGCCTTGGCGTTGGTCTTGATCTCGCCGCCCTCGGCGCGGGCTTCGGACGTGTTGATGATCGGCGCCAGTGCGCCGGCGAAGGCCGCACCGGCCAGAATCGTGCGGCGAGTTACCTGAAACTTCTCGGTCATCGGATTATCTCCTTTGGTGTAGAACGGAGCGAGTATCGTCCGGTCGAGAATGCTTTTACGCCCGGACACAGGCCTGCAATTTGTGCCAGCACAAACTTCCCCCGGCGCAGGGGCTTCTGCGTCATTTTGGCAGAGGGAGGCCAGCCTGAAGGCGCTGAATCAATTGAGAATGCAAGGTTTTGCTTGCGTCTCGTCAAAGAGCGAATGCGCCCGCACCCGTATTGGTGTTTGCGATTTATCAAAAACACGGAGTTTCGCGATGAGCAGCCAGCACACAGTCCGCAGTGGCGGCATCCCCCGAGGCCTGTCAAAGACAGGACCGGTCCTGTTCTCCTATGGCTTCAGACCTTTCTTTCTGAGTGCTGGTCTTATGGCGATCGCCGCCATGGTGTTGTGGATCCTGGCGCTGACCACAGGACTGGAAATCGGAGGCTCGTATGGCGGACTTCACTGGCACGCCCATGAAATGCTATTCGGCTTCGCGCCCGCGGTCGTGGCCGGCTTCCTCCTGACCGCGGTGCCAAACTGGACGGGCCGGTTGCCGGTGTCCGGTCGCCCGCTGATGGTCCTCTTCGGCCTATGGCTCTCCGGTCGTCTCGTCCTTTTGCAGCCCGACCTGATCGGGATCGAGATCGCCGCTGCAATCGACAGCCTGTTCCTGCCCGCCCTGTTTTTCATCTGCGCACGCGAGATTGTCGCCGGCCGCAAGTGGAAGGACCTGAAGGTTCTGCTGGTGCTCACCTTCCTGTCCGTCGCCAATGTCGGTTTCCACGTCACCGCATTGAGCGGTGAGCACGGTGGCTTGATGCAGAGGTTGGCTGTGTCTGCCTATGTCGTCCTCATCATGATCATCGGCGGCCGGATCATCCCGAGCTTTTCGCGCAATTGGCTGAACCAGCGTAGCGTGACGCGTTTCCCCATACCATTCAATAACTTCGATACCGCTGCGATCATCGGCGGCGCCGTGGCGCTCGGCGGCTGGACACTCCTTCCGGAAAGCCGTCTGACCGGACTGATCGCCCTTGCCTCCTTCGGCCTGCATGTCGCCCGTCTGGTGCGCTGGCGTGGCCATGCCGTCTTCGCCGAGAAGCTGCTTTTCATCCTTCATCTCGCCTACGGTTTCGTGCCCCTCGGTTTCCTCGCCATTGCCCTCGGCACGCAAGACTATCTGGCGGCCAATTCCGTGCTGCACATCATGACTGTCGGCGCCATCGGGACGATGATGCTGGCCGTCATGACCCGCGCCACGCGGGGCCATACCGGCCGCGTGCTGGCCGCCTCCCGCACCACGACGCTGTCCTACGCGGCAATCCTACTGGCCGCCCTGCTGCGCCCCGCCGCCGACCTGCTGCCGGATTACATGATGGAGCTCTATTCGGCGGCCGGCCTCTTCTGGATTGTCGCCTTTGCGCTGTTCGTTTTCGAATACGGACCGATGCTTTCCCGTGTCCGGCGCGTGGCGATCGGCTGAGCGTTAGTCAGAGAGCCCGGCGCCTGCTGGCGCCGGGCTCCTGAAAATGACAGTCGCGAAGATAATCAATGACGGGCAGCAACCGGGAAGACGCCGGATCGGATGAGATCGGGCGTCCAATGCGGTATGTAAGTCAGTTCCACAACCGCCATGTTGACCCCGTCGATTGCTTCGACGGCTGCCTGCACTGCCTGTTGCAGAAATCCGGCGGCAGGGCAGCCACGCGACGTTGTCGTCATGACGACGAGCGCTCTGCCGCCGACATCGACCGTCACATCGTAGATCAGGCCGAGATCGACAATGTTGCCGCCGATCTCGGGATCCGTGATCCCCTTGAGCGCGGCGACGATTTCTCCGGCAAGCCCCGGCAGGCTGTCGACGTCCATCACCTCACTCCTGCGCCTCGCCGATACGGATCAGCATGCGATAGGCCGTTCCCGTCTCGTCGTAATTGCCCACCCACTGGTGGCCGCGTTTCTCGAGTTCCGGCAACAGGAAGACCGGCTCCCGCGACAGCAGGGCGAACAGCACCTCACCGGGGTCCATGAGTTCGGTCTTGGAGAGAATGCGGACCATCGGCTCCGGTGGATTGAGTTCCGTGAGATCGAGATGGAACACCGGTTCCGCCCACAGTGCCGCCGAGACCGCGCCTTCAGACGCCGCAACGTCGGCCGGTCCGCCCGCTTCGGGGGTGAACAGCACCGCCCATTCGCCGCCGCCGATCTCGGATGCTTCGTGCGAAAAGCCGCGCTTGGCCATGACGTTGAACAGCGGGGCCGGCTTGAAGGTGGCGATGAGACGAAGCCCCTCGCCGGGCTTGAGAGACTGCACGGCTTCCATGATCGCCTGGAAGGGTTCACCGCCATTGCGCAGGATCGGCCGGACATCGAGTTCTTTATAGGCGTGTGTCATCTTGACCTCGTGGGCTGGAGGGACGGCAGGAAGAAATTGGGACGGATCGCGCCGCCAGGCAAGCGCTTGTCGGGCGCTAATTCCATCAGCCGGCGCATGCGCAGGAATTCGGCGACCAGCGCAAGGCTCGCGCCGAACTGCAATCCGGCGCCGGCGCGAAAGAGCAATGGCTGGTCCAACGCCAACGCAAGGGTGGAAAGCAGCACCCCGGCATGGAACAGCAGGAACCAGCGCCGGCCGCGCGACTCGCTGACGAGATCCTGCACGCGCGGTGTGGGAACGCGCCCCAGTATAGGTCCGTAGCATTCAAGCCAAGTCAGGAAGGGAATGATCTTGAAGAGCTTGGCAAGGCCGAGGCCAGTCAGCCATCCGAAACCCAGAAGATAGACGATGCCGACAATGTCGCTCGACAGTCGGCCGACCACCGCAGCCACGCCGAACCAGCCCGCACCGATAAACAGCGCGGCAAAGGCGGCGATACTGGCAAGGCTGTTGAGTTCGAGCTTTGGCCGCCGACGCGCATGATAGATGGCATGAAGATCGACGGCGTAGAGCCCCAGGGCGGCGAGTGAAAACACAAGGGCCAGGGTCAAGGTTGACCTCACGAAGCCGGCCTCACCGTCGTTCACGGACAAGAACAGGGCGACCAGAAGCATGGCGATCGACGCAGCACCCGCCAGCCAAACGCGCCTGGCGCCGCGGAACGCGCTATCCGGCGACAGCAGGAACATCGGCAGTAGCTTGTAGCTGACGCCAACCGCCGTGACCGTCAGCCAGCCGCCAAGGCCGAGCGCCGCATGCAGCGGCAGCCCGGCCGGCAGGAAACCGGTCCAGGAGGACGGCAGATAGCCGGAAAGGACGAGCGCGAATGTCGCCCCGAGCCCGAGTGTCGCCAGCAGCGCGACCAGCCCGAGGCCGACGAATTGGGCCGGCTGGGCCAGCGGCCATGCACTGGCAAGCGTGATGCCGACGATGCCGGCGATCGTCAGGTAGCCTGCGGAAAGGCCCAGGGCACCGAACGAGAGCAGCGGGGCAGCGAAAGCCCCGCCCCTGTCCATGAGCATGAAGCCGAGCACCAGTGAGGCCTCGCCGACGACGATTGCAGCAAGGCCCGGCAGGGCCGCACTGCCGCCCTTCAACGGCTTCGCCACCAGCACCGGCACGAACTGCAGCAAAGCGCCGGACATCAGCATGCCGAACCAGCCGGTGGTCAGCAGATGAACGACCGCCAATGTCGGCGGCGCCTCGATCGCTGCTCCGGGATAACCGTAACCCGTTGCGAGCAATGCCTCGGCCAGCAGCAGAAAGACGCAGCTAGCCGCGAAATAGGCCATGGTCCAGCGGGAAAGACTCGCACCCGGCATGTCCGTCTCCTCATTGCGGCGCCGTTGTCGGCGATCCGCTCAATGGGCCCCGCCGCAGCCGCAACCGCAGTCGGAGGCGGTATCGGCACTGGGCGCGGCGGCCTCGTTCAGCCGTTCGATCGCCACGCGCCATACCTCCGGCCCCTGCTCGAGGTATTCCCAGCCGAACAGGCCGGAGAAGTTCGACTGCAGATGATACCGAAGCGGGCGGGGATCATGATCGCTGGTGATCAACATTGCTGCCCCTGGTGCCAGTGCATTCAGCATTCCGAAGATCCGTGGATGGCGTTCCGGTGGGGGAACAAGTCGCACGTCGATATGGGGCCTGGTCTCTGCAATATAGGTCATTGGTTCGTCCTGTCTCTCTTCGGCCCGCAAATCATTATTGGCGGCCCGGGCCAGGCCGATGCCTTGGATTAGCTCCAAGCCCGGGAATCGACCTTGTCGCCGCGCAAATAAAATGGCGAAGGCGGATTTGGCCTTTCGCCGCGATCCTTGGGATTTGGCAAAGAGCAAGTCTGCGATCGGGTTTAGGCAGGGGACAATTGTGAACCCGGAGTACCCCATGTCCCGCGAACTGATCGAAAAATACGGAGAGGCCCGCCTGCCCCGCTACACCAGCTATCCGACCGCGCCGCGCTTTGCCCCGGGCATCGGTGCCGGCACCTATGGCGACTGGCTGGCCGCCATCCCGGCCAACGAGGTGGTTTCGCTCTACCTGCACATCCCGTTCTGCCGGTCGATGTGCTGGTATTGCGGCTGTCACACCTCGATCACCCAGAAGGACCAGCCCATCCTCGATTATCTCGACGTGTTGAAGCGCGAAATTCGGCTCGTGGCGAAGGCTGCCGGCAGACCGCTGAAGGTCGGCCAGGTCCATTTCGGCGGCGGCACGCCGACCATCATGACGCCGCAGGAATTCCTCAATCTGTCGATCTTCCTGCTGCAGGAGTTCGACATCACCTCATCCGCCGGCATCGCGGTTGAAATCGACCCGCGCACGCTGACGCCGGAGATGATCCGGGCGCTCGGTCAGTCCGACGTGACGCGCGCCAGCCTCGGCGTCCAGAGTTTCGATCCGGTTGTTCAGAAGGCGATCAACCGCATCCAGACCGAGGAACAGACGGCCGAGGCAACCCGCGGGCTGCGCGCCGCCGGCATCGACGGCATCAATTTCGACCTGATCTACGGCCTGCCGCACCAGACGGTGCAATCCTGCATCGAAACGGCCAAGGCGGCGATCGCCATGCGGCCTGACCGGTTCGCGGTGTTCGGCTATGCCCATATCCCGTCCTTCAAGAAGCACCAGCGGTTGATCGATGAAAACGCCCTGCCGGACGCCGCCGCGCGCCATGCCCAGGCCGAAGCCATCGCCGAGACGCTGGTCGCCGCCGGCTATCGCCGCATCGGCCTCGACCATTTCGCCCTGCCTGAGGACGATCTGGCGCTCGCCGCCGAGACCGGTGGCCTGCACCGCAATTTCCAGGGCTACACGACGGATGCCTGCAAGACCCTGATCGGTCTCGGCGCTTCCGCCATCGGTCGCACATCCGAAGGCTATGTCCAGAATGACGTGGCGATCGGCCAATATGCCCAGCGCATAGCCTCTGGCCAGCTCGCCACCGCCAAGGGCTACCGCCTGACGGCGGAGGACCGGCTGAGAGCCCAGGTGATCGAACGGCTAATGTGCGACTTCCGCGCCGATCTGGCCGACCTTTGCGCACAGCACGGCTTCGCCGTCGAACAATTGCTGTCCGGCAATGCCATGTTCCAGCGCCTGCTCGAAGACGGGATCACCGAAATCGCCGAAGGGATCATCACCGTCAAGGATGATTGCCGCTTCATCATCCGCGCGGTCGCGGCGAGCTTCGACGCCTATCTCGACCAGTCGGCGAGAACCCATTCCAAGGCGGCCTGAAAGCCGAACCTTTACCCTTCAACAAGAAGAGGCCCGGCACCTCCCCGATGCCGGGCCTCCCTTTGCGTGCCTTGCCGTGTCCGCCTCAGCCGGCAAGGCCGCGATAGATGGCCGGCAGGGCTGCCGGCAGTCGGGCGATGTTCGAGACAACGGCATAGCCGTGCTGACCGAAGATCGCCGGCACATAGGATTTGGCATCGCGGTCGACCGTCACGCCGAACACCCTGACACCCTTGCGTCGCGCCTCGATCACCGCCCGCCGGCTGTCTTCGAGCGCAAATCGCCCTTCATAGTGATCGACGTCGTTGGGCTTGCCATCGGTGAGCACCAGCAACAGCTGACGGCGGTTCGGCTGCTCGGCGAGCTTGGCCGTCGCATGGCGGATCGCCGCGCCGATCCGGGTGTAATAGCCGGGCTTCAGCGCCGCGATGCGGTTCTCCACTACTGGTCCCATCTTCTCGCCGAAATCCTTGACCGTCTCAACCCGCACCCACGAGCGGCGGCGCGACGTGAACGTCAGGATCGAGTGATTGTCGCCACAGGCCGCAAGACCGTTGGCCAGCACCAGAAGCGCCTCCTTTTCGACGTCAAGCACCCGCAGGTCGTCGAACCAGGCGTCGGTGGACAGCGAAACATCGACGAGAAGGGTGACCGCGAGATCGTGCGCCTGCGGCCGGCTCATCAGATGGATGCGGTCACTGCCCTCGCCACCCGCCTTGAGGTCGGTCCGGCTGCGCACCACCGCATCGAGATCGAGATCGGCGCCGTCAAGCTGGGCTCTCAGCATCTCGTGCTTGGGTCGCAGCACTTCGAACTGCCGGCGCACGCGGCGGATCAGGCTTTTCATCGCCGCACTCGCCTCCGGGCCTTGCGCCTCTTCTGGCGCAGGCCCTGCCAGCACGCGGCAATAATCCTTGAGATAGGCATTGCGCCGATAGTCCCACTCCGGATAGCTCAACTCCGCCGTCAGCGGCGTCCGGTCGAGCGCTTCGGGCGGAAGATCGAGATCGAAGCGGAAGCGCGCCGACGGACGACCCTTGCGCTCGCCGAGCGTCATCTCGTCCAGTTCGTCCGCCGCTGCGGCGTCATGGTCGTCGCTGTCGTCACCGGGGCGATCGACATTGACCATCTCGGCCATCGCCAGGATCTTCTCGAAACGGTTGAGGATGAACGGGCTGCGGTCCTTGTCGCGGCCGTCGCTCTTCTCGCGCGTCGCGATCTGGCGTCCGGTCGTGGCCCCCTGACGCTCCCCGCTGGCGGCCGGTCTGTCCTCTTCGGTGCGCGGCGCACTCTCCTCGCGCAGCAGCGCATCGGGCCAGAGCGGTACGGGCATCATCGGCAGATAGCCCGGCGGCGCCCTGGTCGGCAAAGGCTCGGAATGAGCGAGCGGCGCAAGTCCCGCCCCCTCGCGCAACAGGTCGATGATGCGATCCTCGACCAGTCGCTCGACGCGCGGCAGCTTACCGCGCTGCCGCTCCACCAGCACGGCGGCGCAGAGCGCACGATAGCGGGACTTGAGGCCGGGAAACCGCTCCAGCACCGTGTGGGCCGTTTCCGTGGCCCGGTCGAGCAGGGCCATATCGCGGGTCAGCGGATCGCTTGCCGAGACCGGATCAAGCGGCATGACCGCCATGGCCGCCGCCAACCAGACATAGAGATCGCGGTTGAGTTCGGCCCTGGGCAGGAGATCGAGCACCGGCGGCAGCATGACGGTCGCGTGATCGCGACCGGGCTGGACCAGCTTCTCTTCGCCGAGACCCAGCCGCTGGCGGAACTTCAGGCGATGGCTTGAGGTTCGTCCGCGCGCCGGGGCGAGTTGCACCGCCCGCTCACCACCGAAGCCGCGAAAGCAGACGGAGAGCACCGAATGGACGTCCTCGAGCAAAACGGCGGCCTCCGGATAGCGCGGCCAGGTGCGGGTATTCCCGGCGATGTTGTGCCAGGCGCGCCCGACGGTCTCTTCCAGTTCCAGGAAGTCCAGCATGATGCACCTCTTTAGCGGATGACCGCGCTCGCCAGTTCGAGAAGGGCTGAGCGCACGTCCGGCTCGTCGGTCAGCGGCTCGATCATCGCCGAGCGCACGGCTTCCTTCGGCGCAAGGCCCGCGTCGATCAGGCTGGCGCAATAGACCAGCAGGCGGGTGGAGACGCCCTCTTCCAGATCATGGCCTTTGAGCGCCCGCAACCGACGGGCCAGTTCGACCAGCGGGGCGACCCGCGCCTCGTCCAGCCCGCTTTCGGCCGAAACCACGGAGATCTCGCGATCCTTCGGCAGGAAATCGAACTCGATGGCGACGAAGCGCTGGCGGGTCGACGGTTTTAGCGTCTTCAAGAGGTTTTGGTAACCGGGGTTGTAGGAGATGACCAGCATGAAGCCGGACGGTGCGTTCAGCACTTCTCCGGTGCGCTCAAGCGGCAGGATGCGCCGGTCGTCGGTCAGCGGATGCAGCACCACCGCCACGTCCTTGCGCGCCTCGACCACCTCATCGAGATAGCAGATACCGCCTTCGCGCACGGCCCGCGTCAGCGGCCCGTCGACCCAGACCGTATCGCCGCCTTTCAAAAGGTAGCGGCCGGTAAGGTCGGCGGCGGCCAGGTCGTCATGGCAAGAAACGGTCGACAGCGGCAGGCCGAGCTTGGCGGCCATATGCCCGACAAAGCGGGTCTTGCCGCAGCCGGTCGGCCCCTTGAGGAGAAGCGGCAGCTGGCGCGTCCAGGCGGTCTCGAACAGGGCGCATTCATTGCCGGCCGGCGAATAGGCCGGAATGTCTGGCATAGGCGGATTGGTGAGCATGAGGTTCATGGGGTGTTTCCTTCAAAAACAGGCGCTATCGACACGAGGCATGTATCGGGGCCAGAGCTTCTCCGGTCCGGGGGAAGCGCCGGGAATGTCCGGGCCCGGAAGGGCTTGAAACCCTTCCGGGAGACGAGGCTTTACTCTGCCGGTTCGGCGATGCCGCCGAAGGCCAGAGCCTTTTCCTTGCCGGGCATGAGAACCGACCAGGCGAACATCAGGGCCGAGACCAGTACCACGGCGCCGGAGCCGAGGCGCACCCAGTAGAACAGCGCCAGCTGGTCCTGAACGGCCATGTAGCTTTCGCCGAGCACACGCTGCAGGTGGACCTGGAGGACACCGGCAAAGGTCAGCGCGAAGGTCATCACCGACATGGCCGTGCACATCATCCAGAAGCTGGCGATCGACAGCCACTGGTTATACGGCTGGCGGCCGCGGATTTCCGGGATGGCATAGGCCATGATGGCAAGGTTGAGCATGACATAGGCACCGAAGAAGGCCAAATGCCCATGGGCGGCGGTGACCTGCGTGCCGTGGGTATAGTAGTTCACCGACGACAGCGTGTGCAGGAAGCCCCAGACGCCGGCACCGAAGAAGGCCATGACCGAGCAGCCGATCGACCACAGCAGCGCTGCCTTGTTCGGATGCTTGCGGCCGGCCTTCCAGGTCATCACGAAGGTGAAGATCACCATGGTGAAGAAGGGGGCGACTTCCAGCGTCGAGAACAGCGAACCGATCCACTGCCAGTAACCCGGAGCGCCGATCCAGTAGTAGTGGTGGCCGGTGCCGAGAATGCCGGAAAACAGCGCCAGGCCGACGATGACATAGAGCCACTTCTCGACCACTTCACGGTCGATGCCGTTGAGCTTGATCATCAGGAAGGCGAGGACGGAGGCCATGATCAGCTCCCACACGCCTTCGACCCACAGATGCACGACATACCACCAGTACATCTTGTCGAGCGCCAGGTTGACCGGGTTGTAGAAGGCGAAGAGGAAGAAGATCGCAACACCCCACAGCCCGAAGATCAGGATGTTGGTGACGACGGTCTTGCGGCCCTTGAGCACCGTGAGCGTGACGTTGAACAGAAGCATCAGCGCGACGATGACGATGCCGACCTTGATCGCGAAGGGCTGTTCGAGAAACTCGCGCCCCTCATGGATGTGGAACAGATAGCCTACCACGGCAGCAGCTGCCGCGACGAGGAAGATCCAGAACTGGGCAATCGCCAGCTTGGGGCTATAGAGTTCGGTCTCCGCTTCCTCGGGAAGCAGATAGTAGGTCGCGCCCATAAAGCCCATCAGCAGCCACACGATCAACGCGTTGGTGTGGATCATGCGCACTATGTTGAATGGCAGGAGTTCGGACAGCGTGTTGGGCAGCACGTAGATCGTGCCGGCGAGCACGCCGAACAGGACCTGGGCGAGGAAAAGGCCGAGCGCGCCGTAAAAATACAGCATCGCGACCTTCTGCGATTGATATTTCATGAGTGTGTCTCCTTGTCGCGATAACGGCTCAACCGGCCTCGTTCGGCGGCCAGTTCTGCGTCTTGATCTTGCTCGTCCATTCCAGGAAGTCGGCGAGATCGTTGAGTTCCTGTTCGGTCAGGTTGAACTGCGGCATCTGGCGCCGACCCTCGGCGCCGGACGGCTGGGCGGCCATCCAGGATTTCAACGTCTCGCGCGCGCCCTCTGGATCTTCCTTGCCGCCCCACCGCACCCAGACATTGCCGAGCTCGGGAGCGAAGTAGGCGCCTTCACCGAGAAGTGTGTGACAATTGATGCAGGAATTCTTTTCCCAGACGTGCTTGCCGCGCGCCACGCCATCGGTGAGCGTGGATTCGTCGGTGGACGTCGTCTTCATATAATAGTGGCTGTGGGCCGTCAGGCCCACGAAGATCGTGAAGAAGAAGATGGACCCGCCATAGAAGACGTTGCGGGCCCCTGTCTTGGTTAGGCGCTCTGCCATCCCCTTGGTCCTTTCGTTCGCCGCAGCTTTCATTCCGCCGCCGGCCTAGTGAAATCCCCCCTGCAGCGGTCGGCGGACTGGCCGCCCCTCAATGCCGTTCTGCGGGACGGTCCCTTTCTAGCGGCGGACGAAAAGCCTTCTTTGCTATTTGGCAAATAAACGGGCGAAGGTCAGAGCGCTCAGACCGGAGCAGCGATCGCCACGAACACGGCGCGCGAAAGCGCCAGCAGGACGAAGGTCAGCGGCCAGGCGACGAGCGCGAAACGCAGCACGCCACTGGCATGGCGCAGGCCCATGAAGTCGAGGATCACGATGCGCGCCTTGGCGAGAGCGGCCATGAGGACGATCCCGATCGGCACCAGCATGTGGCCGCTGAGCGCGGCCATGATCGCTCCGCCGGCCGCTAGCACGCTTGCGGTGACGAAAGCCCAGTGAAGGCGTTCTTGGGAAAAGCGGTCCATCGGATCAGGCCAGGTAAATTATCGGGAACATGACGATCCAGACCAGATCGATTGCATGCCAGAGCGTGGTGATCAGCGCCACGTTGCCGCGCCCCGGCCGCCAGGCGATCAACAGCATGACGAGCGCCCCGAACACCACATGCAGCAGATGGAAACCGGTGATGATGAAATAGAGCTCGAAGAAGCCGCTGACCGCTTCATCCCCGGCATAGCGGATTTCCCCGGCATATTCGAAGAGCTTGACGACGAGGAAAACAAAACCCAGCAGGGCCGCCGCGATCAGCGAGCGACGGACCTGCCGGGTCGAGGCGGTGGGGCGAGCCGCCACCGCCGCCTGCCAACCACTGGTGAGAAGCACGACTGTGTTGATGGCCGCGAGCCCGGGGCTCAAGTGCAACCGCGCCAGGGCGAACCGTTCCGGCTCGAAGGCCGACATGACCAGGAAGGCACCGATCAGGATGCCGAAGGCGACAAGCTCGCTCCACACCAGCACCCAGAGCAGGAGAACGTCACTCTCCTCCTCATCGATCGTCGGCGCCAGGGCGACCGCTGAAATATTGGTTCCCGTCATCATGGGTTGGTTTTTAGGCGCAGGCTATCGGCGCGTCTTTGCGGCAGCACAAAGAAAAATGACAGTCGCCAAGTTATGGTCACACGATCGAAGGAGATTGCTTCCATGACTGACGCCCAGATCGGCCTTGCCGTAGCCACACCCATCATTATCGGGTTCGCGATCCTGCTTCATCGCATGGGCGTCCTGCAGCGCGGAGGAACGATTTCGGCCGTACTTGCCTCGGTCGCCATCGCGACGGTGCTTTTCTTCGGCCAGTGAGGAGGAGTCTGCCATGCATGCCCACCACACCCTCGACCAACAGGAACTGAAGACGCTGACGCAGAACCATGAAGAACTGCTCGGCCTTTGCCGCAATCTCGAAGAGCTCGCCGACAGCCTGCCCTTCGCCATAAACGAGACGCTGTGCCGCGAAATATCGGACACCGTCGTGCCGCTCCTTGCCCGAACGCAGGAATTCGAGGAGCGACTGCTTTTCCCCGACCTCGACCGCAGCGCGGGTTCATGCTTCACTGCGATGATGATCGAGCGGCTGAAGAACGAGCATCGCTGCGACCGCCTCGCCGCCGAAGAAATCTCGCTGACGCTGAAGGCCATGTTGCGCGGCCATTGCGGCCTGACCTTCGAAACCATCGGCTACATGCTGCGCGGATTCTTCGAATGCGTGCGCCGTCACGTGGCCGCCGAGAAGGCTATGATCGACCAGTTGATCCCGATGGAGCCGGAACAGCGGATGGCGGTGGCATGACCAACCTTCTGATCGCGCTTGCCGCTTTCCTGGCGCTTCACTCCGTGCCGGCCATCCCTCCGATCCGCGCCGGCGCCATCGCCATGCTCGGCCGGCGCACCTATCTCGGGCTCTATTCGCTGATCTCGGTGCTAGTCCTCGCCTGGGTGTTCCAGGCGGCACTCACCACCGAATACATCCCGCTCTGGGAGCCGGCCGGGTGGCAAGCCAAGGTGACGCTGGTCACCGCACCGATCGGGATGTTCCTCGTTCTTGCCGGCCTTGCGAGCAGTAATCCTCTGTCGATCACCATGCGGCAGGAAACGGCGCCCGGCGCCATCACCGCGATCACCCGCCATCCGGTACTCTGGGGCTTCCTGTTCTGGTCGCTTGGCCATCTGGTGCCGAACGGAGACCTGCGCTCGCTGATCCTGTTCGGCGGGCTGGCGTTATTCACAGTGTCGGGTTTCGCCCTCCTCGACCGTCGCGCCCGCAAGCGTCTCGCCGGTCGCTGGGACCAGATGGCGAAGGCTTCCTCGCTCGTACCCTTCGCCGCCGCTCTTTCGGGCCGCAACCGATTGCGAATCGACGCCCCCCTCCTGCTGTCGGCCCTCGCCGCTGCCGCCATCACTGGATGGCTGCTCTCCGGCGGGCACGCCCTTCTGTTCGGTGCCGATCCGCTGCTTGCCACCAGTTTCTAGCCCGACTCGCCGCCCCATTCGCTCGCCAACGGCTCGTCCGTGATCCGCAACAAATCGATGGCACGGGCGGCGATATGGTCGACGAACGCATCAACCGTCTCCGGCCGACGGTAGAAGGCCGGCACCGGCGGCATGATGATCGCTCCCATCTCGGTGACTGACACCATGTTGCGCAAGTGCCCGAGATGCAGCGGCGTCTCGCGGGCGAGGAGAACCAGCGGCCGGCGTTCCTTCAGGTGCACGTCCGCGGCCCGGATCAGCAGCGTATCGGCAAGCCCGGTGGCGATCCCGGACAGGCTGCGCATAGAGCACGGCGCAACGATCATGCCGGCCGTGCGAAACGAGCCGCTGGCAATCGCCGCTCCGATATCTCCGATCGCATAGCGACGAACGGAGAGCGCCTCGAGCCGCGCCAGCGCGCCCTCTCCCAGTTCGTGGGCGAAGGTGCGCTCCGCCGCCGCAGACACCACCAGATGTGTCTCCACACCGGCCAGCCCGACCAGCCGCTCGGCGATCCTGAGGGTGATCGGGGCTCCGGATGCGCCGGAGACGCCGAGCACGACGCGTTTGACGCTCATGGCAGATCCCCCAAGCCCAGCTCGCTCCACATCGCATCGACCCTGACGCTCACCTCCGGCGCCATGTCCAGCACCCGACCCCATTCCCGTTCCGTCTCCGGACCGATCTTGGTCGTGGCGTCGAGCCCGAGCTTGCCGCCGAGCCCCGGCTTGGGCGAGGCGAAATCGAGATAGTCGATCGGCGTGTCGGGGATGATGGTGACGTCGCGGCTGGCATCGAACCGGGTCGACAGCGCCCAGATCACATCATGCCAGTTGCGCACATCGATATCCGGATCGACGGCGATGATCAGCTTGGTATAGCTGAACTGCGGCAGCATCGACCATAGCCCCATCATGATCCGCCTGGCCTGCCCCGGGTAGCGCTTGTCGATCGACACGACGATGGCGCGGTAGGAGCAGGCTTCCGGCGGCAGCCAGAGGTCGGAGATTTCCGGGAACTGCTTCTTCACCAGCGGCAGGAACAGCTCATTCATCGCCTCCCCGAGCTTGGACGGCTCGTCCGGGGGGCGGCCGGTATAGGTCGAGAGATAGATCGGCTTCTTACGCATGGTGATCGCCGAAAGCGTCATCACGGGGAAGCGATCGACCGAGTTGTAGTAGCCGGTATGGTCGCCGTAAGGCCCCTCTTCGGCCACCTCGCGCATCGAAACCGTACCCTCCAGCACGATTTCCGCATTGGCCGGCACGCAGAGCGGCTGGCTCAACGCCTTCACCACCCGGCTGCGGCGCCGTTTGAGCACGCCGGCGAAGCCGAGTTCGCTCATGCCTTCGGGCAGCGGCATGACGGCCGAAAGGATGGTGGCCGGATCGGCGCCGATCACCACGGCGACCGGCATGTCCTGCGCCAGCTTCTGCCACTCCCGATGATGCTTGGCCCCGCCGCGATGCGCGAGCCAGCGCATGATCAGCCTGTCGCGACCAAGCACCTGCATCCGGTAGATACCGACATTCACATCATTGGGATCATCGGGCGAACGCGTGATGACCAGCGGCCAGCTGACCAGCGGCGCCGGCTCCCCCGGCCAGCACCACTGGACCGGCAGGCGCCCAAGGTCGATCTGATCGTCGCGCCAGACGACCTCCTGGCAGGACGCGCCGGAGACCTGCTTGACCCGAAGGGAGAGCGCCGACTGCAACATTGGCAATTTCCCCATTGCCTCCTTGAGCGAGCGCGGCGGTCGCGGCTCGCGCAATTCGCCGAGCAGATCCGCGAGTTCGCCGATACCCCCACTCTGGAGCCCGAAGCCCCATTCGATGCGCTCCCGCTTGCCGAACAGATTGGTCAGTAGCGGGATCGGCACGATCTCGCCGGCGGCGTTGACGGGCTTTTCGAACAACAGCGCCGGCCCGCCGGAGGCGAGCACGCGGCGATGGATTTCCGTCACCTCATGCACCAGCGAGACCGGCCTCTCAATGCGTTTCAAGCTGCCGCGATGCTCCAGCTCGGCGGCAAAATCCTGGAGGTTGGCATAGCGCCTCGGGGCGGGTTGTGCGTTTTTCATCCCGCCTGTGTGGCGCTTAAAAATCATCGAGTCTTTGCGCTGGCTCAAATGCATGCGTCGACCGAACCATTAGCATGATGCGCACCGCTCTCTGCAAAGGCCCTGACAATATGGAATTTCCCAAGACGCTCGCCACACCCCTGAACTACGTTCCCATAGCGGTGATCGAGCGAGCGACGGGACTGTTGTTTGCCAGGATGATGAAGGAGCATCCAGGCCTGTTCGAGCGCCTGGGCGAGCACAAGGCCAAGCGTTTTGCCTTCCTGCCAAGCGATCTCCCCCTCGCCTTCCTCGTCGAGCCCAACCGCCCGTCGATCCGCGTGCTGCGCAGAAGCGCGTCGGCGCTCACCGCTGATGCTACGGTCGAAGGTCCGCTGTTCATGCTGCTGGCCTTGCTGGAAGGGCGCTGTGACGCCGACGCGCTGTTCTTCTCGCGCGACCTCAATGTCACCGGCGACATGGAGGCCATGCTCGCCATGCGCAACGCCCTTGACGACTGCGACATCGACCTGCCGCGCGACCTCTCGACACTGGCCGGTCCGTTCGCACCGGTCTTCGGCCGCATGGCGGAGAGTGTAAGGCGCCGCGCGCTGGGCCAGGAGGGTTCGGCATGGAACTGATCTGTCCGGCCGGCACGCCCGCCGCCTTCCGTGAAGCCGTCGATGCCGGTGCCGATGCCGTCTATTGCGGCTTCCGCGACGAGACCAATGCCCGCAACTTTCCGGGCCTGAACTTCAGCCGCGACGAACTGCGCGAGGCGATCGCCTATGCCCGCCGCCACAAGACGCAGACCTTCGTCGCGCTCAATACCTTCATGCGCGCCGGCGACGAGGAGATCTGGTATCGCGCCGCGGCCGATGCCGTGGCGCTGGGCGCCGACGCCCTCATCCTCGCCGATTTCGGCCTGATGGCGCATGTGACCGAGCGCTATCCCGAGCAGCGCCTGCACGTCTCCGTACAGGCCTCGGCCTCCAATGTCGATGCGATCAATTTCCTGGTGGACGCCTTCAACGCCATGCGCGTCGTCCTGCCGCGCACGTTGACCATCGCCGACATCGCCCGCATCGCGCCGAAGATCCGCTGCGAGATCGAGGTCTTCGTATTCGGCGGGCTCTGCGTCATGGCCGAGGGCCGCTGCTCGCTCTCCTCCTATGCCACTGGCAAATCGCCGAACATGAACGGCGTCTGCTCGCCCGCGAGCCATGTCCACTACCGCAAGGAAGGCAACGAACTGGTCTCCGAACTGGGCGACTACACCATCAACCGCTTCCCCGCAGGCGAGGCGGCCGGTTATCCGACGCTCTGCAAGGGCCGTTTCGATATTGCCGACGACCAGGCCTACGCCTTCGAGGATCCGGTCTCGCTCGACGTGATGAGCGAGATCGATGCGCTGACGGCCGCCGGGGTCAGCGCGCTCAAGATCGAGGGACGGCAGCGCGGCAAGGCCTATGTCGCGGAGGTCGTCTCCACGCTGAAGAAGGCGCTCTCGGCCAAACCGGAACAGCGCGCGGCCCTGCTCGCCGGCCTTAGGGGCTTAAGCGAAGGGCAGAAGACCACATCGGGCGCCTACGAGAAGCGCTGGAGATGAGCATGACCGATACCCCTTCCCCCGCGCTTACCATGGGCCCAGTCTACTATCTGTGGGACGGGCCGAAATGGCGCGACTTCCACTTCCGCATCGCCGACGAATCGCCCTTCGATACCGTGGTGATCGGCGAGACCGTGTGCTCCAAGCGCCAGCACTTCATCGAACCGCATCTGGCCGAAGTGACCGAGAGGCTGGAGGCCGCCGGCAAGACCGTGGTGTTCTCCACGCTGGCGCTGGTGACGCTCGAGCGGGAAAGCCGGCAGGTACGCGAACTGGTCGAGGAGAGCGATCACCTGATCGAGGCCAACGACCTTTCGGCGCTCGGGCTGCTGAACGGCAAACCGCACAATGTCGGGCCGCTGGTCAACGTCTACAATGCGGCGACCGCAAGGCTGCTGGCGAGCCGCGGCGCCCAGACCATCTGCCTGCCGCCGGAACTGCCCTTCTCATCGGTGGAAAAGATCGTCGCCGACAGCCCCGGCATCGATTTCGAGGTCTTCGCCTTCGGCCGCATGCCGCTCGCCATTTCGGCCCGCTGCGCCCATGCCCGCTCCAAGGGCAAGATCAAGGACAACTGCCTGTTCGTCTGCGGCGAGGAGCCGGACGGTCTGCCGGTCAAGACACTGGACCGCCAGTCGTTCCTGGCCCTCAATGGCATCCAGACCGTGTCGCACACCTGTCAGGCGCTGCTCGGCGAGCTTGCCGATCTGGCCGCTTGCGGCGTCTCGGCGATCCGACTGTCGCCGCAGGACTGCGACATGGTCGCGGTCGCAAAGCTCTATCGCGCCGTGCTCGATGGTGCGCTGGAGGCAGAGGATGCAATCCAGCGGCTACGGGAAATCTATCCGGCAGCGCCTCTGTCCAACGGTTTTCACCACGCCCGCGAGGGTGCGGCCTGGGTGGCACGCGCCCGCATGGCATCCATGGGATAATGGCGCCGGGGCGCGGTTGTGGGCGCCAAGCAACCAACCTCACCGTCTCTGCAGGAAGCCGGGTCCAATACTGGCAACCTGGTGGCTATGTGTTGCCTTGATTGACAAGAAAGAATAGCAAATCGTATATATTTCTTTCGCGGCACAATCCTGTGACGACGTTATGACAAACGGTACAGACCGCGCGATGCAACTGACACGCTTTTCAGACTACGGCTTGCGGCTGATGATGATGGCCGCCGCCAACCGCGAGCGTCGCATCACGATCGAAGAGACCGCAAAAGCCTATGACATTTCGCGCGCCCACCTGATGAAGGTCGCGCAATTGCTGGTTCGCGAGGGTTTTCTCAAGGCTTCTCGCGGGCGCTCCGGCGGCCTTTCCCTGGCGCGGCCAGCCGAAACCATTACCATCGGTGCTCTCGTGCGGGCTACGGAAACCGACTTTGCCATCGTTGAATGCATGGGGCCCGGCAACCAATGCCGCATAACGCCGGGCTGCCGGCTGCGCGGGGTGCTTGGCGAGGCGCTTGGCGCCTTCCTGGGGGTTCTCGATAGCCATACGCTAGCCGAACTCGTCCTGAGGCCCGGGGATTTTGGCGTTCCCAGAGCTGCATGACGCTCTGCTGGGAGAGATCGCTTCTGTAACGGATAGCCGATCGCGACAGTTGCAGGCCTTGGACTCCGAACCGCAATCTATTCCCTGACGGCATGCAAGCAGGCAATCAGCCCGCCCGCGGAAGCCTGAGCCCGTAAACGGGCATCCTCATCCTTTTCCCGCTCGGCCAGATCGAGATAGCAGTCGAGCAGTAATTCGCAGAGCGAAAGGAGCCGTGCCTCTGCCCCCTCCGGTACGGCGTCCAGCACCGGTGACCTGCCGAAGGGTCGGGCAACGGCCGCCGCACTTCGCGCCTGCGCCTGCTCGGCCAATGTGCGAAATCGCTCGGCCCCCTTGCCGACCGCCCGGATCGCTCGTGCCTCCAGATGATCAGAAAGGCGAAGCTCGAGGGCGGCGATCTCGCCGCGCACCGGCCTGGCGTCCGAGCGGCGCAAATCGTGGAAAGCGCGTCGTCGCTCACGCCGGAGCGTCGCCACATGGCCAAGCTCCTCCCTCGCCATCCGTTCCGCCGCCTGGCGGATCTCCTCGGAGGGAGCATTGGCCGAAACATATGTCCAGAAGACGAATGCACGTTCCTCGTTGCGCACCGCCATGGAAAAGGCGCGATAAGAATTGAGCAATTCGGGCGCCACGAGAGCGGCGCCTTCATCGTCGAACATCGGCTCCTGCAGAGGTATGGCAGGCGGGACGGTGACCGCCGACTGTTCGATCCAGCGATCGACCGCGCCGAGATGTCCCTCTTCCTCCGCCGTCAGCGCCTCGAAAACGGCGGCGAGATCGGGGCGGTTCTCGTGTCGCATACGTTCGGCAAGCGCCACGTAGCCGGTGATCGCCTCCTGCTCCATCGCCCGGGCGAGCGCCAGCAGTTCGTCCATTGAACTGACCGTCCAGGGCTCGTCTCTGTTGTCCATCATGGCAATCTCCGCATCGCTCTTCAGGCCGAACTCGACCTTATACACTATGCCCAAATGATTCATGTTTTATATTTGATTTGAATCAACGAGTTTTTGCATTAAGCTGAATAAACACGGCGTTACAGCGACAGCGAATTCCAGAAAAAGACGAGGCCGATGACAAAGAGCGCGACCGTTCAGTACCGCAGCCGCCGGCTTCCAGCCCCAATTCTCACCCTCTTCGCCACCCTGTCCATCGTCCTCTTGGCGGTGCTTTCCTCCGCATCTCCGGGCCACGCCGCCGGTCAGCTTGCCACCTATCTGGAGAAGGTCGAGCCTGCCGAACTCTTCGACGGTGCCGACCGATTCGGCGACTTGAGCGGCGATCCCCCGATCGCGCCGGTCATGCGCGGCGACGATCTCCTGGGCTACGCCTACCTCAATTCCGATTTCTCCAGTTCCATCGGTTATTCGGGCAAGCCGATCCATATCGTCGTCGGTATCGATCCCAAAGGGGTGATTCGCGGCTTCAAGTTGGTGGACCACAAGGAGCCGATCGTGCTGATCGGCATTCCCGAGGAAAAGGTCGTCGCCTCCATGAATGCCCTGATCGACAAGGACATGGGCCGCGTCGCCTCGGGCGCCGAACGTCCTCCGCAGGTAGATATCGTCAGCGGTGCGACGGTCACCGTTCTCGTCATGGGCGACAGCGTGTCGCGCGCCGCAGTCCAGCTCATTCGCAGCAATCGACTCGGAGTGGAACTGGCGACTGGCGTGGCTCCCATCACCGAGATTCGCAAGCTCGACATGTCGAAGACCGAAACCAGCGACTGGCAGACGCTTCTCGGCGACGGCTCGGTACGCAGCCTGCGCATGACAGTCGGCGAGGTCTCCGAGGCTTTCCGTCAGGCCGGCCAGACGATTGCCGCCGATAAACCGGAGACGAAGAACCCCGAGGATCGCTTCATCGATCTTTATCTCGCCCCTGTCAGCGTTCCGGCAATCGGCCGGACCCTTCTTGGTGATGCCGCCTATGACCGGCTGGCGCAAAGGCTGAAGCCGGGGCAGTCCGCCATCCTCGTCGCCGGCGATGGGGCCTATTCGTTCAAGGGCTCGGGCTATGTCCGCGGCGGCATCTTCGACCGCATCGAGCTTCTGCAAAGTGGCCAGGGGGTGCGCTTCCGCGACCGCGACCATACCCGCATTCCCGCGCTTGCCGCTGACGGCGCACCGCGCCTGCGCGAGATTGCGCTGTTCATGGTACCGTCCGAATTCGCCTTCGACGTCACTCAGCCCTTTGAACTGCAGATGCTGGTGCAGCGCAGCGCCGAAGGGCGCAACAAGTCGGTACTGCCCTATAATCTCTCCTACACCCTGCCCGACAAGTATGTGACGATCGAGCAGATCACCACCCCTACAGCAGCCCCGACGCCGGCGCCTGCGGCGCCAACTGCTCCGGCGACGGGCACCGGTAGCGACCTGCTGACCGACCAGCAGATCACCGACGGCCAGCCGTTGTGGATGCGCATGTGGGGCATGAACCGCGTCAATATCGCCATCACCGTCGCCGCGCTCCTCGTGCTGACCGGCATCTTCTTCTTCCAGGATTGGCTGGTGAAGCGTCCCGTCCTGTTCGCCTGGGTGCGCCGCAGCTATCTGCTGTTCACCCTTGTCTGGCTCGGCTGGTATGCCAATGCGCAGCTTTCCGTGGTCAACGTGCTGACCTTCGTCAATTCGCTGATTACCGGTTTCAACTGGGAATTCTTCCTGTCAGCGCCGCTGATCTTCATCCTGTGGGCTGCCGTCGCGGCGGGACTGCTGTTCTGGGGACGCGGCCCCTTCTGCGGCTGGCTTTGCCCCTTCGGCGCACTGCAGGAACTGACCAACAACATCGCCCAGTGGCTGAAAGTGCCGCAACTGCGCTTGCCCTGGGGCCTGCACGAGCGCCTCTGGCCGATCAAGTACATGATCTTCCTCGGACTGTTCGGGCTGTCGCTCTATTCCGTGGCGCTCGCGGAAATGTTCTCCGAGGTCGAGCCGTTCAAGACCGCGATCGTTTTGAAGTTCGCCCGCGAATGGCCCTTCGTCATCTTCGCGCTGACCATGCTGTCGGCCGGCCTGTTCATCGAGCGCTTTTACTGCCGCTATCTCTGCCCGCTCGGCGCCGCACTGGCCATTCCCGGCCGCATCCGCATGTTCGAATGGCTGAAGCGCTATCCCGAATGCGGCTCGCCCTGCCAGCGCTGCGCCAAGGAATGCCCCGTGCAGTCGATCCATCCGGAAGGGCAGATCAATGTCAACGAGTGCATCTACTGCATGCACTGCCAGGAGCTGTACCACGACGACCACCGCTGCCCACACATGATCCAGGTGCGGTTGAAGCGGGAGAAATTCATGGCTCTTTCGACGCCGGCCTCCAGGGGCGAGACCCCAGCCAAGGTCACAGTCACCCACAATGGCGCCCCGATCGGCAAAGCCGACGGCGCGTCCGAACAGCCTGCGTGATCAACCAGCCAAGGAGAGGCAATCATGTCAAACGAAGAAAACCAGATGCGCTTGAACCGGCGCCAGATGCTGGGATCCACGGCTTTCGTGGCCGCAGCGGGGGCGGCAACCGTCGGGGGGGCGATCAGCCTCACCGGCGGCGCGGCGACCCCGGCTGCGGCTCAGGGGTCGGAAGGCCACAGCTCTGAGGTCAAGCCAGGCGAGCTTGACGAATACTACACCTTTTTCTCCAGCGGCCAGACGGGCGAAGTCCGTGTCGTCGGCCTACCATCGATGCGCGAAATGATGCGCATCCCGGTCTTCAACCGTTGCAGCGCCACCGGTTGGGGCCTTACCAACGAGAGCCGCAAGATCCTGCTGGAAGGCATGTTGCCGGAAGACCGCGAATTCATGGCGGATCAGGGCGGCATCTTCATGAACGGCGACCTGCACCATCCGCACCCGTCACAGACGGACGGGACCTATGACGGCCGCTATCTCTACGCCAACGACAAGGCCAATACGCGCGTTTGCCGCATCCGCCTCGACGTGATGAAATGCGACAAGATCATCCAGCTGCCGAACCAGCACACGGTCCACGGCCTGCGCGTGCAGAAATATCCGAAGACCGGCTATGTCTTCGCCAATGGTGAAGACCGCGTGCCGCTCCCGAACGACGGCAAGATCCTCGACGATCACAAGCAGTACCATGCCATCTTCACCGCTATTGACGGCGAAACAATGAAGGTCGCCTGGCAAGTGATGATTGACGGCAACCTCGACAACGTCGATGCCGACTACCAGGGCAAATATTGCTTCGCCACCTGCTACAACTCCGAAGAAGGCGTGAATCTCGCCGAAATGATGGGCAATGAGCAGGACTGGATCGTTGTCTTCAACCTGAAGCGGATCGAGGAAGCCGTTGCCAAGGGTGATTTCAAGGAAATGAACGGCGTTCCGGTGGTCGACGGCCGACATGGTTCGCCCTATACCCGCTATATCCCCGTGGCCAACAGCCCGCACGGCATCAACACCGCGCCGGACGGCATCCATGTCGTGGCCAACGGCAAGCTGTCCCCGACCGTCACCGTCTTCGACGTGCGCAAATTCGACGACCTGTTCGACGACAAGATCCAGCCGCGCGACTGCGTCGTCGCCGAGCCGGAACTGGGCCTTGGTCCGCTGCACACCGCCTATGACGGCAAGGGCAATGCCTACACGACATTGTTCATCGACAGCCAGATCTGCAAGTGGAACATCGAGGACGCCAGAAAGGCCTATACCGGCGAGAAGGTCGATCCGATCCGCCAGAAACTCGACGTGCACTACCAGCCGGGCCATAATCACACCTCCATGGGTCAGACCAAGGAGGCAGACGGCAAGTGGCTCATCTCGCTCAACAAGTTCTCCAAGGACCGCTACCTGAACGTCGGTCCGCTGAAGCCGGAGAACGACCAGTTGATCGACATTTCGGGCGACGAAATGGTCATCGTCCACGACGGACCGTCCTTCGCCGAGCCGCATGACGCCACGATCGTCCATGCCTCGAAGATCAACCCTGTTCATGTGTGGAATCGCGACGATCCGTTCTTTGCCGATGCGGTTGCCCAGGCCAAGGCCGACGGCGTCGACCTGATGGCAGACAGCACCGTCATCAGAGATGGCGACAAGGTCCGCGTCTACATGACCTCGGTCGCCCCGGCATTCGGCCTGGAAAGCTTTCAGGTCAAGCAGGGCGACGAAGTCACCGTCTACGTCACCAATATCGACGAAGTGGAGGACCTGACCCACGGCTTCGCGATCATCAACTACGGTATCAACATGGAAGTTGCGCCGCAGGCCACCGCATCCGTCACCTTCAAAGCCAACAAGCCGGGTGTCTGGTGGTACTACTGCTCATGGTTCTGCCATGCGATGCACATGGAGATGAAGGGTCGCATGCTGGTCGAACCGAAGGCGGTATGATGATCCCTCGTCCTTTGACGACAAGACTTGGAATGGCGGCCCTCCTGGCCGCCCTTCCAGCCGTAGTAGCGGCGGCGGACCTTGCGGTTTCGCCGGCCGGCCCTGCATTGCAGGAAATCATCGCCCAGGCCGCACCAGGGGACGTGCTTACCCTTGAGCCGGGGGAACACAAGGGGCCCATAGTGATCGACAAGCCGCTTGTGCTTGCCGGCAAGCCGGGCGCGACCGTGATCGGTAACGGCAAGGGCAGCGTGGTGACGATTGCCTCGCCGGGGGTCACCGTCCGGGGACTTTCGGTCACGGGCTCTGGCCGCGACCTGACCTTCCGCGATTCCGGCATCTATGCTGCCCAGGAAGCGACTGGCGCAATCATCGAGGACAACACCGTCACCGACAACATGTTCGGCATCTATCTCTACGGCGCGGTCGATTCCGTTACCCGCAACAACCGGGTCGTCGGGCTTAAGTCTGGCCGCATGAGCCAGGCCGGCAGCGGCATCACGATCTGGAACGCGCCGGGCGCCAAGGTGATCGGCAACGATATCCGCTTCGGCCGGGACGGGATTGCGACCACCGCAAGCAAAAACAATGTTTTCAGCGGTAACCGCTTCTCCGATCTGCGCTTCGCCATTCACTACATGTACACCAATGACAGCGAGATCAGCGACAATATCTCGACCGGCAATTCGGTCGGCTATGCGATCATGTTTTCCAACCGGCTGAAGATCACCGGCAACATTTCAAACGGCGACCGTGATCATGGGCTCCTGCTCAACTCGGCCAACGGCTCAGACATCCGCGACAATGTGGTGATCGGCCGGCTGCAGCCGATCGATCGCTGGCTCTCGGCCGGCCAACAGACCGGCGAGCACGGCGTTCCCGCAACCGACCCGACGGAAGCGACCGTCGACGGAGACCGGCGTCTCGGACCCGAAAAATGCGTTTTCATCTATAATGCCAACCGCAATCGATTCATGGACAACAGCTTCGAGAACTGCGCCATCGGCATCCATTTCACTGCTGGCTCGGAGGGTAACCACATGAGCGGCAATGCCTTCGTCAACAACCGCAATCAGGTCAAATATGTCGGTACGCGCTATCTCGACTGGTCGCACGAGGGTCGCGGCAACTACTGGAGCGACAATCCGGCCTTCGATCTCGACGGCGACGGCATTGCTGACAATCCCTATCGACCGAATGATCTGATCGACCAGGTGCTGTGGACCTCGCCGCAGGCAAAGATCCTGATGTCGAGCCCGGCGATCCAGGTCATCCGCTGGGCCCAGGCCCAATTCCCGGCTCTCCTGCCCGGCGGAGTAGTCGACAGCCATCCCCTGATGGCGCCTATCGCAGCGAAGAAAGCGATCCAATGACGGCGACTGTGAGCACCGCCGGCGTTTCCAAACGCTATGGCGCAGTTCAGGCGGTGAAGGACGTGAGCTTCACCCTCAATGCCGGCGAGACCATTGCGCTCGTCGGCCACAATGGTGCGGGAAAGACGACGCTGATCAAGCTGATGCTCGGCCTTATCCGCCCGACGGCCGGAACCATCAGCGTACTTGGGGAGGACCCGGCGCGGGGCGATTTCCAGGTTCGCCAGCGACTCGGCTATCTGCCGGAAAGCGTCTCGTTCCACATGGCCCTGACCGGGCGCGAGACGCTTGCCTTCTATGCCCGGCTCAAGCGGGTTGCGCTCTCCTCCGCCGACGCCCTGTTCGAGCGCGTCGGCCTGGCACAGGAGGCGGCCGACCGGCCGGTGCGCACCTATTCCAAGGGCATGCGCCAGCGCCTCGGGCTTGCCCAGGCGCTGCTCGGAGATCCGCGCATCCTCCTGCTCGACGAGCCGACCAGCGGCCTCGACCCGGCGCTGCGCCGCAATTTCTATGACCTGATCACCGAGCTGCGCGCCGCCGGCGCCACCGTGCTCCTGTCGTCGCATGCCCTGACCGAACTCGAAGACCGGGCCGATCGCGTCATCATCGTCGATCGCGGCATCAAGATCGCCGACGGCACGCTCGACGAATTGCGCGGCATCGCCCGCCTGCCCACGCGCATTGGCGTTCGGTTGGCCGATGGCGACCCCGTTCCGGGCTGGACCCGCGATGGCACAGAGTGGAAACGCAGCGCAAGCGGTCTTTTCGAGGCGAATGTGGCTCCCGAAGACAAGATCGCCCTGCTCCATGACATGACGGCAGACCCCTCCCGGCTCGCTGCGCTGACGGTCGTCGAACCGACGCTCGACGAGCTCTATGCGCATTTTCTCGAAGGACAGTCGCCGACATGACGAATATCCTCATTATCGCCCGCAAGGAGATCCAGGAGGGCCTGCGCAATCGCTGGGTCCTGGCGACGACCCTGCTGCTTGCGGCGCTGGCGCTGACGCTCACCTTCCTCGGCAGCGCCCCGACCGGCAACGTCGGCGTCAATCGTCTCGACGTGGTGGTCGTCAGCTTGTCCAGCCTGACCATTTTCCTCGTGCCGCTAATCGCGCTGCTTCTGTCTCATGATGCGATAGTCGGAGAATCGGAACGCGGCACCATGCTGCTGCTGCTGAGCTATCCGATCGGTCGCAGCGAGGTGATCTTCGGAAAGTTCCTCGGCCATCTGGCCATCCTCGCCTTTGCAACCGCGATCGGCTATGGTGCGGCGGTTGCAGCCCTGACCGCGACGAGCACCGAAATCGCAGCCGACAGCTGGCGCGCCTTCGTGTCCATGGTCGGCTCCTCCGTCCTGCTCGGCGGCGCCTTCCTTGCCATCGGCTACCTCACGAGTACGCTGGTCGGCGAGCGCAGCACAGCCGGCGGCATCGCCATTGGCATTTGGCTGCTCTTCGTGCTGATCTACGACATGGCTCTGCTCGGCGGACTTGTTGCGGCCCAGGGTCGCTCCGTTCCTGCCCTTTTGCTCAATACTCTTCTCTTGGCCAATCCGACCGACGTCTACCGGCTACTCAATCTGGGATCCGGAAATGCCGGAACCCTTTCCGGTATGGGAGGCATTGCCGCCCATACCGGGCTCAAAGCCCCGGTGCTGGCCGCGGCGCTCGCGCTATGGACAATCGTGCCGCTGGGCTGCGCAACCATCATCTTTTCGAGGAGGGAAGTATGAGACTTTCCGTCGCCATCGGCGCCATCGCCGTATCGCTCCTCCTTTCCGCCTGCAGCAGTGAGGAGAAAGCCTCGATGCCGCCGCCCTTTGCCCTGACCGAGGAGGCCATGGGCCGCTATTGCGGCATGAACGTGCTGGAACATGCCGGCCCTAAGGGACAGATCATCCTTGAGCATATTCCCGAGGCGATCTGGTTCTCCTCAGCGCGCGACACGATCGCCTTCACCATGCTGCCGGAGGAGCCGCGCGACATCGCGGCGATCTACGTGTCCGACATGAGCAAGGCGCCGACCTGGGACGAACCGGGCGCGGAAAACTGGATCGACGCAAGACAGGCATTCTTCGTCATCGGCAGCTCGCAGCGCGGCGGCATGGGCACAGAGGAAGCCGTGCCCTTCTCCGGCGAGGCCGACGCCAAGGCCTTTGCGAAAAAGTATGGCGGACGGGTGGTCAGGTTCGAGGAGATGCCAAAGGACTTTATTCTCGGCTCCGGCAGCGAGACGCCGGCCGACGCGTCCGCCTTAGATCCACAGGCGAGCAGTGAAAACGCAGAAGGACACGATCATGGCTAACTCCATCACGCGCCGCCGGGCAATTTGCATCATCGGCGCCACCGCCGGCCTGCCGCTTGTTTCCTTTGCCGGATCGGCGTCTGCATCGGTGGAGCCGACCATCTGGAAGGGACAGGCGCTCGGCGCTCCCGCAACCCTGATCCTCAACCACTCTGATCCGGTCAGGGCCGGACGACTGGTCAGCCATGTCATTGCGGAAGTGGATCGGCTTGAATCGGTCTTCAGCCTATACCTGGAGCATTCCGCGATTTCCGAACTCAATCGGCTGGGCGCGCTCGCCGCTCCTCCGGACGAACTGGTAGCCCTGCTCGAAGCTTGTCGCGACGCCTGGCAGACAAGCGGCGGGACCTTCGATCCGAGCGTCCAGCCGCTCTGGGCGCTCTATGCCCGCCACTTCTCCAAGCCCGGATCGGATCCGGCCGGACCATCGCGGCAGCAGTTGGACGAGACCCTGCCGCTGGTCAATTTTGCCGGCGTGCACTTCAACCGCGACCGCATCGCCCTTGACCGGCAAGGCATGGCGCTGACGCTGAACGGCATCGCCCAGGGCTATATCACTGACCGGGTGGTCGCGCTTCTGCGGGCCGAAGGAATCACGAGCAGCCTGGTCAGCATGGGCGAGAGCCGGGCGATCGGAGCGAAGGCTGACGGCAGCCCCTGGCGCATCGGCCTTGGCGAGACCGAGGACGAAGCAACGCCCGACACCGTCGCGGCGATCATCGACCGCGCGGTTGCGACCTCGAGCGCGTCGGGCTTCCACTTCGATGCGGCGGCCCAGTTCGGCCATATCCTCGACCCGCGCCTCGGGAGCGTTGAGCCAAGATACCGGCGCGTGACGGTGATCGCCCCGGACGCGACGACCGCCGACGCCTATTCCACCGCCTTCAGCCTCCTTGAGCCGGCAGCGATCCGCGCCATACTCGACCGCAAGCCAGAGATTTCTGTCGATCTGGCGGTAGTTTCGGGAGAACGCCTGCGCCTGGGCCGCTCGGTCGATATCCGCTGACCGAACCCGGTCATGGCACTGTCCGCATTCCGATCTGCTGGACCGGTCGCTCCAGCAACCGGTAGCCCAGAATGCCGATAATGATGCCGCCGGCAACCGCGGCGGCAAAGACCGCCATCGGCGGGCTTCCAAAGGAAGCGCCGACCTTGGCGACGACCGAAATCGCAAAGGTATGCCAAAGATAAATGGAATAGGATGCGTCGCCGAGGAGGGCCGCCACCGGGACAAAGCGAATGCGCCGCCCCGCTTCGAGGGCCAGCACGCCGGTAACCAGTGCTGCGGCGAGCGGGCCGCAAACCAACGCATCGAAACGCAGGCCCTCGACCTGGATATAGGCGAATCCGGATAGCGCAAGCACGATCAAGGCGAAACCCGCTGCTGGAGCAGGCACCCTGCCCTTCAGCCACAATTCTCCGATCACCATGCCGGCCACGAATTCCAGCAGGATCGGGCGCGTATAGGTAAGGATCACCGGGTTGTCGGTATCAAGCGACGCACCGGCGATCACCAGCAGACCGAACAGAACCGCCATAACCGGCAGGCGCCAGGCGCGCGGCAGCAACAATGCGCAGGCGAAGACCACGTAGAAGAACATCTCGTAGTTCAGTGTCCAGCCCTGCACCAGAACCGGCCAGATCTTGCCGTCGCTCGGCGAGCGGGCTGGAACGAAGAACAGCGATGCGAGCACATGTTGAAGCGAGAGCACAAGGTTGGGAAAGAGCCCACCCAGGGCTCCAGCCACCATGACGGCGGTCGCGAGCCAATAGACCGGCACGATGCGGCGGATACGGGCGCGCAGGAATTGCAGGGGCTTCGGTTCGCGGCGGGCGGTGACAACCCACATGATGAAACCGCTGATGACGAAGAATACGTCGACGCCGGCCGCACCGATGGCGAAATGATAACCCGTCTTTTCCGCCGCGTGAAACAGCACCACGGCGATCGCCGCAGCCGCGCGCAGATATTGGATGCCGTTGAGCGTTCCTTGCGCAATCAAGGTCATGACGGCACATCCGCCATCCTGTCAACGTCACGACGTTCGTAGGCTGTTACGGGAAGGTCCGGCAATCGGAAATGCGATACCCGACGGACCTCGGTCAACTTGCCCGCCGAGAAATAGAGAAGGAATGTCCCGACATGGTAAGGCGTCAGGATGTCTATCTCGACAAAGGCGCGCATGCCTAGCAGCGTGGCCACCCCAAAGAGCACGGCCGAATCCGGGTCCACAGCACAGGTCAGGACACGTCCGAGATGACCGAAAAGCGTCGCCATGAGCACCAGGCAAAGCAGGACGAGGCCGACCAGACCCGTTTCAACCACGGTCTCAATGAAGGTGTTATGGAAATGGAAGCCCGAGCGTGAGGCGATGAAAAACTCTTCCCACAATCGCTCTGCCTCCGGGAAGCCCTGAACCCAATAGGCCTGGTAACCGATGCCGAAAAAGGGATTAGCCCGCGCCGCCTCGAAGCCCTGCTGCCAGAGATAGGTTCGCCCGGTCAACGTTGAATCCTTGCCGAAGACGCCCAGCACCAGATCGGCTCCACCAGCATTGAGGAAGGCAAAGGTGCCGGCGGTCGCCAGGAGTACGCCTGCGAGGAACAGATTCCTGCGACTTGCCGGCCTGAGTGTCTGCAGGACACGCACCGCAAATACCACAGCGACGACCGCCACTGTGGTAAGCACCGAGGTCGCTGACTGAGAGGCCATGAGCGCATAGGCGGCAAGCAGGGCCACGGCGCCGCTCAGCACCAGCCAGTGCCGGCGCTCGCCCAGAAGGAGGACTGCGGCAAGCGCGAAATAGACGCCGAGCGAGGCATAGAAGCCGAGCTGGTTCTTCGAGGCAAATGCCCCGACAAAGCTGTAGCTGCCATCGAGCGGATCGAGATGGTAGACCCCGAACAGCAGAGAATAGATGAGAACCAGTCCCGTCCCCAGCACCGAGCCGCGCGCCAGCGTGCGAACGTCGATCGTGCGCATGGCGATCAGCGCGCAGATCACATGCGAGAGATACTGTACGGCGGTTCGTGCCGTGTGCGAGGGAGCGGCCGACCAGAACACTGACAGGCAGGCGAAGACGGCAAAGGCAAAGATCCAGGAATAGCGGGCATAATTGCCAAGCACAGGGCGATAGTCGACCAGGATCAGCGGCAGCCAAAGGCTATAGTAGGCGAGGATCGAAATCTGGCCGAACCGCGAGGAATAGGCAAAGACGCAGAGCGAAAGCGCGATCGCGACGGTGCCATAGGGTCCGTTCTGCCCTTGCTCGATCAGGCTGGATTTGGCGATCCGCATCCCGACCTCATCGCATTGCGAGGCCCGCGGCCACCTTTACCACATCGCCGGGCAAGACCTTGGTATTCTCGTCGGCGGGAAACTCGTTCGTCTTGCCATCCTTTTCTCGCACGATGGAATAGGTGACGCTGGCAACCCTTTCCTTGGCGCGCGTGGCTGCTTCCGCCGGTTGCATCATGGCCTCCGCCATCAGGTCCCGGCTGGTGCCGAGCTTGAGAGCAATCGTGTCGAGCTCCCGCTCGGTATTCTGCAGTTCCTGCGCCAGTTGTGCATCCCAGTCATTCTTGAGATTAGTTTCATCCTGGCTCGCCTTGCTGACATCCTGCCGCGCCTTGAGCGAGGCTGTATCAATGTCCAGGAGCCCGGCCTGAAGGTCGGCGACCTGCTGTTCGATGGCGAGGCGTCGGGAACTGACCGTCAGCCCCTTCTCCGTGAGATTGTAGACCTTCTCCCGGTCGCTCTCCACCAGCTTGAGCTGGCGTGACTGGGTCTCTGATTTCTTCGCCAGCGATTCGATCTCGTTGCGCAGCAGCGTCTTCAAATCGGCAAGGGCCGTCAGTTGCAGCTTCAGGCGCTTGTCGCGCGACTGCATCAGCGCGGTCTCGCTCGCAAGCAGTTCGGAGGCTTCCGGCACATCCTTGAGTTCGCGCGGCAATGCGATCTCGGTTCTGTCGGCGATTTCGGCCTGCAGGCGGGCGCGACGCACCAGAAGACGATTGCGTTCGGCAATGAATACGGACGAATCACCCTCGGCCCGGATAAAATCGCGGGCGAAGCGCTGGCCAGCCTCGCCGCGCCTGAGGCCCCCGCCGAGGCTGAGTGCCTTCAACACGGTCATGTTCGGCGCATAGGGATATTCTCCGGGCTTCTGCACCTCCCCGGCGAGGTAGATCGGGCGGTACTGTGCCAGTTCCACCGAGGCCGAAGGTCTGTCACGCAGACCGAAAAGTAGCTGCATCTTCGTGCCGACCTCTTCGGCGACCTCTGCAGTCGTCTTGCCCGAGGCCAGAAGCTCACCGAGAAACGGCAACGAAACCGTGCCGGACGCACCAACAGTGTATTCGCCGCTGACCGTTGACCAGTCCCTGACCGCCCCTTCTGCGGTTCTCCACTCGGCGACCCGAATGTGCAGCTTGTCCATGACGTCCAGCCGATAGTCCTCAGCCCGCGCGGATGCGAGAGGTGCAGCGAGCGTCAGAAGACACATGATGGCAGCTGCAAACTGGAAATCGAAACGGGAGCGCAGGTGCGCCCCGAGGCTCTCGATGATTGGCATGCGTTTCCCCGTTGGCTGTTTCAGGACAGTCTCATCCGCCGAAGGCGGACAGCGTGGAAGTTCAATAGCTGCCGCGCGCGAGGCAAACCGCAGGAACGGTCATGCCGATGATCTTGATATCGGTTATCAACGACCAGTTCTCGACATAGTGCGAGTCCAATGCGACCCGGGATTCGTATGAAACGTCATTGCGACCGCTGACCTGCCAGAGACCCGTTAGACCAGGACGGGTCCTGAGGTAATAGTGGGCGGCGGCATCATAGAATTCGAGTTCGTCTTCCACGATGGGGCGCGGCCCGACGATGCTCATTTCCCCTCGAATAATATTGATGAGTTGCGGCAATTCATCGAGGCTGAGTTTGCGGAGAACCCCGCCAACGATCGTCACCCGCGGATCGTGCTGCAACTTGCGCGTCGCCCGCCACTCCTCGTAGGCGGACGGATTGGTCTCCAGATATTTTTTCAGTATACGGTCGCCGTCTTCGCGCATCGTGCGGAATTTCAGGCAACGAAAGGGGCGGCCACTGTGGCCGATGCGGCAGTGTCCATAGAAGACTCGACCTCCGTCGGAGAACTTCACGAGCGCCATGAGCATCAGGAAGATCGGGCACAGGACAAGAAGGGCCATCGAGGCGATGAAGACGTCGAACCCCCTTTTAGAGATTCCGCCTACCGGCGACGGTCCGGAGGCTTGCGTGCGGATAAACGGCGAACTGGCCGATCGAGTCGCGGACTTCATAGAGATAACTCCATTTACGTTTTGCGATTGGTCGGGTCCCTCGGGACGCAATGCCCTATCCAAGGTCGAGTGTGTGGTAACAATTTGTCCGAGTTGCCCAAACTTTAAGGCAACGCCCGGAGGCGTCCCTGAACGGTTCGTCACAGGTCGCCGGACTACAGTCGAAATAAGGGTTGAGACGGAAAATTCTTGGCATATACCAAATGGCTAGATGATGAATTTCGGCATCAATCTCGAAAGATCACGGAATTTTACCAAAATAGTCTATCGGTGCTTGGCACCTGTGCCAGACGTTGTTTTCGCCGTGTCGACAGACGGAGCGCGCCACAGGGTAATACACCGGAACGCGAATAGATTTCGCGCCGCAACATTATTTTGCGATGCACATTTTTCCATAAGTATATTCTAATGTTGTAACAATATGTGATAAGCGGTTGCCTCTCGGTAGAGCGCCGATCCCACGAAAGACATCCAGGCGCGAACAGTCCGTGACAAGATCGACCCGATGCCGCTTGGCGCTGATTCCCTTGCCATTCGATGGTGGACAGGAAGGCGGCGCAGCTGGTTTTCGTCGATCTGCTCGCTAACGGAGTGGAAAGCCTGTGCCGCTATAACTTGGCGTGAAAGCAAGTGAACCGCTCTCGTCGTTGAAGTAGGTCATGCCGACCAATATATATATACGTAGAGAACTGCCTTGGAGGAGAAGGCGACCTACCATGAAGAAGAACAACGGATATGAGGTAGTGTGATGTATGCACCTCGTGTCTTTTTGAGCATGCTGGGCGCACTGATCGTTTTTGCGATCGTGACCTATGTCTTGACCGGATCGATTGGCACGGTGCTGTGGCAGACCGTCGTCTCGGCCGTCCTGCTACAGGTCGGATATTTTGTCGGCGTGCTGATCCTGGTGCGGCGCGCCGCGCGGCAAGAACACCAAGGAGCGCCTGCAGGCGAGACTGCGAAACCCGACCAGGACGCAGCCAAGTCCGGTGCCGTTCCAGTCTCGCGCCTGAACGCTCCCGAACATCCCAACCTATAGGAGCGGATGCCCGCGTCGACGCAAATCGTCCCGCCTGCCCCGTTTGCGTCACGTTCCACCTCCATGCTGGCCTGATCCACTGATCCCCATGGACCGGGAATTGATTTTCCTGCCGGACAAAGGAGTGAGGCGTGACCAATCCGACCTCGATTTGCGTCATCATTGCTGCCAAGGACGCATCCGCCACGATCGGACGCGCCGTGAAATCCGCGCTTTCCGAACCGGAAGTGGCCGAAGTCATCGTCATCGATGACGGATCGACCGATGCCACCGCCGCATCGGCCCAAGGCGCGGACGATGGCAGCGGGCGACTGCGGGTCCTGCGCTTCGACAGGAACCGGGGTCCGGCAGCGGCGCGCAATCACGCAATAACCCTGTCGTCGTCTCCGTTGCTCGCAGTGCTCGATGCCGACGATTTCCTCCTGCCGGGACGTTTCCGCCGTTTGCTTGCCCTTTCTGACTGGGATTTCGTCGCTGACAACATCGTTTTCGTGGACGAGCGCCATGCGGAAATGTCTACTCTCGACGTGACGGAGTTTCAGCCCGCATCCAGGCTGATTGATCTCGAGGGTTTCATTGAGGGAAACATTTCCAGGCGCGGGAAGCGCCGGGCGGAAACCGGCTTCCTGAAGCCCGTGATGCGGCGGGACTTTCTCGAGGAAAACGGCCTGCGCTACAAGGAGGATTTACGCCTCGGCGAGGATTATGACCTCTATGTCCGCGCGCTGGCAAAGGGTGCCCGCTACCGGGTCAGCCATGCCTGCGGCTATGGTGCCGTGGTCCGGCAGAACTCGCTGAGTGGCCAGCATCGCACCGAGGACCTGAGACGGCTATACGAGGCCGACCGCGCTATCCTGCAAGAGAGTAATCTGGCGCCCGAGGCGGAAAGAGTAATCCGCAGGCATGAACGCCACATTCGCGGGCGCTACGAGCTGCGCAACTTTCTCGACCTGAAGAACGATCAAGGGCCGGGGGCGGCTTTCCGCTATGCACTCTTTCGTCCGACGGCATTGCCGGCCATTGCCGGCGGGCTCCTGGCCGACAAGGCCGAGCGCTTCCGACGCCCGCCGACCGGGGCCGCGCTCCACCCCGGCAGCGTGCCGGAACTTCGCTACCTGCTGCCCGCGACACCTATATCCGTTCAGAAATAGTCCCGGCGAACACCGTCCAGCACCGTCAACAGGCGTGCCTTACGCTCGGCGAGCACCGTGTCGTCGCTCAGTTGCGGCTCGGCGAGGCTTGCCTGCCAGAGCGCGAAGATCGACGGCATGGCAAAAGCCTGCTTGGCGGCGACGCGCAACGCCGTCTGGCGTGGTGCGCTTGTTGCGACAAGCATGCCGTCATCGATCACCCGGCGGTTTGGATCGTCAGCAGCCGCGGATGCTTCATGCTTGAAATCGACGCCCCAGAACCGCACGCCCTTGATCATCGCCTCTGCGCGGGTCGAGACCGGCACGCGCCGCGGCGCATAGGAAACGCCCACGGTTCGTGCCCAGTCGTTCCACTTGAAGCTGTTAATGCTGGGCGAGGTCGTGACCGCCACCCATGGCACGCGGAAGGCATCGGCGAGGATCGCGCCGTGCATGGATTCCGCGACGATCATCTCCGACTGGGCAATGGCGCGGATGACGTCCTTCGCCTCGCCGCGCGGGTCGATATAGTGCAGTCCGACCGTCTCGCAGATCATCGGCCAAATTCCGGCGATCGCGGTCTCCCAATGCGGAACGAAGCTCTTGCGCTGGATCTTCGGCAGATCCTTGAACTCGGGCATGTCGGCGACCATGACCGCCGGATCGACGATGCCCATGTCCGCTGAAAGCCCCGCCCGCTCGGCCGTCAGCGGCCCGCGCACGCACCGTACATCCCATTGGGAGCCGTCCTTGAGGTCGGGCAAGGTGCCGTAGCCGTAGCCGCTGCCCAGAACGAGCTTGTGCCCGTCCCTTGGAAGTAGCGCCGTGTTCAGAACGGTGCCGACACCGACGAGAAGGGTATCGGGGTGGGTGTCGCGAAAGCCCGGAAGCAGAAAATCCCAGAGCCAGAGGTTGAGATCGTCACCGAAATTGCCGTGCTGCGATTCCCAGTAATACGGTTTCATGGCTCTCTCCTGGTTCCGCCCTGACCGACGGATCGGTCAAGCCCCTGCCATAGAATGTCGAGAAAGGCCGCAGCCTTACGATTGACGTGAAAATTTCGCGGCCGCCAGTTCGACGGCACTGCTCAACAGGCGCGGATCGCGCCACAACCAGCGGGCCAAAAGGTCGACCTGCGGCAGCTTGCGCCGCTTGACCAGACGCGCCTGGCTCCACAGCGCCTGACGACGGGCCGTCTGCTTATAGCTGCGGATGGAAGCAACCTCCTGCCCGCGCCCGCAGAAGCGTTCTTCCAGCGTATCGAGCGCCACCCAGGTATTGAACTGCTGCTTCAGGAATTGCGGCGAATCGCTGTCGACGCCGTGGAAGATGTTGATACCCTCCCCCCGTACGGCACCGGGTGCATCGCAAAGGATGACCCGATCCGCCGCAAGCACGCAGTCGCAGAAAAACAGCACGTCTTCGGCCGCCAGCCTCAACGATGCCTCGAACCGCACCGAGCGGAACAGCTTTCGCCCGATCACCATGCAGGAGAGATGCAGGAAGCTCCAGTTCTTCAGCATGACGCTGGTCATTTCCGGCAGTTCGACCATGAGTGGATCACCCTGAAGCCGGGTCACCTGCTCGGTCTTTTCGAGATCCGCAATGCCGAAATGATAATAGAAGGCATCACCCCCGGTAATTGACGCCCAATAGCACTCCGCGCCGAAACGGGTCATGCCGCGATAGGCGTTAGCGAGGTGATCGGGCGTCCAGACATCGTCGGAATCGAGAAAGGCGACGAACTCGGTTTCCGGCTTCACGACGTCGAGCCCGGTATTGCGCGCTCCGCCCGGACCGGCATTCGGCTGGCGGATCACCGTGATGCGATCCGCCTGTTCCTCAGGGAGTGGCGCAAGCTCTTCGCTTACGGAATGGGGGGACTGATCGTCGATGACGATCACATCGAAATCAGGGAACGTCTGGGCAAAGACGGAGGTCAACGCCCGCCTCAGGATACCCGGCTCCTTCTGGTAATACGGAATGATAACTGTCAGCTTCGCCATCTTTTCGCCCCTGCGGTTTATCTAAAAGAGGTTACGCGGTCTCCGCCCATCTGATTGCCGCCCTTGCAAAGCACCTTGTTTTTATTGAATTTTCCTTTCTCCAGTCGTCAGGATATCGCCATGCCCCCAGCAGTGAACGCGAAATCGGTGACCCGAAACGTCGGTTGGAGCGTCCTATCCAAGACAGGGACATTCGGGCTTAAATTTGTCACCGTGCCGATTCTGGCGCGCGTCCTTTCCCCCGAAGAGTTCGGCGCCGTCGCCGTCGCGCTGGCTCTTGTCCAGTTTCTCGCAATGATCGGGGGCGCCGGTTTTGCCTCTGGGCTAATCATCCAGCCGGCAGAGGACATCGAAACCGTCCACTCGGTTTTCTGGGCCAATCTGGCCATATCGGTAGCCATGGCCCTCGGCGTTTTCGTCGCAGCCGATGAGCTTGCTGTTCTGTTCGGCGCGCCGGAGGCCGGTCGCCTCCTGCAAATCATGAGCCTGTTGATCCCGCTTCAGCTGACCGGGGACGTAGCCTATGCGCTGCTTGCCCGGCGCATGCAGTTTTCGCGCGACGCGCTGTGGACCATGATTTCGGAATCAGCCGGCGCGCTGTTCGCGGTCGGGCTCGCGCTCCTCGGCTTTGGGGTGTGGGCCTTAATCGCCCAACTCTTCGTCTCCGCGCTCATCCGCTTGATCGGGCTTTATGTGGTATCACGCTATAGCCCGCGCTTCGTCTTCCGTCCGCGCCGCGTCCTCTCGCTGGGACGCTTCAGCGTGGGTATGATGGGATCGGAGATCGCCAACTTCGTGACCTTCCAGTCGCCCATGGTAGTGATTTCCCGTTATCTCGGTCTCTCCGATGCCGGTGCCTATTCTGCGGCGAACCGTTTCTCCAGCATCCCGAATCAGGTGGTGCTCTCCGCTGTCATGGGCGTGCTTTTTCCCGCCTTCAGCAGCATGATGCACAACCGGGAGCGACGATTGCAGGCGCTGACGCTCAGTACGCAGGTGACGACTGTGCTGCTGGCGCCGATGATGTTCGGCCTCTGGGCACTCGCCGAACCAGGCATGCGTGTCCTCTTCGGCGAGCAATGGGCGCCTGCCTGGCCGGTACTCGCGCTGCTGGCGCTGTCGAAGGGAATTCTCACTCCCTGCAGCACCTATATCCCCTATCTGAAAGGCATCGGCCGCAGCGGCATCTTGTTCTGGTGGGCTCTGTTTCGCGCTGGCGCCACCACAGGTGCTGTCGCCTATGCGGCCATCAGCGGCACGCTCGTCGATGCTATGATCGCCCTGTGCCTCGTCAATGCCGCCGTTCTGATCGGTTATTCCTGGGTCGTCTACCAAGCGGACCGCGCTCCCCTGAAAGGCTTCCTCGTCACCAGCAGACCAATGTTAACCTCGATCGTCATGGCCTTGATCGTACGCTATCTCCTTGAGACTTATGGGAATTTCGCGTCAGGTCCAATTGCCCAGCTGGTTGTGGGCATCCTGATCGGCGGCGCCATATACGCCATCCTGACGCTGGTTCTCGAGCACCGACTACTGCGGAAGCTGGCGGAATTGGTCCGCCAGAGGAGTGTGAGCCCAGCCTTTCCGGCCGTCGGATAGAGCGCCCAACGTGGCCGTCGGAACGGTCGGAATAGGGCGGACCGCTGCCTCACTTTAGCCACAACCAGTCACGGGGAAGGAGCAAAGCCATCCTTGCAGCGGCCCAGGCGAAAAAAAATCACTGACGAACCCCTCCGTTCGAACATCAAAAAAACGAAGTACCGCAACTTCTCCTAAGCCACCGGTGGCACAACGTTTTTCGCAACCGGTCAGATGCTTCGCACTGCCTTTGGTTGAGCAGTCTCAGCATGCGCCTTGCCGCGCTGCAACAGGCCCAAACCCGTTTTTCGCTGCGATGCCATATTTTCCTCCCCCTCACGAACCTAGCCTGACGGTGCGGGCTCAAGTCTGCTCTGGTTGAAACGGCCGCGATCTTATCGCGTCCCCAATAGGGGTGACTGACATCGTGAACGTCGACGCGAACGTATCATCGCGAATCAATCTGATGCGCATTGTGCTCATCGCCGGAATCGTGTTCGTTCACATTCCGTATGATCCGCCCAGAAGCCCGTACCTGGGTGCTTATGGCACCGTGGACTGGATTCGGGTGTATCTCGGCGACAGCCTCTTCCGCATTGGCGTGCCGTGCCTCAGCGCCATTTCCGGCTACCTGCTCTTCCGGCGGGGGCTTTCCGGATTTGACTATGCCAAAGTTATGCGCACAAAGGCGGCTACTGTTTTTCTGCCTTTCCTCTTATGGAACGGCGCCTTTCTTCTGCTGGTTTTTCTCGCGCAGAAGAACGGTATCGCCCACGGCTATCTGCCCGACCTGGTCGGTGCCACGCCGCGCGAATGGGCGAGCTACGCGCTCGCCCTCGAGACATGGCCGATCAACCTGCCGCTCTATTTCCTCCGCGACCTGCTGCTCTGTTTGCTGCTATCGCCGCTGATCGGCCATCTGGTGATGCGCTATCCGCGCGCGACGCTATTCCTCTTCCTTGCCTATGCGATTTTGCCGGTGCCGAATGGCATTTTCCTGAAGAAATCCATCCTCTTTGGCTTCAGCGTCGGTGTTTTTGTCTCCCTGCATCAGGTCGACGTGAAGCGTCTCGATGCCCAGGCATGGCCGATCGTACTTCTGGTGGGCCTGGCATCGGTCCTGCTCGCCGCCAGCCTCTATACCACCACTCCGGAATACCCGATGTGGATCGACGTGCTTCGAGGCCTCGTCGCGATTTCAGGTATTGTCGGCGCCTGGGCGCTGTCCAGCCTCCTGATCCGTACACGCTTCGGCCGTGCGCTTGGGACCGGTGGGGGGCTCAGCTTCTGGATCTTCTGCGCCCACTACCCCCTGCTCGTCGTCTTGTGGATGCTGTGGAATCGCGCCGGCGCACAAGACTATCGGCTCTTCTATTTCATGGCGCCTCTCCTGACGCTGGCCATGCTTGTTGCTTCGCATGCGTCCATGAGGCAGCTGGCGCCTCGCCTGCTTGCCATCCTCACCGGCAATCGCGTCGATTCGTCCCGCGGAAGGCCGCTTGCCGCCGACGGGACGCCACCCTCCGAACTCTCCTCCCAGCAAAGGTGACCCGATGAAATCGCGACCAATGACACAAACTCGCCGTCTCGCAATTCTGAGCACTTTTGCCGTGGCCGTCGGCAGCTCCGCAGTGGCGCAGGAAGGCGTCACCGGCAAGTCATTTGTGGAAAATTTCGACCGGCTTGACACCACGGTCTGGTACCTCTCGGATGGTTGGAATAATGGGCCGCATCAGAACTGTACCTGGTCGAAGAAGCAGGTTGCCGTCGCCGATGGCGCCCTCGAACTGACCTTCGAAAAGCTCAGGCTTGGCGAACGCGACTATGTCTGTGGCGAGATCCAGACCCGCAATCGTTTCGGCTACGGCACCTATGAGGTGCGGATGAAGAGCGCGGAACCGTCAGGCCTGAACTCGGCCTTCTTCACCTATATCGGTCCCACCGACAAGAAGCCGCACGACGAGATCGACTTCGAGGTTCTGGGCAAGGACACATCCAGGGTCCAGCTCAACCAGTATGTCGCGGGCAAGGGTGGCAACGAGGCGCTCGCGGACGTCCCAGGCGGCGCCAGCACGGCCTTCAACGACTTCGCCTTCGTCTGGGAAAGGGACCGGCTGCGCTATTTCATCAACGGCCAGATGGTCCATGAGGTGACCGACCCGGCGAAGATCCCGACGAACGCCCAGAAGATATTCCTGAGCCTTTGGGGCACCGACACGCTCAAGGACTGGATGGGCGCGTATTCCTATTCAGGGCCTTCGAAAATGCAGGTTGAGCGCCTCGCCTTCACCGCATCTGGCGATGCCTGCCAGTTCGAGGAATCGCTTGTCTGCAAGCTGAAGTGACGTCGCATTCGCCTGCAAAGAGAACGGATGTCTTGATGCTCAAGGTACTCTATCTGGTCCACGACCTCGCCGATCCAGCCGTCCGTCGCCGCGTGCTCATGCTCGTGGCCGGCGGCGCTCAGGTGACGCTCGCCGGTTTTCGCCGCAACGAGAATGCGTTGGCTGTGGTCGAGGGTATGACGCCAATCGAACTCGGAGTGACCGCGGATGCACGTTTCGCCCAGCGAATCGGAGCGGTGGCGCGCGCCTGCCTCTCTATCGGCAGCAAGTTGGCCAACGTGGCAAAACCGGATGTCATCGTGGCGCGCAACCTCGAAATGCTGGCCGTCGCCAGTCGGGCCACGTCCTGTTTCGGCGGGGATATCCCAATTGCCTACGAGTGCCTCGACATTCATCGCCTTCTTTTGCGAGACGACATCGTCGGAAAGGCGTTACGCGGGACGGAAGCAAGGCTAGGCCGCAAAGCGGGGCTCCTGATCACCAGCTCGCCCGCCTTCATCGAGCATTACTTCCGCCCGCTCTCGGGCCTCGCCCTTCCGTCCCTGCTGCTGCAGAATCAAGTTCTCGACCTTGACAATGACGGTGGCGCCGATGCGGTCGTGACAGCACCCCGAGCCCCAGCACCGGCGGAGCCTTGGCGCATCGGCTGGTTCGGCGCGCTTCGCTGCGCCAAATCGCTAGAGCTCCTGTCGAAATTTTCCCACGCGATGAGCGGTCGTGCTGAGATCGTCCTGCGCGGGCGGCCTGCCTATTCAGAGTTTGATGATTTCGACGGCTTTGTGAGCAACGAGCCCTTCATGTCTTTCGAAGGTCCCTATAGAAATCCGGAGGACCTCGTCCGCATCTATTCCGGCGTCCATTTTTCGTGGACGATCGACTTCTTCGAGGAAGGCCAGAACTCCTCCTGGCTGCTGCCCAACCGGCTCTATGAAAGCTGCCGCTACGGCACGGTTCCGATCGCTCTCGAAAATACCGAAACCGCCCGTTTCCTGCGTGATAGGGGCCTAGGCTTCATTCTGCCCGACGCGGAGCCGGATACCCTCGTCGCGTTTTTCGAGACCATGAATGATGAAACCTACAGGCAAGCTTTCGAGCGGATCCGGGCACAAGGCCCGGCTCCCTGGACCTTCAACCGTGCCAATTGCGAAAGGCTGGTGAAGCGCCTTTCGACGTTGGCCGCCAGCAATCAACCGCTGCGCTCGGCAAGTCCACTTACCGGGCCTGTTGCCGTGAAGGAGACTTACCATGACGAATAAAAGACGAACCTCCGTCCGATGCCTCATCGTCATTCCCTGCCTCAACGAGGCAACGCATATCGAGGCGGTGATCGAAAATCTTGGTGAGGCGCTCGCCGAACTTGATGCCCGGATCGTAGTGACCGATGGCGGCAGCACCGATGGCACGCGCGCCATTGTCACGCGGATTACCGGTGAAAACCCGAAGGTCATCCTTCTCGACAACCCGAAGAGGATCCAGAGTGCCGCCGTAAACTTGGCAGTCGCCACCTATGGCAGCGACTGCGATTACCTTGTCCGCATCGACGCCCATGGCGATTATCCGCGCGACTACTGCCAGCTCTTGGTGGACGAAGCCCTGGCGACCAGCGCCGATTCCGTCGTGGTCGGCATGCACACAGTTGGCTTCGGCCTGTTCCAGAAGGCGACAGCGCTTGCCCAGAACTCAAAACTGGGCAATGGCGGATCGCGGCACCGTATCGGCGCGGCCAGCCACTGGACGGACCACGGCCACCACGCCCTGATGAAGGTCTCCATCTTCCGCCAGATGGGTGGCTATGACGAGAGTTTCCAGCACAATGAAGACGCGGAACTGGACTATCGGCTGAACAAGGCAGGCTATCGGATCTGGATGACCGACAAGACCAGCATGGTTTATTATCCACGCGCGAGTGTGAAGCCGCTCTTCCGTCAGTATTTCGGGTATGGCCGCGGCCGGGCGCGCAATTTCCTCAAACATCGCGCATTGCCGAGCCTGCGCCAGATGATCCCGCTCGCGGTCGCCCCCATCACGATCGGCGCACTCCTTGCGATCGTAAACTGGGCGGCGGCAATCCCGTTTGTCGTCTGGGCCAGCGCGTGCATTGCTTATGGCATGTGGCTGGCGATAGGACAACGCAATCCACACGGTCCCCTCGCCGCCGTCTCGGCCATGGTGATGCATTTTGCATGGTCAGCCGGTTTCTGGCGCGAGGTCCTTGCTCGGGGCTCGCGCGTACCTGTTTATGTCTCGCGCCAGGAGCCTTCGCTATGAGCGCTGCCGCCAGCCCCTCCGCGACCCACGTCGACATCGGCATCTGCACCTTCCGCCGCCCGGAGTTGGAACGGACATTGCGCTCGCTCGCCAATCTTACCGTACCCGCCGAGGTAGCGGTGCGCATCATCGTTGCCGACAACGACGCCACGCCCTCGGCCCGGCCTTTGGTCGACGACCTGCGCCCGCACTTGCCGTTCAAAGTGCACTATGTCCACTGCCCGGCCGCAAACATCTCGGTCGCGCGCAATGCCTGCCTGGACAATAGCGACGGAGATTTCCTCGCCTTCATTGATGACGACGAGCAAGCTTCCACGGAGTGGCTGCTGCTGCTCCTGATGATGGCCGATGCGACAGAAGCCGATGCTGTCCTAGGACCGGTCAGGGCTCAATATGAGGCGGATGCGCCCGATTGGATGCGCCGCGGCGAGTTTCATTCGACGGCGCCGGTCTGGGTCAACGGAGAAATCCGGACCGGCTACACATGCAATGTTCTGCTGCGCCGAGCATCCCCTGCGATCGCCGGTCGCCGTTTCAACCTCGCGCTCGGGGAGACCGGCGGCGAGGACACCGAATACTTCACCCACATGCATCGGGCAGGCGCCAAAATCAGCTTTGCCGCCAATGCTTTCGTCGAGGAGACGGTGACGCCCGGACGCGCGCGGCTGTCGTGGCTCGCCAAGCGCCGTTATCGCATGGGGCAGACCCATGGCCGACTGCTCGCCGGGAATACCCCGTTCGCGAAGCGGCCGGCACAAATGGTTCTGGCCACAGCCAAGGCGGGGTTTTGTGGCCTTGCGGGCCTAGGCCTTAGTCCCCTCGCGATCCAGCGGAACCGTTACGGCCTTCGCGCGGTTTTGCATCTGGGCGTCATCAGCGGCCTGATGGGCGTGCGCGAAATCCGACAATACGGACAACGGGGAGCCACGTCGCCATGACCGGTGGGACCCCGGACGTCAGCATTGTCATTGCGGCGTTCAACGCCGCAGAGACGATTGAACGCGCGATCGCCGCAGGCTTGGCCCAGCAGGGAGTGACGCTGGAGGTGATCGTGGCTGATGACTGCTCCGCCGACGGCACACGCGACGTTGTCGCGTCCATCGCGGATCCACGCCTTCGGCTGGTCGCACTCGCTGAAAACCGCGGCCCCGGAGGGGCGCGCAATGCCGGTATCGACGCCTCGCGCGGACGATGGATAGCGGTTCTCGATGCCGACGACAGCATGCGTCCGGATCGTCTCGCACGGATGATCGCGAAAGCCGAAGCGGATGGCGCTCAGATTGTCGTCGACAATCTCTCGGTTGTCGAAGCCGACGGTGGCTCACGGGCCATGTTCGAGGAACACAAGCTCGCATCCAGCCCCGAGCTCACCCTGCCCGCTTTCATCGAATCCAACGTGCTTTTCCGCTCGCGGCACAATTTCGGCTACATGAAACCGGTCTTCTCCCGGCAATTCCTGGTCGACCAGGGCTTGCGCTTCGACGAGAACCTGAGAATTGGCGAGGACTATCTGCTGCTTGCGTCCGCACTGGCAGCAGGCGGAAAATGCGCGGTCGATCCGGCCATCGGCTATGTCTATCACATCACGGACGGCTCCATTTCGCGGGTACTCAAGGCCGCTGACGTTGAGACGATGATCGCCGCCGATGCCGAATTTCTGCGTCGTTACCGGCTCGACCGAAAGGCGCTTGCCGCACAGCGGCGCCGCCGCCGAAGCCTCGAACAGGCGCGCTCCTTCCTGACGCTGATCGGGCATCTGGAACGCCGCTCTCTGGCTGGCGCGCTGGGCACCGCGCTTCGCGATCCACTCGCTCTGCGGCATCTCGGCATGCCGATCACCGTGCGCCTGCGGCGCCTCAAGAATCTGCCGCTAACAACCCGGCCCGCCGAGACTTTTTCGAAGCGGACCAAACAGGCCAAAGGCCCTCACACCAGCAAAGGATAGTGGTATGGACCCCAGGAAGACAGTGCGGAAAGCGATCATTCCCGTCGCAGGCAACGGAACCCGTTTCCTTCCAGCGACCAAGGCAATGCCGAAGGAGATGCTGACGATCGTCGATCGCCCGGTCGTACAATATGCCGTCGACGAGGCCCGTGAAGCCGGTATCGAACACATCGTCTTCGTCACCGGTCGCAACAAGCAGGCGATCGAGGACCATTTCGACGATACGCCCGAACTTATGTCTTCTCTCTCCCGTTCGGGCAAGACCGCCCAACTGTCTGAACTGGAGGACCTGCTTCCGGTCGCCGGTTCTGTGAGCTTCACCCGCCAGCAGGCGCCGCTCGGTCTCGGCCACGCAGTCTGGTGTGCTCGCGATCTCATCGGCAACGAACCCTTCGCGCTGCTGCTGCCGGACATGATCTCCTATGGCGCGCGCGGCTGCATGGCCGGCCTTACCGATCTCTATTCCGCGACGGGCGGCAATGTGCTCGGCGTCGAACAGTGCGCACCGGAAGACGCATCGAAATACGGCATAGTCGGAAAAGGAACCCCGGTGCCCCACGGATTCGCCGTCACCAAGATGGTGGAGAAGCCACGCCCGGGCGAGGCACCCTCCAATTACTACCTGAACGGTCGTTACATCCTGCAGCCGGAAATTTTCGACATCCTGGCCGAGCAGCCACGCGGCGCCGGAGACGAGATCCAGCTGACGGACGCCATGGTCACCCTGTCAGAAGCCCAGCCTTTCCATGCACATCCCTATGAGGGCCGCACCTTCGACTGCGGCTGCAAGCACGGATTCATCGAAGCCAATGTCGCCTTCGCGCTTTCCCGCGACGACATCAGTGAGCTGGTCTTCGATTCCGTGCGGGAGATGGTGCTCTCCCACGAATGCCGCATCCAGGCGGCCTAGAATGTCGCCGGCGCCAGCGAAGGCGCCGGCTTGCTCCCGACGAACGCGACAGGGTTCTTTGTCCACACGAACCCCGATTGGAGACGGAACACGCCCATGAACCAAAAAACCTTGCCCATGAACGGCGTGCCACACCAAAAGAGAGAGGATTCCGATTCGTTCATCGATCTGGACCGTCTCTTCGCCGCAATCCTTCGGCGCGCGACAACTATCGGCGTTGCGACCGCAGTCTTCGTCTTTCTCGGCGTTGCCTATCTCATCGCCAGCACGGCAATCTACACGTCGATGACGCAGATACTGCTCGATGAAAACCGTTCCCGCTACGCGGAAGAGAACCCTGCCTCGCAGCTAAGTAGGCAGCAGGCCGATACCCAGATATCCAGCGCCGTCGAGATCCTGAAATCGAACAAGCTCGCACTTCGGGTCGTCGATGAGGCGGGGCTTGCCGACAACGACACTATCCTCAATCCGCCAAAGTCCCTTCTCGGAACCGCCAAGTCCTGGCTGCGTGGCACAATCAGCCTCTTCGCCGATGCGGTCTCCGACGAAGCTGTTCTCGAAGGAAAAAGGCAAAAGGCAGCCGCAATGCTGCAGCAGGGCATTGCCGTGGAGCGGGTGGGGCGAAGCGCCGTCGTCTCCGTTGCCTACCGCTCACCGGATCCGCAGCTTGCGGCCAAAGTCGCGCGCGCCTATGCCGATGCATATCTCGCCGATCAACTGAACGCCAATTTCGACGCAGCCGAGCAGGCATCAGTCTGGCTGCAGAAGCGCCTGGACAGTCTCGGAGAACGCGCTAGGACAGCCGCACTCGAGACCGAGCGTTTCAAAGCGGAGAACGGTCTCACCTCCACCCGCGGCGAACTCATGTCGGAACAGCAGCTCACCGACCTCAACGGCCAGCTGATCATCGCCCAGTCCGACGCGGCAAGAGCCTCCGCCCGCTACAATCAGTTCAAATCGATCACCGGCCAAGGCCTGGAAAACGCCATCAAAAATGCTCTGATCGGGTCAAGCGAAACCAACAGCACGGTGATCCAGGATCTGCGCAGCCGGTACCTTACCATCGAACGGCGCGAGCGCGAGGTAACCGGCAGCTTCGGTGCCGATCATCCCCAAGCCGTTGCCCTGAAGGCTGAAAAATCCGAGATAGGCCAGCAGATCTTCCAGGAACTACAGCGCCTGACCGACAACTATCGTAATGAGTATGAGGTCACCCAATCACGAGAAAAGTCGTTACGCCAGCGTATCGAGGGGGTCACCGACAGGAATTCGAACGCCAATACCTCGCTCGTCCACCTGCGCGAACTGGAACAGAAGGCGACCGCCCTGAAGTCCCTCTATCAATCTTACCTCGACCGATACGAACAGGCGACACAACAACAGTCATTTCCCATCGCCTCGGCGCGCGTGATTTCCGAGGCAGGCATTCCCGTTTCGCCGTCGAGCCCCAAGCGGACGATGGTATTGGCACTCTCAGGCGTTCTCGGCCTGATTGCCGGCGGAGCCCTCGCCTTCGCGCAGGAAATGCGGGAGAATTCTTTTCGCCTTAGGCGGGACATACGCTCGCTTCTTGGCCAAACCTCGCTCGGTTATTTGCCGCTGGTCGGCGCTTCCGCGCGAAAGCCACTGCATAAGCTCCGCGCGGTCCTCGGGCGTGGTCCCAAGGTCGCCCCCACGCGCCCACTTCAGGTTCCGCTCGCGCGCATGAGTAGACTGGCTTTCGAGGCACCGCAGTCGACCTTTGCCGAGACTCTGCGCAACGCAAAGCTGGTGTGCGACCTCATGCTGCAGGGACGCCGGAGCCGGGTGATCGGCATTGTTTCTGCCCTGCCCGGAGAAGGGAGGACGACAGTCGCTGCGAATTTCGCCACGGTACTCGCAGCGAGTGGCAAGCGCACCCTGCTGATCGACGCAGATCTGCGCAATTCACGGCTGAGCCGTATGCTGAAGCCCGCACCCACAGCTGGTCTGGCGGACGCAATTACCGGCGACACCTCATGGACGAGCCTCGTGAGGGTCGACCCACAATCGAAGCTCGCTATTTTGCCGAGCCTTCCTCGGCCCCACGCGGAGCAGTTGCCCCATTCCGACGACCTGCTGGCCTGTGCCGGCATGGAAAGCCTGATTGAAAGTGCCCGTCAGGTCTTCGAATATATCATTGTCGATCTTGCCCCGCTCATTCCGGCAGTGGTGGACGCAAAGGCATTCGCGCCACACGTGGACGGATTCATCTTCGTGATTGAATGGGGCAAGACGCCCAAGCGTCTCGTGGCCGACCTGCTGGAAACCGAACCGGACATTGACTCAAAGATCCTCGGTGTCCTGCTGAACAAAACCGACATGGCGAAACTGGCCCGGTATAGCGAAGCCGGCAGTCAGGAAAAATATCACAGCCGCAATGATGAATACTACCCGCAACGAAAGCCGCAGGCAGCGCGGCCTCCGCATCGACCAAGTGTAGTGATCGGCCCCGCCGCCACAACGCCAAATGCCCGTACCGGGACGGGTGCCGCGTGAGCGTGAAGCCCAGCAGCGGGGAGCCCATGCACGTCTGGAATAACAACGCGTGGTTGGCGGTGCCAGTTATATCGGCTCTCAAACGTGTCTGGCGATCGCGCCATCCGACCTCCTGCCGATTGTCTATGACAATTTGTCGAACGGCCATCGCGAATTCGTCAAATGGGAGCCACTAGTCGAGGGGGACATCCGCGACCGCGCCCGGATCGAAGAGGTGCCCAACGACCTGACGGTAAGGGCTGTGAATGGCGCACTTTTGTGCTGCACGTATGCTTGCTGTGCGCAGCTAGGCTCGTTGATTGCGGGGGCCTGATTGCACCGAGACTTGTGTTTCGCAGCCCAGCAAGCTGAGCTTTCCGTTCGCTCTCCTTGACGACCAAGGGATCTCGTAGGGGAAGCGATGCCCTAAGACTGCGGACGAAGAAACGAGATCTTGTCAAATTTACAGGCGACTGCGTTCCGGCGTACCCGCCTTCATCGCAACGGCCGTTGCCCAGGAGACGCAGGAGGCAGCAAGCGCAACACCGAGGTCACTGGAATCCGTCCGAACGGAGAATTCATCGCCCGTCTTGTCGGCGCGTTGCTGCTAGAGCAGAACGTTGAACAGACTGTCCAGCGCCCCCGCCACACGCCCTTGAGACCGTGGCCCAGATGAGCGATGATTCCCAAATCAGTTTGCCCGCTGTCGCTCGCTGACATCCCTTCTAAACTATTTCGGAAAGCATGGTCATCAGCCGTCAGCTACACCACTCCGATGGACACGATTCGAACGATGAAAATCGCGGTCAGCCCGAAGGGTATGTCGCATGGTTTTGGCACGAGGGACTTACCGTTCTACTTGAGTTCCGCTTTTCGAAAACCACACTCGGACACGTCGCAAATGCCGCAGATAAAGTCCGTATAGCTCGTCAAGCTCTGACAGATGCGCCCTTCCAATTGGGCCGGCCAAGCCAAAGACGAGTTTATATTCGCGCGCGCTGGACGCACAACGCGCGTACTTCACGCAACGCAATCCGGAAAATTATGGTGCGGGGCATTTTGATGGGCGTAACCCTATCATTTATTTTAGTTTTTCAGGCTGCCCCTTCAGTTTCGTGGAGCTGGCATGCCACTTGCAGTCCATGTGACGGACCGAGGTCAACCAAGATGACCGCGGCTCTTGTATAAACAAGGAGAACAATAATGGGGAATTTCAAACACCTTCTCGCAGCCACGGCTGTCGCGGTACTGTTGCCGACCACAATGGCTAAAGCTTCCGAAATCAGGGTCGGTTTCACCGCCGATACGCTCACGCTCGACCCGGCAAACCATCGCAACCGCGAAACCGAGACGATCATCCGCAACATGTATGACGGATTGCTGACCCGCGATCCGGACATGAAGGTCGTTCCCGAAATTGCCGAATCCTGGACGCAGACTTCGCCGACCTCCTTCGAGTTCAAGATCCGCAAGGGCATCAAGTTCCATGACGGTTCGGACCTCACCGTCGAGGACGTCAAGTTCACCCTCGACCGGCTGACGGTCGAAGGCGCCATGGGCGACGGCCAGACCAGTCCGCGCAAGAGCTTGCTTGGTCCCGTCAAGGATATCGAGATTGTCGGCGGCGACACGATCCGCATCAATCTCAATGAGCCCTGGCCGCTCCTGCCGGCCATGCTGCCCTTCCAGGAATTCGTTTCCAAAGCTTTCGTCGAGAAGGTCGGCACTGCCGGCATGGCGACCGCCGAGAATGGTGCAGGCCCCTTCAAACTGGTCGAATGGCGCAAGGGCGATTCCATCATCATGGAGCGTTTCGATGATTACTACGGCGGCTCGCCGGACATTGCTCCGGTCGGCAAGGCCTGTGTCGACCGCGCCATCTTCAAGGTGATCCCGGAAACGGCCTCGCGCGTCGCGGCCCTGCTTGCCGGCGATGTCGATATCATCAACGGACTGCCGCCCTTCTCGATCGCCCAGGTAGAGCAGAACCCCAACACCGCTGTCATGACGGTGAACGGCACGCGCAGCGTCTTCCTCGCCCTCAACCTGCACGGCGACAAGTTCGACGATATCAAGGTTCGCCAGGCGGTCGCGCATGCGCTCGACAAGCAGCTGATCATCGACAAGATCCTCGGTGGCAACGCTGTATCGATCGAAGGCATCCTGAGCCCGGCCGCCTTCGCCTCGACGCCCGATCTGCCCAAGCACGATTATGATCCGGAAAAGGCCAAGGCGCTTCTGGCGGAAGCCGGTTTCCCCGACGGCATCGACATCACCATCGACGCTGAAGGCGCCGACAAGGACACGGTCGAAGCAATCGCCTCGGTTCTCGCCAAGTCCGGAATCCGCGCCAAGGTCGCGGTCGGCGAAAGCGCCCAGATCGACGCGAAGTGGGATCCGAAGAACGACAAGAACGACGGCGACATGTACTTCACGTCGTGGGGCAACGGCTCGCTCGATCCCTTCGACATCTTCGTGCCCACGCACTACACCATGGGCCGCGGCAATGCCTCCGGCTATTCCAACAAGGAGGTCGACGGTCTTCTCGACCAGGGCGCGATCGAGCTCGATCCGGCCAAGCGCGCGAGCCTGTATCAGAAGGCCGAGGCGATCGTGAATGCCGAGTTGCCCTATATCTATCTCTGGGTGCCCAAGGACATCTACGGCGTCTCCAAGCGCCTGAAGGGTTGGAAGCCGAGCGCCGACAGCCGGATCAACCTCCACGACGCCTGCGTCGAGTAACCGACACAGGCGGGAATAGGTCATGCGATTGGGCAAACTGGTCGAGCGCCTTCTGCAGCTCGTCCCGGTTCTCCTGGGCGTCAGCACCATCGTCTTCCTGATGATGGCACTGACACCGGGAGATCCCGTTGAAATCATGATCGGCGACCAGCCGATCACGGAGGCCGAGGAACTGACGCTTCGCCAGGACCTCGGGCTCGACAAGCCGATCGGCGAGCGTTTCGTGGTCTTCCTCGAAAATGCCGTCACCGGCGACTTCGGCATGAGCCTGTTCCACCGGCGGCCGGTGTTCGACGTGATCGTCGAGCGCCTGCCGGCAACGATCGAGCTGAGCCTCGTCGCGCTGATCATCGCGCTTGTCACTTCCATCCCCCTCGGCGTGATGGCGGCGATCAAGAAGAATACCATCATCGACCGTGTCGCCACGATCGGTTCGCTACTCGGCGTGTCACTCCCCGGTTTCTGGTTCGGCATCCTGCTTCTGATGCTGTTTGCGGTCCAGCTTCGACTCCTGCCGGTCTCGGGCCGGATCGGATTTGACAGCGAAGTGGCACCGATCACGCATTTCCTCCTGATCGACACGCTCTTGCGCGGGCGCCTCGACGCCTTCTGGGATGCGCTCTCGCACATCCTCCTGCCGGCGATTACGCTCGGCCTGCCGATGACGGCGATTCTCACGCGCGTCACCCGCACCTCCATGCTCGAAGTGCTGCGACAGGACTATGTCGCCTTCGCCGAAGCCAAGGGGTTGAGCCGCGGTCGCATTCTCTTCCGTCATGCGCTGAAGAACGCGCTGATCCCGACCGTTTCGGTCGCGGCCCTCGAAACCGGTTCGCTGCTCGGCGGCAACATGATCGTCGAGACCGTGTTCGGCTGGCCGGGCCTCGGCCGGCTCGTGGTCGAGAGCATCTTCGTGCGCAACTACCCGCTCGTCCAGGCAGCCGTGCTGTTCTACGCCGTCACCTACGTCCTGGTGAACTTCGTCGCCGACCTCCTTTACACGCTGCTCAATCCACGGGTGAAACTATGACCGTCGCCGACGATGCCGCCGCCCCGGTCATCACCGCCGAACACGGCAATTCGCTGTTCCGACGCAATCTGCGCGTCTTCGCCGAGAACCGGCTGGCGCTCGCCAGCGCCGTGCTGGTGCTGATCTTCGTGCTGATGGCGATCTTCGCGCCCTGGATCGCCCCGCACGACCCGAACGAGACCGATCTCTTCCGGCGCCTGCAGCCACCCGCCTGGATGCCGGGCGGCGAATGGAGCTACCTGCTGGGTTGTGACGGGCTCGGGCGCGATATCCTCTCGCGCATCATCTATGGCTCGCGCATCTCGATCTACATCGGCACCGCCGTCATCCTGGTCGCGACCACGATCGGCATTATCGCGGGCCTCGCCGCCGGCTATCTGCGCGGCTGGGTCGACATCGCCATTTCCAGGCTCGTCGACATCCTGCTCGGCTTTCCCTACCTGATCTTCGCCATCGGCCTGATGGCAATGATGGGTCCCGGCCTCGTCAACATCATCCTGGCGCTGGCCTACAAGGAATGGGTCATTCCCTGCCGGGTGGTGCGCGGCGAAACGCTTGCCGTCCGCGAGCTCGAATATGTCGAGGCGGCCCGGGCCATCGGCGCATCGCGCTTCCACATCATGCTGCGCGAGATCATGCCGAACATCCTGTCGCCGGTGATCGTGGTGTCGACCATCCGCATGGCTGACGTCATCATCCTCGAGGCGAGCCTCTCCTTCCTCGGCCTCGGCGTCCAGCCGCCGACCGCCTCCTGGGGCTCCATGGTCGCCGATGGCCGCGCCTTCATCCTCGAAGCCTGGTGGGTTTCGACCTTCCCCGGCCTTGCGATCCTGCTGCTCGTGCTGGTGATCAACGTGGCGAGCCAGGGCCTGCGCGACGCCTTCGATCCGAGGTTCAACGAATGACTATCACCGCCTCACCCCTCCTCCAGGTCCAGGGTCTCAGAACCGTCTTCGACACCCGTGCCGGTCGTGTCTTCGCCGTCGATGGCGTCGATGTCACCCTCAATCCGGGCGAATGTCTTGGCGTCGTAGGCGAAAGCGGCTCGGGCAAGAGCGTCACCTTCTCCTCCGTCATGGGACTGGTGCGCGCGCCGGGCCGCATCGACAGCGGCTCGATCCGCTTCGAAGGACGCGATCTGCGGGCATTGTCGCCGCCAGACATGCGCAAGATCCGCGGCCGCGATATCGCCATGACCATGCAGGATGCGCTGACGGCCCTCAATCCAGCGCTGACGGTCGGCGAGCAGATCCTTGAAGTGCTCTACGCCCATGACGAAACGCTTCCGGAAGGACGAATGACGCGGCGCAAGGCCGCCCGCGCCAAGGCGGTCGAGATGCTGGAACTCGTCGGCATCGCCTCGGCCGGCGATCGGCTCAAATACTACCCGCACGAGTTCTCAGGCGGCATGCGCCAGCGCATCATGATCGCCATTGCGCTCGCCTGCCGGCCGAAGCTGCTGATCGCCGACGAACCGACCACGGCCCTCGACGTGACCATCCAGGCCCAGATCCTCGATCTGCTTAAGCAGATCCAGCGGCAGGAGAATCTCGGCATCCTGCTGATCACGCACG